>Ga0209726_10008102_pt1 | contig 11454 bp, 12 predicted proteins | sample Subgrocontami54m_FD_187453 | JGI IMG/M metagenome (GOLD analysis project Ga0209726, IMG submission 187453) | Subsurface groundwater microbial communities from S. Glens Falls, New York, USA - GMW46 contaminated, 5.4 m (SPAdes) (version 3) | ecosystem: Environmental > Aquatic > Deep subsurface >... | reverse complement strand
GGTTCAAATCCAACCCCCGCTACCAAATTAAAAGGCCCGTTGGAGTCAAATCCGGCGGGTCTTTTAATATCTAGCGTCTCCCCTCCGGACGAGGTCTGGTAATGAAAGCAAAAGCCCAAGATAGGAAAAAATAATAAACGATCAACAGGATCCATACCCATGGTTTTTGAGGAATGAATTCTAAAGCATGCCATTTCACTAAGGGGCTTTTATAGGCCATATCCGGCACGATTAAAAATAGAGGCGAAGCGAGCAGAATGATCGGAATGTTCAAAAAAGGGATCTGTGAACCAAGCGTTAGTCCAATCGCCATAAGGAAAATAATTTTGTGTCTTTGTGCAACCATGGTAGAAAATATTATAAGACTCCCCCATGAGATTGTATAGTTTTTATATGAATGGAGACCAAGCCATGAAAAAACGATCCTGTGGATGGCCCGGCGACGATGTGTTGATGCAGGCCTACCACGACGCCGAGTGGGGCGTGCCGCTGCGCGACGACAGAAAGCTTTTTGAATTTTTAATTCTTGAAACCATGCAGGCGGGTTTGAGCTGGCGCTGCGTGCTTCACAAGCGAGAAAATTTCCGGAAGGCGTTTCATCGGTTTGATCCCAAGAAGGTGGCGCGCTATGGGGCGGCGGATGTGAAACGGCTTCTGAAGAACGCGGGTATCATCCGTAACCGGTTAAAGATCGAGGCGGCGGTGTCCAACGCGCGCGCGTTTCTGGCGGTGCGCGAAAAGCACGGATCGTTCGCCGCGTATCTGTGGGGGTTTATCGGAGACAGAACCATCGTCAACCGCCGGAAGACGCTGAAAGAACTGCCGGCGACCTCGCGCGAATCAGACGCGATGAGCCGGGCGATGAAGCGGGACGGTTTTAAATTTGTCGGTTCGACCGTGCTCTACGCGCACATGCAGGCCACGGGCATGGTCAACGACCACCTCGTCTCATGCTTCCGGCATGCGGAGTGCCGATAGGCGATGAGTCCAGCCACAGGAGCACCCAGCCCGACAATAAAAAAAGCAGCATGATCGGAATGTGCATGAACACCGTCGAGATGAAATAAAAGATCAGGCCCGCCACGATGGCGGTTTTCCGCGTTTTACGGCAAGCCAGCAAGAAAATAAAGCTCAATTCGAACATAACGACAAAAAGCCCCAGCGCGCGGCAGAAACTTGTGTTGGAGGCCAACCATGAGCGCATGGGAAAATTCCTGAAAATACCGGTGGAGATTTCCTGAGAAAGAAGAAGCTGTATCGGATTGGCGGTCAGCCAGTTGCCGTCGCCGGTAATTTTATGAAGTCCCGCGTAGAAAGTGACAAATCCGAGCTGAAGCTGCAGCAATCGCTGAATAAAAACGGGCCGTGGTTTGCCGGCGTTTCGGTTCAAGCCGAGAGCCGCGTCCAAAGAAAAATAATCGCCGTGGTAGGGAACGACGCATAAAAGACACAGCACCGACAGAAGCGCTTCGAATTCCAATGTCCCGATTTGAAGCGAATTGAGCGCGTAAAAGTAAAAACACAGCGCCGTCAACGCGAGGCAGGAACCTTGAGAAAAAAGTCCCACCGTAAAAAATAAGGCGCTGATCACGAATAAAACCGCCAAACAAACGACCAGAGGATCGGGGCTTTGCCGCACCCATTCTATGAAAGCCGGCGGGAAAAAATAAATATTTTTCGTGCGAAAAGCCGTTGAAAAATAATTTTCATCGAGTTTTAAAAGAGTCGGAATGACGTGAACAGCGGCGCTCAAGCCGGTCGTGATCCGAAAGAACGAAAGAAAGACCGACGGCCCTTCTTCCAAAAAAAAGCGGTTCCAAGCGCCGCCAAAGCGTTTGATCAATCGGATCGGCATATGAAAATGATCTCCGTTTTATCCGTCTCCGGTTGACGCGGCGTTTGGCTAACCGCTTTGCTAATGACGAATTTCGAATATTCGGGAAATTGATGCCGGAGAAACCGGCAGAAACTCTTGTCGTAAGGGGCCTGCACGCGAAGCATCACGGCCCGGCGGTGGTTGTCATGGCCGATCCAGCGGGTTTGAAAAATACGGCGGTTGTCGATCACTTCCGGTTTTTCGCCCCGGTAACCGAGGACGATAATGCGCGTTTGGAGAGGGTCGACATTCCGAAAAAAAATCCACCCCATGGGCGGGAACAGAAATTTGATTTTAGGGAGTTCGCGGCCGGCGATCGGATTCAAAAAAAACCAGCGGGCTGATTCGTAATGAAAAACCGCAAGCCAAAGGATCACAAAGACGCTGATAAGCCGTTTTTTCCGGTCGGATAACATACGGTTCTTATTGTAGCGTATGGACCGTGAATTTTCTCAAGAAAAACAATCCAAGCGGGCCGGGCCCCGCGATCCGGCTCTCTTGTGCTATAATATTTTGTCATGAAAAAAGTATTTATCCTGAAACATGTCCCCAATGAAGACGCCGGCACGATCCTGGATTTTCTCAAAGACAAAAAAATTCCTCATCAAGGCGTCAACCTTTATGACGGCGATGCGTTTCCTGTGATCGAAGAGACGCGTGCGGTCATCAGCCTGGGCGGCCCGATGAATGCGGACGAGGAAGACAAATTTCCGTTTTTGAAGGGAGAAAAGGTGTTTTTGAAAGAAGCGATCGCCAGAGACTTGCCGTGTCTGGGCGTATGTCTGGGTTCACAGCTCTTGGCGCGTTCGCTGGGCGCATCGGTGTATAAAGCCAGACAGGAAGAGATCGGCTGGGACAAAGTGACGCTGAGCGCCGAAGCCAAAAAGGACACCCTTTTTTCCGTGATTCCGGATGCGAAATTTCAGGTGCTGCAGTGGCATGGAGACACCTTTGACCTGCCGCGCGGCGCCGTGCATCTGGCCTCAAGCCGTCCCGTGCCGAATCAGGCTTTTCGCTTCGGGGACAAGATCTACGGCCTGCAGTTTCATGTGGAAGTGACTAAGCCGATGCTTAAGGATTGGTTCAAGAAGCGAAAAAACCTGGACGAGATCCTGAAAGAATACGACCGTTACCAACCGGCGCTCACCCGGATCACCGCCCAATTCTACCAACGGTTTTTCAGCCTATGATCTTTTTAGATCTATTTAGAAAACGGTTCGTTTTATCCGCGCTCTGTGCGTTTCTCGTGATCTCCTGCCAGCCGATTCAGGCCGCGGACGCCCTCGAAAAAGAACAAGCGGTAGTTTATCTTAAAAACGGCAACGCGATGAGCTGCGTCATCCTCCATGAGGATGATAAAGGGTTGGTGGTGGACTGGCAGGGCGGAGAGATCGGGCTTCAAAAAAACGAGATCGCCAAAATAGAAAGACAGCAAGCCCTTCATGAGAAAAACGGGATCGTCCTGGCGCCCCGTGAGAACCCCGCCGAAAAATGGACCTACCAAAATAGCCCTGTCGTCAAGCTCACGAACGGCCAGGTGTTGGACGCCGCCGTGTCGGAGATCAAGGGGGATGTCGTGATCTTGAGGCAGGACCTGAAGGAAGGGGGCTATGCGGAACAGGAGATCAAGCGTGATCGCATCGAATCGCTTGAATTCCGTCCGGTGGTAAACGAGGCCAGCCGTAAGATCGAGGACCAGCTCAGAGAGCAGTTCCCGAAGATGCGGTTTCATCGCATCGGGATGGTCACGCTTGTCACCGATTCGGAAGGCTCGGCGCTGATGGATCTCAAGCGGATCTTAAGAGATCAGGAGATCACGCTTTATTTTGAATTTTTCGGTCTTTTGAAAAAGAAGCAGCCGGAATTTCAGCACTTTGTGGTCGTGTTTGACGACCCTTCGGATTACTTCCAGTGCGCGCTGACCGATGGGATCCCCGCGTGGCTTTGTCCCGGTTATTTTAGCCCCGTCGAAAAGGTGCTTTTTATGATGAACCTGGGCGGCCAGCACGTGACGGACAACATCTACCAGACGGTCCTGGGCGTGCGAGGCGCCGTGGACCAGCAGGCCCAAAATCTGAAAAATAGCGTGGGCGACCGGTACGACATACAGATCCAGGCTCTCGCGAAAGACGCGAAGATCAAGGTCGAAAACGCGGTCGCCTATCTCGGAGGCATCTATGGGGGCCTTTCGACCGTCGTGCTTCGTCATGAATTCACTCATGAATTTCTTCATGACTGGGGCCTTCAAACGATCATTGTCTCTAAGATGAAAGAAAAAGACGATGCGCTCATTCAGAAAAAAAAGGATCTTTTCAAGGCCAACGACCTTGAAAAGAAAAAAGAGCTTCTTTTGCAGATCTGGAACATGCAGCGCGTCTCGGACGAGGACATAAAAACGGAAGCGTCAAACTCCTGGTTTGTCGAGGGGCTCGCGGAATACGCCGCGACGACCGCGATCGGCGAAGGCAACGAGATGAGGCTCTATGAGCTCAAGGAAGCCAGACGAAAGAACGAACTTTGGCCGATCGAGCAGCTCACCGTGTACAAAATGGGAAGTTTTCCCGGGGTCACGGCAAGATCCGCTTTGTCGGCGTACGCGCAAAGCTGGAGTTTTGTGGGATTTCTCATGAAAAATTACCGGAAAGAATTTTTGTCGTATCTTGACCGGATGAGACTTGAAAAACCTTCGGGCGATGACGATCTGAAATGGCTTATCCAAGCGCTTGGGAAAGACCTGCGCACGGTCGAAAAAGAATGGATCGCTTCCATTGATGCTTTGCCGAACGCGGAAGACCCGCAAATCGAACAATTCTTGCGGATAAAAGAAATCCTAGGCCGCTGACAAACAGGAGCAAAGCGTAATTGCTGGTGGCTTTTTTATTTTTAAGCGGTAAAATGGACAAAAGAGTTATTTAAACAAAAGCGAGGTGACACATGGGTCGAGTCGGTTTAAAAAAGGTTGTCGGGATTTTAACGCTGTGGGTGCTGTGTTTCGGATTGACGGCGGGAACGGCGGCGTGGGCCGCATCGGGTGCGAGTATTGATGCCGATGCCGCGGTGACGCTGGATCGTTTTTATAGAGAAGTCAGCAGCGGCAAACAGCTGGTGAAAGACGCGAAGGGCGTTCTTGTTTTCCCGGCCGTCCTTAAGGCAGGCATCGGGTTGGGCGGAGAATACGGGGAAGGCGCTTTGAGAATCAAAGGCAAAACGGTGGATTATTACAGCACCGCGGCCGCCTCGATCGGTTTTCAACTTGGGGCCCAGAAGAAGTCCATTGTCATTATTTTCATGCAGCAGGAGGCCTTGGATAAATTTCGCTCAAGTTCCGGATGGAAGGCCGGCGTGGACGCCTCCATCGCGGTCGTCACTGTCGGGGCCGGCGGAGCGATGGACACCTCGAAGCTCAAAGAGCCCATTCTTGGATTCATTCTCGACCAAAAAGGCCTCATGTACAATCTGACGCTCGAAGGGGCGAAGTTCACGAAGATCAGCAAATAAAACCGCTTGATGAGGATTTTCGGAGCAGCGCTGATCTTATTGTGCCTCTTTTCATCGAATCTTTCTTATGCCGCTACGGCGGAGCCGCCGGATCCCGTGCTGGAAAAGAATGCCACCGGGCTTGAATGGCTCCAGATGTCCATGGGCGAACGAATGGATTGCATCCTTTTTTCCATGGTGGTTCTTAAGAATAACGGATACGCGATGGATAAGACGCCCAATGACTATTATGACGCGGTCGGAGAAAAAGTGCGGCTTGATCCCGGCCTTTACTCAGAAACGGTCACGAGTATTCTTGCCTCCATCGTCAAGAAGCGAGAGAGGGGACAAAATACCATCGGAGCGGAAATGAAAAATACCGGGAAAATAGAAATCTATAACGCGGCGACCGACCGGGTCGAGAAGGTCGACCCGGTCGTGAAGTCCGACGCGGAGTGGAAAAAAATCCTGACGCCCGAGCAATACCAGGTGACCCGTCGAAAAGGCACCGAGCGGCCGTTCAGCAACCAATGCGCGATCCCCACACAGGGAAAAGGGGTTTATCAATGCGTCGGCTGCGGGACGGACCTATTCGCTTATGGAAATAAATTTGAGTCGGGAACGGGGTGGCCGAGTTTTTGGGAACCGGTTTCCCCGCTGAATGTCCGGCTCGAGGAAGACGCGGGCCTGGGGATGCGCCGGACCGAAGTCCTATGCGCGCGCTGCGACGCCCATTTGGGGCATGTGTTCGACGACGGCCCGCCTCCGACCGGCAAACGCTATTGCATGAACGCGGTCGCGCTTAAGTTGGCGAAAGATTCTGGGCCGGCCAAAGACGCGGCGGTGAAAGGGCAGGTTGAAAAAGCGGCTTTTGCCGGCGGATGTTTTTGGGGAATGGAAAAATATTTCTCGGAGATCGACGGCGTGATCTCCACGCGAGTCGGCTACACGGGCGGCACCGTGAAAGACCCGAGCTACGAAGAGGTTTGCACGGGGAAGACCGGGCACGCGGAGGCCATCGAGATCACTTACGACCCGTCGCGCGTCAGCTATGACGATCTTCTGGAATTCTTTTTTAACCATCACGATCCGACGACGCTCAATCGCCAAGGCCCTGATGTCGGTTCTCAATATCGCTCGGCTATCTTTTATTATACGCCGGGACAAGAGAAAGCCGCCGAAGAGGCGAAGAAACTTCTGGATCATTCGGGTGTTTTTAAAAAGCCGATCGTCACCCGGATCGAACCGGCCGATGAATTTTACGGCGCCGAGGAAACCCATCAGAAATACCTTAAAAAAAATCCGCTCGGTTACTGTTCGGTGCATCTTCAATCCAAGCGCGTCAGCGAGGTCCTAAGGACCGCAAGGAAGTAGACGGATGCCGCAGGTTCTCGCCAAGTCCAACCCCTTTGCCCCCCGGAAATACGGCGAACTTTATCCCGTGGCCGGCGGGGTTTATATTTTAAGGAACATCACCAATTCTTCCTTTGTCGTTGGGAAGCGGTCCGTCGCGGTGATCGATACGCAGGTGAACCGCCCTTCCGCCGAGCAGCTTTTGAAATTCATCCGTTCCGTGACCGATAAACCGATCGAATACGTGATCAATACGCATTATCATTGGGACCACACCAACGGCAATCAACTGTTTAAAGACGAAGGCGCGACGATCATTTCTTCTCGGCTGACCAAGGAATTTATGGCCGATCGCCAAGACCGCCAAAAGGAATTTTTGGCCGGCCGTGGTTTTGAATTGGGCCGGGATCCGCTGCTGCCTGACGTCACGTTTGAGAAAGAACACTCGATCGACCTGGGAGACCAGCCGCTCGAGCTTTTCTTCGCGGGACGCGCGGAAACCGATGACGCGATCGCGGTTCATGTGGTGCGGGAAAACATCTTGATGAGCGGGGACACCGTGATGACCGGGAGCTTTCCTATCTTTGGCCAGCCGGTTTGGGACGAGGGCCTGCAGGACCGGCAGTGGATCGAAGCGATCCGGCGCCTCGCGGCGTTTAATCCGGCGCATGTGATTCCCGGACACGGGCCGTTGGCGCATGAAAAGGAGCTGGAACTGCTCATTAAGATCGAGGAATATTTTTTGACCGAGGTGAAAACGCTTGTGGAGAGAGGGTGCGACATTCAGCGAACGCTCGCGGAGCTTGAGCCGCGTCTGCCCGCATGGATCACCGAGATGCCGCTTGTTTGGGGGACGCCGCGCTACGCGATCTTAAGAGTTTTTAGAGGGCTGACCAAAAAACCCCAGGACCGGGAAACCGGTTGGCAGCACTACAAACCTTCTGCGATCCCGAAAGCTCCGGAAAAGTGGATGCCGGCGAAGGAAACACCTCAGGATTTCCTGCAGATGGCGTCCGAAGCCAAAGAAGGCGGAGACGCGGCCCTTCGGTTAGCGATCCTTGAAAAGGCAGGCAAGCTTTTTTCGGATTCACCGGAAATTTTGACGGCTTACGCCGAAGCGTTGATCGAGGAATCAAGGTCGGAGGCCTCGGTCCTCGAAAAAGGGGATTTTTTCCGGATCGCCCGTCAGTGTTGGGACAAGGTGTTGGCCGTTCATCCGGATCATGTGGGAGCGCTTTTGGGAAAGGGGCGTTACCTTACCATGATGGCTTATCGGGGCGGGGATGACCCCAAGACGGGGATGGAACTTTTACGGAAAGTGACCGCATTAAAAGCCGGGAGCGCCGCCGAGGCCGAAGCCGTCTTTTATCTGGGAATGGGTTTTCGGCGTTTAGGCGATGAAACAAAAGCACATTTTCAATTTCAGAAAGCAATCCAATTGAATCCCTCCTTTATGCCGGCGCATTTAGCCGCAAGCCCTTGATTGTTGAATAAAGGAAGCAAAAGGTTTATAATGAATCTCTCGATCAACATTTTATCTTAAAGGGAGGGAAATCCTCGTGCCGCATGTGATTATTGAGAAATGTTTGGGGGAACAATACGCCGCGTGCGTCGCCGTTTGTCCCGTGGACTGCATTCACGCCGGAAATTACAAAGGCGAACCCTTCATGGTGATCGATCCGTTGACCTGCATTGACTGCGGGTTGTGCCTCCCCGAATGTCCGGTGGGAGCGATCGTACCGAAGATCGAACAGGACCCGGAATACACCAAAATAAACGCCGAGTTAGCCCCTCAGTTTATTAATAATCCGAAAGTCACGCCGCGCCCGGCCACGGAGGCGCCTCACAAACCGCATCACAAGCTCATTCGTTAATTTTCCGTTGATCTCTCTTAAAAAACGCCCTCAAGGTTTCACGCTTGTAGAAATTATGATCGTTGTCTTGGTCATCGGCATCTTAGCCAGCATGGCGTCCGCTAACTATAGGCGGGCGACAGAGGAGGCCAGAAAGAGCGCTTGTATCAGCAACCTTCGTCAGATCGATTCGGCGAAAGGCCAATGGGCCATTGAACACTATGAACCGGGCGATGCCGTGCCCACTCCCGAAGATTTGGACCCTTTTATCAAAGGCGGCATCGTGAAGATTTATTGCCCGATCGATTCGACCAAGACATTTGCCACTAGCTATGATATCAATGACTTGGACACCAATGCCGCCTGCCGTCTGGCTCCCACAAAACATGTCGTCCCTCCGGAAAGCACCTGACAGGGATCGTTTTTGAAAGGTCTCTATTTTAGTAAGTATTTGACAATAGAAAGGTTATTTGGTAACTTAAGCGATTACAACTTTTTAAAACTATTTCAAAATTGAGACACTCTCTTAAAACCTTTATAATCTTGTTTCTTGCTTTGACCGCGGCGGGTTGCGCCGGCAGTGAGAAAAAAGATCTGGAAACGATAACGGTTTGGCATTGGATGTCCGACCGTGAAGAAGCGTTTCAGGCTCTCGCCAAACAGTTCGAAAACGAAACCAAGATCAAAGTCCGGTTTGAACTTTACGCCCCTTCCGAAATTTATTCTCAGCGCATCAAGGCCTCCGCGCAGACCAACACACTTCCCGATATCTACGGCATCCTGGGCGAGAAAAGAGACTTCGCGAGTTTCATCAAATCAGGGTATGTCGCTGATCTGACCGAGGAACTGAATAGACAAGAGGACGGCGCCGCTTGGAAAGACTCTCTTTTCCAGAAGGCGTTGTCGGTCAACGAGTTCTTGCCGGGAAATGAATACGGCGTCGCCCCCGGCATTTACGGGGTTCCGATCGATGTCACGACCATTCAAATGGTATACAATAAAAGATTCTACCGGGAAGCGGGGCTGGATCCCGAAGCGCCGCCTCAGACTTGGGAGGAATTTTTGGCGCATTGCCGGATCTTAAAGCAAAGGGGCGTTCCCAGATTTGTCAGCGGTTTTGGGGAGATCTGGCTGATCGACGCGCTGGCGTCCAATTGGGCGATGAACCTGATGGGAGAAGAAAAGGTATTTCGTACGTATGAGGGCAAGGTGTCTTACACGGATCCTGATTGGGTGAGGCTCTTTTCCGTTTTTCATCAAATGGTTTCCGAAGACATTTTGGTGCCGGGGGCCGTCACGATGGTCAATAAGACCGCGGAGCAGACGTTCGCGAATGAACGCGCGGCCTACGCGTTTAACGGTTCCTGGTGTGTGAACGTGTATAAAGGAATGAACCCCGGGCTTCAGTATGCCGCGATGCTTCCTCCGAAGATCACGAATGCTCACTCGATGAAAATATGGGGAGGGGCCGGCGGCTCGTTCATGGTCAATAATCAGTCCTACCGCCGCACGAACGCGATCCGGTTCTTACGATGGCTGACGAAAGATAAGCAGCAGGCCTTTTTAGCCACGGAAACGGAAAATCTGCCGTCGAATAAAAATTCCCTGAAACAGATCCCCCCGATCTTGATGCAGTTTGCCGACGACATGGACAATGTGGTGCACCCCAACACTTACCCGGTGCATGAACTTCCCGCCGTGACCGAGGCGTTTGACAAGGGAATTCAATCCATTTTGATCGGCGAAGCCACGCCCGAACAGGTCGCCGCGGAAGTGCAGAGGATCAAAGAGAAAGAATCCAAGAAAAAATAGAGATGACCCTTCAAAAAGTCAGAAATGTTTTAGGAAATTACTTTTTTATCTTGCCGGCCTTCCTTCTTTTTTCTATCTTCAGTCTTTACCCTTACTTCAATATGTTTTATCTGTCCGTCACGAACTGGGACGGCATTTCCTCATCCGTCACTCACGTCGGGCTTGAAAATTTTAAGGACATCTTTTCCGACAACGCCGTTTTTTGGCTCGCCATGAAGAATGCGGGGATCATCACTTTTTTGGCGTTGACCGTTCAGAATTTTTTGGCTCTGATACTGGCGTTCCTTTGCGACCGGGACATCAAGGGCGGGAATATTTACCGCGTGATCTTTTATCTGCCTCCGGTTTTGTCCGGCATCGTCGTGGCGCTGATCTGGAACTGGATCTACGACGGCAATTACGGGCTCTTGAATCATTTTCTGGCCATGATCGGTTTAGGTGATCTGTCCCGCGCCTGGACCTCCGACCCCAAGACCGCTTTATTTGCGGTGGCCGTGATCCATATGTGGAAAGGATTTGGGTGGGGTTTTGTCATTTTGCTTGCCGGGCTTCAGAGCATCCCGCGGGATCTTTATGAGGCCGCGCGGGTGGACGGCGCCAGCGGCTGGGTTGTTTTTAAGAATATCACGGCGCCGCTGATGATCCCGGTGTTTATCCTGGTCTCGATCCTCACGATTTTGGGGACGATGCAGATCTTTGACATCATTTACGCCACGACCGGCGGAGGGCCGGGGTACCATACCGAAGTTCCGATCACCCGGATTTACGCAATGATGATCGGCTCTTCGAAATTCGGTTATGCGTGCGCGATGGGCGTGATTTTTGGCGCGGTCCTTTTGATCATTTCGATGATCCAGATCCGTGTCTCAAAAATGATGAGGCAGGTCTGATGATGAGTTATGAAAAAATGAAGCGCCTGACGATCAGTTTTTTTATCCATCTTTTTTTGATCCTCGTCTCGCTCTCCTGTCTTTTTCCTCTCTGGTGGGCCTTTGCCTCGAGTCTCAAGACCCAGGAGACCGTTTTTAACGATCTGAGCCTTTTTCCCAAAAATCCGCATTGGGAAAATTATTTTTACGCCTG
>Ga0209726_10008098_pt1 | contig 11457 bp, 11 predicted proteins | sample Subgrocontami54m_FD_187453 | JGI IMG/M metagenome (GOLD analysis project Ga0209726, IMG submission 187453) | Subsurface groundwater microbial communities from S. Glens Falls, New York, USA - GMW46 contaminated, 5.4 m (SPAdes) (version 3) | ecosystem: Environmental > Aquatic > Deep subsurface >... | reverse complement strand
GGCCAGCCAGAGTGACATCGCCTTGCTGCTTGCGCAGTTCCCTGATCCGGAACCATGGCGGCCCTTTGACCAGAAGCTCTGCGTGCATGCGGCGCTGTGCGGCCCTACCGCTCGTATCGAACTTCCGCGGGAGGCTGCTTCCAGGAAGGGCTTCCTCCGCAGGACCAGTTTCTGGGATACCCTGATGCGCGTGGCAGCGGCTGCGAGCCCAGCCTATCAAGAGTACTCCTACAAGGACCGGGGCGACGTCTACCGCGCAGCGCTGAGCATTGAGGCCGCGTCCACGCTGCGGCGCGAGGCATCGCGTCTCACCTTCTCCACGCTCACGCGGCAGATTCAAAGCGCTGCATTGAATGCGATGGAATTTCACCTGCCCCGCTGAGAAGGCTTGTCGCCTCGTGATTTCTGCTATGCTCTTGCCGGGAGGTGTCGCATGCTGCAGGTTTCATCCGCGCGCCGGCTGGAGGATATTGGTGCCGCGCTTTGCGAGTCGGCGCCGCGCCACGGAGCCGCTGTTTTGGCCGTCACTCATCTCGGGCAACTAATTCATCCGCACTATCACGACGCCACGCACGATGCGATGGTGTACACCGTCTGCCAGCCGGAACTTTATGGCGCGCTGCTCGCCTCGGACGTAAGGTTCGCGGCCTTTCTTCCATGCCGGATCTCGGCGGTCAAGCAACCGTCCGGAGTGACTCTCGAATCGGTGTCGCCGAAGGAGTTCTGCGAATTGATTCACCGTTCGGACCTGGAAAGGCTCACCAAACCGCTGGAATCCTTTCTCAAGGACTTGATGGAAGAGGTGTCTCAACCGGCTCCGCTTGCCGGTTCCGCGCGGCAAGCAGGCGCCGCGGGCCACACCGGTGGAACCGAAATGCAGGTCAACTACCAGGGTGCTGTGCCGCAGCGCATCGATTGCCGGGGAACCAAGATCGAGGATCTGGCTGGCACGGGGCGCACGGACTCGCTGGGGGGCTGATTATTTCTTGCGGTTCTTGCTGCGCGTCTTGATGACGATGGGCGTACCCTCGAAATTCAGCATCTCGCGAATCTGGTTGACCAGGAACCGCTCGTTGGAGAAATGTAAAGGTTGCTTGCCGTCCTTGAACACGACAAAGGTCGGCGGCCGTACGGATGCCTGGGTAATGTAACGGACGTTGAAGTCGCGTTTCTTTTCCAGGCGTTCAAAGAACCGGTTCAACTCTCCGGTGGTAACGCGGCGGTTGGCCGCTTCATGCCCGCGGAGGATGAGGCCGAACAATTGCTTTACGCCTCCGCCGTCCTTCGCGGATAGAAACGCGACCGGTGCATACTCCAGATACTTCATCGCATCGCGAATCTTTTTCACCTGCTCAATCTTGTTGCGGCCCTTGGCGATATCCCACTTGTTGACGCAGATGATTACGGGCCGGCCGCCTTCATGCGCATAGCCGGCAATCGTGGCGTCGAGGCCAACCACGCCCTCCTCGGCATCGATCAACATCAACACAACATCGGCCATCCGGATGTGACGGCGCGCCATCACCACGCTGAGTTTCTCGGCCATCATTCGCGTCTTGCCCTTGCGCCGGATACCGGCCGTATCCACAAAGGCGTACTCAATCCCGTCATGCACAATGCTTTCATCCACCGCGTCGCGCGTGGTGCCGGCCTCCGGCGTCACTATCGACCGGTCCTTGCCGGTGAGCGTGTTGAGCAGCGTGGACTTGCCGGCGTTGGGCCGGCCGATGATGGCAACGGCAATCCGTGGCGTCTCGCTCATCTGCGCATCTTCGCTCTGCGGAAAACCGCTGGTGGCCTGATCGAGCAATTCTTCCACTCCGATACGATGCTCAGCCGAAATCGCATACACATGGCGAAAGCCCATCGCGTGAAAATCCATCGCCAAATCTTCCCGGGACGGCGAATCGATCTTGTTGACGGCCAGTGCGACTGGTTTGCCCAGCTTGTGCAGCATCTTTGCGAGGTCGCGATCCGCGCCCGTGATCTCGGTACGGCCATCAATGAGGAAGATGATGTGGTCGGCGCTTTCCAAGGCCACCCGTGCATGCCGCAGGATCTCGCTTGGGATCATCTCTTCGTCGTTGGGGATGATGCCGCCGGTGTCGATCACTTCAAATCGCTTCCCGGCATGTTCGGCCTCGGCGTGGATACGGTCGCGCGTGATGCCCGGTTCATCGCCCACAATGGAGCGGCGCGACCCCACGATCAAATTGAACAGAGTCGATTTTCCGACGTTCGGCCGGCCGACAATAACGACAATAGGGAGCGGCGGCGCATACGTTTGATTGTCTGGGGGGTTCATCAGGCCTACCTTCTCATGAGAACATGAAATGATCCATCTATGCCGAACCGAGTCGGTGTCACCTACAAATATGATGAAAAAGCGCGGCCCTACGAGGAAGCGCTGCGCCAGGTGGGCCTGGAACCGGTACGCCTGCACGCGAGCCGGCCGCCGCACACCATCGAGGGTCTCGACGGCCTCTTGCTGAGCGGCGGTAGCGACATCAACCCCAAGCTGTACCACCAGCCGCCGCATGTGGAAACCGACAAGCCGGATGATCCTCGGGATGAGATGGAGACTCGGCTGTTGCGGCAGGCCCTCGATAGAAACTTGCCCGTGCTGGCCATCTGCCGCGGCATGCAACTGTTCAATGTCGTTCATTCCGGTGGCACCCTGCATCAGCACATCGAGGCGCACAGCGTGCGATTGACCGGCGCCAGCCTCACCGCGCACACCATTGAAGTGGAAGCGGGCTCGCAATTGGCGGCAATCGTGGGGCCGGGCTCGCAGGAGGTCAATTCGCGCCATCATCAGGCGTTGGACCAGGTGGGTGGGCGGTTGCGAGTTTCGGCTGTCTCCCCCGACGGCGTGATTGAGGCCGTGGAACGTGCAGACCTTCGCTTTGCCGTCGCCGTGCAATGGCATCCGGAAGATCGCGTTCGAGCCAGCGTCAGTGACCGGAAACTGTTTGAGGCATTCGCCAAAGCTGTGGGAAGTTGACCGTGTCCCGCTGGCTGGCCTTCCTGCGGTCTGCGATTGCTGGAACCGAACGCGACTTCACGCAAGGCAGCATCGGCCGCGCCGTGGCGCTGCTGGCCATTCCCATGGTGCTGGAAATGTCCATGGAGTCTCTGTTCGGCTTCGTCGATGCTCTTTTCGTCACCAGGCTCGGCAAGGAAGCTGTCGCCACCATCGGAATCACCGAATCCATTCTCGTTCTCATCTACGGTGTCGCCTGGGGACTGAGCATGTCCACCACCGCCATGGTCGCCCGCAGAATCGGTGAGAAGGATCCCGAAGGTGCGGCGGTGGCCGCAACGCAAGCCATTCTTCTCGGTATTGGCGTTGCCGTAGTCGCCGGTATCTTCGGGGTGTTGGGCGCTTCCCACCTTCTGCGTTGGATGGGCGCAGAGGAAGCTATCATTCAACGCGGCTCCTCTTTCACCGCCACCATCCTCGGCGGCTCCGTCACCATCTTTCTGTTGTTCCTGCTAAACGCCATATTTCGCGGTGCAGGCGACGCCTCCATCGCTTTGCGTAGCTTAATCCTCTCCAACGCCATCAATATCGTGCTGGATCCCTGCTTCATCTTCGGGCTTGGGCCATTCCCCGAGTTGGGACTTCTCGGGGCCGCCGTTGCCACTACAATCGGCCGCGGTTGCGGCGTGGCGTTTCAGTTGTGGGTTCTGTTCTCGGGCCACGGAAGAATCCACGTCCGGTGGAGCCAGTTCCATGTGGTTCCTTCGGTCATGTGGCGGTTGTTGCGAGTCTCAAGCACGGGTATAGTGCAGATCCTTATTTCCAACGCGAGCTGGGTCGGAATGATCCGGATTCTCGCCACCTTCGGCAGTTCCGCGCTGGCAGGTTGTACGCTCGCCTTCCGCACCATCGTCGTCGTGATCCTGCCCGCCTGGGGAATGGCTAACGCCGCCGCAACCCTGGTCGGACAGAACCTCGGAGCCGGCAAGCCGGACCGCGCCGAGCGTTCCGTCTGGATCGCCGGTTTCTACAACATGTGCTTCCTCGGATCCATCGGTTTAATTTTCATTCTATGGCCCGCACACGTCCTCTCCATCTACCAGCCGGACCCGGTGATTGTCCCCTACGGCGTCGCCTGCCTTCGTTTTGTCAGCTACGGGTATCTGTTCTACGCCTATGGCATGGTGCTTGTGCAAGCGTTCAACGGAGCGGGCGATACGGTGACACCCACCTACATCAACCTGTTCTGCAACTGGCTGTGGCAGATTCCGCTCGCCTACGTGCTGGCCATCCCGCTGGGACTGGGACCCAGCGGAGTTTTTCTCGCCATCACCACAGCCGCCTGCACACAGGCTGCCGTCAGCGCGCTGATCTTCCGGCGCGGACGATGGAAGCAGCAGCGGATATAAGCGATAATTGTTAGTCTCCACATGAAAAAAGCTTTGATTACCGGGGTCACCGGTCAGGATGGGTCTTACTTAGCCGAATTCCTCCTGCGCAAGGGCTACCAGGTCCACGGCATTAAGCGGCGGTCCAGCAGCTTTAATACGGAACGCGTGGACGGCATTTATCGCGACCTGCACGAGCACGGCACCCGTTTCCTCATGCACTTTGGCGACTTGTCCGATACGGGCAGCCTCTCCCAGCTCCTCTACAAAATTCGGCCCGATGAGGTCTACAACCTGGCCGCGCAAAGCCATGTGCGCGTCAGCTTCGATATTCCTGAATATACGTCCGACATCACCGGCACCGGCACCCTGCGGCTGCTGGAGAGTATCCGGCAGACCGGAATTCAGACTCGCTTCTATCAGGCCTCGTCCAGCGAAATGTTTGGCTCCGCCCCACCGCCCCAGAACGAGGCCACTCCGTTTCATCCGCGCAGTCCCTATGCGTGCGCCAAACTGTTTGCTCATTTCGCGACGGTCAACTACCGGGAAAGCTACAATCTGTTCGCCGTCAGCGGCATTCTGTTTAATCACGAATCGCCGCGCCGGGGCGAGACCTTTGTCACGCGCAAGGTGGCCCGTGCCGTGGCGCGCATCAAACTCGGACTGCAATCGAAACTCTATCTGGGAAATCTGGATGCGCGCCGTGACTGGGGCTATGCGCCTGAGTATGTCGAGGCGATGTGGTTGATGCTGCAGCAGGAATCACCCGCCGACTTCTGTATCGGCACCGGTGAAATGCACAGCGTCAAGGAGTTTGTGGAGCTGGCCTTTGCTCACGCCGGTCTCGAATGGGAGAAGTACGTCGCCATGGATGAGCGTTATCTGCGCCCTGCCGAGGTGGACGCACTGGAAGCGGATGCCTCTAAAGCGCACGCGCAACTCGGCTGGCGTCACAAGGTCGGGTTTCAGGAACTCGTGGGCATCATGGTGGAATCGGAACTGGCTGAACTGGAAGCCCGCCGAGCCGGGGTTCTCAAAGCGGTAGGGGAGCCGGACTGATGGACCTGAGCGGCAAGCGCGTCGTGGTCACCGGCGGCGGTGGATTTCTTGGATCGTTTGTTGTGGAGAAATTGCACAAGCGCGGTTGCAGGGAGGTGTCGGTGCCCCGCAAACGCGAGTACGACCTCACAAAACCGGCTGCGATCGCCAAAATGCTGGACGATATGCGGCCCGAGGTCCTGTTCCACCTGGCGGCGGCGGTGGGCGGCATTGGGGCCAATCGCGAAAACCCGGGGCGATTCTTTTACGAAAACGCCATCATGGGAATCGAATTGATTGAGCAGGCGCGCCGCGCAGGCGTGGAAAAGACCATCGTCACCGGCACCATCTGCGCCTACCCCAAAGTCACACCAGTGCCATTTCAGGAGGACGATCTGTGGAACGGCTACCCGGAAGAGACCAACGCTCCCTACGGGGTGGCGAAGAAAGCACTGCTGGTCCAGTGCCAGGCCTATCGCGAACAGTACGGCATGAACGCGATCTACCTGCTGCCGGTCAATCTCTACGGCCCACGCGATAATTTCGATCCGCGGACCTCGCACGTGATTCCCGCTCTCATCCGCAAGTGCGAGAAGGCACGCTTGGACGGCGCCTCTGAGATTGTAGGTTGGGGCGACGGTACCCCCACCCGCGAGTTTCTTTATGTCGAGGATGCCGCCGAAGGCCTCATCGCGGCGGCCGAGCGCTACGACAAGGCGGATCCGGTCAACCTGGGGAGCGGTGAGGAGATCTCGATCGCAGACCTGGTTACAACCACCGCCCGCCTGTGCGGTTTTCAAGGCGCCGTCCGGTGGGATGCGTCCCAGCCCAACGGCCAGATGCGCCGTAAGCTGGATACGCGCCGGGCCGCCGCGCAATTCGGCTGGACAGCGTCCACGAGGCTGGAAGACGGAATGCGGAGAACCATTGACTGGTTCCGCCAGACCGGCATGTAGGGCCACCGTTGGAACAGCCGCTCGTCACAATCGTTACGCCTTCTTTCAATCAGGCGCAATTCCTGCGCGCCACCATTGAAAGCGTCCTCGCCCAGGACTACCCGCTTATCGAATACATCATCATGGACGGCGGCTCCCAGGACGCCAGCGCACAGATCGCTTCGGAGTATTCCAGCCGCTTGCAGTGGTTCTCGGAGAAAGATCGCGGTCAATCGCACGCTCTCAACAAGGGCTTCCGCATGGCCAAGGGCGGCATCCTCGCCTGGATCAACTCAGACGACATCCTGCTTCCGGGCGCGGTGCGCCGCGCCGTGGAAGGCTTTCGTGATCACCCGCTGGCCGGAGCCGTTTACGGCGAGGGGTTCCTCATGGACCGTGACGGCAATTTCACCTGCCGTTTCCCGCACGTGCGGCCGTTTGATCTATGGTCACTGGTGCATCTGTCTGATTACGTGCTCCAGCAAAGCATGTACTTCCGGGCCGATGTCTACCGTGAGATTGGCGAGATTCGCGAAGATTTCCACTACACGATGGATTGGGACCTGCTCATCCGCATCGGCAAACGTTACCCGCTACAGTACCTGCCGCACTACATGGGTTGCCTGCGCGAACACGCCGAAGCCAAAACATCCTACGGCGGCCGTGTGCGAAGCCGTGAAATTGGCCGCATGCTGCGCGAGCATACAGGCATGTGGATGCCGCCCGGTTGGGTGCTCTACGGCATGGACACGCACCGCCAAATCTGGTGCGACCGCATCGCCAGACTCACCCCTGCACCCTTGTCCTCCCTGGGCGAATTTCTCCAACTGGCCGTCACCTATGCGGCCGGCATCGCCACAGGCTTGGCGCTCAACCGCTTCCAGGGCTGGTATGAGGACGGTTGGGTCAGCACGCGCATTCTCTATATGCTGCCCGCCTGCGACAGCGACCTCGTCCTGGAAGGCGAACTGCCGCCCAACCCGTGGCTCAACGGCCAAACCATCGAAATCCTTTGCAACGGCGTCAGCCTGGGGACCCACCGGCTGCCCAAGGGAGCCTTCCGCCTCCAGATCCCCGCGCTCGGACTCGCCCTCGATCAGGCCGCCAACCTCGAACTCCGCGCCAGCCACGCCTACATTCCCACACACTTCGGCCACCTGACCGATCGCCGCCGCCTCGCCTACAAGGTGAAGCGCATCACCTGGAGCGCTTACTGAGCAGCAACTGAACAGATCCCCCTTTCCCTCTTCTGGATGAAGGTGACCCAGGAACCTGCAACGCGTGATTCCGTCCAGTATATCGGCTCACGCTGGCAGAACTCGTGAGAAGTGGCCAGGTCCAGCCCAGTTCTCATGGCGCCGATTGATCACTGTGACGTCTTGCGGGCCGTTCGATTGATGTAGACGGTATGGTTGGCCCCCTCCCTGAGGAACTCGCACTGATAGCCTTCAAGGTGCAGCAGCAGGTCCCGCCGCTTCAACCCACAAGCCTCAATGGCTCGCGAATCACGTCTACGCCGGCTCCATCCTCGGACGCAAGTGCGCGGTTGGCTTCCAGTACGAGGGCCACAGCCTCCCTCAAGTTTGACCTAGCCTCGTCAAGCGTTGCGCCCTGTGTGTTCGCGCCGGGCAGCTCCTCGACGAACGCAATATATCCCTCGGGAACGCGACGGAAGACTGCGGTCAATTCCAATTCCATCTTTGGCCTCCAACGCAATGATACTCGTCCGACTACTCTGACAGGTCTGAGGTGACCATCCGTCTATCCCTTGAGTTTGCCTTCCACTATCAGATAGGGCACGTATCGCAAGGATGCCCGGGGATGAATCTGGAATCCGTCCAGCCGGAGCAGCAGGCGATCCGCGGCGTCTTCCACCAGAGCCTGCGCCAGTGATATCGGCAGCGTGACGCGGATCCACCCTTCGGCTTCCACCTCGATCTCGGCGCTCTGCCACCCCTTCTTTGTTGCGCCCGCATGCGAGACGGCCGCCTTCGCTGGCGTTCGTCCTTCACTCACATGGACAAACAGCAGCGCCTTGTCCAACTGCCAATTCACTACAAGCGAGGTGCGGAATTGGAGCGAGAGCACGTTGCCTTCCACCTGATCCGCGGTGCAGGACAGCGAGGCGGAACCGTTTCCGGCAGCCTGTACTCCGGCGAAAAAAACACAGAACAACAAGAACTTCATGAAATATTCACTTGCGACCCGGGCGATTTAGAAGGACACTGAAACTTCAGCATACTTTTTTCTGGAGGCAAGTTGATCCCGAAGTTGACAGAACCCACCGCGACCTGGGAACCATCCGAGCGATGGACCATCAGTGAAGCCACCGAGCTCTACGATATTGAGCGCTGGGGCAACGGCTACTTTTCCATCGGCGCCAACGGCAACGTTTGGGTGCATCCCTCCAAGGACCCGGCTCGTTCCATCGACATCAAGGCACTGATGGACACTTTGATTCTGAGGGGAATCTCGCCTCCCATCCTGCTCCGCTTTGGCGAAATCTTGAAGCACCGCCTGGGCGAGATGCACGATGCGTTCCAGCACGCCATTCGCGAATACAACTACCAGGGGAAGTATTCTCTCGTTTACCCAATCAAGGTCAATCAGCAGCGCCAGGTGGTGGAAGAGGTAGTCCGCTACGGCAAGCCTTACCAGTTTGGCCTGGAGGCTGGCTCGAAACCCGAACTCCTCGCCGTGCTCGCCGTCGCCGATAACGAGACCCCCATCATCTGCAACGGCTTCAAGGACGACGAATACATCGAGATGGTCATGCTGGCCAAGAAAATCGGACGGCAGATCATCCCCGTCGTAGAGAAGTACACAGAACTGGACCTGATCTTGAAATATTCCCAACTGGTGGGCGTCCGTCCGGTGATTGGCATCCGCTTGAAGCTGGCCAGCCGCGGCGCCGGCCGCTGGAAGTCTTCCGGTGGTTACCGCTCCAAGTTCGGACTCACTGTCAGTGAAGCTCTTCACGCCCTGGAACAACTGAAGTCGCTCGGGATGGAAGACACCCTGCAGTTGTTACACTTCCACCTCGGCAGCCAGATTACCAACATCCGCCAGGTGAAGGCGGCGGTTACCGAGGGGATTCGCATCTACGCCGAACTCCACCGCATGGGCGCGGGTCTGAAATATATGGATGTGGGCGGCGGCCTTGGCATCGACTACGACGGCTCGCAAACCGATTTTGAATCGAGCGTCAATTACACGCTACAGGAGTATGCCAACGACATCATTCACCATGTCCAAAGCGTCTGCGATGAATCCGGCATCCCCCATCCGAACATCATTACCGAGAGTGGCCGCGCCGTGGCTGCTCACCATAGCGTGCTCGTGTTTAACGTGCTGGGCGTCAGCGGTACCGGTGAGGATGAAGTTCCTGCAGAACTGCCCGCCGATGTCGAGCAACCCATAACGGATCTGCTGGAAACCCATCGCGGCTTGACGGCGCGGAATCTGGTGGAGAGCTACCACGACGCACAACAGGCGCTCGATGCCGCGCTCAACCTGTTCAGCCTTGGCTATCTGCCCCTCGATCAGCGCAGCATCGCTGAGAATCTCTACTGGGCCATCTTCCGCCGCATTCAACGCATGCTGCGCGATGTCTCCGAGCCGCCGCAGGAGTTGGAAAATCTCAACTCCGCTCTATCGGATACCTATTTCTGCAATTTCTCGCTGTTCCAAAGCATGCCGGACTCCTGGGCCGTGAAGCAGTTGTTTCCCATCATGCCCGTCCACCGCCTCAATGAAGCGCCCGCGCGCCACGCCGTGCTCGGTGACATCTCCTGCGATTCCGACGGCAAGGTGGACCAGTTCATAGACCGCCGCGACGTCAAGCGTACCCTGCCCCTGCACGTCTTCAATGGCGAGCCCTATTTCATCGGAACCTTTTTGGTCGGCGCCTATCAGGAGATCCTCGGCGATCTGCACAACCTGTTCGGCGACACCAACGCGGTTCATGTGAGCCTGAGTGAAACCGGCGAAGTGATCCTGGATACGGTGGTCCGCGGCGACACCGTGAAAGAAGTGCTCGACTACGTGCAGTTCAACTCGCAGACCCTGCTCGAGCAATTCCGGCTCGATGTCGAGTGCGCTGTGCGTGAAGGCAAAATGGGATACGAAGAGTCTGGCCGCCTCCTCCGCTTCTACGAGGATGGCCTGAACGGCTACACGTATCTGGAATAGCCCATCAACCGTCTACTGGGCCAGAGTGAAGTTGACCTGTATCATGCTGATGATCTCCACAGGCTCGCCATTGAGCAGCGTTGGCTGGTAGCGCCACTGACGCACGGCATCGGTGGCAACCTTCACAAAACGGGCGTCGACCAGTTGATTGACTTGCTCCAGACTAATGGGAACCCCTTCGCGAGAGATCACCGCGGACAGCAATACGGTTCCCTCCAACCGTTCGGCTTTGCAATCGGCCGGATAGAGTGGCTGCTCCTTGAAAATAAGTTTTGAGGCCTGCACATTGCCGCCTACACGGATGCGTTTCGGAACTGTATTGGGTTGCGGGTTCGCCGCCGGCGCCGCGGCATCGGCCCTCACATTCACGGTTTCCTGGATGCGTCCGATGTTCAGCACGACGTCCACCTTTACCGGTTCAGAGGACTTCAGAGAAATCTCGCCTGCTTCGTAAAGCGCGAAGCCTGGCTTCCTGACCTCTACCTTGTAAAAGCCGTCGGGCAAGGGAGTAAATGAGAATTCGCCGGTGTCGTTGGTGATGCTGAATTCCTTGCGGCTGTCGCCTATTTTCGACAGGATCACCTGAGCACGGGGAACCGTGGCTCCGCTGGGGTCGCGCACGACGCCTGTCATTGCGCCGCCGGGGGCTTGTGCCGGAGCCTGAAGCGCGGCCAATGGCAACATTATGGCCAACGATGCCAATAGGGTCAAGACTGCCGAACGGGGACCGGCTGGCCGGCGGTTGGCATTTGGGTTGAGCAGCGTCGTGAGCCGGTGCTGCAGTTCTCCTATGCGGATCATTGTAATTCCTCCTTGAATGATTCGGGGATTCGGTTGCATACTTCGGACGATGTCGATCAGGTGTTCGGCGTAGTCAGATGCTCTTTCTCCGGCGGCGAGAACACCATCGTCGCATGCCTGT
>Ga0209726_10008096_pt1 | contig 11460 bp, 6 predicted proteins | sample Subgrocontami54m_FD_187453 | JGI IMG/M metagenome (GOLD analysis project Ga0209726, IMG submission 187453) | Subsurface groundwater microbial communities from S. Glens Falls, New York, USA - GMW46 contaminated, 5.4 m (SPAdes) (version 3) | ecosystem: Environmental > Aquatic > Deep subsurface >... | reverse complement strand
CCCGAAAGGCCGCAACGTCGTGCTCGAACGCTCGTTCGGCGCGCCGACCATCACCAAGGACGGTGTGTCGGTGGCGAAGGAAATCGAGCTCAAGGACAAGTTCGAAAACATGGGCGCGCAAATGGTGAAGGAAGTCGCAAGCAAGACTTCCGACATCGCCGGTGACGGCACCACCACCGCAACCGTGCTGGCGCAATCGATCGTGCAGGAAGGCATGAAGTTCGTCGCCGCCGGCATGAACCCGATGGATCTCAAGCGCGGCATCGACAAGGCGGTCGAGTCGGTCGTCGCGGAGTTGAAAAAACTCTCGAAACCCTGCACCACCAGCAAGGAAATCGCGCAAGTCGGCGCGATCTCGGCCAACGCCGATGAACATATCGGGAAAATCATTTCCGATGCGATGGACAAGGTCGGCAAGGAAGGCGTGATTACCGTCGAAGACGGCAAGAGCCTGCAGAACGAGCTCGAGGTCGTGGAAGGCATGCAATTCGACCGCGGCTATCTCTCGCCTTACTTCATCAACAACGCCGAGAAGCAGATCTCCGTGCTGGAAGACGCCTACATCCTGCTGCACGACAAGAAGATCTCCAATATCCGCGAACTGCTGCCGGTGCTCGAGCAAGTGGCGAAAGCCGGCAAACCGCTGTTGATCATTGCCGAAGAAGTTGAGGGCGAAGCGCTCGCGACACTGGTGGTGAACAACATCCGGGGTATCCTCAAGACCTGCGCGGTGAAGGCTCCGGGCTTCGGTGATCGTCGCAAGGCGATGCTCGAAGACATCGCGATCCTGACCGGTGGCACGGTCATCGCCGAAGAAGTCGGCCTGTCGCTCGAGAAAGCCACCTTGGCTGATCTCGGGCAGGCCAAACGCATCGAAATCGGCAAGGAAGAAACCACGCTGATAGACGGCAAGGGCGATTCCAAGTCTATCGAAGGCCGCGTCAAGAACATCCGCAAACAGATCGATGAGGCGACCAGCGATTACGACAAGGAAAAGCTGCAGGAACGCGTGGCAAAACTCGCCGGCGGTGTGGCTTTGATCAAGGTCGGTGCTGCGACCGAAGTCGAAATGAAGGAAAAGAAAGCGCGTGTCGAAGACGCGCTGCACGCGACGCGTGCCGCTGTTGAAGAAGGCATCGTTGCCGGGGGTGGCGTGGCATTGATTCGTGCGCGTTCCGGCCTGAGCAAGCTCAAGGGCGACAACCATGATCAGGAAGCCGGCATCAAGATCGTGCTGCGCGCGCTCGAAGAACCGCTGCGCTGGATCGTCGCCAATGCCGGCGACGAACCGTCCGTGGTGCTCAACAAGGTGGTCGAGGGCAAGGGCAATTTTGGGTATAACGCCCAGACTTCCCAATACGGCGACCTGATGGAGATGGGCGTTGTCGATCCGACCAAAGTGGCGCGCTGCGCACTGCAGAACGCCGCATCGGTTGCGGGGCTGATCCTGACCACCGACGCAATGGTGGCGGAAATGCCGAAGGAAGAAGCCCCGATGGGCGGCCATGGCCACGGCGGCATGGGTGGCATGGGCGGCATGGATATGTAAGTTGCGCCCCGGCGCGATCCCTTCCCGGACTCAATCCGGGGCGGGTATCCAGTAACAAAAACAAACCCCGCTTCGGCGGGGTTTGTTTTTTGGGGCGGTCGTCATCTCAAGATCGTCATCGCGGACTCAAGGTCGTCATCCCGGACTCGATCCGGGATCCAGGGTTTTGATGAGGTGTCTGAAATTCAATCTGCCGACCCGGGCCGCATCAGGTAAAATTACGATTCGTGCGCTTGACGCACCCGGACATACACGCTTAAATACCGCCCTTTTGTCGCTCTGTCCGCGTACGCGGACAGTCCCGATACGGCCAAGTAGCTCAGTTGGTAGAGCAGAGGACTGAAAATCCTTGTGTCGGTGGTTCGATTCCGCCCTTGGCCACCAAATCCCCTTCCAGAGAAGTCCGAAGAAGTCCAAAGCGTGTTGAAAGATCAGGATTTTCATAAGGAAATCGCGCCAGCGCGTCCCGGCTTGGTTTGTTGACATCTGGGGGTAACCGGGGGTAACTTTGGGGGTAACTCACACCACCTGACAAGGTGTTACCCCCAGAAATGGCGCTCACCGCCACCTCCATCAAGAACGCGCGCGCCGTCGACAAGCCGCTGAAGCTGTTCGACGGCGGTGGTCTGTACCTGCTGGTCAATCCAAACGGCTCGCGCTGGTGGCGGTTCAAGTACCGATACCTCGGCAAGGAAAAGCTGCTGTCGTTCGGGACCTACCCGGACATTTCGCTCAAGGACGCGCGCGATCGGCGCGACGAAGCCCGCAAGCAGCTCGCGACCGATATCGATCCGGGCGAGCACCGCAAGGCGAGGAAGACGGCGCTCGCCGACCGCAGCGAGAACAGCTTCGAAATCGTCGCGCGTGAATGGTTTGCGAAATATTCGCCGAACTGGGCGGCAGGCCACTCTGACAAGATCATCCGGCGGCTGGAGCGGGACATCTTTCCGTGGCTTGGCGGCCGGCCCATCGCCGCCATAACCCCACCTGACCTGCTCGCTGTACTGCGCCGCATCGAGAGCCGCGGCGCGATAGAAACCGCTCACCGCGCGCAGCAGAACTGCAGCCAGGTTTTCCGATACTCGGTTGCCACGGGTCGCGCGCAACGCGATCCGACCGCCGATTTGCGTGGCGCTCTCACGCCCGTGAAAGAGCGCCACCATGCCTCAATTACCGATCCCAAGCGAGTCGGCGAGTTGATGCGTGTGATCGACGGCTACCGTGGTTCGTTCATCACCAAATGTGCGCTTCGCCTTGCCCCGCTCTTTTTCGTGCGGCCGGGCGAACTTCGGAAAGCCGAGTGGGTTGAGTTCGATCTGGACCAGGCCGAATGGCGCATCCCCGCCGAGCGCATGAAAGCGCGCGAGCAGCATATCGTTCCGCTATCCGAACAGGCAGTCGGGATACTTTGTGAGCTGCACGGCCTCACTGGCGTGAGGCAGCACGTTTTTCCCGGCGCCAGAACCAACGGCCGCGCGATGAGCGAGAACACCGTCAATGCCGCGCTGCGTCGGCTGGGGTACGCGAAAGACGAAATGACCGGCCACGGCTTCCGCAGCATGGCGTCCACGCTGCTGAACGAGCAGGGCTGGCACCGTGACGCGATCGAGCGGCAGCTCGCGCACGCCGAACGGAACAACATCCGTGCCGCTTACAACTTCGCAGAGCATCTCCCCGAACGGCGGAAGATGATGCAGGCGTGGGCGGACTACCTCGATTCGCTACAGGCTGGAGCAAAGGTACTGCCGCTGAAACGCGCGGCCCGAACGCGATGATTCTGATCGAAGATGACGATTCCCAGCATCAACGGCTTTGGTTTCCATGCATTAGTACAAGCGTGCAGGTCATTCTTCGGTTCACACTGAGGGCTAAGAAGCCTATCATTCACCGTTAACTAAACAGATACATATCTTCAATGCCACGGTCTGACCTTCTTCTTAGCCTAGTTCGAGCCGGTCGTCAGGGCAACCAAAAGTTGCTCGAGTCGACCGTCGAGGCGTTGGCGGCGGAAGAACGAGCGAAGCAACATCACCATCTCGCAGACCGTCTTGTTGAGAATCTTCGAGCGTCGACCGCACCGACGAGGCCCCAAGAGGTCACCCGCATGCAGGATGCTGGGCACGGTGGGCTCCTCTTCGAGGTTGACCCTCAAGTCACCCTCGATGGGCTGCTCCTCTCCGATCAGGTTCGGATCGCGTGCGAGGAACTTGTCGAGGAGCACCAGCGGCGCGACGTTCTCCGGTCATACAACCTGGAACCGAGAAACCGGGTGCTGCTCGTTGGTCCGCCTGGAAACGGAAAAACCTCTCTTGCTGAGGCGATTGCCAATCGTCTCATGGCCCCGCTGTTTGTGGTCCGCTATGAAGCGGTCATCGGCAGCTTTCTCGGGGAGACAAGCTCGCGGTTGCGGAAGCTGTTCGATTTCGCGAGGACACACACCTGCGTGTTGTTCTTTGACGAATTCGATACGCTGGGCAAGGAGCGAGGCGATGAGCACGAGACAGGTGAGATCAAGCGGGTGGTTAGCTCGCTGCTGTTGCAGATTGATTCCTTGCCAAGCCACGTGCTGATTGTTACGGCGACGAATCATCCCGAGCTGCTGGACAGGGCAGTCTGGCGACGCTTTCAACTCCGGATCAATTTGCCGGCACCAAAACCAAGTCAGATTGAGGACTGGCTAAACCAGTTCCAAAAGGACCTTGGCCAGCCTCTGGGGATTGCGCCGAAAGCGATAGCTCAGCGAATCAAGCCGCAGTCGTTCTCGGATCTCCGTGAGTTCTGCCTCGACATCAAACGGAAAATCGTTCTCCAGATGCCAGACGCAGATGTGAAGGGGATTACTCGCTCCTGCGTTGAGCGTTGGCAAGGCCGCGTTACCGGAAACCAGACGTAAGGGGTCGTCGTGGCGGAGCAGCAGCTACCGTTGCTTTTGCTCGGTGAACCGACGACAAGTCAACGTCCTGCCGGACGGCCGCAGCCGGTACCACAACCAAGGCATCCTACCCCACAGCGCCAGGTGCAACGCCTGGCACAGACCTTTGATGTGCTTCAGCAAGCGTTCGCGCAGCGCCTGATCCAGATTCAGGATGTTCCCGGAATTGAGACGGCCGAACAGGTCCTGGTGCTCGAAACCATTGGCGATGTCCGTGATTTCGAGGCTGCGGTCCGTCGTATCGCTGGCCTTGAATGGTTGTTCGATGTCGAAGATAAGGCGGATCCCGACGCCGACTTTTTCTACGAAGACCGACACGAAAAGTCCGTCGAGCGCCGTTTGTTTCTTGTTTCCAGCAATGCAACAGCTGTACAGCAGCTCGTGCAGCTCTGGGATCGATACAAGCTCGACCCGGCTTCGATCCCCCGTGGCTTCCGCAAGTGGAAGAGCCTATTTGATCAGCTGAAAACACTGCGATATTGGGACGAGACTGACCGGCTTACTCAAGAGGCACTCGATTACTGGAGAGATGAGCTGGCAAGTGGTGCGGCTTCAGTTCGGTTCGAGATCGAGGTTTGGTTCAGTTCCTCTCAGGCGAAGAATGACGCCACGCGGGTTGAACTGGCGGCACTTTTGCAGTCGCTGGGCGGCCAGGTATTGTCGTGGGCTGAAATTGGATCGATTCGCTATCTCGCAGCCCTGGTGGAACTGCCGGCGGCAGCAATTCAGAACGTGTTGGACGGAAACTATCCACAACTCGTGTTCTATCAACGGATCATGTACTTTGAGCCCATGGTCCGCGGCATGTGTCCGGTTGACGTTGCCGACGCTGCAGCAATTGATCGAACCACTGAGCCAACAAATGAGCCGCCGATTGTCGCCCTTCTCGACGGTTTGCCCCTGCAGAATCATGCTCTACTTGCTGGTCGACTACTGATCGACGATCCGGATGGCTGGGAGCCCGCGTTTCCCGCGGGGTCGCGGAAGCACGGCACGGCAATGGCATCCCTGATTATCCACGGGGATCTGAACGGGACTGAGCAACCCATTCGTGGAAAATTGTATGTCCGTCCCGTCCTGCGACCCGACGCGAATGGGGTGGAATCCACTCCTACTGACGTGTTGCTTGTTGATCTCTTTCATCGTGCCGTCCGGCGGCTGTTCGAAGGGGATGGCGCCGAGGGGCCGGTTGCACCTACTATCCAAGTAGTGAATCTTTCCATTGGAGATGCGTTTCGACTGTTTTCGCGGCAATTGAGTCCGTGGGCAAGACTGCTCGATTGGCTGAGCTGGAAGTACGGTGTGCTCTTCTGCGTGAGCGCCGGGAACGATGACGAGGCCCTAACGCTCGGCGTGCTTCGGAGAGATTTTGCAGGGCTTACACGAGAGGATGTCCAGCGCGAAGTACTCGCGGCCATGCTGCGATCAGCAAGTGTGCGGGTCTTGCTCAATCCGGCAGAGTCCATCAACGCGGTGTCGGTGGGCGCCGCTTACTTGGACGCCTCAAACTGGACGCCAGCGCATGGAAACATCGAGGTTTTCACCACACCATTGCCAGCTCCATATAGTCGATCAGGTCCTGGATATGGTCGAGCCGTCAAACCTGACGTCTTGTTTCCCGGCGGCAGGCGTAGTTACCGCGAGCGGGCGGGCCCATCTCATGAACCCGCGATGCTTACCCCGTTTATGGGGACTGGAACCGCGCCGGGCCAAAAGGCCGCCGTACCAGGTCAGGGAGGTCAGCTGAATGCGGCTGCATTTTTGGCCGGGACAAGCAACGCCACCGCGTTGGCGACGCGGCAATTCGCGCGGCTCTGGGAAGCCATTCAGGGGAACCCGATATTGGCCCCGTATCTCGGTGACCGCTGGAAGTCCGTGAGCCTGATCAAGTCGCTTCTGATTCACGGCGCCAGTTGGGGCGAGATCGGTGATCTCGTTGAAGGTCTTGTTGTCGGAGCGAATCATTACCTGAAAAAGGACTCCGTTGCTGCACTGGCCGGATTCGGCATCGTGGACGTGGCCAAGGGCACTGGCTGTACTGAGCAGCGAGCGACACTTGTCGCGGCAGGCAGCATTCGGGTGGACGAGATGCACGAGTATCGCGTTCCTTTGCCGCCAAGCCTCTCCGGCACTCGCGAATGGCGAAGACTCACGATAACGCTGGCGTGGATCACGCCGATCGTGCCAAGCCGGCGGGCCTATCGTGCCGTGCGTCTGAATGTCAAGATTCCAGTCACAACGCTTGGGCTTGCGCGTGAAGACGCGAGTCATGTCGCCGTAGACCGTGGAACAGTCCAGCATGAAGTGCTCGAAGGTGCGAAAGCGGTGGCGTTCGTTGATGGCGATGCACTGGTGTTCACGGTCGAGTGTCGCGGTGCCGCCGCTGAACCTGCTGAACCGATCCCCTATGGTCTGTGCGTGTCTCTGGAAGTCGCCCAAGGCGTCCAGATTCCTGTGTACAACGAAATTCGCGCGCGAGTACAGCCAGCCATTCAAGTGGCAGGTTAACGCTGTCGCAGTCGATGGACTGTTACGCAGCCGAGTTTGTCTTTAGCACTGCTAACAGTCGGAACGCCCTTCGATTTTTCGATTACGGCGTTTGGCATCCGAACCGCACCGATAGCAGTCGTTGCGGTTGCGACGCCTACCTTGCTCCATATGGTTTAGATCTCGCGTCGGCTTCTCGTTGAGTCCTATCCTCCTTTCTTTGCTGTCGTTTGTCCTGCAATGCTGCTGGTGTGTGCTGCCTGTCCGGTCAGTGTTTCTGTCCGTCCCGAACGCTGAGCGTGCCGGGATCTACAAGGGACTCGGGACACCACTCCCGATTCGTGCAGAGTTTTCTGTTACTTGCCACGGCTGCACCCGTTCTTGGCGTCGATGGCGCTTTCCTGTTGGAAGCCGGTCCATCGAGATGAGCCATTGACCCAGGGCTCGGAGGGGCGCCTCGTCGGCGCGGCTTTGCACTGAGCCCGCGGGGAGCGGGCATGAAGACGGATCACATTGCGCGATCCAGAGGATGACGACGGGTCAGGGAGCCCGTCACGTGGGGTCGTCACTTGCGCCAGCCACCGAAAAGTCCTTGTCGGCTGGGGCATTGCGCGCATCGTCACTACCGGCGACGCCCGTAGTGACGATGCGACTGGCGCAGACCATTGCTGCAGTGAGACGAGAGAACCTTGGCGCAGCGATTCCGGCGGAAGTCGCCCGGATGGCGCATGACAACTGACAGTTACCTCCGGCCTCGCGGCCACCGGCTTTCTGGAGATCAGGCCGGATTCGGGCGCTCTTGCGAGCAGGCAATGCGCTGACGGGCATCACTCGGGCTGAAGGAGCCACCTGTGTAATCACACGTCTGACCGATGCGCCTTTGAAGAGTTCCCGGGCCATGCGCCCGCGAATCGCAACCCGGCGTTAGCCATGTTAACAGCAGCCTCGAAACGCAGACGACATGCTGGAAAACTTGCCCGTTCCGGTCATTACGATTGACGTAACGGCTAAGCGGGCGCTATGCTGCCCCAATCACCGGTTGCTTCGAATGGCCGAACCGCTCACCCGGCCCGGCCGGCGTCGAGATCGTGGACTACACCCAAGGGAACAAGGCATGGCACGCACCGCTATCCATCCAGGCCAACACCTCGCCGAGCAGCTCAAGGAACTCGGCATGAGCGCGGCCGAGCTCGGCCGGCGGCTCAAGGTGCCGACCAACCGGATCACCGGAATCCTGAATGGCCAGCGCGCGGTCACCGGTGACAGCGCCCTGCGGCTGGCGCATTTCTTTGGCACCACTCCTGAGTTCTGGCTGAACCTGCAGAAACTGTACGAGCTGCGGCTGGCGGAAGCGAAAGCGGGCGCGGCGATCCGGCGACTGCCGCGATTGCGGGAAGGCAAGAAGTCCGAGCTGCGCAGAAGTCAGGACGGGACGGCCTGAATGAGGCGACGGCGTATGGCTGACAGCATTGGCACCAATCTAACCCTTGAGAATTCCGACACGCGCGGCGAGTGCTCGCGAGTCGACGAGCGGCGGCGACGCTCGGCCGCTGAGCGCGAGCACTCCTCGACCGTCAACATGGAGGAAATGGTGAATCGGGACTATTGCGGGCGCAACGGCATCACGATCCAGGAACAGCAGACGTTGCCCTTGGATGACGAACGCAAACTGTAACGCCAAAAAGAACAAAGAGTCACCATGGCCATCAAGAAATCCGACCTTTACTCCTCACTCTGGGCCTCGTGCGATGAACTGCGCGGCGGCATGGATGCCAGCCAATACAAGGACTACGTCCTATTCATGCTGTTCATCAAATATGTCTCCGACAAATACGGCGACTCCGATGACTTCGCCCCGCCGGTGGTCATCCCGAAGGGTGCCAGCTTCAAGGACATGGTCGCGCTCAAGGGCGACAGCGACATCGGTAACAAGATCAACACCCAGGTCATCCAGCCGCTGATCGACGCCAACTCCCGTCTTGCCCGCAGCGATTTCCCCGACTTCAACGACTCGAACAAACTCGGCGACGGCGCGCAGAAGGTCGAGAAGCTCGGCAACCTCATCGCCATCTTCGAGAACCCCGCGCTCGATTTCTCGAAGAACCGTGCCGAGAACGACGACATCCTGGGCGACGCCTACGAGTATCTCATGCGGCACTTCGCCACCGAGAGCGGCAAGAGTAAGGGGCAGTTCTACACGCCGTCCGAAGTCAGCCGCATCATGGCCAAGGCCATCGGCATTTCCCCGGACAACTCCAAAGCCGCCACCACCGCTTACGATCCCACCTGCGGCTCCGGCTCGCTACTGCTCAAGGTTGCCGCCGAGGCCGGCAAGCACATCACCCTCGAAGGGCAGGAGAAGGACGTAACCACCGCCGGTCTCGCCCGCATGAACATGATCCTGCACGATTTTCCGACGGCCAACGTTCTCTCAGGCAACACCCTGTTCGATCCCAAGTTCAAGGACGGCGAGCAGCTCCGCACCTACGACTACGTCGTCGCCAATCCGCCCTTCTCCGACAAGACGTGGTCCACCGGCCTCACCCTGGGCGACGGCGGCAGCGGCGACCGCTTCCAGCGCTTCACCTGGGGCGTGCCTCCGAAGAAGCAGGGCGACTACGCATACCTGCTGCACATCATCCGCTCGATGAAGAGCACGGGCAAAGCCGCCTGCATTCTGCCGCACGGCGTCCTTTTCCGGGGCAATGCCGAGGCCGTCATCCGCCAGCAGCTCGTCCGCTCTGGCTACCTCAAGGCCATCATCGGCCTGCCCGCCAATCTCTTTTACGGCACCGGCATCCCGGCCTGCATCGTCGTGCTCGACAAGGAAAACGCCGCCGCCCGCAAGGGCATTTTCATGATCGATGCCTCCAAAGGCTTCAAGAAGGACGGCCCGAAAAACCGACTCCGCGAGCAGGACCTCCACAAGATCGTGGACACCTTCACCCGGCAGGATGAAAGCGACCCGCGCTATGCCCGCATGGTGCCGGTCGCGGAAATCGCCGACCCGAAGAACGACTACAACCTCAACCTCCCGCGCTACATCGACAGCACCGAGCCGGAGGACTTGCAGGACATCGACGGCCACCTGCGCGGCGGCATCCCGGAGCGCGACCTCGATGCCCTTGGCAACTACTGGAAGATCATGCCTGGCCTGCGCGCTGCCTTGTTCGAGAAGTTCAATCGCCCTGGCTACTCCGCGCTGAAGCTCCCCATCGTCGAGGTGAAGCCGGCCATCTTCGGCCACCCCGAGTTCACCGCCTTCACCACCAAGGCCAGGAAGCTCTTCACGAAATGGCAGGCGGCCTCTGTCCCGCTGCTCAAAGGCTTCGCCCAAAACGGCCATCCCAAGCCGCTCATCGAAACCATCGCCGAGGACCTGCTCGCCACCTTCAAGACCGCGCCGCTGCTCGACGCCTACGATGTCTATCAGCACCTCATGGACTACTGGGCCGAGACCATGCAGGACGATTGCTACCTCATCGCCGATGCCGGGTGGAAGGCGGGCGCGCAGCCCCGCGAAATCATTCAGGTCAAAAACAAAGAGAACAAACTCGTCTGGCCCGAGAAGGAAGACTTCAAGAAGGGCAAGCGCCGCTTCAAGTCCGACCTCGTCCCGGCCGCCATTCTCATCGCCCGCTACTTTGTAGCCGAACGGGATGCCATCGCCGCCCTCGAAGCCGAACTCGCCGGCATCGAGCAGCAGCTCGACGAACTCATAGAAGAGCACACCGCAGAGGGCGCTCTCCTTTTCGAGGCCCTGGATGACAACAACAAACTCACCAAGGCCAGCGCCACCGCCTGCTTGAAGGAACTCTTGTCAGATACGTCCGCTGCGTCCGATTCGTCCGAGGAACTCCCCCTCCTGAAGCAGTATCTCGCCCTGCTCGATAAACAGACCGACGCCAAGGCCCGGCTCAAGACCGCGCAGGAAGACCTCGAAGCCAAGCTCGACGCCAAATACCCCACGCTCACCGAGGCCGACATCCAGACCCTCGTGGTGGACGACAAATGGCTGGCCACCCTCGCCGCCGCCGTGCAGGGCGAGCTGGACCGCGTCTCGCAGACCCTCACCGGCCGCATCCGCCAGCTCGCCGAACGCTACGCCACCCCGCTGCCGAGGCTAACCGATGAAGTGGCGACGCTCGCCAACCGTGTGGACGGACACCTGCGGCGGATGAATCGAGATATAAGTGGAGAGTGGAAAGTGGAGAGTGGAAAGTGAACAACTCTCAACTTTCAACTTTCAATTCTCCACTAATCCCGCCCGGCTACAAACAGACCGAGGTCGGCGTCATCCCGGAGGAGTGGGATGTTGAGCCATTGGGCGCACTTGTGGGCTACACAAATGGAAAGGCGCACGAGCAAAGCATCAACGACTCGGGAAGATTTGTCGTGGTTAACTCCAAGTTCATTTCCACCGAAGGATCCACTCGCAAGTATTCCGAACATTCCTTCTGCCCAGCATCAAAAGGTGACGTGCTCATGGTGA
>Ga0209726_10008082_pt1 | contig 11473 bp, 9 predicted proteins | sample Subgrocontami54m_FD_187453 | JGI IMG/M metagenome (GOLD analysis project Ga0209726, IMG submission 187453) | Subsurface groundwater microbial communities from S. Glens Falls, New York, USA - GMW46 contaminated, 5.4 m (SPAdes) (version 3) | ecosystem: Environmental > Aquatic > Deep subsurface >... | reverse complement strand
GGCCGGCTATGACGTGGTGATCGTCGAGACCGTCGGCGCCGGCCAGTCGGACGTCGAGATCAGGCTGCTCGCCGATACGCGGGTCGTGATCTGCCCGGCGGGTCTGGGCGACGAGATCCAGGCGATCAAGTCCGGGCTGCTCGAGATCGCCGACATCTACGCGGTCAACAAGTCGGATTCGCCGTTCGCCGAGCGCACCGAGTCGGAACTGCGGGACATGATCGGGCTGCGGCAGTATTCGGGATGGGTGCCGCGAGTCGTGCGCACCGTGGCGACGACCGGCGAGGGTGTTGCCGAACTTGTCGCGGCGATCGCCGCGCACGAAGCCGCGGGAGGGGTCCGTGTCGGCCCGCGCGAGCGCGTGCGCAGGCTGATGGCCGCCGGCGCCTCCGATTGGGTCAAGCGGCGCATCGAGTCGCTTTCCTCGCCCGCCCTCGATGCCCTGTGCGAGGCCTACGCAAAGGGCGAGGTTGGAACGCGCGACGCGTGGCGGCGCGCGCTCGCGCTCGCCTTCGGGGAGGAGGAGGATTGAGCAGCGGACGGGTCGAATTCCGGGCCGAGAAGAAGCTCGCACGACTGCACGATCCGCGCAGGAACTTCGAGTTGACGCAGCTCGAAAGCGAGATCCGCTACGATCCGCTGACAGGCGCGAGCGGTCGCATTTGCCATTTCTCGCTCGCCGAACTTCCGGCACCGGATCTGTCCGGCATCATCGCCGACAGCCGGGCGGTGTGCCCATTCTGCCCGGGGAAGCTCGAGTCGATCACGCCGCGCTTCCCCGACGACCTGGTGCCCGGGGGCAGGTTGCGCCGGGGGAACGCATTGCTGTTTCCCAACCTTTATCCGTACGACGACATATCCGCGGTGGCGGCGCTCTGTGGCGAGCACTTCCACCCCATGGACGCAATGCCCGAACAACTGGTCTGCGACGGAATCGGCCTCGCGCGGGATTTCTTCCTGCTCGCGGGAGACCGCGTCGAGAACGGCCAGGGGTTCGGCCTTGCCACGTGGAACTACATGCCGCCGTCGGGTGCCTCCCAGGTTCATCCGCACATGCAGGTCGTGCTGACGGCCAATCCCGGCAACGCAGTGGCGCGGGAGCTGGCCGCGGAATCCGCCTTCCTGCGCAGGCGCGGCGAGTGCTTCGGCCGCGAGTTGCTGCGCGCCGAGCAGGCGCAGGGCGAGAGATTCGTCGCGCTCACCGGCGCCGTCGCCTGGCTGGTGCCCTTCGTGCCGTGCGGGTTGTTCGGCGATTGCGTGGCGCTGTTCCCGGGGCGAGCAAACCTCGGCGACCTGTCCGACGCCGACGTCGCGGAATTCGCGGGCGGGCTGGTACGCGTATTGCGGGTCTTTTCCGGGCGCGGGCTGTGGAGTTTCAACCTGACGTTCTTTCCGGCGCGTTTCGGGGCGGGCGACGGCTCGCACTGGCTATCCGCGCGCGTCCTGCCGCGCTTCTACCTGAATCCCAAGCTGCACGTTTCCGATGCGTCCTACCTGCAGTTGCTGCTCGAGGAACGGCTCGCGATGGTGTATCCGGAAGCGACCGCAGCGCTGCTGCGCAAGGCTTTCGCCGAGCCTTGAGTCATGCCTCGGCGGGGGCGGGCAGCGTGCGCCGCTTCGGCACTTGGTCGAGGTTCCAGTGGGCGAGCGACCAGTCCCACACCTCGCGCAACGCGGCGTGCCCCAGCTCGCGCGGTGGTTCCTGGCCGAGAAACTCCAGCGCCGCCGCGATCGTGGCCGGCGCGCGCGCCGCGTCGAGGGGGCGAGCCAGCGTCTGCTTCGACAGCTTCTCGCCGAGCTCATTGACCGCCGCCGGGACGTGCGCGTATCGCGGCGTCGCGAGGCCGAGCAGGCGCTGGAGGTGGATCTGGCGCGGCGTCGACGCGAGAAGATCGGCGCCTCGGACGACCTCCGTGATGCCCTGCTCCGCGTCGTCCACGACGGCCGCGAGCTGGTAGGCGTAGGGCCCGTCGGCGCGCCTCACGACGAAGTCGCCGATCTCGCGCTGGAGGTTCTGGCTCGCGGTGCCCTGGACGGCGTCTTCGAACGAGACCAACTCGTCGGGAACGAGCACGCGCAGGGAGCGGGCGGCGCGCCCCGGCGGCATGCCGTTTCGACACGCCCCGGGATAGACGCGCTCGCCCTCGAGCAGCAGTGCGGAATCCGAGAGTTCGCTGCGCGTGCACGCGCAGGGGAACAGCGCGCCTCTTGCCCGAAGCCCCTCGAGCGCGCGCGCGTAGGCTTCGGTCCGTTCGCTCTGGCGCATCACCGGGCCGTCCCATTCGAACCCGAAGTCCTCCAGCATGCGCAGGATCAGGTCGGCGGCTCCCGCCTGCACGCGTTGCCGGTCCAGGTCTTCCATGCGCACCAGCCACTGGCCGCCGAGCGAGCGCGCCGAAAGGCAGCTCCCCAGCGCGGCGAGGAGCGAGCCGAAATGCAGGGGTCCGGTCGGCGAAGGCGCGAAGCGGCCGCGGTGGATGCTCATGAACTAGGACTCGGGAGACCGGGCCTTATAATGGGGCCGGACGACGCAGATGAAAAGCGCGGGGCCGCCGAAAGCTCGGAATGCGAATGATGCTGGAGTTGCTGGGAATCGGCGCTGCCACCGCGGTTGTACTGTGCGCGTTCCTGTACATTCAGCAGGACCGGATGCTGTTCCATCCGACTCCGCCCCCGATCTCGGTTCCGAAGCCCGTCCGCGGCGAGCTCGAGACGCTCCGGCTGGTCACGACCGACGGCCTGAGGCTGGCGGGCTGGTTCGTGACCGGCGGTACGGGCAGGGCGCCGCTCGTCATCTATTTCGGCGGCAACGCCGAGGACGTGTCCGGGCTCATCGGCGCCGCCGACCGGTTCGGCGGCTATTCGCTCATGCTGTTGAACTATCGCGGCTATGGGGGCAGCGAGGGTATTCCCGGCGAATCGGCGCTGTTCGCGGATGCGCTGTTCGCCTTTGACTACGCGGCGCGGCGCAGCGATGTCGACCCGCGGCGAGTCGTGGCCATGGGACGCAGCCTCGGCAGCGGCGTCGCGGTACACCTAGCCGCACACCGGCCGGTGGCCGCCGTCGTGCTCGTCAGCCCCTACGACAGCGTGCGCGCGCTCGCAGAAGCCGTGTATCCGTGGTTGCCGGTGAGGCTGTTGCTTAAGCACCCCTTCGATTCGCTTTCCCGCGCGGTGGCGCTGCGCACGCCGCTCCTGTGCCTGGTCGCGGAGCGCGACAGTGTGATACCTCCAGCGCACTCGCGCCGGCTCTTTGATGCGTGGGGCGCCGCGCAGAAGCGCTGGATCGAGCTGCGGGGCGCCGGCCACGACAGCGTCGACGCCGATCCTCGCTACTGGGAGGAAATCGCCCTGCTACTGTCCCGGGTCGCTCGCGGAAACCGCTGATTCCCTCTGATATACTTGAGTTTTTCCGCAGGAGCACTGCTCATGGCGACGGTTGCGTTGAGCAAGGAGAACTTCGAGCAAGTGGTAACCGGAAACGACATGGTGGTCGTCGACTTCTGGGCCCCCTGGTGCGCGCCGTGCCGCTCCTTCGCGCCGACCTACGAGGCGGCCTCGGAAACACACGCCGACGTGATCTTCGCCAAGGTCAACACGGAGGAAGAACAGGAACTCGCCGCTGCCTTCAACATCCGCTCGATTCCCACCCTGATGCTGTTTCGCGAGCAGGTGATCCTCTATTCCGAGGCCGGCGCCCTTCAGGCGGCGGCCCTGGAGGACATACTCGGCAAGGCCAGGGCAATCGACATGCAGGCCGTGCACAAGGAGATCGCCGAGCGCAGCGCCGGCGAAGAATCCTGACCCTGGCTACGTAGCCAGGGACTTCGATGCCCTGACGGAACATGGTCGCGCCGGACAACCTCATCGTCGCAGACTCCGGGGCGCTCGGACGCAAGGTCCTTTCCGAGCGTGTCCGCAATCTATACGAAGTTTCCCCTTACGCCGACGCTGCGGCGTTCGCCTGCATCGCCGTCGCCGTGTACGGCCTGGATGGGGTGGTCACGGGCAACGTCCTTGTCGGTTGGGCCATCCTTCAGGCGCTGATCGCGTGCGCAACGGTCGGCATGTACCTGCACTACCGGAGCGTCCGCCCGGCGAGCGACCTGTCACGCTGGGAGCGGGGTTTTGCGGCGGCCGCGGGGGCGGCCGGTTGCGGCTGGGGGGTGTTCGCCAGCGTTCTCATGCCGCCGCAAAGCGTTCCTCACCAGGTGCTGGTCGTATTCATCGTGCTGTCCATGATCCTCGTGGGCCTGGGTTCGATGCAGGCGAGCAGGCTTTCGTTCGCCTGGTTCGCCCTGCCCGCCGCCGCAGGGCTGGTGCTTGAACTGCTGGTGCGGGGGGGCGCGCTCGACCTGGAGGTGGCCGCGCTGGCCTGCGTCCTGTCGTGGTTGATGTTCTACGTCTTTCTCCACATGAATCGCGAATTGGTGCAGATGCTGACGGCGCGGTTCGAGAAGGATACCGCTCTCGAGAAGATGCAGCCGGTCGTCGCGGCCGATGGGCAACGGGCGCGGATCCCCAACGCCGATCGCTTCGATGCCGCCATGAATGCCTCCCCCGCGGGGATGTGGGATTGGGACCTGGCGGTCGACCAACTCACCTTTTCTTCCCGCTTTCGCGAATTGCTCGGATATGCCGACGAAGCCGAATTCAACCTGGAATTCAGCTTCGGCGGGCATCTGCATCCGGACGATCTTGGTCGCGTGCAGGAGGTCATCCAGCAGCAGATCGACGGCAAGGGGATCTTCGACGAGATGTTCCGCCTGCGCTGCAGGAACGGGCTCTACCGCTGGTTCCTGGGACGCGGCCAGGCGCAATGGAACGAGTCGGGCAAGGCGGTCCGTTTCGCTGGCGCGATCATCGATGTCACCCAGCTCAAGGTGCGCGAAGAGGCGCTGCGGCGGGCCGAAACCCTGCTCAAGGAGGCGCTGGCTCAGGAGCAGGCGATTCTCGACACCGCGGTCGTCGGCATCGCGATCTTCAAGGACAGGATCATCTGGCGCTGCAATCGCCGATTCGCACAAATGTTCGGCTATGCCGAGGACGAGCTCGTCGGCCGGTCCCTGCGCGTGCTCTTCCCGACGGAAGAGGAATATGTGGCTCTGAGCGTGCGCGCCGACCGGGCGCTTACCGAAATGGGCCACTATGACGAGGAACGCGCTTTCGCCTGCAAGGACGGAAGCGAAATCTGGTGCTTCTTCGCCGGTCAGCCCATTGACCGCGCCAACCCGGAACCCGGCGAAGTCTGGATCGCCGAGGACATCACGGAGCGAAAGCGCTCCGAGTCCGATCTGAGGCGCAGCGAGGTTCGGCTTGCGCTCGCGGTCAGGGCGTCGGACGCCGGGATCTGGGACTGGGATCTCGAACGCGACGCGATGTTCTATTCGGCGCGGTTCCGCGAACTGCTCGGCTACCGCGATCTTTCCAATGACCGCTTCACCACCGTATTCCAGTTCAAGGAAAACCTGCATCCCGACGATCGCGAGCGCACGCTCGCCGCCGTGTCGCGCGCGCTGGAAACCTGCGAGCCTTTCAACGAGGTGTGCCGCCTGCGCTGCGCCGACGCGGGTTTCCGCTGGTTCCACGTCCGCGGGCAGGCGCAGCAGGATCTCAAGGGCAAGGCGGCGCGCTTCGCGGGATCGATCACCGACGTCACCGAGCTGCGCGAGCAGGAGCACGCGCTCGCGAGCGCCCGCGCCCAGCTTGCGGGAACGCACGCCCGGCTGCGGGACGCTGTCGATTGCATCCCGGATTCGTTCGCGCTGTTCGACGCGGACGACCGGCTCGCGCTGTGCAACCGGAAGTACGAGCAAACCTTCCTGGACGGCCGCGATTTCCAGGAGTTCGCGGGCCGCACGTTCGAGGACCTGGTGCGCGATTCGATCGCGAATGGAGAGGTGATCCCCCCCGAATTCAAGGGCGATCCCGAGGCGTGGCTGGCCGAGCGCGTGCGTATGCACCGCAACCCCGGGGAACGAGAGGTCCTGTTCCAGCTCGGCGACGGCAGGTGGTACCAGGTGCGGGAACGGCGCACCCGCGACGGCGGCATCGTCGGCGTGCGGACCGACGTGACCGAGCTGAAGGCGAACGAGGAACGCACCCGGCACCTCGCACACCACGACCCTCTCACCGGGCTGCCGAACCGGCGCCTGCTGCAGGACCGCATGGATCAGTCCTTCACCCTGGCAAGGCGCAATCGCACGCTGGTCGGCGTCCTTCTCGTGGACCTGGACAGGTTCAAGGCCATCAACGACCGCGACGGCCATCGCGTGGGCGACGAGGTGCTGCGCGCGGTTGCCGCGCGGCTGCGGACCTGCGTGCGCGAGGTCGACACCGTCGCGCGCCACGGCGGCGACGAATTCGTCGTCCTGCTGCCCGAAATGCGGCAGGCGCAGGACGCCCGGCGCGTGGCCGACAAGATCGTCTCGGGGATTTCCGCCCCGATTGTGATCGAGGGCCGGGAATGCCAGATCGGCGCCTCGATCGGAATCGCCGTCTATCCCCGCGACGCGCGCGAAAGCGAAGCGCTGCTGCGCTGCGCCGACCAGGCGATGTACCGAGTGAAGCAGAACGGGGGCAGCGGCGTGAAGTTCTTTTCCGAATAAGTCGCGCAAATTCAGGCCTGCCCGAGGAGCTGCATTCCACAGGAGGACGACATGCTCGAATTGCGAAAAGCCGGGGACCGGGGTCATGCGAACCACGGCTGGCTTGATTCCTTTCACAGTTTCTCCTTCGCCGACTACTACGATCCGGCGCACATGGGCTTCGGCGCCCTGCGCGTCATCAACGAGGACCGCATCCAGCCCGCAAGGGGTTCGGCACACACAGTCACCGTGACATGGAGATCATCAGCTACGTGCTGGAGGGTGCGCTCGCGCACAAGGACAGCATGGGCAACGGTTCCTCGATCGTTCCCGGTGACGTGCAGCGCATGAGCGCCGGCAAGGGCGTGCTCCACAGCGAATACAACCACTCCGCCGACGGCGTCACGCACTTCCTGCAGATCTGGATCGAGCCGGACGTGACCGGCATCCCTCCGGGTTACGAGCAGAAGCAGTTCGACGCCGCATCCAGACGCGGCAGGCTGCGGCTGGTCGCATCGCCCGACGGTCGCGAAGGCTCGGTTCGGATCCACCAGGACGCGTACGTCTACGCGGCGCTGCTCGACGGCGCCGAACGCGCCGCGCACGCGTTGGCCGGCGGCCGGCGCGCCTATGTCCACGCGGCGCGCGGGAACGTGATGGTCAACGGCTTGCCGCTCGACGCCGGTGACGCGCTCAAGGCGACCGATACCGCGGAGATCGTCCTGGAGACCGGCGACAAGGCCGAAGTGCTGCTGTTCGACCTCGCCTGACCCGCGGGCGGGGGCGCGCACGCGGCGGCCCCCGGCGGAAACGGATTGTCGTCATCGGAAAGGATAGCCATGACGGTTCTCGAGCAGGCAGGCGTCTTCCTCGCAACCGCGGTGCTGCTGGTGCCGCTCTTTCGCCGCTGGCGGCTCGGGGCCGTGCTCGGCTACCTGTCGGCGGGCATGCTGATCGGGCCGCAGGGACTCGCGCTCGTCGGCGACGTGCAGACGACCATGCACTTCGCCGAGTTCGGCGTCGTACTGCTGCTGTTCCTGATCGGGTTGGAGTTGCAGCCGGCGCGGCTGTGGGTGCTGAGGAGGCCGGTGTTCGGCCTGGGAGGCGCACAGGTCGCCCTGACGACGCTCGCCCTGACGCTCGCCGCGCTCGCGCTGGGATGGTCGTGGCAAGCGTCCCTGGTGACGGGCTTCGGCCTCGCCATGTCCTCGACGGCCCTGGTGATCGCCTCGCTCGCCGAGCGCGGCCAACTCGCCGCGCGCCACGGACGCGAAGCCTTCGCCGTCCTGCTCTTCCAGGACCTGGCGGTGATACCGATGCTCGCCCTGCTGCCGCTGCTCGGCGACGGCGCGCGCGAAATGGGCGCCGCGTGGGTGGCCGCACTCAAGGGCGTGGCCGTCATTGCGGCGGTGATCGCCGGCAGCCGCCTGGTGGTCCGCCCGGCGCTGAAGGCCGTCGCCCGCTACGGCGGCCGCGAGGTGTTCACGGCCGCTGCGCTGCTGCTGGTGGTGGCGGCGGCGCTGACCATGCAGCGCATCGGATTGTCGATGTCGCTGGGGGCCTTCCTCGCCGGCGTGCTGCTCGCCGACTCGGAGTTTCGCCACGAGCTGGAAGCCGACATCGAGCCGTTCAAAGGGCTGCTGCTCGGGCTGTTCTTCATGGCGGTGGGAATGGGCGCGAACCTCGGATTGCTGATCGCCGAGCCGGTGGCGGTGCTTGGCATTGCGATCGCCCTGATGGCGTCGAAGTTCGCCATCGCGTTCGCCGTTGCGCGCGCCTTCGGCTCCCCCGCGCCGACGGCCCAGCGGCTGGCGATGGCGGTCGCGCAGGGCGGCGAGTTCGCGTTCGTGCTGTTCAGCGCCGCGCACGGCATGGGCGTACTGGAGACGGCGGACCTGGACAGGCTGGTCATGGCCGTGACGCTGTCGATGCTGCTCTCGCCGCCTTGCATGATCCTGCAAGACAGGCTCGTCGGGATCTGGGAAAAGAGCCATGCCGAGCCCGAATACGACACCATAGACGAACCCGGCAATCCGGTGATCATCGCCGGATACGGCAGGGTGGGACAGATCGTCTCGCGCCTGCTCCGGATGGTTGGCATGCGATTCACCGCGCTTGAGTCGAGCTACCAGCAGGTGGACTTCGTGCGCCGCTTCGGCAGCAAGGTCTACTACGGAGACGCGTCGCGGCTGGAGCTGCTCCAGGCGGCCAAGGCGGGCGATGCGAAGCTGTTCGTTCTCGCGATCGACGACGTCGAGGCGTCGGTGAAGACGGCGGCGGTCGTGCGCAGGCACTTTCCCGACCTGCCTGTCATCGCGCGCGCAAGGAACCGCGTGCATTACTTCAGATTACGCGACCTCGGCGTGCGCAGCATCTTCCGCGAAACCTTACCCGCCAGCCTCGACATGGCACGGCTCGCCCTGCTCAGGCTGGGCATGGGAAGCGCCGCGACCGAGCGCGCGGTCTCGCTGTTCCGGCAGTTCGACGAGGAACAGCTCGCCGCGCAGTACGAAGTCCATCACGACGAAGCGCAGCTCATCCAGACGAGCAAGGAGGCGGCCGATCAGCTGCGCGAGCTTTTCGAAGCCGACGCAGTGGGTCCGCTGTCGGGATTCGCGGGACCCCACGCCCCTAAAGCGCCGAACGCCTGAGACGGGCGCTGACGCCGCGCGCGTAGCGGTACAATGCGGGTGTGAAGTCGATCGTCATCGTGATCTCCGGCCGCGGCAGCAACATGCGCGCCATCGTCGAGGCGGAGTTGCCGGTGCGCGTGGCCGCCGTGATCAGCAACGACCCGGGCGCGGCGGGACTGACGTACGCGCGGGCCAAGGGGATCTTGGCCGAGACCGTCAACCACCGGGAATTTGCGTCGCGCGAGGCCTTCGACGCCGCGCTGGCCGCCGCGATCAACGCGCACGCGCCCGACCTGGTCGCGCTCGCGGGCTTCATGCGCATACTCACCGACGGCTTCGTCCAGCGATACCAAGGCAGGATGCTGAACATCCATCCCTCGCTGCTGCCCTCGTTCACCGGGCTGCACACGCATCGCAGGGCGCTGGAGCTGGGCGTGAAGATCCACGGATGCACGGTGCATTTCGTCACGCCCAGGCTCGACCACGGGCCCATCGTCATCCAGGCGGCGGTGCCGGTGCTGCCCGGCGACAGCGAGGAAATCCTCGCTGCGCGCGTACTGCGGCAGGAACACCGCATCTATCCGCAGGCAGTGCGATGGTTTGCCGAGGGGCGAATTGCCCTCGAGAACGGCATCGTGCGCGTGACGGGCGAAGGCGCGCCGCAATTCGCATTCTCCGATCGATGATGCGGCTCGCGTTTGTTCCGGCGCTCGCGCTGTGCGCGGGGATCGCGGCCGCGGCACCGCCCGCTCGCGTCACCCTGCATTACGACGTCAGCCAGAACGGCACCGCCATGGTCGAGGTGATCGAGAGACTCGAGCACGACGCCCGCAGCTACCGGATCGATTCGGAGTGGCAGGGCAAGGGGCTGTTCGCGCTTCTCGCGCGGGGCAAGGCGAGGCGCTCGAGCGAGGGCAGCATCGAAGGGCGCGTGCTGCGGCCGGGAGTATTTCGCGACCGGCGCGGCGACGATCCCGAAGGCGTGGCGCGATTCGACTGGGGACGGAAGATGCTGACGCGCGAGCGCGAAGGCCGGGTCGAGACCGACCCGCTGCCCGAGGGAGCGCAGGACCGGCTGAGCTTCATCTACGGCTTGGCATTCTTCCCCCCGGGCCGCGGCGAGATCAGCGCACCGGTCGCCGATGCGCGCGGCGTGTCGCGGCATCGCTACGCGGTGGCCGGACGCGAGACCCTGAAAACGCCGGCCGGCGAGTTCGAGGCGCTGAAGCTCGTCAAACAGCGCGACCCCGGCGACGAGCGCGAAACCGAAATCTGGCTCGCCGCGAAACGCGATTTCCTGCCGCTTCGCATACTCGTCGTCGAGAAGGACGGCACCCGGCGCGATCAGGTCCTGACGCGGATCGAGCCCTAAGTCGGCATGGCCGGATTCAAACACGTTGCCATTTTTTTGGAACTCATTCATCTCGCTATTTTGGGAAGTTGCGAAGTTGCAACTTCCCAAAATAGCGAGACATAGATAACCCCAAATTCTTCGCCAAATCTGTCAACACCTGAATGGTAAGACACTGATGCCACGCCCACCGCACCCGGCCCCGCCGCGCTTCTCGCGGCCCCTGCTCGCCGCCGCCGCCGCGGCGCTTGCCGAGGTGCTCGAGTTCGCCTTCCCGGCCGACGCGGTGTTGTCGCGCTTTTTCCGCGAGCATTCCAAGCTTGGCCAGCGCGACCGAGCCACGGTCGCGGAAACCGTCTACGCTGCGCTGCGCCGCCGGCGCCTGCTCGAGCACCTGGCCGGTCCCTCTTCGCCGCGCGACACGGTCCTCGCCGCCTGGGCCGTGCTGCTCGGCGCGAACCTCAAGGAGCTCGAAGGCTTGACTCGCAAGGCGGAGCTCGAGCGACTCGCGGAGATCAAGCACCGCGCGCACGAGCCTCAGCCCTACGAGGTCGAATGCGACCTTCCGGACTGGCTGATCGCTCGCTTGCGCGGGCATTTCGACGAGGCTGCGCTGCTCGAGCTCGCAAGGGGCCTGCAGCGGCCGGCGCCGCTCGACCTGCGCGTCAATCTCGCGCGCGTCTCCCGCGAGGAAGCGCTGGCGCGTCTGGCGGTGGACGGAATCGCCGCCGAAGCGACGCCGTACTCGCCCGCCGGCGTCAGGCTGGCCGGCAAGCCCGCGATCAACCGGCACCCGCTGTTCGCTGCCGGGCTGGTCGAGGTGCAGGATGAAGGCAGCCAGCTGGTCTGCCATCTCGTGGCGCCGCGAAGGGGCGAGATGGTGGTGGATTTCTGCGCCGGCG
>Ga0209726_10008077_pt1 | contig 11480 bp, 10 predicted proteins | sample Subgrocontami54m_FD_187453 | JGI IMG/M metagenome (GOLD analysis project Ga0209726, IMG submission 187453) | Subsurface groundwater microbial communities from S. Glens Falls, New York, USA - GMW46 contaminated, 5.4 m (SPAdes) (version 3) | ecosystem: Environmental > Aquatic > Deep subsurface >... | reverse complement strand
CAGGCTCCGCGGTGATGATGTCCTGGCTGCGACCCGACGCGCCAAAGATTCTGGATGCGGCGATCCAGATGATGAGGGCGTAACACGAATTGGGAAATTGAGGGATTGGGGGATTGGGGATTGGGGATTGGGCAACGGATCGAAATCCAATTCGTCAATCCTCAATTCCCCAATTCCCCAATTCCCCATTCAAGTTTCTTCCCTCCGATGTCCGCCGACACCCCAGCCCCCGTCCACGCCTGCCCCCACTGTCAGCACCCGACAGTCTCGGCGACCGTTCGCACCGCCATCTGGATGGGCGATCGGCTCGTCGTTGTAGAAGATGTTCCCGCGCAGGTCTGCCAGGGTTGCTCGGATCAGTTCTACGACGACGACGTGAGCAGGGCGTTGAGGCGGCTGGCTGAGGACGGTTTTCCGGCCGCGCAGGCCGCGCGCGAAATCACCGTGCCGGTGTTCTCACTCGATGGACGCATCGTGCGTCGTGCCGACAACCCAGCGGATGACGGAGATTACCATGTCGACTAGATTCGCAATCCTCCTGCTGGCCGGCGCGCTGTCCGCGGCGTGCAGCCAGGCCGAAGCGCCGGCCGCGCAGTCTGAACCGGCTGTCCCAGGCGCCTCCGCGCCCGCCCCGGCGGCACCGAAGACGGTCGCCGATCTCTTCCCGGCCGGTCCTGAAAGGGATCTCGTGCTGAACAACTGCGCGTCCTGCCACAACGTGGCGTGCGCCACGATCGGCCAGCGGCCAGCCGCGCGCTGGGATGATCTCGAGCAAGGGCACAGCGATCGCGTCCCTGGCGCGGATCTGGATGCGATCTTTGCCTACCTCAAAGGGAACTTCGACGACACCAAGCCTGCCCCCAACGTACCGCCAGAGTTTCTCGAGGGCGGCTGCACGCCGTTCTAGGCGGAGATCGGGATTCGGGATTCGGGATTCGGGATTCGGGGTTCGGGATTGGGGATTCGGGGATTGACGAATCGGATTCCTGTACTTGTTGCCATTGTGGCGGTGTTGGCCTCGGGCGGCTGCGGCGGGGCGAACTCGAGCAATGAGGCGCCGGCGGCCTCGGAGCCCACTCCTGCGGCGGCATCGTCGGGCCGCGTGGACATCGACGCGATCTTTCCACCCGGTGACGGGCGCGACCTGGTGCTGAACAACTGCCAGAACTGCCACACGTTCGTGCCTATCGTGGTCCTGCAGATGGATCAGGATGCGTGGCGGCGGAACAGCATCGACCACCGAGAGCGCGTACCCACGCTCTCGGAGGAGGACTTCGGGACGCTCTATGCCTATCTGGCGGCACACTTCCATCCGGGGCGGCCGGTACCGGAACTGCCGAAGGAGTTGCTCGAGACCTGGACCTCGTATTAGCGCAATCGCCGGCCGTGCTATTCAACTCGTTCCCATTCCTCAGCCTCTTCGCCGTCTTCGTCGCCGTCTACTACGCGACCCCGCACCGGTTCAGGTGGCCACTGCTGCTCGCCGCCAGCCTTGGCTTCTACGCTACGTTTAGCCCCGTCCACGTCCTCCTGCTGCTGGGCATCACGGCGGTGGCGTACGTGGCCGCGCTGGCGATCGATGACGCCGATAACTTCCGCCGGAGAAGGCAGGCGCTGTTGGCCGGCTGCAGCCTCAGCCTCGCAGTTCTTGTGTTCTTCAAGTACTACGAGTTCTTCGCCGATGCCGTGGGCGTTCCGCTGCAGCAGCTCGGCGTGAAGCGGGAGGCGATGTTTCCGCGCCTGGATCTGCTGGTGCCAGTGGGGCTGTCGTTTTACACGCTCTCCGCCATCAGCTACGTGGCCGACGTATACGCGAGGCGTCTCCGCGCGGAGCGCCACGCCGGCACCGTCGGCCTGTATCTCGCCTTCTTCCCCAAGCTCCTTGCCGGTCCGATCGAGCGCGCGACGCCGTTCCTCGCGCAAGTGCTGCGGCCGGTGCCCTTCAACGCCGCGGGCGTCACGGCCGGCCTGCAGTTGATGCTGTGGGGCCTCGTCAAGAAGGTCGTCATCGCGGATCGCCTGGCACTCTTCGTCAACAGCGCGTACGCGCAGCCGGCCTTCGCGTCACCAGCCGACCTCGTCATCGCGACGTACTTCTTCGCATTCCAGTTGTATTGCGACTTCTCCGGGTACTCCGACATCGCGATCGGGGCCGCGCGCGTGCTCGGCTTCGACCTGACGGAGAATTTCCGGCGGCCGTACCTCGCAACGTCGGTCCGCGAGTTCTGGACAACTCGCTGGCATATTTCTCTTGCCGTATGGTTTCGCGACTACCTGTACATCCCGCTCGGCGGAAACCGCCGGTCCCGCGTCAGAACGTATCTGAACGCGATGGCCGTGTTCCTGGCCAGCGGGCTGTGGCACGGCGCGAACTGGACATTCCTCGTGTGGGGCGGCCTCAACGGCCTCTATGTTGTGGCGTCGATGATGCTGGGTGATGTACGCGGAAAGGCGTCGAATCTGGTGCGACTGCCAAAGGCGCTCACGTCGCTTGCCGCCGGTGTCGTGACGTTTCATCTGATCCTGATTACCTGGGTCTTCTTCCGCGCTGCGTCCATCGCCGACGCTCGAACGATCCTCGCGCGCGTGGCCGCGTCCGCGGGCGACCTTCCTCGCCTGCTCCAAGCGCGGATGACGGGCACCGTGCTGTTGTCACTGGGGCTTGTCGTCGTGCTGCTCATCGCGGAGCTCGTCGACGAGCGCCGTCCGATGTGGAGCTCGCTGCGCGCCCAGCCCATCGTCGTGCGCTGGGCCGTCTACTACGTGCTGCTCATCGCGCTTGTCGTGCTCGGCAACTGGAATGTTAGCCAATTCGTGTATATGCAGTTCTGAAAGGCGGACCTGAAGGTCCGCCACTACGTACGTCGGTGGGTGTTGGAGGAGCGGACCTTCGGTGACTAGGCTGTAGGGGCGGACCTTCGGTGAGTAGGGTGTAGGGGCGGACCTTCAGGTCCGCCCACTGGTCACATGCAACGGATGTCTCAGGAAGTACGACGGTTTCTTCGGCACGCTGCGTCGTTCGTCGTCATCGCGCTGATGCTCTATGCAGGGCTGTACGCCGCCTCCGAATGGCTCGTATGCAGGCATGCGGATCGCAACCGGTTCTTCATGATCAAGACGGCGCCGCATGCGCGCTACGACGCGGTCATCCTCGGCGCATCACACGCGGCGGTGTTCGGTTATCGCGACATGAACATCCGCCTGGAGGCGATGACCAGCTCGAAGATCATCAACCTCGCCGTCGTGGGCGGCGGCGTGGCGGTGAACCGCCTGCTCCTCGAGTACTTCCTCGCGAGGCACGACACCACGACCGTGGTGTATGTGCTCGACTCGTTCGCCTTCTACTCGCCGGAATGGAACGAGAACCGCTTCGAGGATGCGCGCTTGTTTGCCAGAGCGCCGTTCGATCCAGTACTTGCGCGCCTCCTCCTGGAAAGCAGCGCCAGCCTGTCCGTGGTGCTCGACTACATCGCCGGCTTCTCGAAAATCAACAACAACGATCGGTTCGCGCCCGACACGCCAGCCGATGAAGGTCCTCGTTTCGACCGGGCGTACCGCGCCGTCCCGCAAATCGATCGTCAGCGTGTCGAGTACCTGTACCCTGATGCCATGGACGATCGAGTGCGGGCAACGAGAGACCATTACTTTGGGGAGCTCGTGGAGCTCATTGGCCGCTTGCGCGAGCGGGGCATCCGCCTGATTGTCGTGAGGCCGCCAATCCCGGAACGATACCGTCGCCTGCTGCCGGGCGAGGACGAGTTCGACGCGGCGCTGCGTGCGCTCTTGGACTCACACCGTGTCGAGCTGCACGATTGGTCCCGTGTGAGCAACGACGACACGCTGTTTTTTGATACCGACCATCTCAATCAGCGCGGTCTCCTTCAACTGTTCGAGCATCATCTGACCCCGACGTTGCGTCCCGGCTGGTTACCGGCTCAGGGGATGGCGCGCTGACACTCCAAGGTCGCGTGTTCCGCTCTTGAGCGCCTCAGCCTGGGTCAGTGAGATATAATCTGCCAATCTTCAATAATCGACCCCAGACTCGGGCTGACGACAAGCGAACTAGGGTGTTGGCTCGAGTGTGGTGCCCAGTATGTGCGGCTGCTTTGGACAGCGCACCTCCAGAAGGAAATCCCACTGGTGAGAAAACCTACATCACACGCAGTAGCCCTCTTCCTCTTGATCTTGACTGTGACTTCGTTCACGGTCTCCACCGCGGAAGCGCAACAGCCTGCTTCGCAGGTGCCCGCGGTCACGACCATTCGAAGCGTCACGGCGGTGCGAATCGAGGCGGTCCCGACGATCGATGGCGCCGTGCTCACGGATCCGGTGTGGGCGAGTGTCAAGCCTTCTGAGGGCTTCACTCAGGTCGCACCGGACGAGGGTGCCCCAGCGTCGGAACGAACAGAGGTCCGGATCGCCTACAACGCCGACACGCTTTTCGTTGCCGTCGTCTGCTACGACAGCGATCCGTCCGGCATCGTGGTCGTCGAAGGGCGCCGCGATTCTGAGCTCGACGCGACGGACAGCTTTCGAATGGTGTTCGACACCTTCGGAGACGGGCAGAATGGTTTTGTGTTCGCCACCAGTCCGGCGGGCCTGGAGTACGACGGTCAGTTGACAGCGGAAGGGGCCGGGAGCGGCGGCCAGGGTGGCGGCGGCGCCAGCGGCGCACGTGTGGGCGTCGGCCAGCAAGTGGGATCCGGCGGTGGATTCAACCTGAACTGGGATGGATCCTGGCAGGTTCGATCGAGGATCACGGAGGTCGGGTGGTCTGCTGAATTCGCCATCCCATTCCGGACGCTCCGCTATCCGGCATCTGACCTTCAGACGTGGGGGGTGAATTTTCAGCGAGACATTCGCCGGCGCAAGGAAACAGCGTATTGGGCGCCCATCCCGCGGCAGTTCAATCTCTATCGCGTCTCGATGGCGGGAGAGCTTGGCGGCCTGCGAGTGCCGCCGCAGCGCAACCTCAAGATCATGCCGTACGTACTGGGACAGTCGGTCCACCGCACAGCAACCGGTCGCACACTCGGCCTGGGCGACTTCGGCGGAGACGTCAAATACAGCCTCACCCCGAGTTTGACGCTGGACCTGACCTACAACACAGACTTTGCTCAGGTTGAAGTCGACGAGGAACAAGTCAATCTTGACCGGTTCGCCTTGTTCTTCCCGGAGAAACGACCGTTCTTCCTCGAGAACGCCGGCTTGTTCTCCATTGGTCAACCGGGCCAAATCGAGGCGTTTTTCAGCCGTCGCATCGGCATCTCGCCATCCGGTACTGGGATCCCCATCATCGGCGGCGCTCGGTTGCAGGGGAACGTATCGGGCATCAACGTGGGCGTTCTCAGCATGCAAACCGACAGCGTCGGCGCAGAAGCGGCGAACAATTTTTCCGTGGTCCGTGTGCGGCGGGATCTGCCGAGCCGTTCAAGCGTGGGGGTGATGTTCGGAAATCGGCAGGGTAATGGCGACGTCGCGCTCGATGACGATTGGCAGCGGACACTCGCGGTGGATGGGCGGCTCGGACTTGGCCGACGGGGCACGATGTCGGCGTACGCGATCTCGCTGCAGACACCAGGCATTCCCGAAAAGGAATACGCCTATTCCGGAACCGCCAGCTACGATACCCCCGCACTTCGGATGTCGCTCGGATACAGCGAGGTGACACCGGCCTTCAACCCGCAGCTCGGATTCGCTCAGCGGAACGGATACCAGAGGGTCAGCACCTCGGTATTTACGACATTCAGGCCCACCAACCTGCTGAAGCTGCAGGAACTCCGTCCACACATGTCGCACTTCACCTACTTTGACTTCGAGTCGGGCATCGCGGAAACGCAGTACACCCACATCGACAACCATTGGGAATTCAGGTCGGGTGAAGAGGTTCATAGCGGCATAAACGTCACCAAGGAGCGCGTGTTCTCGCCATTCGAAATCTTTCCCGGCGTGCTGGTCCAGCCCGGAACCTACGCCCATTCCGAGGCACAGATAGCGTTCTGGACCAATACTGCCAGGCCGGTAAACACCCGCTTCGATGTGATTGCCGGCGGCTTTTTCGGCGGCCGGCGTGTGCAGTTTGGACCGTCACTGAATGTCAGACTGAGCGACAGGTTCACAACCGGCCTGGCCGTGAGCCGGAATGACATCGAGCTGCCGGTTGGCAGTTTCGTGACCAACATCGTGCGTACCCGGCTCTCCTATTCGTTCACAACGCGCCTGTTCGTGCAGTCGCTGGTTCAATACAACGACCGGGCCGATCTCTGGTCGGCGAACTTGCGGTTCGGCCTGCTCTCTGACGCAAATACCGGTCTCTTCGTTGTGTACAACGATACGCAGCCGCTGGATGACATCGTTCTGCGGGGTGCCGGCCGACGCTTGATCGTCAAGTACAGCCGGATGCTCGACGTCCTACGCTAAGCAGCTCCCAGGGTGCTCGGAGCCGACCTGTGTGGTCAGGCTTTGAGCATCGGTCGGTGAGGTACAGCCAACCTCGCGTGACTCGCCGAGGATGAGCTGACCCTCCGGTTGGTGACCCTGAGCGTCAGTGAAGTCGTCGCGAGGCGCATGCTAAAAATCGCGGTCACGGCAGCCGTGGTGATGGGCGTCGTGGCCCTGCTCGTGCGCGCCTTCGAGGGGCGGTTCGCGTTTTTTCCATCAACGGGCGAAACAACCACACCCGCAAATCTAGGCGTGCCGTACGACCCTGGCTGGATCGAGTCCAGCGACGGCGAGCGGCTGCGGCTCTGGGCGATGGTCCACGCAGCGCCTCGCGCGCAGATCCTTTACTTTCACGGAAACGGCGGAAACCTGTCGGTCTGGGCGCCCGTCCTGATCGGGGTCTATAACCAGGGGTATTCGCTGTATGCGATCGACTATCGCGGTTACGGGCTGAGCAGCGGCAGGCCGACCGAGCGCGGGTTGTATCGAGACGTGGAGGCGGCGGTGAGCTGGATCGCGCAGCAGCCTCGCCCGCAGGGTCCGCTCATCTACTGGGGCCGTTCCCTCGGGACGACCATGGCGGCCTACGCGGCGACGCTGCGTGTGCCCGACGGCGTCATCATCGAAAGCGGGTTCCCGAGCGCGCGGGCGCTTCTGCGCGGATCGCCGCCACTCGCAGTGCTCGCCGTGTTTTCGTCGTATCGGTTTCCGACGGCCCAGCTGCTCCGCGACGTAGGCCGTCCCGTGCTGGTGATGCATGGCGATCGCGACCGCGTGATCCCGTTTGGTTTGGGACAGGAGCTGTTCGATCAGATTTCAACCCCCAAACAGCTCCTGGTCTTGAAGGGCGCCGATCACAACGACATCTTGCCGCCCGATGCGCGGGAGTATTGGGGTGCGATCCGGCAGTTCGTGGACTCGCTCGCACCACCTCAGGAACCATAGACACGGGCGCGACTTCAGGACCCAACACATGTGGGCCGCTCGGCCTCCTGCCTCCCCTCTGCCTCGCGCTGGCCACAGCCGTGCTGGCCCGCGACCGCCGTATGGATGGGCGTCTCGGCGCCCATGACCCTCCTTCGGTCTCGGTGACCAAGCCTCCCCACTTGCCATAAGCTCGCGTCCGATGGGCCACGATCATTCCGATGTGGTACCCTGTCCCCGCCTTCGCGGGAATTGAATCGCGGGCGTATTAGACATCCAAGCGAGGAAATGCGTATGAGCAGGATCTTCTCAGTGTGTGCAGTGATTGCATTCCTAGTCGGGAGCGTCGCTCCGGCCATGGCCCAACAGCCGGCCGGGCCGATGACGTTTTTCGTCACGAGCGTCGGGTCGGGTGACGGCGCAAACCTCGGCGGATTGGCTGGCGCGGACAAGCATTGTCAGACGCTAGCGGCCGCAGCGGGGCAGGGCAACCGGACCTGGCGCGCCTACCTGAGCGCCCAAGCCGCCAGCGGGCAGCCGGCGGTCAACGCGAGGGACCGAATCGGCAAGGGCCCTTGGTCCAACGCCAAAGGCCAGAAGGTTGCCGACAACGTCGCGCAGCTGCATGGCGACACCCTCGAACAGGCGCGCCTGGGGAACAACCTCAGCAGGACGACGGCGATGACAGAGAAGGGAGCGCCGGTAAAGGGTGCCGGCGATCAGCCGAACCAGCACGACATCCTCACGGGCTCACAGGCCGACGGAACGGCTTTCCCCTCGGGCACGGATCGGACCTGTAGAAACTGGACGAGCAATACCGGCGACAGCGCCCAGCTGGGGCACTTCGATCGGACTGGCGGCGGCAACACGTCGTGGAATTCCGCGCATCCGAGCAAGGGTTGCAGCCAGCAGAACCTCATTGCGACAGGCGGCAACGGCTACTTTTACTGCTTCGCCATCGACTGACGCGATTGGCGATTCGTGAGTGGTAATTGGTGAGTAGTTGGTGATTGGTGACTGGCGAACGGGTGATTGAGAGCGTTCTCAATCGCCATTCTCCGATCACCGATCACCAATGCATTCCACCATTCATCATTCATCATTCATCATTCACTATTGTTGATGGGCCTTCCGGTCCTGAAACCTCCGGTAATCGATTCCGTATTTTCTGACCTTGTAATTGAAAATCCGATCCGTCGTGTTGAGCAGCCGCGCGGCCTTCGACCGGACCCCGTGCGTCGTCTTCAACGCGTCCTGCAGCAGGTCCTTCTCGTAGGCGCTCATGGCTTCCTCCAGCGTGATCCGTGTCACGGTGCCGGACGATTCCGCCGTCTGCAGCGTCGGAGGGAGGTGGTGTGCGTGAATAACGTGGCCATCGCACACCACCACGGCCCGCTCGATGGCGTTCGTCAGCTCCCGGACGTTGCCCGGCCAGTGGTAGCTCATGAGCATGTCTATCGCCGGCGTCGAGATGCGCTTGATCGTCTTGCTGTGCTCGCGCGAGAACTTTTCAAGCAGGTGATCCGACAGCAGGAGGAGGTCGGGTTTGCGCTCCCGGAGCGGAGGCACGCAGATGGTGAAGACGTTCAGACGGTAGTACAAATCCTCGCGGAACGCGCCGTCCGCGATGGCTTTCTCGAGATCCTTGTGTGTGGCCGTGATCAGCCGGACATTCGTGCGAATCGTCTCGACGCCGCCGAGGCGTTCGAACTCGTGCTCCTGCAGGACGCGAAGCAGCTTCACCTGCGTGGCCAGATTCAGCTCCCCGATTTCGTCGAGGAACAGCGTGCCGCCTGATGCGAGCTCGAACCGCCCTTTTTTCGAGGTGTTCGCACCGGTGAAGGCGCCCTTCTCGTAGCCGAACAGCTCCGACTCGATGAGGCTCTCTGGCAGGGCCGCGCAACTCACCTTGATGAAGGGCCGCTTCGCGCGCGCCGAGTTGTAGTGAATCGCGTGTGCGATGAGCTCTTTCCCGGTGCCAGACTCGCCGCGCAGGAGGACGGTCGTGTTGGTCCGCGCCACCTGTGCGACCTGCTCGTACACTTGCCGCATCGGACCGCTGGTGCCGATGATGTTCGAGAAGTCGTACCGCTCTTTGAGCTCCTGCCGCAGGTGGCTGTTCTCATCCTGCAGCTGCTTCCTCTCCGCCTCGATCAGGCGCTGCATCTTCAGCGCCTGTGCAATCATCGAGGCCACGATCCCGAGGAACTTCACGGTCCGGTCATAGTGGCGATCCGCTTTGAACGTCAGATCGACGCTCAGCGCGCCGGCGGCCTTCCGGTTCACGAGGATCGGTACTGAGATGAACGACAGCTCCTGGTGCGCCAGCTCCGGCCGGTCGGCGGCGCGGTGCAGGAACGTCGGCTCCCGGCTGATCCGCGGTACGATCACGGCTTTCCCGGTTTCCACCACCCGGCCGATAATCCCCTCACCGACCCGCCACCGGCCGACCTTCGCGCCCGACCGCACCGGCCCGTCGCCCACATCGACGACGATCTCTTCCTCCTCCTCGTGCAGCAATGCCACCGTGCTGCGCAACGCACCATGATGCCGGCCGAGGATCTCCAGCACCCGGTGCAGCGCCGCACGCAGGTTCAGCGTGCCCGACAACGCCTGGCTGGTCTCGAGCAACGTGGTCAGCTTTCGAATCTCCCCGCTCGGAGCTCCGCGGGGCGAATCGAAATCAGGCTCACGGTCGGCTGGCACAGGTGGAACGGGGGAGGAGAGTGGCGACGAGGACGGCGATCCCATGGGTCTGGTTCCTTGCCGCAACTGCACAGCAAGGACGGCTCCACCTCGGAATCAGATGCGCAGGGCGGCAATACTCGCGAAATTCCGCCCAAAAACACCGATCGTGGGCGAGGACCGTTGATTCTTGCCTGGAACAAAAATGTTCGATATGAATATTGGTCCGTCAGACTTGTCACCCGTCAGGCCGCAGGAGCCACTGGGCGAACGGCGCTTACTTGGCTCGCGAACATTCGTGTCGGCGTCGCAGCGTCATGCGAACACTTCTGTCGCTGCCCTCGATGAGGCCTCGCGTGTGGGGCACAGAAGTCATCCAGAATCAGCCAGATACGGTCCGCTCGACGGCCGGCCCTGCTGTTGCGACCAGATGCTGCGACAGTTACAATGAGCATTCCTCCGACGGGCCGGTAGCTCAATTGGCAGAGCAGCAGACTCTTAATCTGCGGGTTGGGGGTTCGATTCCCCCCCGGCTCACCACACTTTCCTAGTAATTCCGCACGGTGCAGCCGCAGATTATTGCGGCTGACACCCTAACTGACACCCACTCGCGAGGCCCACGGTTTTCAGATGTCGGTAAGGAACGTCACAAGCTGCAATCCTGCCGCGTCTATTGTGGAGGCGCCACGACCAAACAGCCTGATCATGGGGCCGTGATCGACCAGCACTTCAAGTTCGATTGGCGTCGCTTTGTCTTCCGGATTGGATGGCAACAACCGGCCCACGACACTCTTCGCCCCTCGTCGATCCAATTCGAGTACACGCTTGTCTCGTGAGATCGAAATCCATAGCGGCAGGTTGCAGCGCACCACGAGGTTGCGCCCTACGGAGTTTCGAATGATAGCGTGAGCCAGTTCGCAAAAAGCATCATCAAAGCGCTGAAAGTCGTCGCGGATATTGGCATCCGCACCAGATTTCAGCAGCGATTGCACGGTGCGCACGTCATCATTGCGGACTGCTTCCACCAGCGGCGTGTCTGCAGCGCGAGCTGCCAGCGGGAGAATAACGAAAGCCGATATTAACCAGACAGCTCGACTCCGCATACGGTCCTCCCGCCATGACTATGTGAACGGCAGGTGGGCTTGGAAACTTAGGGTGCCGTCACCGGTAAGACTCTCTTGCCTGCGTAATCTACACTGCACGTGTAATAACAGTCCATCTCCACAGGTTGTGGCAGACTTTTCATCCGGTCCCGACTAACGCCGCAGCGATCGTGTGCCGAAGTCGTCCGCTCGCCGGTAGACGACTTCGGCGGGAGCGATGGACATGTCGTGGTACCGTAGGTTCCCGTGATCCAATTCGATCAGGGGCGTACGGCGACGTCGTCCCATAAAGTCGAGCGGCTCGAGGCCAATCCGATGGAGACGCCG
>Ga0209726_10008073_pt1 | contig 11487 bp, 8 predicted proteins | sample Subgrocontami54m_FD_187453 | JGI IMG/M metagenome (GOLD analysis project Ga0209726, IMG submission 187453) | Subsurface groundwater microbial communities from S. Glens Falls, New York, USA - GMW46 contaminated, 5.4 m (SPAdes) (version 3) | ecosystem: Environmental > Aquatic > Deep subsurface >... | reverse complement strand
TCAGCGACGGCGGATTGAGCGCCGGACTGACGTTCGAAGGGCTCAATCAGGCGGGCCATCTGGACAAGGAACTGATCGTCATCCTGAACGACAACGAGCATTTCATCGATCCGCGCGTCGGCGCGGTATCGTCGTTCTTGAGCAAACAGTTTACCACGGGTTTCGGCGTGCGCATGCAAAGGAGAATTTCGCATCTCCTTTCTAGTTTGCCGCGGGGCGAAGACCTAAAGCATGCGGCCCGCAGGCTGAAGGATTCCTTCCTGGGCTTGGTGACGCCCGGCTTTCTCTTTGAAAGTCTCGGTTTTCAGTACGTCGGCCCCATCGACGGGCACAACATTTCCGAGATGGTGACGACGTTGGAAAACATCAAGCATGTGGAGGGACCGACGTTAGTCCACGTGATGACGAAAAAGGGCAAAGGCTACCCGCTCGCGGAGCAAGACCCGGTGAAGTATCACGGCGTCTCGCCGTTTCATGTGCTGACCGGTAAGCCGAAGAAAGAAAAAGGGTCGGTGGCGAGCTATACTGATATTTTCGCTCAGGCGCTGATCAACATAGCCAAGGCCAATCCGAAAGTCGTCGGTATTACCGCTGCCATGGGCAGCGGCACCGGCATCGATAAACTGTCAAAAGAAATTCCCGGCCGGTCTTATGACGTCGGCATCGCCGAGCAGCACGCGGTGACCTTCGCCGCCGGGATGGCCACCGAAGGCTGGATCCCCGTGGTGGCGATCTATTCGACCTTCTTGCAGCGCGGCTACGACCAGATTCTGCACGATGTCTGCTTGCAGAATCTCCATGTGGTTTTTGCTCTGGACCGCGGCGGATTAGTGGGCGCGGATGGTCCGACGCACCACGGCGTTTTCGATTTCGCCTACATGCGCTCGATTCCGAATCTCGTCATCATGGCGCCCAAAGACGAGAACGAGCTGCAGCATATGCTCAAGACTGCCGTCGATTATCCAGGGCCGATCTCGTTGCGTTATCCTCGGGGCGAAGGTTGCGGCGTTGAGATGGATCGCGAGTTACGTAATCTTGAGATCGGCAAGGCCGAGCTTTTAAGGAGCGGAAAGGACATCGCTATTCTGGCCGTTGGCCACACTGTGTTGCCAGCGCTGCGAGCGGCCGAGGATCTCGCTCCCCTGGGAATCGACGCGGCGGTGGTCAATGCCCGCTTCGTAAAACCGTTGGACCGAGATCTATTGCGCGACATCGTCAAACGGGTTCACGCGGTGATCACGGTTGAGGACCACGCGGTTACCGGCGGATTCGGTAGCGCGGTATTGGAATTTCTCGCCGAGGAAGGAATCGGCGATGCGCGCGTGCGGCGCTTGGGTGTACCGGATCGCTTCATACCCCATGGCACTCAAGACGAATTGCGCAAACTCTGCGGCTTCGACCAAGAGGCGATTACTCAGACCGCGCTCCAGATGGTCAGGCTCGGCAGGAAGAAAAGCCGGGACGCATGGGAAAGAGGGAGCGGTTAGACAAACTGCTGGTCGAGCGGGGTTTGGTCGCCAGCCGCGAGCAAAGCCACGGCATGATCCTAGCCGGCGAGGTTCTGGTCGATGACCGCGCCGTGACCAAGGCCGGAAGTCTCGTCGACGAAACGGCCGTTATTCGACTAAGATCGAGGTCCTTGCCCTACGCGAGCCGCGGCGGAACCAAACTCGAAAAAGCGCTGGAAGAGTTTCAGATCGACATTCGCGGCAAAACTGCGCTCGACGTGGGCGCATCCACCGGTGGATTTACCGATTGTCTGCTCGCTCACGGCGCGCGCGAGGTGTTCGCGGTCGACGTCGGGTACGGCCAGCTCGATTGGAAGTTGAGAAACGACCCCCGAGTTAGAGTTTACGAAAAAACCAATATTCGCTATCTGGAAGTTTCTACGCTGCCGCGTCCTGCGGACCTGGCGACCATCGATGCGTCTTTTATTTCACTGAAGCTTGTCCTGCCTGCGGTGAAAAAACTATTGGTTCCTGGCGGGGAGATTATCCCGCTGGTCAAGCCGCAGTTTGAGGTGGGCAAAGGTAAAGTGGGCAAGGGCGGCGTGGTCCGTTCCCCTGCTGAGCACTCGCGCGTCATCGACGAGATCAAGGAATCGGCAGCCCGCCTCGGCTATGTGGCGCGCGAGGTTGTAGAGTCTCCGCTATTGGGCCCCGCGGGCAATAAAGAATTTTTTCTCCACCTGATTCCGGTACGGGAGGGCACTGAACCGATTCGTCAATCTTCGATGCCGTCAACTCGGCATCCGTGATTGGCCAGCCGCCTATGCCCTCTTTCAGCAAAATAGCTCACCGGGGTGCCGCCGGGAATTTTCCGGAAAACACGAGTCTTGCTTTCGAAAAGGCGATTGAAGCACGCGCCTCTTGCACGGGGAGTGCAAGGCAGCGTCTGCGATTTTCCGGAAAAATTCAGGATGCTTAAATGGAATGGCTCCTGATGCTTTCTCGCGTGACCATTTTTACTCGTCAGAGCCGGATTCAAATCGAGCCGACGATCCTTGCTTAAGGCGTGGCCTGCGGCACGGATGTTGGACCCGGGAGCTTAGGGTTTATTTGTTGCGCACAAACGACTCTTCACTTGCGAAAATGTCGCCGCCCTCCTTGCCAGCTCCCAGTTGCCGTCGGAATGCCCCCAACCATTCTATTTTGCAAGTGAATTGCTTGACTTGCCCCATAAATCGGTTAGAATCATTTTCTCTCAAAAGCGGTCCGCTGGGATTGGGGGTGACTTAAGCTTATGACCGGAGTTCGAGTCCGAGATAACGAATCCATCGAGAGTGCCATCCGGCGCTTCAAAAAGCTATGTGAGAAAGCAGGGATACTTGCCGAGCTGCGAAAACGGGAACACTACGAAAAACCGAGCGTGAAGAGAAAGAAAAAAGCCATCGCCGCCAAGAAAAGGGCGCTGCGACGCGTGCGGCATTCTTTTTGACGGTCGTGCAATGATTCATTGATGGCGGGTGTACGCAAGCCCAGATGGAACTCAAAGCCGAAATTCAGCAAACCGTGAAAACCGCCATGAAGAGCGGCGATGCCATGGTCGTTTCCACGCTCAGGCTGCTTCTATCCGCGGTCCATAACGAGGAGATCAAAGCACGCAGAGAGCTGACGACGGAAGAAATTCAAAAAACCATCTCCACGCTGTGCAAGCAGCACAACGAAGCCATCGAGCTTTTCCGCAAGGGGGGGCGCGAGGAGCTCGCGCAAAAGGAAGAGGCCGAGCTAAAGATCCTGCAGCGTTATCTTCCGCAACCGTTGACCGAAGAAGCCGTTCGCGGGCTGATTCAGGACAGTATCGACGAATTGAGCGCTAAAGGAATTCAAGACCTAGGACGGGTCATGAAAGCCGTGATGCCGAAGGTCGGCGGCCGGACCGACGGCAAACGGGTCAATGAGTTGGCCAAAGCGATTCTCGGGGGTTAGCCGACAAGCATCCAAGCGGGAGCTGCTCTTCCTGGATGGGTATTTTTTGCGTCCCGGCCGAGAATGGGCTGAGCCAGCAACAAAACCCAGGGCTCAGCAAGAGTGGTGCCCTACGGCCTTAGCCTACTCTACTGAAGTAGCTTCGGCTACGAAGGCCGGGCGGCCGTCGCACATCTCCTCACGCTTTGTTGGGCGAAACCCGCCGAAGCGTACCCTCCGTAGCCTTGGCGAAGGAGGGCTTCGCATCCGGCGAATTTATGCGGCGACGCGCGCGGGGACCTGCGAAATTGAAGCCGAGCGCCTGCTGAGCGGAGATAGTCCCGTCCGGTGAATTGGGTTGATGTGACTCTTATTGTTGCCCTCGCCCTCTTTGGGTTGCGGGGATATTTTCGGGGGCTCTTTCGCGAGGTCTTGTCCATCGCGGGGTTGGTGGTCGGTTTGCTCGTGGCCGTCCGTTTTTATGAAACTGTGGCCGCCCACGGAGAAGCTTATTGGAACATCTCGCCGCTGGTCCTTAAGGGCGCGGCTTACATCGCGATATTTTTCGTCGTTTATTTTCTCTTTAACGCAGCCGGCTGGCTGCTCCACCACTCTGAAAAATTACTTTTTCTGCAAACCCTAAATCGCGTCGGCGGCATCGCCGTCGGCATGGGCAAAGGGACAGTGCTCGCGGCGCTGATGGTTTTTTTTGCCGGCTCGGCATCATGGCTTCCCTACGGCGCGCGGGACAAGATCAGCGGAGCGCTGCTCGCTCCGCCGCTGACGTGGGTCGCCGAAGAGATCATCCGCGCCGGCAAGGAAAGAATGTATCCAAAGCCCAGCGGCGAGGCGCGCATATCGGAGATCGGTTTCTTGTTTTAGATCTACCATCATGATCAATCAGGACAAGATCGTCGAAATCCGCGACCGGGCATCCATCGTCGAGATCATCTCGGACGTCCTGACGCTTAAGAAAACCGGCCGTAACTACATCGGGCTCTGCCCTTTTCATGCGGAAAAAACCCCCTCGTTTACCGTAAATGAAGAGAAGGGGATCTTTCATTGCTTCGGCTGCCGGGCGGGCGGCAGCGTCTTTCAGTTTCTCATGCAATATGATCATCTGACGTTTCCCGAGGCCGTGGAGCGGGTCGCCAAGCGCTACGGCATCGCCATCGAACGGACCGAGCGCGCAGGCCGGTCGGAAATAGCCGGCGAGCGCGAGCCTCTATATCACATCAACGAACGGGCGGCATCAAACTACCAGCGTTTGCTGATGGACCATCCCGAAGGGAAAAAAGGGCTGAATTATTTGAAGACCCGCGGCGTGGACCTCGACACTGCGCGCAATTTCATGCTCGGCTACGCGCCCCAATCCGGCTCCGGATTGGTGGATTTGATGAAAAAGGAAAAGATCACCTCTCAGGACGGGCTTCGTCTCGGGCTCATCGGTCAGCGCGCCGCCGGCCAGTTCTACGAGAAATTTTTTGGCCGCCTGATGTTTCCCATTATCAATCCGGCCGGCAAGATCGTAGGATTCGGCGGCCGGGTCCTGGACCAAGGGTTGCCGAAGTATCTCAATTCCAGCGAAACGCCTCTTTTCCGCAAGAGCTCGACCCTCTACGGCATCTACCAAGCGAAAGAAGGCGTTCGCAAAGCCGACCGCGTTGTGGTGGTGGAAGGTTACCTGGATGCCATCGCGCTCCATCAGTGTGGAATCACCTACGCGGTTGCGACGCTGGGGACCGCTTTGACGGTGGACCACGTTCGCGCGCTTTCCCGCTACACCAAGAACATCACGGCTCTGTTCGACGGCGACACCGCCGGCCGCAACGCGGCGGCCCGCAGTTTTGAGATTTTCATCGAAGCCGGATTGTTCGGCCAGACGGCCTTTTTGCCGAACGGGGAAGATCCGGATACCTTCATTCGCAGCCGCGGAAAGGCGGCCTTGGAGGCAATTCTCGAACAGTCCACCCCGTTGGCGGATTACTACTTCTCCTGGTTGGAACAACGCTACGGCAAGACCCTCGACGGCAAGAGTCAGACCGCTGGAGAAATCAGCCGGGTGCTCGCCAAGGTCAACAACCCCTTCGAGGTCGACCTGCTGGTGCGCCGCGCCGTCGACACCCTCGGCGTTCGCGAAGAGCTGCTGCGCCGCCCGGCCCCGACCCGGGGCAGCAACCCGGCCGCGAGAAATCCCGCAGCCGCTGTCCCGCCCAAGGCTGCCGAAAGCAGGGATGATTTCACCGAGCGTTCGCTGATCGGTTTGATGCTGCGCTATTCTTCCGTAGTCAAGGAGGTCGCTGAACAAAGGGAGACCCGTGAATGGATGGAGCCAAAATGGCGAGCCGTTGTTGATTTGATTCTCGCCGAATGGCACAAAGAAAGAAGAGTCGACATCTTTCGAATCGCCCAAAATTCCCCGCCCGAAGCCGCCTCCGAACTGGCGGCATTGGGATTGGAGGGGGAAGCCCTGAGCGAAGCTGAAGCCGGCCGGATGGCAGCGGACTGCTTGTCCCATTTGCGGCGCAAGTACCTGCGGGAGCTTGGGCGCAATCTGCGGATCGCCATCCGGGCGGCGGAAGAACAGAAGGATGAGAAGGCAAAGCGGGAAAGGATGCTAGAATGGCAAGACGTCGTACGAAAAGAACGACAGCTCGAACGCCGAAGGCTCGAGTCGAAAACAAACATCCGATAGTACCGGAAACAGTGGCCTCCAGTTCCGCCGGGCGACCGGTGGAAAAGAAGAACATGAAGGAGGTGAAGAAGCTCATCGACCTGGGCAAAGAGAAGGGCTACTTGACCTACGACGACGTCAACGACATGCTGCCAGCCGAAGTGGTTTCGCCGGATCAGATCGACGACGTGATGTCGATCTTCGGCGAGATGGATATCGAGGTCGTCGATTCCAACGCGCGGGTCACGCTCGGCGGCGCGGGCGACGATCTCGCCGAGGAGGAAGAGGAGGAGGAAAAGGAACTTGACAGCGATGTCGACGGCGACGTGGTCGGCAAGACCGGCGACCCGGTGCGTATGTACCTTCGTGAAATGGGTACCGTGTCGCTCTTGAGCCGCGAGGGCGAAGTCGAGATCGCCAAAAAGATCGAACACGGCGAAAATCAAGTTATCAACGAAGTGCTCTCCAGCCCGCTGGCGCTGACTCATGTTCTCGAACTGGGCGAGAAGCTCGCCGGCCGTGAAATCCGCGTCCGCGAGATCATCAAGGAAGACGGCGATGAGGAAGGCGAATATCTCGAAGATGAGGAAGTACATGAAAAGCGGTTGCTGGAACAGATCGGAAAGATTCGCCGCACTTTCAGCGAACAGGTCAAACTCAAAACCCAGTTGGAAGCAAAGCGCGTCTCCGCCGATCGACGGCAATCACTGCTGTCGAGTTTGGGCAAGCAGCGGGAAAAGATCATCAGCAGCTTGAAGGCCTTACAGCTTAGCCACAAACAAACGGAAGCGATCGTGGACGGTCTCAAGCGGGCGATGGATCGAATGCAGACGCTCGAAAGGCGCGTCGCGGAGTTCGAGCAGAAAACCGGCAAGGCCGGACCGGAAATTCTCAAACTCGTGGCTGGCATGAATGGTCGCCGCAAGGACTGGCAACGGCTAATTGGTTCGCTGCGCATGAGTCACGATGCGATTATCGGGATGGCCGAAGAAATTAAGAATGCCCGGCGGGACATCAAAATCATCGAAAAGGATCTTGAAATGCCCGCGCCGGAGATCAAGCGCCGCGTGTGGTCGATCATCGAAGGGGAGACCAAGGCCAACTTGGCCAAGAAAGAGTTGATCGAAGCCAACCTCCGACTGGTTGTCAGTATCGCCAAAAAATACACCAACCGCGGCCTGCAATTTCTCGATCTGATTCAGGAAGGGAATATCGGTTTGATGAAAGCCGTGGATAAATTTGAATATCAACGCGGCTACAAATTCTCCACGTATGCAACCTGGTGGATTCGCCAGGCCATCACCCGGGCGATCGCCGACCAGGCGAGAACCATTCGGATTCCCGTGCATATGATCGAGACCATCAACAAGCTCATCCGCACTTCCCGTTACTTGGTCCAAGAGATCGGCCGGGAGCCCACTCCGGAAGAGATTGCGAGCAAAATGGAAATTCCCCTCGACAAGGTTCGCAAGGTTCTAAAGATCGCCAAAGAGCCCATTTCGTTGGAAACCCCGGTGGGGGAAGAAGAAGATAGTCATCTTGGTGACTTTATCGAAGACAAGAGAATTATCACGCCTTCCGATGCGGTCGTGAACATTAATTTGCAGGAGCAGACGAGAAAGGTCTTGGCCACCTTGACGCCGCGCGAGGAGCAGGTGTTGCGCATGCGCTTCGGTATCGGTGAAAAGTCCGATCACACCCTCGAAGAGGTGGGGCAAAAGTTCACGGTGACCCGCGAGCGCATCCGTCAAATCGAAGCCAAAGCGCTGCGCAAGCTCAGGCATCCGAGCCGGAGCAAGCGTCTCAAGAGCTTTATGGAAACCTGAGTTTTCAATCTCAGGTGTCACGTCTCGGGTCTGAGAACGATAACTCGATACCCAGGACTCTAAACTCGAAACTATTTCAATTCGGGCCCATAGCTCAGCTTGGTTAGAGCCACCGGCTCATAACCGGTCGGTCCCTGGTTCAAATCCAGGTGGGCCCACTCCCCTCTTCCCTCGAATTTTTCCGCGCTTCTATTTTGCGACGTTTTGAAAGGCGCCAGGAATCAACGCGCTAGTTGGGGGAAGCGATGCGGTGCCGACCGGATAGGCGTACTCCCGAGTTGGTCGAAGGGACATCCCGCCCGCCTCTCCCGGGTCCTTGGCCACGGCCGCGGCCCGTGAGCCTTTTTTTGGCCTAAAATCGAATCGCCCCGGAAGCACGAAATCGCTTGGATCAACTCTTCGGTTTTCGTCCACCTCCTGTCCTCTAGATCTGATGTCGAGGTCACCCTTGCCGACGAGGATATTATTTATGGCTTTCACATACGCAGAGCCCTGGGACACCCTTATGAAAACTCCTCCCCTAGCTCTGTTATTCACGATTGTATTATGTGAGAGGTAAAGCTCGTTGCGCGGCCACTTGTAGCCTTCAGCACCGAAAGAGACAATCGCGGAGTTTTCGGTTCCCTCGCTTTGTTCAATCAGGTTCCCGACCACGTGAGCGACTCCGCCCACGGGAAATTCCAACTCGTAGCTCGCCCGTCCGCCAGGTTCATCGGAAAGCCGATTGTACTTAATCCAATTATCCTGGGCGCGCGTCTTCAGCAGGTGACCCAGACGGGCGTGATGAAAATAGCTTCCCTGTACGACCAAGCGCTGTATCGTCCCGACGTAAAGGTTATGGCTCTGCCCGTCTCCAGCACCGTTGTCGCCAAATTCCGAATCTTCGATCTCTAGAATGGTGGAAGGGTCATTGCCGACCAGCATCCCGTTTTCGTTATCGGTAAAGACGCATCTCCGTATTGTTACTTTTCCTCGATCTAGCCTGATCCCAGCGCCGTTCCGATCAGGTACTCTCGCCCCCCTGAATTCGATGTTTTCTACGACGATGTCACCCCCGCGTATGACCCAAATGCCCTTCCCCTCTACAGCCTGTCCAGCGGCAACCAACCGGGGACGGCCGTTAATACCACGAATTTCTAGTTTGGTCTGCGTCCAGACCGCGGTATCTCCTACGTAGTCACCCGCTGCGATTTCGACGGTATCTCCGTCCCGGGCCAAGCGAGCGGCAGCCGTGATCGTCTTAACAGGGTATTCCTTCCCAACGCGAATTGTTCTTGGCGTGCGCTCTTCTGACGTCTGCGCCACCGCCAGCGCAATCGGAGTTGGCCAGGAATTCAACGCCGGTCGCGTAATGGGCATGCATAGCACCAAACCTAAACCAATCGCTGTCATTATGCCCACCCAACTAAGCCTCATCATTCCTTCAACTCGTCTATCTGCTTCTTACCTAGCCTCGATTTCCACGCCAATGGGAAAGAACTAACAGTGGAGGGCGTGGATACGCGTTGGGTTTAGGAGAACTCGATGACGAGTTTTTTGCCGGCGAACCAGGGCATGGGAGTGGGAGTATTCGCCAAGCCTGAAGAGACGAGGTAAGGGTTGTGAGCGCGTTTGTCGAGTTGGACAAGCACGCGATGCTCTTCAACGGTGACAGTCGCCGAGACATCCAGGAGGTTTCTGAAGATTTTCTTTGCCTGGGCTCGGGTGTATTCGCGTCCGATTCGCTGGGCCATGAGCCGGTAGAGGGAACTGGCCATAAGGGTTATTTGCAGATCGAAGTCAACCTTGAGGCCAATCATGGAAGAGAGGGCGTCGATATGGAAGAACTGAATGGCTTCGGAAATTCCGTTCTCGATGAGCATTCTTTGGGCGTAGCGGGTGATCAAGGCCGTGCAGCTAATCTTGAAATTGTTGGTGAGTAGAATGGTCGGCTCTTCGTGACCGAGATCAATGATGCTGACTTGGCGCAGTTCGCCGCCGTATTCCTTCAGTTGAATGCGCTCATCCAAGACCTTGGGAGTGCGCAAAGCACGGGCTAAGGAGGGCAAGGTGATCCGGCGCCAAGCGGAGAGCGGACGGCTCCAGATCTCGCCGAGCATTTTTTTGGAGCGCCGCCGCAAGGTCATGAACAGGATGCCGCGCCGGTTGATTTCCTTGAGATGCTCATAGGTAGTGAGGCGGGAGTCAAATACCAGTTCGGCGGGAAGCGATCCGGTCTGCTTCTTCCAGAAGTCGACAAAATGTAGAATCTCGCCGTGTTGTTCGGCCTTGGTAATCCCAGCGCGCGCGTAGCAGAGAACGCGTTGGGTGGCGTCGCGCGCCAGGAAAACGAGGATGCCCTTCTGGCTCCGGCTGCGGCTGGAGACGTAGTGTTTTTCCAGTGGTTCTTCCTGGGTGTTGGCAGGGACTGTGTGAAAATCCAGATCGATCGACGAACCGTGTTGGAGTCCAGCGTGTTGGGCTTGCTTCGACCAGGCGGCCATCAGCCGCAGGTTGGTGTCTTGGCCGATACTGGAACTGTATGCGGCCAGATAGGAGCGCTTGGGGACCGCGTTGAGTCCGGCAAAAAGCGCGATGCCTTCGTCAAAGACCAAGTCCATAACGTGGCTCTTTCGTTCCTTCCCGATGAGTTTGAGAGCCAGGAGGGCACGCACGGCCTGCTCGGCGGGAATCATATTGGACCCGGGCAGATCCACATCGCGCAGCACCTTACGCAGATCCAGGTCCCGCATCAGCGGAATGAAGAAGAATAGACCGCCGACCGGGGTTCGGAAGGATCTCGGAGACACACTCAACTCGCGCACATCGGCGACGGCGGCAGCCTCGGCCTTGAGGGTGGCTGGCCGTTCCTCGTCGGCGCGGCGCGGCAGTCGCGCGAAACCTTCCTCGCGCAACAGCACGGTCAGCGCGTTGATACTGATGGTGTGACCCGCGATGGCCAAATCGCGTTGGATGTCATAGACGGAGAGATTTTTCTTGCGCATGGCCACGGCCAAATGCCGGACTCGATCCCGCGCGGGCGCTTTCTGAGGGCCGTGCTGGACTTGCTGGAAGAATCCGGCACGTTTCGCGGGATCGTGCCGGAACTGGTGACAGAGGACCCGAAAAGCGGCGGGCGAGTAATTAAAGCGGCGCGCGGCCTCTTGCGAAGCCACGTCTTCGAGGAAATAGCAGCGGAGGGCTTCGTACTGGCGGTGGGCGGGGCTTTCGGGAGAAAGGAAGAAATCCGTATCAGGAGACTTCGTTATCCCATTTCGAGTACTGATAGCCACGCCGCGATAATGCTACACTTAACACCTCAAGTCAAACAGATTGTGCTGTTGGACCGGTCGGCCTCCCACATATTGTGGCCAATTACGGTGTCAATCGAGCTAAAAGGCACACGGAATGCCCACGTGATTCACGTATGTGGCCGCCTGGCGCTATTGGTGGCTCCGATATTAGAAGTCCGGTTTGTTATGGATCAGTACTCGAATTCACTAACACAATTAAGCGGGAGGGCACACGCCCGTGGGCTGTGCCGGAACACGGCGGTACACGAGCGTTAGGTGATTACCGGTACTGTGGAAATCGAGGCTAG
>Ga0209726_10008070_pt1 | contig 11491 bp, 6 predicted proteins | sample Subgrocontami54m_FD_187453 | JGI IMG/M metagenome (GOLD analysis project Ga0209726, IMG submission 187453) | Subsurface groundwater microbial communities from S. Glens Falls, New York, USA - GMW46 contaminated, 5.4 m (SPAdes) (version 3) | ecosystem: Environmental > Aquatic > Deep subsurface >... | reverse complement strand
CCCTGCCGATGACGATGCCGGCCGCGCGCACGCTGCTGCCGTGCGGCAGGCGGCGGACTTCTTCGGCGGCGGCGAGTCGCATGCGTTTCAGGCGCGAGCGCAGCAGCGCCAGCGGGTGCCGGCCCAGGGTAAGCCCGAGGCTGCGGTAATCGGCGACGAGGCCGTCGCCTTCGCTCGGCGCGCGCAATTGCGGATCGGTTTCATGGATCGGCGCCTCCGATAGCAGATGCGGCGCGGTTTCCACGCCTGCGACCTGCCAGTAGGCGAGCCGCCGATGGCCTGCGATGCCGGCAAGTGCGTCGCTCGCCGCGAGGCACTTGAGTTCGTGCCGGTCGAGGCGAGCACGGTGCATTAGTTCCTCGACCGAAGCGAATCCGCCCTGCGCGCGCGCCTCGACGATACGCCCCCCACCGGCCTCCGACAGGCCTTTCACCATGACGAAGCCGAGGCGCACGGCGGGCGCATCGCCTGCACACGGCTCCAGCGTGCATTCCCAGTCGCTCGCGAGCGCGTCCACCGGACGGACCTCGACGCCGTGGCGGCGCGCATCCTGCACCAACTGCGCCGGCGCATAGAAACCTATCGGCTGGCTGTTCAACAGCGCGGCGAGGAACGCAGCGGGGTGGTGTCGCTTGAGCCAGGCGGATACGTAGACCAGCAGGGCGAAGCTCGCCGAATGCGATTCGGGAAAACCGTATTCGCCGAAACCGAGGATCTGCTGGTAAATGCGCTCGGCAAACTCGCGCGCATAGCCGCGCGCCAGCATGCCCTGGATCAGGCGCTGCTCCAGATGTTCCAGGCCGCCTTTTCGTTTCCACGCCGCCATCGAGCGGCGCAGGCCATCGGCTTCCCCCGGGGTGAAGCCGGCGGCGACCACCGCGAGCTGCATCACCTGCTCCTGGAAAATCGGTATTCCCAGAGTGCGCTCGAGCACGTCCCTGACCGCCTCGCTCGGATAGCTCACCGGATCCAGTCCCTGGCGGCGGCGCAGATAGGGATGCACCATGCCGCCCTGGATCGGGCCGGGACGCACGATTGCGACCTCGATCACCAGGTCGTAGAAGTTCGCAGGCTTCAAGCGCGGCAGCATCGACATCTGCGCCCGCGATTCGATCTGGAACACGCCCACGGTATCGGCCTGCTGGATCATCGCATAGACGCCGGGATCCTCCGCGGGCACGTCGCTCATCGCAAAAGCCGCGCCCTGCTGCCGGCCGATCAGGGTTAGCGCGCGCTTGATGGCAGAGAGCATGCCGAGCGCGAGCACGTCCACTTTCAGTAAACCCAGCGCATCGAGGTCGTCCTTGTCCCACTGGATCACGCTACGATCGATCATGGCGGCATTTTCGATCGGTACCAGGCGCGATAAGAGGCCGCGGGAAATGACGAAGCCGCCGACATGCTGCGACAGGTGGCGGGGAAAGCCGAGCAGCGCCTCCACCAGCGCGAGTAGGCGTAGCACGGTCGGACTCTCCGGGTCGAACCCGGCTTCGCAGAGGCGCTCGGGCAGGTTCTGGCGCCTGTCCCACCAGGAAAGCGTCTTCGCCAGCCGCTCGACCTGGGCAAGTTCCAGGCCGAGCGCCTTGCCGCAGTCCCGGATCGCGCTCTTCGGCCGGTAGCGGATCACCGTCGCCGCGAGCGCCGCGCGCTCGCGCCCGTACTTGGCGTAAATGTACTGGATCACCTCCTCGCGCCGCTGGTGCTCGAAGTCGACGTCGATGTCGGGCGGCTCGTTGCGTTCGCGCGAAACGAAGCGCTCGAACAGCATGCTCATGCGCTCCGGATCGACCTCAGTGACGCCGAGCGCGTAACACACCGCAGAATTCGCGGCGGAACCCCGGCCTTGGCAAAGAATATTTTTGCTGCGCGCGAAGCTCACGATGTCGTGCACGGTGAGAAAGTAGGGCTCGTAGCCGAGTTCGGCGATCAGTTCGAGCTCGTGCTCGATGAGGGCGTGGACCTTGTGCGGCACACCCGCGGGAAAGCGCCGCGAGAGGCCCGCTTCGGTGAGCGCGCGCAGATGGCCCGAGGGCGTGGCGCCCGGCGGTACGATTTCTTCGGGGTATTCGTAGCGCAGGCAGGCTAGCGAGAAGGTGCAGCGCGCGGCGATGAGCGTGGTTTGCGCGAGCAGATCCGGCGGATACAGGTTCGCCAGCCGTAGCCGCAGCCGCAGATGGCGCTCGGCGTTCGGGTACAGCGCCTGGCCGCACTGCGCGAGCGGTTTGCCCAGGCGTATGGCGGTAAGCGTGTCCTGCAGCTTGCGCCGGGAGCGCAGATGCATGTGCACGTCGCCTGCGGCGACGAGCGGCAAAGCGCAGGCCTCGCCGAGTTCGCGCAGCGCGGCGAGGCGCGCCCTATCGTTCGCGCCGCACAGCAGCTCCACGGCGATCCAGGCGCGCGCGGGAAAGCGCTCGGCGACCCAGCGAGCTTGTGCCAAGTCCGGCGCCGCTCCCGACACGAGCAGGGCCAGGCAGCCGGGCAGGCCCTGATCCAGGTCCCTGGCCTCCAGGACATAGCGGCCCTTGACGCCCCTGCGCCGCCCGCGGGTGATGAGTTCGGAAAGGTTGCCGTAGCCCTCGCGGTCGGTGGCGAGCAGCACCAGTTGCGGGCCATCGGCGAGGCGGATTTCGCTGCCGAGGATCAACGGCAGGCCGCACTCTTTGGCTGCGGCGTGCGCGCGCACCACGCCCGCGAACGAGCATTCGTCGGTGAGGGCGAGCGCGCTGTAACCGAGCTGATGCGCCCGGGCGACGAGTTCCTCCGGATGGGAAGCGCCGCGCAGAAAGCTGAAATTCGACAGACAGTGCAGCTCCGCATAGGCGGGCAGGACGGAATCCATGACAAGGCTCAGGAAAAAATGCCGTGCAGATACCAGGCGCCGGCAGGGCTGCGCTCGCGGTAGACCCACAGTAGCGCTTCGTCGGCGGCGCGGGCGATGAAATAATCGCGCGCCACGTCGGCGCCGTCCCACCAGCCCGATTCGATCCGCTCCGGGCCGGCCAATAGCTTCAGCGGCCCGTGATGGCAGGGGATGGACCCGTTTTCCTCCAGGGCCTGCGGCCGCTCGAGCAGCCAGAACGGGCGCAGGTTGAAATCGAGGGCGAGCTGCCTTGTCCCGGTTTCGGCCTCTGCGCAGGCACGTTCCGGACGATGATCGGCGCATACGCCGATGCCGTGCACGGCTGCGGCCCCCAGGCGCGAGCGCAGGCGCTCGATCAGGCGCGGCCAATTGCCCTCCTGCTGCAACTCGTCGGAAAAGAGACTCTGGTTGGAATATTCGAGCGGCTCGATCGCCTGCACTTCCAGGGCGATGGCGCGCACCGGCTCGGGCAGCGCCGTCTGTTGCAGCCGCTCGCGCAACAGCAGCGCGAAGTGCCCGGCCTCGCGGCAGGCGGCGACCAGGCCCAGCTCGATCCGGGTGGCGGGCGCGGTGCGATGAGTCAGATTGAGCCGCAGCCGCCGCGTGCCGGCGGCGCGTGCCGCGAGAAAGCCTTCGAGTTGCGCCAGCAGCCGCTTCGCCGCAAACAGCAGGGCTTCGGCTTGCGTGGCTTCGGCCGGCAGTTCGAGGGCGGCGCAAAACTTCTCCGGCAGGACGCAAAAGCAGCGCGGATCGGGCAGGCGGCCCAGGGCCTGATCCAGCGCATCGAGCAGGTCCTGGCCAAAGCGGCGCGCAAGCCCAGCGCGCGGCAGCGCCAGCAGATCGCCGATGCTGCCGGCGCCGATGGACGACAGGGCTTCTTCCTCCCGGCACTGCAGCACCGAGAGGGGCAGGGCGCAGAGCTCGCCCTCGAGCAAGGTGGCATCATCAATTAGACAATGCTTGCCGGCGCGCGCGAACCAGGATGCGGCGCGGGCCGTGGGCGCGGCGGCGAGGCGCTCGCTGTAGCCCATGGCGGCGAGCCCCTGCCGCAACCTCGCCTCGATCTCTCCCAGGCCGCCGAACAGCTTCAGGCTGCCCGACACCTCCAGCAGCACCAGGTCCGGAAAATCGAGCGCGACACTGGGCGTGCACTGCATCGCCCAGGCTGCGATGCCGAGCAGGGCTTCGGTTTCGGCTGCCGCGTCGCGTTCGCGCAGGCGCAAGCCCGGCGCGAGTGCGAGCGCCGCGGTGACCGGGAGCCCTGAGCGCAGGCCGCGCGCGGCCGCCTTGGCGTCGCAGACCAGGAGGTGTTGCCGCTCGGCGACCGCGCAGGGCTCAGGCGAGGGCAAGCCGCGCTGAAATGCTTCCAGCGGCAGCTGCGGCAGATGTAGGGCTATCCACAACATGGGCATCGAATCGGGGAGGAGGGCTGCTGCTTGCCGCTGCCGGCGGCGCAGACAGCGCAGGCAGCAAAATCGGCCGGGAGAGCGGCGCCCCCCGGCGTTTCAGAATCGATAGTGCAAGTCCGCCGGCAGCGGTGGCGAGCGCGATGCGCAGCACCGCGGGCGAAGGTTCGCGCGCAGCCTCGGTGGGGCGGAACAGCACGGCGAGGCAGCGGCCGCTCTCGGCCGCGAGCTGCAGGCGCCGCAATTGGGTGTAGCGGATGTCGCGCGGCCAGGCGAGCATGCCACCGCATGCCGCCGAGCCGAGCGCCTGCTCCGCCGCCCATAAGCTGTCGCCGTCCTTGGCGGTTTTGACGATGAGCACGCGGGCCAGGTCGATGCCGGCGGCGGCGAGCGCCGGTGCGTAGGGCAGGTAGGGTGGAGCGATCCAGACGACGAATTTGCCTTGTGCGGCAAGCTGCGCCAGCGCCGGACCGAGAATGCGCAGCTCGCCTATGCCTTCGTGCTGCGGCAGGATTTCGGTGAGCGCAGCGCGCGGCCAGCCGCCGCCCGGCAGTTCGGCATCCAGCGCCGCAAAACCGGTGGCAATGCCCGGGCAGCCGCGCGCCAGTTGGTTGCCGCGCCAGATGCCGGGATGGCGCTCGAGTTCGGCCGCAAGGCTGGGCATGGGATCTCCAAAAACTGTATGTTTATACAGTATCCGGAAATTTGGCCGGTTTGTCTAGCTGGAATTTTCTATATACGGCGTTTCAAATACCGTCTCATGCCAAGAGCGGATTTGCGCGCTGCGCGCGCCAACCACGTTTTCTGTACGGATAAAAAGCGCATCCGTACAGAAAACGCGGTTATGGGTAAAAACAAGGACGGCTTAGGGTTGCTTTTATCCAAGATCGACGATCCGTGCGGACGGTTTTTCGTCCGCGCAAAATCGCATCTCTGCAACAACGGGGAAAAGGCGCCGCGATGGGTTATCCTTGGCGTAGTTTCTTGCCTGCGCCTCCGCCTCTCGATGCCCCTCATCCAGCTTTCCCAGGTTTCACTGGCTTACGGCCACGTGCCCCTGCTCGATCATGTCGATCTGGTGATCGAGCCGGGCGAGCGTATCGGTCTGATCGGCCGCAATGGCACCGGCAAGTCGAGCCTGCTGAGACTCATCGACGGCGTCGCTGCCGCAGATGACGGCAAGGTGTGGCGCGCGCCGGCGCTGAAGCTGGCGAGCGTGGTCCAGGAACCCGCATTCCCGCCCGGCTTGAGCGTGTTCGAAGCGGTGGCTGAAGGGTTGGGCAAAGGCACCCAATTGCTCGTCGACTATCACGCCGCCGCGCACGCCCTGACCGAAGCGCATGACGCCGGCTCACCCGCCGATCCCGCTCTGATGGAACGGCTGCACCAGTTGCAGGAAGCGCTCGATGCGAGCGACGGTTGGAGCCTGGAGCACAAGGTCGCAAGCACGCTCTCGCGCCTGCAGCTCGACGCCGACTGGCTGGTATCGGACCTCTCTGGCGGGCTGAAGAAGCGCGTCGCCCTGGCGCGGGCGCTGGTGCTGGCGCCGGATCTCCTGCTCCTGGACGAGCCGACCAACCATCTGGACGTCGCGGCCATCGAATGGCTGGAACAGATGCTGTTGTCGTTTTCGGGCAGCGTGCTGTTTGTCACCCACGACCGGCGCTCTCTCGACAATGTCGCCACCAGGATCATCGAACTCGACCGCGGCCACTTAAGCAGCTACGACGGCAACTTCAGCGCCTACCAGCAGGAGAAAGCGGCGGCGCTGGAAACCGAAGCCGTGCACAACCGCAAGTTCGACAAGTTTCTGGCGCAGGAAGAGGTCTGGATCCGCAAGGGCATCGAAGCGCGCCGCACGCGCAACGAAGGCCGGGTGCGGCGCCTGGAAGCGCTGCGCCTCGCGCGCAGCGCGCGGCGAGCGCGCGTCGGCAAGGTCGCCCTGGCGCTGGAAGAGGGCGAGCGTTCGGGCAAGCTGGTGGTGGAACTGCGCAAGGTCGGTAAGCATTACGGCGGCAAGCCGGTGGTGCAGGATTTTTCCTGCCGCATCCTGCGCGGCGACAAGGTGGGCCTGATCGGCCCCAACGGCAGCGGCAAGACCACTTTGCTGAAGCTCATCTTGGGAGAAGTGCAGCCCGACGCGGGCCAGGTGCGCCTGGGGACCAGGCTCGATTTCGCCTATTTCGACCAGTTCCGCGCGGTGCTGGACGAAGAGGCCACGCTTGCCGACACCATCAGCGTGGGCGGCGATTTCGTCGAAATCAACGGTGCGCGCAAGCACGTGATCAGCTATCTCGGCGATTTTCTGTTCCCGCCGGAACGCGCGCGCGCTCCGGTCAAATCGCTTTCCGGCGGCGAGCGCAACCGACTCCTGCTGGCGCGCCTGTTCAGCCGGCCGGCCAATGTCCTGGTGCTGGACGAGCCGACCAACGATCTGGATATCGAGACGCTGGAACTGCTGGAGGAATTGCTGCAGGACTATACCGGCACGCTGTTTCTGGTGAGCCACGACCGGGCGTTTCTCGACAACGTGGTCACGCAGACCATCGCCAGCGAGGGCGACGGCGTGTGGAAGGAATATGCAGGCGGCTATAACGACTGGCAGCGCGTGACGTCTTCAGCCAAGCCCGAGGGGGCACCTGCGCGGCGCGGGCAAAAGGCGGACGGTCGGGGCAAGCGGAGCATCACCGGGCCAGCGCCGGCCAAGGCTCGACTCAGCTTTAATGAAGAGCGTGAACTTACTGACTTCCAAACGAAAATAGATTCTCTGGAGCGAGAGCAAAGCCAGATTACCGCTGCGCTTGCGAGTCCCGCGCTGTACCGCGATCAGCCGGAGCAGGTAAAGCGGCTGAACCTGCGTTTTGCCGCGATCGAGGCAGAACTCGCGTCGGCCATGTTGCGCTGGGAACAGCTGGAAGCGAAGCGCTGAGCGGGCGCGGAACTGCGTATATCCGCAAAACGCGACATCGCGCCAACTGGCGAGCCGTTGATGGTAAACCGTAACAATTTGATAAACAACAGAATACCAATCTACCCTTGACAATAGCGGTTTCTGCATTGACAATTGGATAAAGTTATCTTTACAATTAATGCCATTGTGGTTGACAAAAACGCCCTGCGACGTCGAGCGCTGGAGCTGATCGCCGAGAACGGCCACGGCGCGGCGCGAAGGCTTGTGGCCGAATTCGGACTCTCGCGCCAAGCCGCCAATGGGCATCTTCAGGCCTTGCTGCGCGACAGGCAGGTCGAAGCCGAAGGCAGCACGCGGGCGCGGGTCTATCGCCTTGCCGCTATCGAGGAAGCCGTTCGCGATTACCCCCGCGAAGCCCTGCGGGAAGATGTCGTGTGGCAGGAGGTGTTCGCGCCCGCCGTGGCGGACCTGCCGGAGAACGTGCGCGACATCTGGCGCTACGGTATAACCGAGATGGTGAATAATGCGATTGACCACTCGGGTTCGGTGCTAGTCCATGTAGGGGTCCGCCGCAACGCCCTCTACACCGACGCCTGGGTGGCCGATGACGGCGAGGGCATCTTTCTCAAGATCCAGCGGGCGTTCGACCTCCATGACCCGCGCGAGGCGATTCTCGAACTTGCCAAGGGAAAACTCACCACGGCTCCGGACAATCATTCGGGCGAGGGCATTTTTTTCGCGTCCAAAGTGTTCGACGCCTACGACATCCGCTCCGGGCGCCTGCACTTCATGCATGGCCGTGGCACGCTCGATGCGCTGATGGAGCGTCCCGCCGACGCGCCGGGGACACTGGTCCTCATGCGTCTCGCCAATGACAGTGCGCGACGGGTGAAGTCGGTGTTCGACGAGTTCGCGGCGCCGGAGGAATACACGTTCGCGAAGACGCTGGTGCCGGTGCGGCTCGCCCAGCACGAGGGCGAGAAACTGGTGTCGCGCTCGCAGGCAAAACGGCTTTACCAAAGGTTCGAGCGTTTTCGCCACGTGGTGCTTGATTTCGACGGCGTTGCCGAGATCGGCCAGGCATTCGCAGACGAATTGTTTCGCGTCTTCGCAACCGCGCATCCGGGCGTGACGCTTGCGCCGATCAACATGAGCACCGCGGTCGCGCAGATGGTGAGCCGCGCGCTGGCAGGCTGAGCTGAGCCACTATGATCTGGTCGGCTAGCCCTACAGAATTTTCGCGAAGCGCCGTCCGGCTTCTTCAACGTTGGCTCGGCTATTAAAGGCACTCAGACGGAAATAGCCCTCCCCACAGGCTCCAAAACCGCTCCCTGGCGTTCCCACCAAATGGGCTTCCTGCAGTAGCTTGTCGAAAAAGTCCCAACTGCTCAAATTGCCGGGAGTCTTCAGCCACACGTAAGGTGCGTTCACCCCGCCGTAAACCTGTATCCCCAGTTTCGTCAGCGCTCCACGCACCAGCCTGGCGTTGGCGAGGTAAAACTCAATGGTTTCCCGCACCTGCTGCTTGCCTTCTGGCGAGTAAATCGCAGCGGCGCCTCGTTGCACGGGATATGAGACACCATTGAATTTGGTGCAGTGCCGTCGATTCCAGAGCGGATGAATCGGGACTTCGCGGCCAGCTCGCGTCTTTCCCTTGAGGCCCTTCGGAATCACCGTGAAGGCACACCGCACACCGGTGAAGCCGGCCGTCTTGCTGAAACTGCGGAACTCGATCGCGACTTCCCTGGCTCCGTCAATTTCATATATTGAGTGCGGAATGGCAGGGTCGGTGATGTACGCTTCATAGGCGGCATCATACAAAATCACCGAACCGTTCTGCTGCGCGTATTCGACCCAACGCTTCAGCATCTCCTTGGTGGCAACCACGCCAGTCGGATTATTCGGATAGCACAAGTAAATCAGGTCGACCCGCTGCCTGGGAAGTTCAGGAACGAAATCGTTGTCGGCGGTAACCGGAAGGTAAACCAAGCCGCCGTAGCGGCCACTGGCATCCGCTAGACCCGTGTGTCCGGCCATGACGTTGGTATCCACATACACCGGGTAGACAGGATCCAGCACCGCGATGACGTTATCGTCTCCGAAGATATCCAGGATATTCCCCGAATCACACTTCGAACCGTCCGAGACGAAGATCTCATCCGCGTCGACCTCGGCTCCGCGAGCTTGATAATCGTGTTTGGCAATGGCTTCGCGCAGGAAATCGTAGCCCTGCTCAGGCCCATAGCCGCGGAACGACGATCGCTCGGTCAACTCATCGACGGCCGCATGCATCGCCTGAATCACGGCGGGGGCAAGCGGTTCGGTGACGTCGCCGATGCCCAGCCGAATGACGTTCGCGGAAGGGTTTGCGTCGCAGAATGCCTGGACCCGCCGGCCAATTTCAGGAAACAGGTAACCGGCGGTTAACTTGAGATAATGCTCATTAATGTAGGTCATGATCGATTGCTAAAACCCCTAAACTGGTGGATTCGCTTGCTGCGCTTCGCCAAACAACATCACTCGCTCCAGGCTCCCATTGCGTTCATCGAATCGCACCGGTGCAACACCTCCCGGCATTTTAACATTTACGGTCTTCGCCTCGAGACGCCACCGCGGCCATGTTCGCTTCCCGGCGGACCTTCGCTACATCGACGCGATGATCTCACGGATGACTTTAGCGTCGGAGAACGGAATCTTCTTCGTCATCGGGCGTCCCCGGGAATCATGCACGGGCAGCCCCGCGGAGTCTCGTTCAAGCACGATCTGATAGTCTTCATGGCCCTTGCCGGCGACGACAAGGACATCTCCCGAGCGCAATGCGCAAAGCGCGAGTTGCAACGCTTCACGACGCGGGCCGGCGTTCGTTGCGGGCGTTGCGCCCGTGGCACCCGAGAGAACCTGTCTGCGGATGGTGTCCGGGTCTTCGGTGCGTGGATTGTCATCCGTCACCCAAACGCAATCGCTGAGCTCTTCAGCAATGCGGCCCATGATGGGTCGCTTGCCCGGATCGCGGTTGCCTCCGCATCCGAAGAGCACATGTAGTTTATCTTTCGCGCCGACGTGCGGGCGCACACTGCGGAGAACGTTGGTCAGAGCATCGGGAGTGTGCGCGTAGTCCACGTAGACCGCCGCGCCATTGGCGAGAACGGCAGCGAGTTCAAGGCGCCCTGGAACGCTCGACAGGCGGGCGATGCCGGCAATCGCGCGCTCGACTGGCACGCCTGTGCCTACGGCCAAACCGAGCGCGCATAGAATGTTCTCCGCTTGAAAAGCACCTGCCACCGGCGCCTCGACTTCATATGCGGCGCCGAAGACCGATAACTTCAGCGTTTGTCCCTGCCCATGCGGGATACGCTCGAGCACCACAAGGTCAGCGCCGCTGCCTGCTTCGCCATAGGAGATGACTCTAGTCCCTCTCGACCTCATTGCCGCTGCGATTTGAATACCCAGCGTGTCGCGGGTATTGATGACCGCCACGCCATCCGTTTTGAGCCGCTCATTGAAGAGTCTCATTTTGGCCTGGAAGTAGGCCTCCATCGACGGGTGGTAGTCGAGATGGTCCTGGGTGAGATTGGTGAAACCTGCTGCGTCAAAAGTGACGCCGGCCAGGCGTTGCTGATCGAGTGCGTGGCTCGACGCCTCCATTGCAAGATGCGTAACGCCGTGCGCACGCCCCAGTTCGCCCAGCATGATATGCAGCGTTTTCGCGTCGTACGTGGTCAGTCCCGCTTCAAGGTTGGAGTGGCTCTTGTCGCGGGCCTGGAGGCCGAGAGTTCCCAGGCTTATTGCGTTGCGGCCGTCCTCGCCCCAGAGGTCTCTAAGGAAGCACACCGTAGACGTCTTGCCATTGGTGCCGGTGACGGATGCAATCGTGACTGGACGTCCGGAATGAAAATCGGCCGCCAGTCGCGCATAGAATCCTCGAATGTCGCGGACTCGCAGGACGACGATTTTTTCGCGCTCGTACTCGCTGAGGCCCAGAGCTTCGTCGCGCGTGCCTTCCGCTACGGCGATGGCCTGTGCGCCTTTCGCGGCGGCTTGCGAGCAGAACGCAAGACCATCGTCTTTGGTGCCCGGCAGGGCGCAGAACAGGTAACCGTAGCGTACGTCTCTGGAATCGTCAGTAACACCGAAGATGAACAGGTCTTTCGTTTCGGCAGACTCCGGCCGCAGCGTGCCGCCGCCGTGCTTCGCCCAAAGATCACCTAATCTCATGTCGACCTCATTTTACACGGCGATGGTGGATTGCCACCATTTGGCGTAGCGAGGTACACTCACGGCCCGACAAGCAGTTTTCAAGACGTCTTCTGCTTG
>Ga0209726_10008068_pt1 | contig 11493 bp, 12 predicted proteins | sample Subgrocontami54m_FD_187453 | JGI IMG/M metagenome (GOLD analysis project Ga0209726, IMG submission 187453) | Subsurface groundwater microbial communities from S. Glens Falls, New York, USA - GMW46 contaminated, 5.4 m (SPAdes) (version 3) | ecosystem: Environmental > Aquatic > Deep subsurface >... | reverse complement strand
CGCGGTCGAGCTCGCGCGAGAGCACGATCTGGCCTTCGGTGATGTAGCCGGTGAGGTCCGGGATCGGATGCCCGATGTCGTCCGAAGGCATGGTGAGAATCGAGAGCTGCGTCAGGGTCCCGGGCATGCCGTGGATGCAGCCGGCGCGCTCGTAGAGCGTGGCGAGGTCCGAATACATATAGCCCGGGAACCCCTTGCGCCCGGGAACCTCGCCCTTGGCGCCGGATACCTCGCGCAGCGCCTCGCAGTAGTTGGTCATGTCGGTGAGGATCACGAGCACGTGCTTGCCCTCGACGAAGGCGAGGTACTCCGCGGCGGTGAGCGCGAAGCGCGGGGTCAGCAGCCGCTGGGTGCTCGAGTCGCTCGCGAGGTTCAGGAACAGCGCCGAGCGCCCCAGCGCGCCGCTCGCCTCAAGGCTGCGGCGGAAGTATTCCGCGCTCGAGTAGGGCACGCCGATGCCGGCGAACACGATCGCGAAATCGCGCGCGGCGGCGCCGCGCAGGCGCGCGTGGGTGGCGATCTCCACCGCGATGCGGTCGTGCGGCAACCCGCCTCCGGAGAAGATCGGCAGCTTCTGTCCGCGCACCAGGCTGTTCATGAGGTCGACCGCGCTGACGCCGGTTTCGATGAAGTCGCGCGGCCGGGCGCGGGCGACCGGGTTGAGCGGCAGCCCCTCGATGCGAAAGCGCCGGTCGACGGGAATCGGCGGCCCTCCATCGATGACTTCGCCGGCGCCGTTGTACACCCGGCCGAGGATTCCGGGTCCAAGACCGAAGTGCAGCGGCTCGCCGTAGAAGCGCACCACCGAGTCGGCGAGCGCGAGGCCCGCGCTCGATTCGAGCAGCTCGATGGTCAGGAACTGCTCGTCGATGGCGGCGACGCGTCCCAGGCGCGTGCGGCCGTCCCCGCCCTTGACCGCGACGGCGTCGTTCAGACCGACGTCCAGGGTGCGGCGCAGGAACAGCAAGGGCCCCTCGAGGCGGGACGCAGCGCCCGACACGGTGAGGTTCGCCGGCAGGCTAGAGCGCACGCGCAGCCTCCCCCTCGAGCGCGGCGAACTCCGCGTCCATGCGCGCGGCGAGCGCGTCGAACTCCCCGGGCCGGCCCTCGGCGATGTCCTCGCCCATCCTGTGCAGCGGCCGCACGATCGCCATCTGCGCGACGCGCTCGGGCGTCACGCCGCGCGCGAGCGCGGCCTCGGCGAGCTCGACGAAGCGCCCGAGCAACCGCATCATCCGCGCCTGGCGCTCCGGCCCGCAATAGCGGTCGTTCTCCGAGAATGCGGACTGGCACAGGAAGCCGTCGTTCACCAGTTCGCCGCAGACGAGCGCCAGCCTCTGGCGCGCCGGAAGCGCGTCCTTGCCGATGATCCGCGCCATGCGCTCGAGGCGCGCCTGCTCGTCGAGCAGCGTGAGGAATCGCCGCCGCAATTCGAGCCACTCGTTCCCTCCCGGCGCGCGTTCGCCCGCCGGCAGGGCGGCATACACGTCCTTCCACCACGCGGCGAGGTCGAGCGCGTCTTCCGAATACGACTGCAGCGGATGAACCGCCGGGAAGAAGCGCGCCTGAGCGCGCTTGACGTCGAGCGCCCAGAAGCTGCGTATGTAGCGCTTGGTGTGGCTGGTGACGGGCTCGGAAAAATCCCCCGACGGCGGGCTGATCGAGCCGAGGATGGTCACCGAGCCGCTCGCGCCGGCGAGCGTCGTCACGCTCGCCGCGCGTTCGTAGAAATCGGCGATGCGGCTGGAGAGGTAGGCGGGATAGCCGCCTTCGCCGGGCAGCTCGCCGAAGCGCCCGGACACTTCGCGCAGCGCCTCCGCCCAGCGGCTGGTCGAATCCGCCATGAGCGCGACGTGCAATCCCTGGTCGCGGAAATACTCCGCGACCGTGACCGCGCTGTAGATGCTCGCCTCGCGCGCGGCCACCGGCATGTTCGAGGTGTTGGCGATGATGACCGTGCGCTCCATCAGCGGCCGGCCGGTGCGCGGGTCGGCGAGCCTGGGGAATTCGTCGAGCACGCCGGCCATTTCGTTGCCGCGCTCGCCGCAGCCCATGTACACGATGACGTCGGCGTGGCAGGACTTCGCCAGCGCCTCGAGCAGCACCGTCTTGCCGGTGCCGAATCCGCCGGGGATCGCGGCCTTGCCGCCGAGCGCGACCGGGAACAGCGCGTCGAGTATGCGCTGGCCGGTGAGCAGCGGTGCCGCGGAGGGGAGGCGGGCCTTGACCGGGCGCGGCTCGCGCACCGGCCAGAAATGGCTCATCGCGGCCTCGCGCGTCGCGCCGTCCGCGCCGCGCAGCGTGCACAGCGGCGCGTCGTCCGCGTAGCGTCCTTCGCCGCGGATGGCGAGCACTTCGCCTTGCGCATCGGGCGGCAGGAGACAGGTCCGGGCGCGGCCGGATGCATCGATCGCCTCGCCCATGACTGCGCCGGGACCTGCGTGGTCGCCCGCATGCAGGGCGGGCCTGAAGCCGAACTCGGCCGGCTCGGCGGCGATCGTTCCGGGCTGGATGTATTGCGTGCCGGCGCCGGCGAGCGGCCTCAGCAGCCCGTCGAACATGCGGCCCAGAAGCGCGGGCCCCAACTTCACGCCGAGCAGAGAGCCGGTTCCGCTGATTTGGGTCCCGGGGCGCAGTCCCGTGGTGTCCTCGTACACCTGCGCGACGATCTGGTCGTCGTGCATGCGGACCACTTCGCCGAGCAGGCCGCGCTCGCCGACGCGGACCGCCTCGCGCAGCCGGAACGGGCCTTCGGCCCTGGCGCGCAGCACCGGCCCGCTGATCCAGAGTATGCGCGCGAGGCTCACGATGTTACGCCGAAGTGGTGCAGCAGCCGGCCCTCGATCTGGGCGCGATCGGCGAGCAGCCCTTCGAGCGACGCGTCGAGGAGATTCATGCCGCAAACGACCCGGATGCCCGCGGCGAGTTTCGCATCGGGCGCGAAGCTCGCCTCCGCGATGCCGTGCTCGCGCAGCCAACAGGCCGCCTGGTCGCGCTCCGCGGCGGGCCACTGCGGCGGATGCATGACGGTCCACGCCGCCTGCGGAAGCACGGCGCGGGCGACGGCGAGGTGATGCCCGACCCAGCCGGCGCGGCCCGACGGCGATTGCCAGCGTTCGGCGAGCGCCTGTTCGAGCCTGGGCCAGGCTCGCCCGAGCGCGGCGGCCATGCGCTTCTGCACGCGCACGCGCCGTGCGGTGACGAGCCTCGCCTGCGCGTCTGCGAGCTCGTCGGCGATCCGCGCTCGGTCGCCGTCGAGCGCCTCGTGCAGGCGCTTGCGCGCCGACCTGCGGGCTTCGGCGAGCATGCGCCGCGACGCCTCGGCCGCGGAGGCGAGCGGGGCGGCGCAATGCGCATCGCGGAATCGCTCGGCGATCGCTATCAGCGCCAGCGCCTTGCGCTCGAGGCTCACGGCTCGACTCCGAGAAGACGGCGGACCCTGGAGGCGGGGTCGATCGACGGGCGCTCGCCGTTCAATTCGGGAACGACCATCACGAGCGGCGAGCGCGATGCGAGCGCCGGCTCGAGCACGGCGGGCGCGATCGCGGCGGCGCAGCGCATGCCCAGGAGCACGACCTGCGCTTCTCGCATCGCGGCCTCCAGGAGCCCGGTCTCGGCGCCGGCCGCGGGCACGCGCGCGTCCACGCCCGCGAGCCGGTAGCCCGCCGCGCTCAATTCGTCGCCGAGATAGACGATCGCCGCGCGCATGCTAGGAGAGGCGATTGAGGATCAGGATCGATACGATGAGACCGTAGATCGCGATCCCCTCGGCGAGCCCGACGTAGATCACCAGGCGTCCAAACAGATCGGGCTTCTCCGCAATGGCGCCGATCGCCGCGCTGCCGAGCTTGGCCACGGCATAGGCCGCGGCGAGCGAAGACACCGACGTGGCGAGCGCGGCGCTGAGCAATCCCCAGCGCCAGATTTCGGGCGGCATCGCCGCCGCCGCGCCGGTCTGCGCGGCGGCGGACGGGACCCACAGGAACAGCGCGGTGATCCCGCCGCCCAGCAGGGCGGTGATCACGGTAAGGGCGATCGAGAAGCTAAGATTTCGGTTCATTGGGTTTCACCTCGGAGGTCGGAGTCGGGGAAGAAAGGGGATGGAACTCGCGCCCGCTCGTTTCGAAGAAGCGGGTGAAGAACTCGAGCAGCACCAGGCGCGTGGTCTGGATCGACGCCACCAGCGCCTCCATGGCGATGATCATGACGTTGCCCAGGATGAGCACCAGGGCTTCGCCGACGCAATTGCCGGTCGCCTGCCCGAGCGCGAGAATCGCCGTGGACAGCCCCGCGTGCGCCATCGCGAAAGCGCCCACGCGCACGAAGGACACGGTGTTGATCAGGATCTCGGCGGATTTCTGCAGCAGCTCGCCCGCGGCGCCGAGCGCGGCGATCGCGCGGCGCTCGCGGCGGACGTAGCCCAGGACGTAGAGCAGCGCGCCGGCAACGGCGATCCAGATGCCCGCGGGATGCACGAACGCGATCAGGATTCCGGCGTAAAGGACCAGGAAGCCGGCGTCGCTCGTGAGCCAGGCCGCGAGCGTCCCGCGCCAGTACGCCTCGAGTCCGTTCAGGCCGAGCCCGAACCCGAGCAGCACGGCGCCGAAGACGAGCGGCGCCATCAGCACCGGCAGAGGATCCTCGAGCGGGTCCAGCCAGAGCGCCGGGACCAGGCCGTGGACGCTTCCCGCGCTGCCGAAGGCGAAGCCGAACGCGATCGCCGCGAAGCCGCCCGCCACGACCAGCCGCAGCATCGGCCAGCGCCGCTGCAGCACGAGCCCCACGACGACCAGGATCAGTCCCTGGATGACGTCGCCGAACATGTAGCCGAACAGCACGGGGGCGACGAATGCGAGCAGTCCGCTCGGATCGGTGCCGAAGCGTCCCGGCATGCCCACGAGGCGTGAGAAGACCTCGAACGGCTGGATCCACTCGGGGTTGTGCAGCAGCAGCGGAGCCTGCACGCCCTCGGGCGCGACCGGATAATGCACCAGCGCGCGCGCGCCGGCGCCCCGAATGCGCGCCGAGAGCCTCCGGCGGTCGCTGGTCCACCCGGTGATGCGCGAGAAGATTGCGCCGGGGTCTTGCAGCTCCTGGCGAGGCTCGATCTCCGCGCAACCGGAGCCGGCCAGGGATTCGAGGACCGCGAGCGTATCCTCGCGGGCCGCGATGACCTCGAACCACGCCGCCGGTTCGGGCCGGATCACGATGCGAGCCCCGCCTTGTCGAGCAGCACGCGCGCGAGCAGTTCGGCGCGCAGGTGTTCGATGTCGAGCGCCGAGAAGGCGAGGAACGCGAACGCCGCGCCCGGGCGCAGCGTCGAGCGCCTGAACTGCGCGCGCAGCCGGCGCAGGAACTCGTGGCGTCCCGCCGCCATGGGTTCGACGAACCTCGATTCCATCAACTCGGCGAGGTCCTCGAGCGCCTGCGCGTCGCCCCGGCGGGGCCAGCGCCGGCGCCATTCCTCGCGCCAGGCGCGCCGCACCAGCAGCTCGAAGGATGCACCGTCCGGCGCGCCGGCGAACGCGAGCGCATCCTGCCGCAGCTTCGCCTGAAGCTCGTTGTCCTGCGCCGCCGCATAGGGACCCAGCGCCGGATCGCGGCGCATCCACTCGAGCCGCGCCTCGCCGCGAGCGAGGCGGCACAGCGCAGGCAAGTCCGCCAGCACTGCCGTCCAGAGCACTGCGGGCTGCCACCGCTCGGGCATCCAGGACGCAGTTTCGGCGACGCACTCGCGCCATCGCACGCGCAGCGAAATCTCGATCCAGTGATGATCGCTCGATGCCTCGATTCCGGCGATCCAGCGGCGCAGCCCGGAAGCGCGCGCGATCTCGAGCAGCGCGGCGGGCCCGCGCGCATCGGCGAGCCTGCGCCACACCGACTCGTCGGGCCGTTCGCCGAAGCGCGCCTGAAGCCGAGCCTGTGCGTAGTCCACGGCGCCTAGCCTTGCGCGGGCCCGCCGGCGATTTCGGCGACCATCAGCGCGATCGCGGCATCTAGGCGCTCGAGCGTCGCCGCGTCGGGTCGCGTTTCCAGTGCGAGGTCCTCCTGCTCGGCGCGAAGCTCGCTCAGGCGCCGCTTTGCGGCGAGCGCCATGCGCTCGCGCAGCCGCTCGATCCGCGCGCCGGTCCTTCGGTGCAGCTCGGCGACGCGCTGCCTCGCTTCGGCGACGAGCTGTGCCGCCTGCCGCTCGCAAAGCGCGACCTCTTGCCGCGCGCTGCGCTCGGACTCGATCACGCGGGCAATGGCTTCCTCGGCTTCATCGGGGGGCGAAGCGGGGCGCGGCATGCTCATCGGCGTTCCAGGAGGGACCGAGTCAGCTTTCATTAGACGGGAGATCGGCGTCCGCCCGTTTGACTGAAATCAACCTCCGCCCGAGGGCCGGGAGCGGCGGATTTCGAATAGAATCGCGATGCGTCGAATGCGACCGGACGAATCGCGATTCCTGGAGAAGGCCGTGGGAGCGAAGCGGGTAAGCGTGCGCACGGCGATGTACGCCGTTCTGCTGTCGTGGCTGATGTGCGCCGGGGCTGCACGCGCCGCCGAGGTGCCCTTGGTCGCCGCCGCCTCGGACCTTCAGTATGCGCTGGTCGAAGTCGCGAGCGCATTTGCCCTCGCAACCGCTAGCCCGGTCAAGCTCTCCTTCGGGTCATCGGGCAATTTCGCCCGGCAGATCATGCAGGGAGCGCCGTACGAACTGTTCTTTTCCGCAGACGAGGTCTACGTGCAGGCGCTGGCGGAGCGCAAGCTGAGCGAGGACGGCGGAGCGCTGTATGCGGTCGGCAGGCTCGCGCTGTTCGTGCCCAGGGGATCCGCGGTGAAGGCCGATGCGCAAATGCGCGATCTGGCCGCGGCCGCGGCCGACGGAAGGCTGCGCAGGATCGCCATCGCGAACCCCGAGCACGCGCCCTACGGCCGCGCCGCGCGTGCGGCGCTGATGCACGAGGGCCTGTGGGAGAAATTGCAGGCCCGCCTGGTGCTCGGCGAGAACGTCTCCCAGACCGCGCAGTTTGCCGTGACCGGTTCGGTCGAAGCGGCGCTGATCGCCTATTCGCTCGCGGTGTCCGAGGCGATGAAGCGCGCAGGCTCGTTCGCGCTTGTCCCGCAGGAATGGCATGCGCCGCTCAGGCAGCGGATGGTCCTGCTGCGCGGCGCAGGGGAGACGGCGCGCCGCTTCTACGCCTTTGTGCAATCGGCGCAGGCGCGCGCGGTGTTCGAGCGCTACGGGTTCTCGCTGCCCGCGTCGATGAACTGAGCGCCGCCGATGGACTGGACCGCGCTTCGCCTGTCGCTCGAGCTCGCAGCATGCACCGCCGTGCTGCTGGTCCCGGTCGGGCTGCTGATCGCGCGCGAACTGGCTTGGCGGAACATTGCGGGACGGGCGTGGCTCGAGGCCCTGGTCGCCCTGCCCCTGGTGCTGCCTCCCACGGTGCTGGGCTATTACCTCCTGAGCGCGTTCGGCGGCGGGTCGTGGCTCGGGCAGGCGTACCAGTCGATCGTCGGCCATCCGCTCGCCTTCAGCTTCAACGGCCTGCTGCTCGCGTCCATGGTGTTCAACCTGCCCTTCGCGGTGCAGCCGATGCAGCGCGCCTTCGAGGCGATTCCCCAGGAGGTGCGGGATGCCGCCTGGGTCAGCGGCCTGTCGCGCTGGAGCGCCTTCAGGCGCGTGGAGCTGCCGCTCGCCTGGCCCGGAATCGTCTCATCGCTCGTGCTCACGGTCGCGCATACCGTCGGCGAGTTCGGCGTGGTGCTGATGATGGGCGGCAACATCCCGGGGGAGACGCGCACCCTCTCGATCGCGATCTACGACCGGGTGCAGGCTTTCGACGAAAAGGCTGCCGCGACCATGTCGGCGATGCTGCTGGTGTTCTCGCTGCTTGCCATCGGCGTCGTGTACGCGCTCTCGGACCGCAGGAGGAGCGCATGAGCCCAGGAGCAGGGGCCCCGCGTGCGGGGATGCGACCGGGCGAGAGCGCATGAGCGAGGGGCTTTACGCGCGGCTCGAGCAGCAGGCGCCGATCCCGCTCGCCGCGGAACTGCGCTGCGCGCCCGGTGAGCTGGCCGCCCTGGTCGGGCCCTCGGGAAGCGGAAAATCGACCATCCTGCGTTGCATTGCGGGCCTGTACCGGCCGCGCGCCGGCGAGGTCCGCTGCAACGGCGCGCTCTGGTTCGACGGCCGCGTCGATCTGCGGCCGCAACTTCGGCGCGTCGGGCTCGTGTTCCAGAGCTATGCGCTGTTTCCGCATCTCTCGGCTCTCGGCAACGTGATGCTCGCCGCGGGCCATGTCCCGCCCGCTCAGCGCGAGGCGAAGGGCCGCGCGCTGCTCGAGCTGGTGAATCTCGCCGGGCTCGAGGGCCGGCGGCCTGCGGAGCTCTCCGGAGGGCAACAGCAGCGCGTCGCCCTGGCGCGGGCCCTGGCCCGCGATCCGGAGGCCTTGCTGCTCGATGAGCCGTTCGCGGCGGTGGACCGCGTGACGCGGCGCAAGCTGCAGCGGGAACTGGCGCTCCTGCGCGAGCGGGTGCGCATTCCCATCGTGCTCGTGACGCACGACCTGGACGAGGCGCGCGTGCTCGCCGACAGCATGACCATACTTCACCATGGCAAGACGCTGCAGCGCGGGGCACCCGCGGAGGTCCTCGCGCGTCCCTGCAGCGCGGAGGTGGCGCGACTGCTCGACCTGGGCAACCTGTTCGAGGCGGTGGTCCGCGAGCATCTTCCGGAATCGAATCGCACCCTCCTGGAGTGGGGCGGGATTACGCTCGAGGCGAAGCACGCCCCGGGATACTCCCCCGGCGAGCGCGTGAGCTGGGTCGTCGCGCCGGAATACGTCATCCTCCACCGGCGCGACCGTCCTTCACTGGGGGAGCGCGAGAACCCGGTGCAGGGCGTCGTCCAGGAGTGCGTCTCCATGGGGGAAACGACCAGCGTCGCCATCCGGGTCGGCGGTCAACTGTCGTTGACGATGAACATCGCCACGCATCACGCGCGGCGCAATCGGCTCGCGGCCGGGGAGGCGGCCACCGTCACCCTGCTCGCGGAAGGTATCCACATCATGCAGAGGGACGACGCACCGCGCGCTCGGGCAGCGCGCGCCTGAGCATCCGCCGTCACCCGCGCCCGGCGCGAAGCGAACCGACACCGGCGTTGAATTTCACAAACCTGCCGCAGCGGGAAAGATCGTATCCCGCGAGCCCGGCGGCCTGCCTGCGGAATGCGGCGCTCGCCATCAGCTTGCGCAGCGTCGCGACCGGACGGTCCTTGATTCTGGCGGTCCGGCACGCAAGCAGGTACTCCTCGGTCTCGAGCGGAACGAATTCCAGCCCGTGCCGCGCGGCGGCGGCCTCGATGCCGAAAGCCGCGTCGGCCTGGCCGCTCGCGACGGTCGCCGCGACCGCCAGGTGGGTGTATTCCTCGACGGCGTAGCCGCGGACCTGGCGCGGCTTCAGGCCGGTATCGGCGAGCAGCCGGTCGAGCAGGACACGGGTTCCCGAGCCGGCCTGCCTGTTCACGAAGCGCACCGTAGGCCTGGCGAGGTCGTCGATGCCGCGGATGCGTTTCGGGTTGCCGCGCTTCACCATCAGGCCCTGGCGCCGCGCAGCGAAGTCGATGAGCGTGTCGCGGCGCGGATCGAGCCATTTGCGCAGGTCCAGGTCGGGCCGGCTGGCCCTCAGGTGGAAGCCCGCGAGATCGCAGTCCCCCCGCGAATAGGCGGACAGGGCTTCGCTGCTGCCCCGCACCTGCAGGTCCATCGACAAGCCGCGCTCCTCGGCGAGGTCGCGAAGCTGCAGCAGCGCGAGGTCGTGGCTCGCGACGATGCGGAGCACCGGCTGCGCCGTTCCCATCGAGGCGGAAAATCGAGCGTCAAGCTCCGCTGCGATGCGCGCGAACACCGGCTCGAGCTTCCTGCGTACCTGCGAATCCGCTTCCAGGAGCTGCTCCCCCAGTGGCGCGAGCGTGGCCCCGCGCCCGCGCTCGAGCACCACCACGCGCCGGCCGAGCAGCCGCTCCCACCTGGCGAGCGTTCCCCAGGCATGTCTGTAGGACACGCGCGCCGCGCTGGCCGCGCCCGCGATGGAGCCCTTGGCGCGTATTCCGGCAAGCAGCTCCAGGAGCTGCCTGTCGTCGCCTCTCCCGGCCTCCGGCGGGGCCAGCCAGCTCAGATCGAAGCGGACCCATGACATATGCAAAGACTAGCATATTTTCGCTGGCGATTGCTCTGTGATAATCGGACCCCGCAAGGAAATGATATGCGTACAAGTACATATATCGGCGCGCATCGCGCGCCGCGGGAATGATGGGGACGATACCGCTCGCACTGAGGCAGGCGGTGGACCTCGTCTCCGGGTTCGATCCGCAGCTGGTGGAGATCGTGACGCTAAGCCTGGAGGTGAGCTTCTCCGCCGTCGTGATCGCCACCTTGGCGGGGCTTCCGCTCGGGGCCACGATCGCGGTCGCGCGCTTCCCCGGGCGCCAGGGTGTCATCGTGCTGCTCAACGCGCTGCTCGGCCTTCCCGCAGTGGTGATCGGCTTGCTCGTCTATCTGCTCCTGTCGCGCGCGGGACCACTGGGAGAGTTGGGCATCCTGTTCACGCCCCCGGCGATGATCATCGCGCAGGCGATCCTGGTCGCGCCGATCATCGCGGCGTTCTCGCGGCAGGCGATCGAGGACGCCTGGCGCGAGTACGAGGAACAGCTCAATTCGCTCGGCGCCAATCCGTTCCAGGCGGCGCTGACGCTCCTCTGGGACTGCAGGTTCTCCCTGCTCACCACCGTGCTGGCCGGATTCGGGCGCGCCGTGGCCGAGGTCGGGACGGTCATGATCGTGGGAGGAAACATCGACGGGGTGACGCGTGTGATGACCACGGCGATCGCGCTGGAAACGAGCAAGGGCGATCTGCCGCTCGCCCTGGGGTTGGGGATCGTCCTGATGAGCATGGTGCTCGTGTTGAACGCCACGGCGCATGTCGTCACGGAAGCCGCCAAGCGGCGCTATGGCTGAGGGCGCGATGAGGGCGCCCGCCTCGCTGCTGCCGCTGCGGCTCGAGAACGTGACGTTCGCCGCCGGCGGGCGGCGCATCATCGACGGCATCTCCCTCGAGATCGGCGCGGGGGAACGCACCGTGATCCTGGGTCCGAACGGTGCGGGGAAGAGCGTCCTCATGCGCATCTGCCACGGCCTGCTCGCGCCGACCTCGGGGCGCGTCGTCTGGAACATCCGCCAGCCTGCAAGCGGCCGGCGCAGGCAGGCCATGGTGTTCCAGCGGCCGATCCTGCTGCGCCGATCGGCGCTGGCGAACGTGACCTACGGGCTCAAGCTCGCCGGCGTCGAAAGGGGAGAGCGCCAGGCGCGTGCGCATCGCGCACTCGAGCGCCTGGGGCTCCTGCATCTGGCAGGCCGCTCGGCGCGGGTGCTCTCGGGCGGGGAGCAGCAGCGGCTCGCGCTCGCGCGCGCCTGGGCGCTCGAGCCGGAGGGGCTGTTTCTCGACGAGCCC
>Ga0209726_10008064_pt1 | contig 11498 bp, 11 predicted proteins | sample Subgrocontami54m_FD_187453 | JGI IMG/M metagenome (GOLD analysis project Ga0209726, IMG submission 187453) | Subsurface groundwater microbial communities from S. Glens Falls, New York, USA - GMW46 contaminated, 5.4 m (SPAdes) (version 3) | ecosystem: Environmental > Aquatic > Deep subsurface >... | reverse complement strand
CCAGGCCGCCGCCGCGGTCGAGACGCTGACCGTTCCGGATGGCGAGTGGTCCGTCGGCGAGATCGTGCGCCACCTGATCGCGGTCGATGACGAGGTCTTCGGGCGACGGCTGCGCGATCTGCGCGAACAGGATCACCCGCGCTGGTCGTGGGTCGAGCCGCGCTTCGACGACGGGCCGGCGGACCGGCCGCTGGGCGTCCTGATCGAGACCTTCGCGGCCCGCCGTCGGGCCCTGGTCGCCACGGTGACCGGATTGCCCGCCGCGGGCTGGCAGCGGTCGGGGACCCACGACACGCTCGGTGTGCTCGATGTGGCGGGCCTGCTCCAGGTCGCGATCGATCACGACGACGAGCACCTGGCCACCATCGAGCGGCTGGTCTCCGGTGACCGAGGAGCGGCGCCGGCGTAACCGAACCGAAAGCCCTCCCGGCGGACCCTGACGGGGTTGATCCCCCACGCCCCGGGAGCCCGCCGCATGTCACGCCGAACCGCCCTCCCCCTGGCCGGAGCGATCCTGGCGATCGTCCTGGCCGCCTGCTCGAGCGCCGCTGGCGCCGCGACCGTTCCGACGACCGCGCCGACGAACGCCACCGGAGCCGCGGCCAGCGCCGCCGTCAGCACCCCCGCCACCGACGCCACGTCAACCGCGGCCAAGGTTTCGGCCAACACCGCGTCCGAGACCGAGATTGCCGCGGCGCTCCAGTCGGCCGGGGTCGCGAACGCCGCGCGCTGGACGCGCGAGGTCCTCGAGTACCGACCCTATCCGACCGACGACCCGACCCTCCAGAAGCTCCAGGACAACCTGGCCAAGTACCAGCCGGACGCGGCCACGCTGGCGGCGATCCTGAGCGCGCTCGAGCCGTGACCGCCGTCCGGCCGGTCGACGACGGGTCGGAGACCATCCGCCGCGGCGTCATCGGGCTGGCCGCGCTGGGCGTCGTCGGCACCACGATCGAGCTGGTCTTCCTCCGTCATTGGCAGGGTGCGACCCAGCTCCTCGTCTGGCCGGCGATGGTCGGGCTCGGGGCGGCGCTCCTGGTCGTCGTTCGCGATCCTTCGGCCCGCGCGATCCGGGCGGTCCGGGCGGTGACCGCGATCGTCGCCGCGGTCGCCGTGATCGGGGTCGCCATCCACGTCAATGCGAACCTCAATGCCGGACCGCTCGATCGACACTTCGCCACGACCTGGGACTCGATGTCGCCACTGGCCCAGTGGTGGGAGGCCGTGACCGGCGGGGTCGGCCCGGCCCCGGTACTCGCGCCGGGGGCGCTGGCCGAAGTCTCGCTCGCCCTGTTCGTCGCGACGGTCCGTCATCCGGGCCTTCGGCGTTAGCGCCCCAGGAAGGACCGGATCCCGGCGACCAGACCCGCGGCGTAGCGGTCGCGGCCGCTGGGGCTGGTCATTCGTGCGCCGTCGGTCGCGTTCTTCATGTTGCCGAGCTCGACCATCACCACCGGGACGTCCGACAGGTTGAGCGTGCCGAGGTCGGTCCGGCTGACGATCCCGTGGCGGGCGTAGTAGTTGGCGATCGGGAGCCCGACGGCGAGCAGTCCGCGTCGCATCGCCAGGGCCAGGGTCGCCGAGCGGGCCTGGATGTCCACCGTGTAACCGGGCACCCGGCCGGGCTTCATCACCACGAACCCGCGATGGGAGCGGCTCGAGCCGTCGGCATGGATGCTCACAGTGAGCGCGGCGTGGACCCTGGCACCGAACCGGCCGCGGACGTCGATGCACGGACCGACGCCGCGATCGTTCGGTCGGGTCAGCTTGACGGTCGCCCCGAGCGCCTCGAGACGGGCCTTCACCCGGAGCGCGACGGCGAACGCGAAGCGATGCTCTGGATAGCCGCCCCGGGTGGCGGTCCCGACCGTGTTACAGGCCTTCCAGGCGTTGCCGATCCAGACCCGGTGCGCGATCCGGGCGCTATGCGAGGCGTTCCCGCCGTTGTGCCCCGGATCGATCGCGATGACCAGACCGGCGAGCGGCAGTGGAGTCGATGGGCCCGCGGTCGGGGTCGTCCCGCTCACGGGGAGCGGGACGCTCAGCAACGTGGCGAGCATGAGGGCCGTCACCAGGGCAACGGTCGAGCGTCGCCGTTCGCTGTTCGGTCGGTCCATGTCCGACGCAGGCTACCATCAGCCGATGGAGATCCCCGCCCCCTCGCCAGTCCTGCCCGAAGCCATCCGTCGGTTCCTCGAACCGCCCCGCTTCGCCACGATCTCGACCATCAACCCGGACGGTGCGCCGCACCAAGCGGTCGTCTGGTACGCCCTCGATGGCGACCGGTTGCTGATCAACAGTCGGCCCGCCCGGCGCTGGCCGCAGAACCTCGAACGCGACCCGCGGATCGGGATTGCGATCTATGACGACGCCGACCCCGAGCATTGGATCAGCCTGCGCGGGACGGCCGAGCGCCTCCGCGACGGCAATGCAGCGAGCGAGGACATCGCTGCCCTCGCTCGTCGCTACGGCTCGGATCCAGAGAAGTTCCTGGGGATCGCCCGGGTCACCTTCCGGGTCAGGATCGAGCGAACCTTCGAATACGGGCCCTGATCGTCGTTGGGGATCGATCGTCGTCGGCACGGGCGGAGCGATCGCCCGCCGCCACGACGACAGCTCATCCGGGGTTGCTCCTCGCCGTCGAACTGATCGTCGACGTTCTGGCCAGCGACGGAGGCGGGGCCAGGTTCTGGTTTAACGATCGGTGTGACGTCGGCGCTCTTCAGGGCCCTCTCCCGACCGTCGACTAGACATGCTCGACCTTGACCAGGACAAACTCCTCCGTGGGGCCCTTGACGACGACATCACGGACCACGCCCACCCCCCGCACGTAGTACTTGCGACTCTCGACGTCGGGTTCGAGGGGACTCCATTCCTTGGTGACGAGCGCAGCGAAGGTCCCGTACGGCACGGTCACCTGGTCGGACAGGCGGACGACGGCCCAGTTGTTCTTGGTGTAGTCGTGACCGTAGGAATGCCCCACCGTCGGCGAGCCCTCAAGGAAGAAGGCCGCATACGCTTTGTCCACGCCGGCGTGCCAGCTGCCGTCCGTGCTGACCACCGTGCCGTTCGGAGCGAGCTCCTCCATGTCCTCTCCGAAGTACCACACATTGCCAGCGCGATCTTGGGCGTAGTAGCCAAGGAGCTTTTCGGCGGGTACCCCGCCGAGCGATACCCGGTCCTCGACGACAACGCAGGTCACACCTGCGATCACCTTCGTCGCGTGGGTCACCGTGAACGTTTCGACGGCCGTCTTCGCGTCCTTTGTGCCCTGGTAGGTGAGCATCGTCCCCGGGAGCAACGGGAACCACGGATTGTCGACCGTGCTCGTGAAGTTTGCGGGATCGATCGCGCCCGATGCCCCTGGCGACACCGAAGGAACGGTACTCGCGGTGGGTTCGAGACCATCGGTAGGTGACGGCGACGGTGGTCTGACGAGCGACGGCTCGATGGTCGGACCTACATCGCCGGATCCCGTTCCGACAGGGACGCAGCCAGTGAACACGAGGAACGGAACCACGAGGCCAAGGACCGCCAGGCGCCTGGACATTCGCCTATCTCCTGGAGGACACCCGGGTACCCTGCCACCGGGAGCCTGAGAAAAGCCTAAGACGCGACCCAGCGCGCCGTCGCGAGCTCGCGCCATCAGAGTTCGCGGAGGACCGATGCCGCCCGGACTCGGTTGACGGCGACGAGAGCACCCACGAAGGGGACGGCCGACGAGATCGCGACGAACAAGGCCAGTCCCAACAACTCTGGCACCGGAACGGTGACCAGCGGCGGTGACAGCCTGAAGAACAGCCCAAGCACCCGCACGGCGAGGATCCCGAGGCCCAACCCGATCGGGAGCCCGATCGCGATACTGCCGATGACCGCCACCGCGCCCTCGAGGGCGGGACCGGTCAGGACCTGACGGGTGTCGGCACCCACAGTCTGGAGGATGGCGAATTCCCGACGCCGCTCCAGGATGAGGAACGCCCCGAGGACGCCGATGCCTACGGCTGCCACGAGGCTGGCAGCGACGGACTCGATCCCACTCAAACCTGCCAGGTTGAGGGCCGTCAGACCACGCTCGGTCGAGGGCAGAACCGTCGCGACTGCGAACGTGCCGGCCAGTGGGCCGCCACGCAGGGACGCTGCGACCGCGCTCGGCGGGCGGCTGTGATCCGTGCGGGCGAGGTAGAAATCGACCGGGACCGTCTCCGCCCGAGGCAATGCCGCGACCGACGTGACGACCTCGGCCGACGCCGACGTCGGTGGGAACGAGCTGAACACGCCGACAACCCGAAGCTCAATATCGCTGGCGTTCTCGAAGTCGTCGGGGAAGATCGTCAGCGGCAGCATGTCGCCCGGTTTGAGATCGAACGACTGCGCGATGTCACTGTCGATGAGCACGCCATGCGGATCGGCCAGCAGTCCCTCAAGGGCAGCCCCGGCGATCATCCGCGGCGCGATCGACGCGGCCTTCTCGTACGAGGAGAGGTCGAGCGCGAGGATCGTCTTCCGGTCGGTCTCGACCCGGGCCGGCACGAGCCGAACCGGGCTGATCGCGCTGACCTCCTGACCGAGCGCGGGCAGAACGAATCGCGGATCTCCTGGAGTCAGCCGGAGGTCGGCTCCGATGGCGGCATCGCCATCCGTCGCCTTGGCCGTCTGATAGGTAGCCCCAAAGGTGAGGACCAGCGTCGCAAAGCCGACGGCGAGTGACGCCAGCGCCAGACTCATCGCCGTCCGAGCCGGTCGACGGCCCAGCCAACGCAGGCCGGCACCGCCCCAGGACGACATCGGCCGCGCCCGGTCGGGCCGGGCGAGGAAGCCCAGGAGCACGAGCAGACCGCGGATGAGGAGCAATGTGGCACCGATCCAGATCGCGATCGGCGCGAGGAGGACGTAGAAGGACAGAGCGAGCGAGGGACCTTCGATCGGCCCCTGCTGGAGGCCGCCGCTCACGAAATCGATGACCAGGATGGCGACGCCAACGGCGACGGCCAGCACGTCGAGCCGGGCCCGGCGCCAGATCGGCGACGAACCTCGCTCGAGGATCCGTCGCTCGGCCGAGATCTCCGATCGCTTGGCGGCGCGCCGGAGACGGATGACTCGAACGACGGTCGTCAGACCGCCCGCGAACAGGGCGAGCCCGGTCGACAGGCCCAGTCCCGCCGCGGGAACGCCTTGCCAGACGGGCCGCCCGATCGCGGCGCTGACCGCGAGGCCGGCCACGAAGATCCCCAGCGTCGAGCCGATGACGCCAGCCAGCGCAGCGTGAGCCACAGCCAACCGCGCGATCTGTCCGCTCGTGGCGCCACGCAGCCGAAGCAGGGCCTCCTCGCGTCGATGCGCCTCGACCAGCGTCGACGCCCCAGCAAGGCCCAGAGCACCGGCGACCAGCGCGCCCGGGATGCCCAGCAGCAGGAACAGAATCTTGGCGTTGGTGGCGTCCTCCTGGCTCGTCGTCAGCGCCTCGGCGGCGTTGTCGGCCACGACGATCGGCACCGCCGTCCGACGGCCGAGGACCCGCTGGAGCTGGCCAGACCAGATCGCGGCCTGACCGGGATCGGCCGGATACGCGGCGTGGTCGACCGTGACATGAGCCTCGAGGCTCGCCGCCGGAAGCTCGTCCGAGCCTGGATCGAAGGCCGGTAGACCGCCGGCGGCTGCCCAGGTCCGCAGGACGGGCAGCACCTGGCGCTGGAAGGTCGCGAAGTCGATGACGATGGCCCGGGGCACCGTCACGATGTCGCCCTGGACCTCGCCATAGGGAATCGCGAACCAGGTCGTCGCGCCCCGAAGATCGACCGTGCCGCCGACGGGCAGCGACAGTGCCATCGGGGGCGCGTCGCCCGGTAGGCTGATCGTCACCGATTCGGGGGATTCGAAACCGGGCGCGGCGCGGATCGATTGATCGAGAAGAACGCCGGCGCCGAGCCCGCCGCTGACGACGCGGACCCATGGGTGCCCTTGAAGATAGGTGGGATCGACGGCGAACAGTCGGGCTGTCACCTGGGCACCCGTGCCCGGATCGACCACGACATTGGTCGCCCCGAACGGCTCGACGAGCCTGACTCCCGGCACCCCGGCGAGTTTCTGACTGACGGTCAGCATGTCGGCATCGAGCGACTTGGCCACGGCTCGCATCTCGACCTGAACAGGGTCAAGCGCGATCGGCGTCATCGACTGGATGGCCGCATCGACGAACAACAAGGTCGCGGCAACCATCGCCACCGGGAACGCGACGCCGATCGCCTCCAGCAGGAGGCGCCGCGGGGCGCCGCGAACGTTGCGACGTAGGAGCCAGCGAGTCATGACCCGACCCGCAGTCCGTCCTCACTGGCTGCGTCGGATCCGAGACGTCCCGAATGCAGGCTCACGACCCGATCGGCGTGCTTGGCCACGGCGGGGTCGTGCGTGACCAGAACGACCGCCGCATTCCGTTCTCGAGCCGCCTCGACGAGCAGCCGCACGACGACTTGCGCCGTTGCCGAATCGAGGCTGCCGGTCGGCTCGTCGGCCAGGACCACGGCGGGCTCAAGGACCAGGGAGCGCGCGATCGATACCCGCTGCTGCTCACCGCCAGACAACTCGTCGGGCAGTTGCGAGGCGCGACCGGTGAGACCCACACGCTCGAGGGCTTCCGCAACTCGGCGACGGCGATCTTCCTTGTCGATGTGATCGAGGAGGAGCGGTACCTCCACGTTTTCCGCGGACGTCGCCTGGGGCAGGAGGGCCATGCCCTGGACGATGATCCCGCAGGTGCGCCGCAGGAACCGTGCCCGTTCGCTGCCGCGCAACGTCCCCCAGTCGACCCCGTTCAGTCGCACGACTCCATCGTCAGGCAGATCCAGCCCGCCGAGCAGGTGCAGGAGGGTGCTCTTGCCGGACCCGCTCGGCCCCATGACGGCAACGATTTCCGCACGGGCCACCGTGAGCGACACCCGCTCGATGGCGAGTCGCGCCCGGCCTCGCCGTCCATACGTCCGGCTGACATCGATCGCTTCGACCGCCGGAGCGCCCTCACCCGGCATCGGCCACCTGCCCATCGAGCATCTGCAAGCGCTGACTCGCTCGTTCGGCGACCTGCGGGTTGTGGGTGACGGTCAGGATCGCGGCGCCCTGCTCCGTGCGCAATGCCTCGAGCAGATCGAGGACACCCGCAGCGGTGGCTTCGTCGAGCTCCCCCGTCGGTTCGTCGGCGAGGAGCACCCGCGGACGGTTCGCGATGGCAACCGCGATGGCGACTCGTTGGGCTTCCCCGCCCGAGAGCTCGGCCACGGGCTGCCCGATGCGGTCACGAAGACCGATCTGGCCGAGCAACTCCTCGACCCGAGCCCGGATCGTCCCAGCCGAGCCGCCATCGAGTCGGAGGGGCAGGGCGATGTTGTCACCGACATTGAGATGGGGATGGAGGTTGTCCCGCTGGAGGACGACCCCAACGCTGCGCCGACGCCAGCCGACACGTGCGGCCTGAGAGAGCCTGGTCACATCCTCGCCGTCGACGGCGACCGAGCCAGCGCTGGGTTCCAGGAGTCCGGCGAGGATATGCAGAAGGGTGCTCTTCCCGCTTCCCGATGGGCCCATCAAGCTGGTCCACGAGGCCTGCCCCAGAACGAGATCCGCTCCGCGTAGCGCGATCGTTCGGACCGGCCCTTCGCGGTAGATGTGGAACAGGCCGCGAGCTTCGATGGCAGGACTGTTCATCACGCTCACCTGCCGTGCCTCAGGGCGCAGTGAGGACCGAAACGAGACTCGTCACCTCGTGGTGGCCATTGACCATGCCCTCGCTCCCGACGAACCCAACGCCCGGTGCGTAGGACTTGTGCTCGAGCTTGGTCGTGTCAAGCAAGTCCGTGTCCTCGGTGACCACGACGCGGTCATAGCTGCCCAGGGGAACGGTGACCGTTGCGTCGAGCTTCTGGATCTTGGCGTAGTCCTCGGCGACCCCGGGGCGATACTCCTGACGATACGCATCGCCAATCTTGGGTGATGCCTCCATGACGATCCCTGGCCAGGCGCCGTCGACGCCCGCCAACCAGGTTCCGGCCGTGCTGGTCACTGCGCCGTTGATGTACTCGGCAGTGTCCTCACCGAAGTACCAGACGTTGCCGTCGATGTCCTGGGCATACCAGTCGACGGTCTTCTCAACGAGCGCATTGTTCGACGTCAGGACGTCCCGAACGACGATGCAGTTGACGCCCATGATCGTTTTCGTCTCGGTCGTGACCGTCATCTCGGTCCGCCGCGGCGTGTCATCGCGTTTGCCGTCATAGATCAAGGTCGTGCCAGGCTTGAGCGAAAAGTACGGATTCGTGATCTGGTCCGAGAACTTCGCCGGATCGATCGTGGGATGGTACGGCGGCAGGCTCGCGGTCCCGGACGAAGGTGCGGCGGATGGATTGGCGGGCGGCGAGCTGGCCAGGGTCGGCGCGGCGGTCGGGGGAGGAACCGTGGGCGGAACCGTGGGCGACGTGGTGGATGAAACGCCCGCGTTGCAGCCGGCAACGACGGCCACGAGCGCTGCGGCGAGCACAAGCCTGCCGGCCATTGCGATCTCCTTCCTTGAGTCTGCGAGTCATCTTGCGAGCGGACTCTCGCAAACCGATCCTGAGAAACCGGTAAGACGGACCCGAACGCCAAGAGGGCGCGCCGCTTGAGCTGAGCACCCGTGTCGTCAGACTCTTAGCGATCTCTCAGACAACGGCGGTACGATCAGACCGAGGCAGGTCGGACAGATGCGAGTGTTGGTTGTCGAGGACTCCCCCAAGATGGCAAGCCTGCTCCGCCGCGGGCTCACAGAGCAGGGCTACGTCGTCGACATCGTCTCCAATGGCGTCGACGCCGTCTGGGTGGCGACGGAGGAGTCGTTCGATGCGATCGTTCTGGATGTTGTCCTGCCCGATATCGATGGCTTCGAGGTGTGCCTCCGGCTGCGCCGCGCCGATCGCTGGGCTCCACTCCTGATGCTCACGGCCCGCGACGACATCTCGGATCGGGTCCGCGGACTTGACGCGGGCGCGGATGACTACCTGACCAAGCCATTCGCGTTCGAGGAGCTCTTCGCTCGGGTGCGCTCGCTTGTCCGGCGCGGGCCACACGAGCGATCGCCGGTGTTGGAGGTCGGCGATCTCGCACTGGATCCGGCCGAGCACTCGGTCCGACGCGGCAGCGAACCGGTCCAATTGACGCCAAAGGAGTTCGCCCTGCTCCAATACTTCATGCAGCATCCCGGCGAGGCCCTGAGCCGTACTCGACTCTTGGAGCACGTCTGGGATTTCGCATGGGACGGCGACCCGAACCTCGTCGATGTCTATGTCGGATACCTAAGGCAGAAGATCGACCGTCCGTTCGGACGCTCCTCGCTCGAGACCATCCGCGGCATCGGCTTCCGGCTGCGCAATGAGATCGCCGATGCACCTCTCGCTTAAGCTTCGACTGACCCTGGTCTTCGGCACCGGGATGGCCGTTGTCCTCCTTGGGCTGGGGACCTACGCCTACCTCCGTGTAAGTGCTGACTTGGTGGCCTCGGTCGATGCAGGTCTGCGCTCCCGAGCGCAGGTCCTGGTTGACGCGGCGGGTAGCCCCCAGGCGCCCAGCGTCGTCGGAGCCCCCGGCAAGCTGATCGATCCCGATGAAGCCTTCGCCCAGATCCTTGACGGGTCCGGCCAGATCGTGGAGGCGAGCTCAGCCGTCTCGGATCGACCCCTCATCGCCGCCTCGGAGGTGAGCGCCGTGGCGGGCGTCATGTTCTTCACCCGCCAGCTCGACCCGCAGGACGACCCCGTTCGACTCTTGGCCGTGCCGGTCAGCGAAAACCCCTTCCGTATCGTCGTCGTCGGCGCGACCTTGGGCGATGTGATCGAGGCGACGCAACGGCTGCTGATTGTGATGGGCACGGTTGGCCCGGTTGCCCTGCTGATCACGGCCGGCGCCGGATGGCTCCTCGCCGGGGCCGCTCTAAAGCCGGTGGAGCAGATGCAGAGCCAGGCGGCGGCGATCTCCGCATCTGAGCCTGATCGTCGTTTACCGGTTCCTGCCAGCGGCGATGAGCTGGCGCGGCTGGCCACCACCCTGAACTCGATGCTCGACCGGCTGCAGGAAGCGCTGGAACGCGAACGACGGTTCGTCGACGACGCCAGCCATGAGCTGCGGACGCCGCTGGCCACGCTCCGCGGTGAGATCGACCTTGCCCTCACTCGCCGGCGCGAGGCCCCGGAGCTCGAGGCAGCCCTGCGCAGCGCGCAGGATGACGTCACCCACCTTCAGCGGCTCGCCGAGGATCTTCTGGTCATGGCTCGAACCCGGGGCGGTCGGATCCCCGTCCACCGGGTGGAGGCGTCGCTCGCCGAGCTGACCCAACGCAGCGTCGAGTCGATCAAGAACCAAGCTTTCGCCGCCGGCGTGACGATCGACATTGACGTCTCTGACGAGATCGTCGAGGTCGACCCGGAGCGGATCGAGCAGGCGCTACGGAACCTGCTTGAGAACGCGATCCGCTACAGCCGCCACGGGGACATCGTGCGCGTCACCGCCCGTCGTGAGGACAGCATCGCCTGGTTCGCGATCGCCGACAGCGGCCCCGGGTTTGCGCCGGATCTTCTCGCCAGCGCCTTCGAACCGTTCATCCGCGGCCAGGACGAGACGGCCAGCCCGACCAGGTCCGGACTGGGCCTCTCGATCGTTCGCGCCGTCGCCGAAGCGCATGGCGGCTCGGCCACGGCAGAGAACACCGTGGACGGCGCCCGCGTGAAACTGGAGGTACGCACCTGACCTGAGTCGGGTCAGCGTTTCTTACCCGTCCAAGGCCGTGCAGGGCCCGATCGAGGAGCTCGTCCTGGTCTCGGTCGTTCGGCCCTGATCTCGCCGAGATCCCGTGGGTCGAACCCGGAGCTGGACATCGACCCAGGACCGGCTCAGGAGCCTGGAGCGATGAACCGGTCGCTGGCGGTGTCGTAGACCAGGAGCGACGCGGCCGCCGGGTCGTATAACCAGCCATGGAGTCGGAGCCGTCCGGCGGCCACCGCCTCGGCGACGCTCGAGTACGTCATCAGGTTCGCCATACCGTCGAGCACGTTCTCCTGGACAGCGAGATGAAGGCGCCGGTCCGGATCGGTCTCGACGTCCCTCGCTCGGCCGACAGCCGGAGCGATGCCACTCAACCAGATCGCGAGCTCCGATCCGGGCGGGATCCCGTGCAGATCGCCAAGCACGGCGCTGACGCCGCCGCACAGGTCATGACCGCAAACGACGATCTCGCCGACCCGGAGCTGCTCGACGGCGTACTCGATCGCCGCACCGACGCTGGCATCGGCGTCTTCGCGGAGGGGGACCCGATTGGCCACGTTACGCACCACGAACAGCTCGCCGGGAGCCGCATCGGTCAGCAGCTCGGGGATGACCCGCGAGTCGGAGCAGCCGATGAACAGGGTCGACGGGCGCTGACCTTCACGCGCCAGCCGCTCGAGGAAGTCGTGCGCGTCGGCGGCGTACTCGGCGCGGAAACGCCC
>Ga0209726_10008063_pt1 | contig 11499 bp, 8 predicted proteins | sample Subgrocontami54m_FD_187453 | JGI IMG/M metagenome (GOLD analysis project Ga0209726, IMG submission 187453) | Subsurface groundwater microbial communities from S. Glens Falls, New York, USA - GMW46 contaminated, 5.4 m (SPAdes) (version 3) | ecosystem: Environmental > Aquatic > Deep subsurface >... | reverse complement strand
AGAGTGTCATTGAAAAACGGGTTGCTATGCTTGCCGATGATACAAGTGGAATGAAGCAATTACTCGGATACAAATGGATACTGGAACAATATGGAGGGGTTAATTAGGGATGGTATTAAAAGGATGATTCCATGCAAAAAAGGACGGCAAGGAGGTTCTCTCTTGCCGTTTCTTGCGTGTACCAGTTGGGTGCAGTTATGGCGCGAGCAACATCGTGAGCTTTGTCATAAGTGCGGCCCCGGCCACCAAGGTGAGGATGAGTAGCAAGACCGGCTTCTTTTCAAAGCGGGTTCCCAGAAACGGGAATCGCGCGACTGCCTGTTTCTGGAATGCGACATAACGTTCTACGAGAAGATCTAATCTTTTCATTTTGTATCCTTTGGAAGAGGGTGTGTTCCGCCTCACTATAGCATTTTCTTTTGGCGCTGTCTCTGCTATAGTCTTCCCATAGTTACCCTATGGAGCAATCCATGGGGGAGCGTCTATGTCAGGAAATATGCCAAAAGAATCACTGAATACGACGGGAGCGGGGAAGATTATCGTCCGAGGAGCACGAACCCACAATCTCAAAAATATCACCGTTGAGATGCCGAGAAACGCGATGATTGCGTTTACCGGGCTTTCGGGGAGTGGAAAGTCTTCACTTGCCTTTGATACGATTTTTGCGGAAGGTCAACGGCGCTATGTGGAGTCGCTTTCCGCGTACGCGCGTCAGTTTTTGCGCCAGATGCAAAAGCCCGATGTGGACGAAATCGTGGGGCTTTCTCCCGCCATCTCCATTGACCAAAAGTCGCGCTCCAACAATCCGCGTTCAACGGTGGCGACCATAACTGAAATATACGACTATCTCCGTGTGCTTTTTGCGCGCGTGGGGAAGCCATACTGTCTTTTGTGTGGACGAGAAATCAAGAAATTGTCGGCTGAAGAAATCAAACAGACCATCTTGGACGCGGTTGAAAAAATTCTTTCGGAAAAGAAAGGTAAGAAAGTGCTGGGGGTGGAGTATAGCGACCTCAAACTTCGGCTCTATGCGCCTGTGATTGTAGGCCGAAAGGGTGAGTACTATCAGTTACTCTATGACCTTTTGGGTAAAGGCTACAAGACCGTAAAAGTAGACGGTGCCGATAAGAGCCTTCGGGAACAAATCGTTTTGGAAAAGCACAAAAAGCACGATATAGACGTGCTTGTGGATGAATATTTTCTTACCGACCTTTCAAAGGGGAGTGAGATACTGAAGGAACGCCTGCCGGAGGCGATTGAGCGAGCACTGCACGAATCGGAAGGGTTACTTAAAATTGAAATCCCCTTCTCCGCTGAAGCTTCCTCCTTCGTCAAGACTACGGAGGACAAGACGGAGGACAAGCCCTCGTCAGCGGTAAAGGCGAATGAAAAGCCGGAAGAGCCGCTGGTGAGCAAAGTTATTTCGGCAAAGTTTATGTGTCCGTACGACGGCTTTTCGTATCCAGAAATTGAGCCGAGACTTTTTTCCTTTAACTCACCCTACGGAGCGTGTCCCGAATGCAACGGTCTGGGGACTCGCCACTTCTTTGGCGATGAGGCGTGTACTAAGTGTAAAGGCGCGCGTCTTCGCGAGGAGGCGCTTCATGTGCGTGTCGGTAAGTCCCCCTTAACAAAAGAGGTGCCCAAGTCTTCGAGTGCGGGGGCTATATCCTCCCTAACAAGGGAGGTGGCCGAGTCTTCGAGGTCGGAGGGTGTTCACATCCCTCCTTCCCAAGACGGCAGTGCCCGCCCGACTGAACAGTCGTTCGGGCGGGCTCCCTTTTCTAAGGGAGATAGCGAGGAACAAGGATTAAACATCGTTGAACTTGGAAATCTTTCTATTGCCGATGCTTATGACTTTTTTATTGAGCTTAAACTATCGCCAAAAGAAAAGGAGATAGCAAAGGTCATACTCAAGGAAATAGAGTCGCGTCTGCAATTTATGGTGGATGTCGGCATTCAGTATCTTACGCTTGATCGTAGGGCGCACACGCTCTCCGGTGGGGAGGCACAGCGTATTCGGCTTGCTTCACAGCTCGGCTCGGGACTCGTGGGTGCGCTCTATGTGCTTGATGAGCCGACGATTGGGCTTCATTCACGTGACAACGCGAGGCTCATTAAGACACTGCTTCATCTTCGCGATATCGGCAACACGATTATCGTGGTGGAGCACGATGAGGAAACCATTCTTTCATCCGATTATCTCGTGGACATTGGTCCGGGGGCGGGAACACACGGAGGACACATTATTGTGGCGGATGACCTGTCAAAACTGCTTAAAGCAAAGAAGAACGACTCGGGGTCACTCACGCTTGCGTATCTTCGTGGAGAAAGAACGGTAGCGGTGCCGGAGGAGAGGCGTAGTCAGGACAAGGGCAGTATTAAGATTCGTGGAGCAAACCTCTTCAACATCAAAAATCAAAACGTGGATATTCCTCTGGGGAAGTTTGTGACCATCACGGGTGTATCCGGTTCGGGAAAGTCCACCTTCATGTATGACATTCTCCATAAAAATCTTCAGGCTCGTCTTGAACGTCGTTACCGCACCGCGGATGTATTTAACGTTGCCTCCTTTACCGGCACCGAATATTTGTCACGTACCGTACTCATTGATCAGTCCGCAATCGGGCGAACGCCTCGCTCAAATCCGGCGACCTACACCGGTGCATGGACCTTTATTCGCGAACTTTTTGCCGAAAGTGAGGAAGCGCGCGTACGCGGGTGGGGGCCGAGTAGGTTTAGTTTCAACGTAAAAGGCGGGCGTTGCGAAGCGTGTCAGGGCAATGGTGAGATCGCGGTTGAAATGCACTTTCTTCCGACCGTCTACGTCACCTGTGATATCTGCAACGGAAAGCGGTTTATGAAGGAAACGCTTGAGGTGAAGTACAAAAAGAAAAATGTGTACGATATTCTTCAAATGACCATTGAGGAAGCACTCACATTCTTTGAGGATATTCCGGCAGTGTACGATCGCTTCAAGACACTGAATGAGGTAGGACTTGGCTATCTTGAGCTTGGTCAATCGGCAACGACACTTTCCGGTGGGGAGGCACAGCGTGTCAAAATATCATCCGAGCTTTTCAGAAAGCATGTGGAAAAGACCATTTACCTTTTGGACGAACCGACCGTGGGACTGCATTACGAAGATGTAAAAAAGCTTATCGAGATACTCCAAAAACTGACCGATCACGGAAATACCGTCATAGTCATCGAGCACAACCTTGATGTTATCAAATCGTCCGACTACCTTATCGACTTCGGACCTGAAGGCGGGCACGGCGGGGGAGAGATTATTGCAAAAGGGACGCCGGAGGAAGTGGCGAACAGCAAGAAGTCTTACACAGGCGAGTATCTAAAGAAGGCACTCGGGTAGTAGAGTGGTTCCAAATAGAAAACACGCGCTCCGCAGAAGGCAGAGCGCGCATTGTTGGGTTGGAGGCAATTCTCCCTACTTAAGAACCGCCTCAAGCCACGAATGCTTGAAAACGACCTCCACCGGAATCGCAGAGAGCGACTCTGGCAGGTAAGGTTTTTCCAACTCGTCCACATGGACGAGTATGGCAGCTTTCGGCAGGAGAGTTCGGAGTTCTTGCAAAAATGCTACCGTCCTTGGCCACGAGCTAAGCGGGTCCACCAGGACTACTGCTATGTCCGAAGTGCTTTGTGCGAGCGCTAACGCATATATCGTCTCCACGAGGGAAAACAATGTATAGTTCCGACTGGCGAGAGTCATAGCCCATGATTTTCGCAGACCCGTATTATCCGAAAATAAAAGTATTTTTTTCATTTCTAATGGAAAAGAGCAAAACGATATTGCACAATTCCGTTTAGGACGGTATCATATAAAGTATGAATAGTCAAGCATCATCCACTCATCGTCCTAAATCCTCCCTAATAAGGGAGGTGCCGAGGTCTTCCGAGGAGGAGGGTGTCACACCCCTCCACTCGCAAGCTCGTGCGCTCCCCTTATTAGGGGAGACGAGAAGAATACCCGACGCTCCCGGGGTGTACTTTTTCCTGGGGAAGAACAAAAAACTCCTGTATATTGGCCGTGCCACGTCGCTTCGCTCACGAGTGCGCAGTTACTTTGATGGCCGCCTCTTGGAGACGCGAAGTCCTTGGATAGAGAAAATGGTGGCCGAAGCGAAGAGTTTGGATTTTCGAAAGACCGATTCGGTGCTTGAGGCGATACTCCTTGAGGCCGACCTTATCAAAAAGTTTCAGCCTCCATACAACACTCGTGAAAAAGACGACAAAAGTTTTAACTGTGTCGTCATCACGGATGAACCTTTCCCCCGTGTTCTCGTCGTCCGCAAGCGCGACCTCGACTCCTCTTCATTGAAAATTGAGAATTGTAAATTGAAAATTATGTATGGTCCTTTCACTTCGGGAGCCGATCTTAGAGGCGCGCTTAAACTTATCCGCAAAATTTTCCCGTACCGCGACACGTGCGAACCAGGTCAAGGGCGGCCATGTTTTAATCGGCAAATCGGACTTTGCCCTGGCGTGTGTGATGGCACTATTTCGGAAAGGGAGTATCGCAAAACTATTAAACAACTCAAGCTTTTTTTTGAGGGTAAAAAACGTACACTCCTTAGCTCGCTCAAGAAAGAACTGCGTCTCGCGATACGGCGCGAAGCATTTGAGGAAGCAAACATACTTAAAAACCGTATTCAGGCTGTTTCCCACATTCAGGATGTGTCCCTCCTCAAGCGAGAACACAATGCAAGCACTGAACGTATTGAAAGCTATGATATTGCGCACACGGGAGGAAGATCACCCCTCGGTGTTATGACGGTGGTTGAAGGTGGGCTTCCAAACAAAAAGGAGTATCGCCTTTTTAATCTTAAGGCAACGACCCCGGGAGATGATGTGGGTGGGCTTAGTGAGGTGGTTACAAGGCGTTTAGCGCATTCTGAATGGACATACCCTTCGCTCATCGTGGTTGACGGTGGACAGCCTCAAAAAGACGCAATAGAAGAGGTGCTGGAAAGTGTCGGGCTTCTTATCCCCGTCATTGCCGTCAAAAAGGACGAGCGTCACCGTCCACAAGAATTACTTGGCGCTACCGAACTTATCAAAAAACACGAGCGCTCCGTTCTACTGGCGAACGCCGAGGCACATCGTTTCGCCCTCGATCGCCATCGCAGGAAGCGAGGAAAAGATTTCTTACCTAAATAAAGTTTGGTCTCGTCCTCATCCCCGCAGCAAGCGACCTAAATTTCTTATGAGCGAAGCGAATGTAGAAATTGGAAGTACTCTTGTGGTGCTGTTCCCTCGGAAGACCTCGGCGGGGTACCCGCCCGTACCGAAGCGGTACGTTCGGGCGGGTTAGGCGAGACACCAGGGCACCACAGGAGTACTTCAGAAAATACAGTCGTGAGTACACTCTTTATTTTCTTGGTCGCAAACTTTGTTGCGGAAGAGCTCCCTCCGTGAGCACATCTTCTCTTTTGCGGATTCATCCCCGAGGCTAGCCTTCGGGTATTCTCCGCAATCACAATAAGTTTGTTTCTTTTCAAACCACTGCACGGTATAATTTACGAATGTTCTCAAAGACTCGCGTTGCCGTGCTTCGGGGCGGACCTTCAAGTGAATATCATGTCTCCCTCAAGACTGGCGGGACAGTCCTCGCCAACCTACCCGAAAAATATCACGGGCTTGATATCCTGATTGACCTTGATGGCGTGTGGTACCTGAAGGGTAAGCCTGAAGCGCCCGAGTCAATTCTCGGAAAAGTAGACGTGGTGTGGAACGCGCTGCATGGCGAATACGGCGAGGACGGAGCGGTGCAACATATTCTTGAGTCGCACAACATTCCCTTTACTGGCTCGCCGAGGCTCGCTTCCGCGCTCGCGTTTAGTAAGGGGCTGGCCAAGCAGATAGTCACCGATGCGGGCATAAAAACACCGTACTACGGAGTACTTCGTCGCGAAGAAATTCCTTCGTTAGCATCTTTGGCGGAAGCGCTTTATGGAACGTTTCCAGAGCCCTCCATTGTTAAACCGCTCGCGCGAGGCTCTTCAATCGGCGTAGCCGTAGTAAGCACACCCGCGGAACTTCTTCCCGCGCTTGAGGCGGCCTTCGCGCTTTCTGACTCGGTACTCATAGAGGAGTATATTGAAGGCAAAGAGGCGAGTATGGGAATCATAGAAGGCTATCGCGGTGAAAAACACTATGTTCTTGTCCCCACTGAAATTGCTCGCCACCCCGAGAAGCTCTTTTTTGATTTCGCAACAAAGTACGGTGAGGCACCGCGCCATAGTTCCCCGGGTGGCTTTAGCACTTCGGAAAAAGCCGAGCTTCAGAAACTCGCAACCGACGTTCACAAATTGCTTGGACTTCGCCACTACTCGCGCTCCGAGTTTATCGTGCATCCTAAACGGGGTATTTTTTTCATTGAGGCTGATTCACTTCCCGACTTGCACCCTGATATTTCGCCTTTTCTCCTTTCCCTTAGCGCCGTAGGCGGAACACTTCCACACCTCATTGACCACGTGCTAACACGTGCGCTCATTCGAACATAAAGTTTGACGTCGCACTCGTCCTACGTGAGAGGTAACTGGAGGGGATTGAGGCGCGGCATTATTAGACCACATCTTTTTCCTCAACATCCGATGTTGGGAGATGTTGGTGGGGTGTTATCAGCTTCGGTCACATGTCCTCGTCCCGTCGGGCTCAAAGCGCGCGATCCCAGCTTGTCGTCCGCCGAAACGGCGGATATGTCTCTGCTTTCCGATTCTCCACGCAGACAAAGCAGTCTAACTACTCCAGCTCACACACTAATATTCGTTGTGGACCTGGGGAGAATCGGACTCCCGTTTCGTCAATGCGAATGACGCGTCGTACCACTAGACCACAGGCCCTATTTTCTTGCCCCAACATCATAAAATGGATTTGCCTAACAAGCAAATTAGCCCTATAATGCGGAGCAAATCTGGGCACATAGCTCATCTGGTACCCGCCCGACTGAACGACTAAGATTCGTATCAGTCGTTCGGGCGGGGAGCGCCTCCATTTGTCCCGAAAAATAATGAGCTTGCGACTGTATTTTTCGAGATCCCGTTGACAAGGAGTGAATATGGAAAAGTGTCGAGCATTTTGGTGGGCCCATAGCTCATCTGGTAGAGCGCCTCATTTGCAATGAGGAGGTAAGCGGTTCGAGTCCGCTTGGGTCCACCAAAATGCTTGCGCAGGTTAGTTACCGCTCATTATTTTCGGGATCTGGAAGAACATAGTCGTTGTCACTTCTTGTTCTTTGGGACAATGAGGAGGTAAGCGGTTCGAGTCCGCTTGGGTCCACCAAGAGAAACATTGTCGGAATTAGAAAAGCGGAGCGATTTTGCAGAAGCCAAAATCGCTCTGTCAATTTTTTCAAAACCCTTTCCGCCTACGGCGGAAGCTGTGAATTCAAAAAGTCCCCCCCAATTACATAAAAGCGTTTTGTCTTTGATTTCAGGGTTAGAGCCGATTTTTTGAAAAAACTCCTTCCATTCAAAATAATTTTGTGTTTTTTCTAAAATGACGGCTTCCTTCAAAGACAAAACGAAACTCCGCAAGGGTTCGACCCAATTTTTTCTCTGTTGTCCAAAATCCTTAAAACATTCCTCAAACTTTGCTTTCTGACGAAGGAGAAGGTCTTTTCGTTGTAAATAAATCTCGCGTTCAATGTCGCCATCAAGATAAATGGAAACAAGTTTGTCTAGCTTCTCCTTCGTTTCGGAAAGTTTGGTTTTAAGATTTTGGGCGACATTTCCTTTTTCAGAAATTGATTCCTTTTCCCAGATGTCAATTTGATTTTGCATTTTATCAATTTCCGAAAAAGGAAGCGACACTGATTGAAGCAGATTTTTTGCTTGCGAAATGAGTGCGGAAGAAGATAGATACGGCTGATGACAAACACCTTTTTTCTTGGTGCAACGATAGTAAGTATATTTCGTGCCAAAACGATTAGTACAGTATTGAGCCGTAATCATACTTCCGCACTCACCACACCGAGCAAATTGGGCAAAAGGAAAATGGTTTGGTACTTTTTGCACGCGAGGACGAGATTTTTTCGCAAGCATTTTTTGGACTGCTTCAAACAGTGTCGGAGAAATAATTGGCGCAAAGCTTCCGTCGTACCATTCGCCTTTGTGGTGTGTAAAACCGAGATATACACGGTTCGCGAGCATTTTGGCGACGGAAGCTTTGGCAGGTGGCGTTCCTTTCGTAGTTACGCCGTGATCCGCCAAAAATTCGGCGAGGGTTCCAAGGGTGTGCGTCCCTTTGGCGTATTCTTCAAACGCTTTCACCACAATACGCGATTTAGTCGGATGAGGTTCGATATTCCTCGTTTTCGGATTATTCACATAGCCAAAGGGAGCTCGCACCAACCACTCGCCTCGACGGACTTTTTGGCGGATACCACGATTAATATTTTCCACAAGATTATCGGAATAATATTTACTCTGTCCGAACGCCACCTGCAACATAAATTTCCCTTGCGGAGTTGGCTCAAACCAAAATGTCGGAAAACGCAAAGAAACTATTTTGGTCGTGTCTACGGCGTAAATGATGCGCCCGCCGTCAACACTATTGCGAGCAAGACGGTCAGGGTGCCACGCGAGAATACCTACACCGTCCATATTTTCAATGCGGGCCATCATTTCGTTAAATAATTCACGACCCGGTTTCTTTGCGCTTTTCGACTCTTGAAATTCCTCAAGAATTTCAAGATTTTCTTTACGCGCATATTCATGTAATTCAAAAAGCTGTGCCTCAATGGACATTATCTGGTGGTCATCATCCTCCGTGCTTTTGCGAGCGTAGAGAAAATATTTTGGTTTGATTTCTTTCATGTTTTAATTGGGGGGAACTTTTTGAATTCACAGCTTCCGCCGTAGGCGGAAAGGGTTTTGAAAAAATTGACAGAGCGATTTTGGCTTCTGCAAAATCGCTCCGCTTTTCTAATTCCGACAATGTTTCTCTTGGTGGTGTTATTATAGCATTTGCTCGAACTTATTTTCAAGACAAAATGAAGGACTGAACGCCCCACCACCGCCTCGCGGACTCGGCGGACACCAGAAACAAAAAATTTTCTTTACATTTTCTGATTTGGCGCGCGGAAGAATTTCTCTTAAATGGAAAAGAAAATTTTATTTCTGGTGTTCTGCCCTCAAGGTCTCGGGCAGTTGGCGGGGCTAAATTTGGACTCGGAAAAGTGAAAACGATTTTTTGGGGATTTGGATTTCACTTTTCCGAGACTGATTTCTGATTTGGGGATTTTGTCCGCCCGCAGGAGGGGTTTGGGGAGGAATGCGGGCGGGCTGATTTTGGTTTTTTGGAGGCTTCTATTTTAAAATTTTTACAATACCGTTGATAGCATCTACTTCAACAAGATCTCCGTCATTAAGTACTTGAGTTGCAATTTTAGTAGAGATAATACATGGCTTATTTAACTCTCTTGCCACTATCGCGGCGTGACATAAAACACTTCCCGCGTCCGTAACAAACGCCCCAGCAATTTTCATGGCTGGAACCCACTCTGGTCTAGTCATAGTCGTTACAATAACATCACCAATCTTAATTTTTGACATATCTTTTTCCGAAAACATTATTTTAACGACACCTTTATGAATACCCTTTTGAGCAATTTCCCCACGGAATTCCTTTATTGTCTTATCGACTTTGTAAATTCTTTTAATCAATTTAGTTGCATCAGCACCAGTAAATAATTTTATTTCCGTTGTTCTTGCCCACACTGCTGTATTCGCATACCTATTTTCAAGAACATTAAGATTAGGTAAAACCCCAGATTGAATATATTCAAGTATCTCATCAGGCAAAATTGAACGTAGTAATTTTTTATCTATTTTCTTGCGCCGTGCAATAAATTCAAAAATCCTTTGTAGGAATTTTTCTAGATCTGGCAAAATTGTTTCAGTACTCTTTCTTAATGTCAGACAAAATTCCAATACATTATTTTTTTCATCTTCACTGGCTTCAATTGAAGCAAACTCATTGGGTGTCCACAAATTTCCTAGATAATGAGGTATGAATCTATAATGTATTTTTAGAAAATCCATGAGATTTCTGGTAGTAAGAAAATCCTTCTCCTTCATTTTTTTAAATTTCTCGAATTCCTTCTGGCTTTCAATGACAATGTTTCTTACTTTTTCCTTAAATCCCTTTTCAAAAATCATGCGGTTAGCGAATTTTCTCGAGAATGCTTTCTGTTCATGGTCAAGTCGGAATAATGTTGCAAGGTCTCCATTCAAAGAAAAGATCACATTACTGAAACCAACACCGACTTCTTTAAAACAAATATCTGTAAAATTCTTTCCAAATAACCAGATAGAAAATAGAGAATACTCTGTAGTCCAAATCTTTTGCCAATTTTCGTTTAGAATATCTATCTCTTTTTTTAATGTCGTAATTGGTCTGCTCTGCACAATATAAAATTTTCCATTTTCAAAAGCCCATTCAATATCACAGGGAAAGTCATAGTGATTTTCAATGTAAAGAATAATTTTTGACAATTCCTCGATTTCCTTATCTGACAGGACTTGTATTCCTCCTTGTTTTTTTGGAATATCTAACCATTTATTGCCACCTTTTTTTGCACGATAAAGTCCCTTTGACTGTGTTTGAATATTTTTATCAATAATTCGTCGCGATCGTTTCTCTACAACATAACTGTCTGGTGTAATCTGCCCCGAGACGATTGCTTCACCAAGTCCAAACCCCGCTTCAATTATGAGTTGATTTTTATCTTGTGTTACAGGATGAACCGAAAAAGCTATTCCTGATTTTTCACTCTCAATCATTTTCTGTACAATAACAGCAACGGATATTTTTTGTTTGTGTAGATCTTTTTCAAACCGATAAAATATAGCTCGTGGTGTAAATAGTGAAGCCCAACATTTCTTCACATTTTCCAGTAAAGTTTTATCAGTAGTATTGAGATAACTTTCAAGTTGTCCAGCCCACGCCGCGCTTATTGAATCCTCAGCGGTAGCCGACGATCTAACTGCTACATATTTTGCACCAAGATTTTTGAAAAATTTTTTGATTTCTTCGTTAATATCTTTTGGTATTTCTGCACCAAATATTAACGCTTTAATTTTCTCAGAGGCATTTTCAACCGTATGAATTTTTTTGTGGTTGACCGAATCGAGTACTGCCTCAATCTCTACATTCAAATCAGTTTCTTCTAAAAATTTTTCAAAGGCATTCGCAAAAATTACAAAACCAGGCGGTACTAAAATACCAGCTTGTGTTATTTCACCAAGAGAAGCTCCTTTACCCCCAGCGAGGAATACGTCATCTTTGTTTATTTTTTTAAGGTCTCGTAGGAATTCCATAGTTATTTTTATTTTACCATTTTTCTTGTCTTTGTAGAAGCCTCCAAAAAACCAAAATCAGCCCGCCCGCATTCCTCCCCAAACCCCTCCTGCGGGCGGACAAAATCCCCAAATCAGAAATCAGTCTCGGAAAAGTGAAATCCAAATCCCCAAA
>Ga0209726_10008054_pt1 | contig 11507 bp, 8 predicted proteins | sample Subgrocontami54m_FD_187453 | JGI IMG/M metagenome (GOLD analysis project Ga0209726, IMG submission 187453) | Subsurface groundwater microbial communities from S. Glens Falls, New York, USA - GMW46 contaminated, 5.4 m (SPAdes) (version 3) | ecosystem: Environmental > Aquatic > Deep subsurface >... | reverse complement strand
GACGATGGGCGATCGGCTCGGAGTCACGCGGATCTGGGGGTGGTCGCTCGCGTACAAGAACAACGCGGTCGATGCTCGCGAGACCGCGCTGTACAACCTGCGCGGGGCATTGGGCGGGGTGCCGCGCAACGTCCGCGCGTACTTCGAGGTCGTCGGTCGGTTCGCGCCCGAGCTCGTGATCTCGGACTTCGAGAGCTGGAGCACGGTGTTCGCGCATCTGCACGGGCTGCCCGTCGTGTCGATCGACAACATGCAGTCGATCGCGCGCTGCCGCCATCCGCGCGACGTGTATCGGGGCCTCCAGGCCGAGTACTCGATGATCCGCGCGATCGTGAACATCAAGGTCCCCGGCGCGGTGCACTACCACATCGCGACGTTCTTCTACCCGCCGGTGACGGCGCGCAAGACGACGCTCCACCCGCCGATCCTACGCCCCGAGATCCTCGGGGCGAGGACGAGCGAGGGCGAGCACCTCCTCGTGTACCAGACCTCGACGTCGCACACTGCGCTGCCCGGGCTGCTCAAGGCCGCGGGCATTCCGTGCCGCGTGTACGGGCTGCGGCGCGATCTCACGGCCGACGTCGCGGACGGGCCGCTCCTCTACCGGCCGTTCAGCGAGCGAACGTTCATCGACGACCTCGCGAGCGCGCGTGGCGTGATCGCCAACGGCGGGTTCACGCTGATGGGCGAGGCTGTGTATCTGCGCCGGCCGATGCTCGCATTGCCGATCGCCAAGCAGTTCGAGCAGACGTTCAACGCGCGCTACCTCGAGCGCGCGGGCTACGGGATGTGTGCGGAGGTGCTCACGCGGGAGCGGCTCCTCGAGTTCATGCGGCGATTGCCGGAGCTGCGGAGAAACCTCGAGGGGTACACCCAGGACGGTAACACGCACCTCTTCGCCGGTCTCGAGCGTACGCTCGCGACGATCGCCCAGCGAGGGTAGGCGGCGAGCCGTCGCATCCGTTCTCTTTCGCGATCGATACTCCCGCGTCTCTGCCTCGTGTCCTCCGCGCGCCGCGTGTCCCATGCTTCGGGTACCCCTTCGCGGAGACCCCGATGGACCCCCTCGACACGCAGCTCCCTCCACCCCGTCCCTCGCTCGTCGCGCGCCTCCTGCGGCGCGTGTACGCGGCGAACCCGTTCTACGTGGTGAGCGCGGCGCTCGTGCTGTACGCGATCCAGCTCGCGGGCGAGCACGAGCGCGGCTCGTGGGAGCTGCTCGGCTTGCTCGGCGGCTACACCGCGGCCACCGCGGCCGCCGGCGTGCTCGTCGTGCGCTTGGGCCGCGTGTGGGACGACGCGCGCTCGATCGTGCTCATCGTCGTCGGCATGCTGCTCGTCGTGTCGGTCGGGTTCGACGAGCTCGCGCTCAAGGATCCCGAGCTCGTGCGGCCGCGGCTCCTCGCCGGGCTCGGCGTGGCCGTCGCGCTGTTCGAGGCCATGCTTGCCGGGCTCGGCATCCGGCTGTCCCTCGCGTACCGACTGCCGTACCACGCTCTCCTCGCGGCGTTCTACCTGTACCCGATCCTCGTCACGGACGTCGTCGAGGTCGTGCACGCCGCCAACAAGGACCAGCTCGCCCTCGTGCTGGCCGGCTGGCCCGTGGTCGTCGCGGCGATGTCGCTCGGCCTGGTGCCCGCGGCGTACCTGGGACGTCGAGGCATCGCGGGCAACGGGACGCCCTGGCCGTGGCCGTTGTTCCCGTGGGTTGCGTTCGTCGGCGTCGGCGTGGCGGCCGCAATGCGAGCGTGGCTCCTGTGCAACGCCTTCTACACGGGGCACGGCGCGCTCGACCCGTTCGGCGCGTACCTGTTGATTCCGCTCGCGTTCGCGGTCGGCGTGGTGGCCCTCGAGGGTGGGCTGGCCGAGCGTCATGCCGGGGTCGTGGCGGTGGCGCTCGGCTCGCCGCTCGTCGCCCTCGCGCTCGCCTTTCCCGGCTCGGGCGCGAACCCCGCTCGGGACGAGATGCTCGCGTACCTCCGGGCCTATGCGGGCGTGCCCCTCGGCTACGCGACGGTCGCCGCGATCGTGTTCTACGCCTACGCGTGGATGCGCGGTGCCGGCCGCGCCGAGCTCGGCTTCGTCGTCGCGCTCGTCGCCCACGCGTTCGCCGGTCCCGAGGTGCTCGCGCCCCTGGACCTCGTGGGGCGGACACCCGCCGCCGTGCCCATCTTCGCCGCGGGCGCGTACCTGGTCCTGAGCCTCGCGTGGGCTCGCGCGTCGTGGAGGTTGCTCGGCGGGGTCGGGCTCTGCGCGTGGAGCATCAGCCTCGGGCTCGGAACGCCCGAGATCGACCCGACTGCCCTCGAGCAGATCGTCGTGCGCCACGGGCTCACGCTCGCGACCGTCTGCGTCGGGGCTCTCGTCGCGACGCGCCTCCTGTTCCGGGACGCGCTCGCTCGCGCCGCGGGGTGGTTCGTCGCGCCGGCACTCACCGCGTTGCTCCTCGCCGCGTTGTTCGATTCCGCGCACTGCGCGGCGGCGTGGCCGACGTGGCTCGTGTGGGGCTATGCCGCGGCGCTCGTCGCGGCGCCCGCGGCGCACGCTCGGCTGGCCCGGCACGCGCCGAGCGCGGGCCTCGCCGGGCTGCACGCGGCCGTGTTCGCGGCGCGCGTGGGCGTGGTGGTGGTGGAGCTGCACCGCGATCCGGCCCTGCACCCGGCGGTGCTGCCGGTGTTCTGGAGTGCGGCGTGCTTTGCGGTCGGGCTCGCGATCAGCCTGGCCAAGGGCGGCGCGTTGCGCGCGGTGTGGGTGCGGGCGGCGGCGCTGCGAGGTGGCGTGGACCCGCCGCTTCCGAGCGCGGAGGCTTGGGTCGAAGCGCCCGTCGCGTGAGCCCGGTCGGTGCGATGCGGAGACTCGGGCCAGCGCTGGGCGGCCCGAGCGAGGTGGTGACCGGCGAGGAGCCCGGATGCGCCGGCACGACCGAGGTCGAGGCGGTGCCGACGCTCCCTGCCGCGCCCAAGGCGCCGCGCGGCACGGCGATCGACCGCCTTGTCGCGTTGGGCGTCGTCGGGGGATTCGGGGCCGCGTGCGACCTGGCGACGACCGCGGCCGTGTGCCTCGCCCTGGCCGCGGTGGGATGGGCCTCGCTCGCGCGCGGCCCGCGGTTGCGCTGGATCGTGCTCGGGGGGCTGTTGCTCGTCGTGCACCGCATGCACGTGTCTTCGCGCATGCGGGACCTCGATCGATATCACGGTCGGTCGTGCGGGTGCTTTGCCGAGCTCACGTCCGCGGCCGGCAGGTTGGGGGAATGGCGACGTCCGCTCCTGCCCGACAGCTACTTCGAGCTGGGCGCGACCTGCGATCGCGATGACGGAGTGTACTGCGACGAGGAAACGATCCCCTACTGCTGGGTCGGAGGGGGGCTCGATCCCGCGGTCGCCGGGAAGCACCGCGCGCTGCTGATGTTCTGCCCGACGGCGAATCCGGGCGCGCGGTCTCACGTCCACTACATCGAGGCGTGGTCGTCTCGTTCGTGCGGCACCAACGCGACGCTGCTCGAGAAGCTCCGGCGCGCGATCGAGCTCGGAGAGACCGGACGGGTTCCGTACCGGAAAGAGTCGATGCGGGTCCTGCGCCACGAGCTCGCGCAGCGCGAGGCGTGGGAGGCCGAGCAGCCGTCATCTCCACGATGACGCGTCCCGGAGGCGCCCTTGCGATTCGAGGGCCCATTGGGTAAGTTGGCGGCTTCGCGACCCTCTCCGCGAACCACCTCTGGGATGCTCCGGTGCAGCAGGCCGAACGGATAGGCAAGTACCAGATCCAGAAGGTGCTCGGCAAGGGCGCGGCCGGTCAGGTGTTCTGCGCCAAGCAGGACCAGATCGACCGCCTCGTGGCGTTGAAGATCCTGCTGCCCAATGTCGTCGAGTCGAAGCCGCATTTCCTCGAGCGGTTCTTCCGCGAGGCGCGGCTCATCGCTCGCCTGAATCACCCGAACATCATCGCGCTGTTCGAGATGGGGAAGATCGAGGTCGACGGGCTCCCGCTCCATTACTACACGATGGAGTTCGTCGAGGACGCGGTCACCCTGCAAGACGCCCTGGCGGCCGAGAAGGGCAAGGGCATGCCGCTCGACCGGGCGCTCGACATCATCGAGCAGCTCCTGGACGCGCTGGCGCTGGCCCATCGCGAGGGTGTGATCCATCGGGACCTCAAGCCGCTCAACGTCCTGATCGACAAGGAGCGCGTGCCCAAGGTCCTCGACTTCGGCGTGTCCAAGGCCTACGACGACGAGGATCTCACCGTCGCGGGCATGATCATCGGCTCGCCGCCGTACATGTCGCCGGAGCAGGCTCGCGCCCAGAAGTGCACGGTCAAGAGCGACATCTTCTCGTTCGGCGTCATGTGCTACGAGCTGTTCACCGGCCAGCGTCCGCTCGGCGGGTCGACCTCGCGCAAGGACCTGATCCTCGAGCGCCAGCAGTATCCCAAGCTGCCCAAGGACCGGATGCCCAAGCGGATTCCGCAGCTCGTGAAGGGATTTCCCCGCGAGATCGATCGGCTCGTGTTCGCGATGCTCGAGGGCGACCCCGAGAAGCGGCCCAGCGCGCAGCGCCTGCGCGAGCAGGTCGCGAACTTCCGAGAAGGCGAGCGGCGGCGCGCCATCGAGGACGAGCTCGCGCGCGCGGGCCAGATCGACTTACCCGTGATGCGGCTCCTCGCGTGGAAGCTGTCCGTGGCGGCGAGCCTCCTGATCGTCGCCGTGGGGGCCCTGGCGAAATGGGTGCGCTAGCCGTGGCCGTCCTCACCTGGCTGTCGGGCGAGCTCAAGAACCAGCAGGTTCCGATCGAGGGGCAGGCGATCCTCGGGCGCGGCAAGCACGTGCAGATCGTGTTGGACGACCGGCGCAGCAGCCGCGAGCACGCGCGCGTGTTCCTCAAAGACGACGAATACTGGATCGAGGACCTGGGCAGCAGCAACGGCACGTTCCTGAACGAGGCCGCCGTCGGCAAGGAGCCGGTCAAGCTCAAGGTCGGCGACAACGTGCGCATCGGCCTGTCGTGGTTTTGCTTCGGCGAGCCCAAGATCGCCGAGGATCAGCTCTCGACGTTCGTCGGCTACGAGATCACGCGCCAGATCCTCCACCACCAGGGCGGCATGCTCATCGAGGCGGTGCAGGAGGGGCTGGACCGCAAGGTGCATCTGCGCCTGCTGTCGATGCAGATCGCGACCAACGCGCAGTACATTCACCACCAGTTCATCCAAGAGGTGAAGACGGTCGCGAAGCTCGTTCACCCCAACATCGCGCTGCTGCTCGATTTCGGTTCGCGCAACCTGTTCCTGTACGCCGCCTTCGAGGCCCTCGAGGGCGAGGAGCTCAAAGGCTACGTCGAGGCCCACCATCCGCTCGCCGTGCCGCGAGTGCTCGAGATCGCGCGGGGCATTGCGCGGGGCATGGAGTATGCCGAGCGGCAGGGCGTAACGCACCTGCGCCTCCAGCCCGAGGTCGTGCTGCTCACGCGCGGGCGGCCGATCATCCGCGATTTCGGCATGTCGAGGCTGGCGGGCGAGATGACCCGCGACGCGGAGACCGGGCTCGCCGACGTGTCGCCGTACATGGCGCCCGAGATGCTCAAGGGCGGGGCGGGTGACATCAAGAGCGACGTCTACGCATTCGGGATGATCCTCGCGTTCCTGCTGGGCGGTAAGCCGCCGTACCCGCAGACCTCGCCGTACGAGCTCGCCGAGGCGATCCAGGGGCAGCCTCCGGTCGACGTCCGGGCGTTGCGCCCGGATGCGCCCGAGCACCTGCTCCAGGCGATCGCCGACATGACACGCCGGGATCCGGCCCAGCGCCTGGCGGGTTACGGCGCGGTGCTCGAGCGCCTGGACGACTGCGGCGAGCTCGCGCTCATCGACGATGTCCTGCGCGCCAGCGCCGCGCGCGCGAAGTCGCCGCACCTCGCGGCCTTGGACCGACTGCTCCGCAATCCGCTCCACTGTTGGATCGCCTTCCCCGGCGCCGCCATCGTCGCCGTGATCCTGATGCACCTCCTCAGCTGAACTACGCCGCACCTGAACTACAATGTGCCGGTTTCGGTCGCTCCTCGCCGAAACGCTCCGCGAATCGCCTGTGCACGACGAGCACGCATCCAACGATGTGTGCTACGCCTCTTCGAGGTTAGGACCCACCATGGCCGGACACAACATCTTCGAGCAGACCGTCAAGGCGTTCCTCAAGCCCATCGAGGAATACCTGCAGAACGAGAAGTGCTCCGAGATCATGATCAACGGAAAGGACCACGTGTACATCGAGGAGCGCGGCCTCTTGAAGCGCGCTCCGGTCAAGTTCCCGGACGAGAAGTCGCTGCTCGCGTGCGTGAAGAACATCGCCCAGTACATGGGGCGTGAGATCACGGAGCAGAGCCCCCGGCTCGACGCCCACCTTCCCGACGGCTCGCGCGTGCACATCATCATCCCGCCGATCTCGCAGAACGGGATCTGCCTGGCGATCCGCAAGTTCACCAAGGAGATCCTCACGTTCGAGAAGCTCGTGAGCTTCGGCTCGATGAGCCAGAAGCTCTCGGATCTCCTCAAGATGATCGTGACCGTCAAGAAGAACCTGATCGTGTCGGGCGGCACGAGCTCCGGAAAGACGTCGCTCCTGAACGGTGTGAGCGGGGTCATCGATCCGAGCCAGCGAATCCTGGTCATGGAGGACGCGGCGGAGCTGCAGTTGAACCAGGAGCACGTCGTCCGCCTCCAGACGCGCCCGGCCGACCGCTACGGCGAAAACGCGGTCACGATGTTCCACCTCCTGATGTCCGCGATGCGTATGCGCCCCGACCGGATCATCATCGGCGAGATCCGCGGCGCCGAGGCGCTGGACCTGTGCCTGTCGATGACCTCGGGTCACGGCGGCTCGATGTCGACGGTCCACGCCAACACGCCGCTCGACGCGTGCCAGCGCATGGAGACGCTCGCGATGATGAGCCCGATCGGGCTGCCACTGCGCGCGATTCGTTCGCAGGTGGCGTCGGCGATCGAGGTCATCGTCCAGGCCGCGCGCCTGGAGGACGGGTCGCGCAAGGTCACGCACATCTCGGAGGTGTTGCCGCTGTCCGAGGACGGCGACTACGTGATCCGCGACCTGATGAAGTTCTACCGCTCGGGCAAGGATCCCGACGGCAAGGTCGTCGGCTACCACGACACGACGGGCAAGTTGCCCACGTTCTTTCACGAGCTACAGCAGTACGGCTTCAACATCGAGAAGGACTGGTTCGTCCCCGAGCACCGCCGGACGAAGAAGGCCGCAGCCGAGGCCGGTGCCCACTAGGCTCGATCGAGCTCGACGGGCCACGCGGTACGGGCGGCATCGGCTCTGTTCGCCGGTTGTCAACGATCACGTAGAGGGAGGCAGTCCCATTCGCATCGAGTTACACGCCCAGAGCGACATGGGTCGGGTCCGCAAGAACAACGAGGACTCGTACCTGATCTCGCCCGAGGCCAACCTCGCCATCGTCGCCGACGGCATGGGCGGCCTCGAGGGCGGCGAGATTGCTAGCCGGATGGCCGTCGAGATGCTCTCGGAGGAGATCTACGACGTCATGCCGACGGACGAGTTCGACGCGGAGAACTTGGACGAGGCGGAGAACAACTCCATGATCTATTGCATGGAGAAGTTCATCCCCCTGTTTCGGGTGTGGATCAACAAGGTCAATCGCGCCGTCGTGAACTACGGCGCGAACCACCGCGAGCTCGGCAAGATCGGCTCGACGGTGTTGATCTTCTTCGCCCGCGGGGATCGGGCGCTGCTCGCGCACGTCGGCGATAGCCGGATCTACCTGTTGCGTGGCAACCAGCTCATGCAGGTCACGCGCGATCATTCCGTGCTGAACCGCATGATGGAGCAGGGCCTCCAGCTTTCGGACGACCAGAAGAAGAAGTACAAGCACGTCATCACCCAGGCGATCGGCGTCGTCGACGACATTCAGCCCGACGTCGTGCTCCACAAGCTCGAGGTCGGCGACATCTACCTCCTGTGCTCGGACGGCCTGACGGACATGGTCACCGACGCGGAGATTCGCGACACGATGGTCGCCAATGCGAAGAAGCCCGAGAAGCTCGCGGCCGCGTTGATCGCATTTGCGAATTCGCGCGGCGGGAAGGACAACATCACCGTCGCCCTGGCGAAGATCGTGCCGTAGGGACCGTGCCCGCGTGAGCGTCGAGGGTATCGTGCTCGCCGCGGGCGCCTCGTCGCGGATGGGTGCGCCCAAGGCGTTGCTCGCCTGGAGCGGTGAGTCGTTCCTCGCGCTCGCGTGCCGGCGGCTTCGCGAGGGCGGCGTAGCGCGGACGATCGTGGTGGTCGGACCGCCGCACGGGGAGCTCGTGGGCGCCGCGGCCACCGCGTTGCCCGAGGTCACGGTCGTGGCGAACCCGCGGCCCGAAGAGGGGCAGCTGTCCTCGCTCGTGTGCGCGCTCGGCGTGGTGGGCGCGAACGCCGCCTTGGTCGCCCTCGTCGACCATCCGGCCGTGCGGGCGAGCACGGTGCGCGCCGTGCTCGCGGCGCATGCACAGGGCGCGGGCCCGATCGTCCAGCCGCGCTCGGGCGGGCGCGGCGGGCATCCGGTGTTGGTCGCACGGTCGCTGTTCGCCGAGATCCTCGCCGCGCCGGTCGAGGGCGGGCTGCGCGCGATCGTGAAACGCGACCCCGCGCGCGTCGCGATCGTGGAGGTCGACGACCCCGGTATCTACACCGACATCGACGACCTCGGGACCTATGCGGCGCTCGTGCGCGGCGTTCCGCCGACCGATTGACGCGCTTGGGTGCGACCGCTACGCTCGCCCCCCCGCATCCCGAGGAGCCGACCATGGCCACGATCACTCACGCCGATTTCGTCCAGAGCATCGCGGACGGCTTCCAGTTCATCTCGATCTACCATCCGGCGGACTACATTCGGGCGCTCGCCAAGGCGTACACGCGCGAGCAGTCGCCGGCGGCCAAGGACGCGATCGCGCAAATCCTCGTCAACTCGCGCATGGCCTACGAAGGGCATCGCCCGATCTGCCAGGACACGGGGATCTGCGTCGTCTACCTAAAGGTCGGGATGGACGTGCGCTGGGAAACGAAGGTGTCCTTGCAGGCGATGGTCGACGAAGGAGTGCGCCGTGCGTACCTGGACCCGGCGAACAAGCTGCGCGCGTCGATGGTGGCGGACCCGGCCGGTAAACGAACGAACACCCGGGACAACACGCCGGCCGTCGTGCACGTCGAGCTCGTCCCGGGTGGTACGGTCGAGGTGTATCTCGCGGCCAAGGGAGGGGGCTCCGAGAACAAGTCGCGATTCGCGATGTTGAATCCCTCGGATTCCGTCGTCGACTGGGTCGTGACCCAGGTGCCCACGATGGGCGGAGACTGGTGCCCGCCCGGCATGCTCGGGATCGGCATCGGCGGGTCTCCGGAGAAGGCTCTCGTGATGGCGAAGCTGTGCCTCCTCACCTCGCCCATCGACATGCACGAGCTCCGCGCGCGGGGACCGCGCACGCGTGCCGAGGAGCTGCGCATCGAGATCTTCGACAAGGTCAACGCCCTCGGCATCGGCGCGCAGGGTCTGGGCGGGCTCTCGACGGTGCTCGACGTCAAGGTCGTGGACTTCCCGACGCACGCGGCGTCGCTTCCGGTGGGGATGGTCCCCAATTGCGCGGCGACGCGCCACGTCCACTTCACGCTCGACGGATCCGGACCCGCGACGCTGACGCGGCCGGCCTTCGAGGACTGGCCCAAGCTCGAGTACGTGCCGAGCCCCGACGCGGTACGCCTCGACCTCGACACGCTGACGAAGGACAAGCTCGCTGGGCTGCGTGCGGGGCAGCGGGTGCTCCTGAACGGGAAGATGCTCACCGGGCGCGACGCCGCACACAAGCGCATGGTCGACATGCTCGCGAAGGGCGAGAAGCTACCGGTCGACCTCACGAACCGGGTGATCTACTACGTCGGGCCCGTCGACCCGATCGCGGGCGAGGTCGTGGGCCCCGCGGGTCCGACCACGGCTCGGCGCATGGACAAGTTCACGGAGACCGTGCTCGCGCGGACGGGTCTCATCGGGATGGTGGGTAAGAGCGAGCGCGGGCCCGAGGGGATCGCGGCGATCCAGAAGCACAAGGCCTGCTACTTCATCGCCATCGGTGGCGCGGCATTCCTCGTGTCCAAGGCGATCAAGGCCTCGCGGGTGGTCGCGTTCGAAGATCTCGGCATGGAGGCGATTTACGAGTTCGAGGTGCGCGACATGCCGGTCACGGTCGCCGTCGACTCGACGGGCGTGTCCGTTCACGAGACGGGTCCGCGCGAGTGGCGGTCCCGCATTGCCCAGATCCCGATTGTCTCGGTGTAGGCCTCCGCGATGACCGATGACGCCGGGCGTCATCTCGGCGATAATCTCGAGATACCTCCCCCCCGCGCACGCCATGGAGGCTCCATGTCCCGCTACACCGTCGCTGCCTTCCTGCTGGCCGCCCTGGTCGGCTGTTCCACCACCGAAACGCCGTCGAACGGCGGAGGCCGAGGCATCGGCACTCCGGACGGCCAGCCCGCCACCTACGCGCCGCCGGAGCTCGAGGTCGAGCGCACGATCCGGCCGCTGCGCCAGGAGATCGTGGTCGCTCGCTACGACGTTCCCGAGGGAGGTGCGCCGAGCTATCCCGGTATCGTCGTCGTGGGCTCGAAGATGGAGGTCGTCGCGCGAGTCGACTGGGAGGCCGGCACCTACACCGCCCCGGGGATGGTGAAGGTCCCCGACCCCGGCGAGATCGCGTGGCAGAAGGCGGAGCGCGGGGCGAGGGCCACGGCCGCAGGCAATGCCGTGAAGCTCGCCGCGAGCCTGCGGCTCGACGAGGGGCGGTTGCTCGAGGTGCGGTCGGGCGAGGTGGGCCTCGAGGCGCACGTGCAGGGCGCCCAGTTCGAGATCGTGCGCCAGCGGGAGACGATGTGGTGCTGTGCGACGGCGACGGTCCCGCTCAGCGGTGTGTCGGGCCTCGTGGCTCGCGTCGTTGCGATCGAGCGCGGGAGCTACCAGCGTTTGGGTCAGGCCTACGTGCCGGCGCAGAAGTGCGCCCTGGCGGGCAAGACGACGGACGTGATCGTCGATGCGCGCTCGACGAATCTGGAGCCCGCGATCCTGCCCAAGATCAAGACCGCGGACGGGCGCATCGTGTACGACGTCGCGTCGGTCGACCCGGCGAAGGGTGAGAACGGGATTGCGCAGTACGCGGTGAGCGACGAGCCGCTTGGCGCTCTGCTCGAGCGGTTCCGAGTGCCCGCGGGTCGGCGCGTCGAGGTCGCGTTCCTCGACTCACCGATCGTGTTGCTGGCCCAGCGGCGCGGCGAGCGCGTGGTCCGTCCGGTCATCGTCAAGAACGTGGACCAGGGGCAGACCGTCGACGTCGTCGTCAGCGAGGCGGACGCCGCGAAGATTGCCGCGGCCGAGGAGCAGGACGGTGTCCTCAAGGACGCGCGCGTGATCGTGGTCGTGGGCAGCCAGGTGGCCGGCAAGCGCGGCCAGGCGCCG
>Ga0209726_10008053_pt1 | contig 11508 bp, 9 predicted proteins | sample Subgrocontami54m_FD_187453 | JGI IMG/M metagenome (GOLD analysis project Ga0209726, IMG submission 187453) | Subsurface groundwater microbial communities from S. Glens Falls, New York, USA - GMW46 contaminated, 5.4 m (SPAdes) (version 3) | ecosystem: Environmental > Aquatic > Deep subsurface >... | reverse complement strand
GCGGGGGCTGGAAACGGGTTTACGGTGAGGCTAGTGAGGCACCGTCAGACGAAAGAGACGGTAACAGATAGGTTTCACCTTCGAAATACCGCGCCAGTCCTCGACCCTACCTGTTTTTATAATGAACTACCCCGCAGCAAGCTGCGGGCCTATCAATAAGGGCCAACGAAACGCTCGCCGTTAAAGTGAATCATGTGGTCAGGACCATCGGCTACCCAAACCTCTGTCTCCCACGCGATCGCGCCGAGATATTTCAGTAGCCCTCTGCGGTTAAGAAAAGCCGTCACAAACACCAGCCCCGCTTTATTGCCGGCGAAGAGGCTTTTCAACTCTGTCATTCGCTTCGGGGTTACGGGTCCACGCCACGCAGGACCTCCCAATGTTCATCAGCCGAACTATCACTCCAAGAGTGTCAATTGCTGCTCATCCGTTCGTGCAACACGATGAGTCAGTTTCCGATTTTCCGCAAACTCCAAGAGCCGGAGTGCAGCATCGTCGAGTTCTGTCAGCGTCTCAGACAACAGGTCACTAAGTTGAGCCGCTGAACGTCCCGGACACGCTTCGATCAGAAACTGGCCGATAAGAATTACGCGACGGTCGTTTGCGGACAGGGTGAGTCCGCAAGCTTGTAGCCGGGCGGCTTTGGCTTTCGCGTGTGCGATAGCTCGCTCGGTGGCCGCGTCCACGGTTTGCTTGCCTCTCGAATCTGCGGGCCGCTTCCGGCACACGAGGAGAACGTCGAGTTGAATCGGTTCTTTCGCCTGGGATTTTGGGGCAGCTACGGACATCTCAGATTTGACCGGATGACAGTTAACAAACGATAGCCCGGCTTCAAGAATCGCAGCTGCCAGCGCGGTCCACCCGTCAGCCCTGGAATGGTGGTAGGAGAAAACCAGCAAGCCGTCATCTTTGAGCACTCGGCAACACTCTGAAAAGACAGCACTCAATTTTACGGCAAACTGCTGCACGCCCACATCCTGGACTTCTTCCGGATGACGGGTCGTCAAAAGGTCCTGGGTAAATGGTGATGGTTCAAGCCGCTGCCAGGCGAAGAAAAAATCGGCGAGTTCTGAGTAGTGGACGTTGTCGAAAAACGGCGGGTCAGTGACAACGACATCTACGCTCTTCGCCGTTAAGCCAGTCGAAGCGGAACTACCACACGAAAGAGAAATACCACGCTTAATTGTTGCCTTGGGTGGCCATTGTGTCGAGACCCTGCCTAAAAACGGCGGGCTTGCACCGAAGATTCGCTTACCCTCGTTGTGACCGTTGACGCGCTCGACGGCCACTTCGAATGGAGCGGTGCGATAGTCGATCGCGCGGAGCAGACGCGAGCGGAACAGCGTCGCGAACGCACCAGAACTCTTAGATGTTCCCCACACATTGCCCTCGATCGGCACGCGCTCCGGTTTAAGGATGTGATGGGCGAACATGTGGCGGATAGCTCCAGTCCCCTCACCTTTGTAAGAGGCGAACATATTGTTGAATTCCAGCGCGCCGGAAAAAGTGGTGAGCATCGCCGCTCGCACGTTATCGTCGGGCAGCTCAAGAATGGCCTGGTGCAACCAGCCAAGCGCAAGAAGCTGCCGGTCGTTAAAGAACTCTCGCCAGAAGCGGTAGGCATAGTTCAAGACTTGGCGCGTGTTGTAGCCGTCAGCAAGCTCCAAGCTGGGGAGCGGAATGGTGCTGCGGGCCAGTTCTTCCGAGCAACGCTGATAAGCGCGCTGATCTTTTGGTGTGGTCGGCAAATATAGTTTTCTATCCGAGCTAGTCAACACCAGTTTGGCAAACAGCCGATGTCCCGGCGGACGGCCAAGCGCCTTGGCAGTCTTGGCAATGGAGAAAACGTGACGGCAATGTTGGCAGGTTGCCGACGCGCCGCTGGCAGGTCCTTGTTGGGGGTTGAACGCAAGGTGACAATAAGAACAACGGACGTTGGTGTCGCTCACGTCGGCAGAAAAAATCCCGCCGCATCCAGGGCAGCAAACGCGCACTTCCGGCTTGCGGTCGGGATAAGCGTTGCGGGCGAAAATGTAGGACGGGAACAAGTCCACCCGATGCGAGCACGCGGGGCACGGGAGTGTCTTGACCCAAAAGTAGTAGAGCGCGTCACAATTGCGCCCTTCGTCGTCAAACGTGCGGTATAGCTTGCGGATTCTTTCTCCCACACCGGAAGACAGCCGCGCGAAAGCTTGCAGAAGCGCATCCCGATCAAGTTGGCCGAGGGCCACGCGAACGGATTCGCACGCTACCGGATTGATGTCGCGGCCAAGAGCCGTGAAGCCTAATTTGTGTGCCTCCCCGATTGTCGTACCGCTGCCCATAAACGGGTCGAACACGGTTAGCTTGCTGAAGCTATGCTTCCGGTAAAACACGCCTGCCAAGCGCTCCGACTCAGGCAATGCGGCGCCGAGTAAAATGGCGCGAAACACTGAGCCTAGCCGGTTGGCCCACCACTTGTGAATATGATAAATGGGACGATGCACTTCCTTCCGCCAGCTTTCTATCTCTGCGAGTTCCGACACGAACTCGATCGGGAATTCGTCCGACTCGATGAGCCGCCGGTGCTGTGGAAGCTCGTGGGATCGTTGACGCTTATTCATCGTCCTCCGCTACTTCCGTGACCTCTGCAATCACCTCGCGCGGCGATCGCATCGCGACTTCCTCAGTGGCTGAACCTTTGAGACGATAGGCAACGAACTCGTGCTCTTTGCCCGCGGACGGATTGTCCACGGACTCAGGTTTGAGCGTGTTCGTCTGCAGATCGAAAGTGTATCCGACAATCAGCTTCTCCGTTTCACGCCGCACGAGCGGTCCGACCGCGCGAAATCGGGAGTCCATACGAAAGTCGGCGGGAAGAATGAGAGTTTGGTTGTGTGCTGTCCCAGTCGTCAACCCAAAAGGCGTTGGCGCCACATACATCTTCCGGTCACGAATCATAATGTCGCCGTAGGTGCCGAAGCCCTTCACACTTTTGTTTTTGTGGACGTAGTCGTGGTCAGCGTTTAGGAAGTCGCCGTGGCACACCACGAAGTCAAGCACGGGGTACGAGTTGCCGTCCGGTTCCGTGGGATAGCGACCGAAGATGTAGAATATGGTTCGCCCATTGTGGTTGCCGGACGGAACTTGGCTGTTGCAATCGTAGTTGGCTTCACGTCCTGGATACGCCAGCCCCTTCACTTCGAAACCATTGGTGGAAGCGACCAATCGGAAGTCAGGATATGTGTTTCGTCCACCGACTTCGAATTTCAAACCGGTCTCACGCAGCCGAGCTTTGAACCAATTCTGGAAATGAAACTCTTTGTCTTGGCGGCTTTCGCGGCGAATCAACTTGTTGGCACGAATTGCGGCAACGCAGCTAGCAAAAACTTCAAGACACGGCTGGCGGATCGGCATGTCGTCTTTATCGCAGAATCGCGCCGTCAGGTAAAGATGCTGAGCCGGTGAGAGCCGGTCCCATCAGCGAACGCTGCGAAATGACCGGCCGGTTTGGTGCGAAATACTCATGGTGCCGCGGTCATTACTTCGCTGCCGATTCGGGGTCAGATTCGGGGTCGGGCGTGATATTTGCTATTTTTAGATAACGTTGCCAGGCTTTGATTGTTTGATTATCCTAAATCCGGGAGACTCCAACTTTCGTGCGCAGCAACCGATTGGATCTTAAGGATTTTCAACTGCTCCGCAGCAAGCCGTTTTGGTGAAAAGAATTTAAACAACAAGTGCTTAGAATGTATCACCAACTTTGAAAAACGGTGCTCTCAACTTCCGGATTTAGGATTATTGGCTACGAGCATCAAAACCTCTCTTTGTCGCCAGCCGGACTTTCACTTACGACGATCTGAATCGGCTACAAACCGCTTCCGGCACCTTCGGTTCGGGACAGCCGTTCCAGAGCTGCACGTATGTCTACAGCCCCATCGGCAACATCGACAACAAGTGCGGGGTGACGTTCACCTACGGCGACGCGATGCATCTCTCCGCCGTCACCGCCATCTCCAGCGGCAAGACTACACCTACGACGCCGACTTTTGGCTCAATCAAGATCTCAGCAAATGGACAATCTGATCGACGCAGGCTTCCGGTTTGCCCGCAATCGGCCTGAGGTGAATTTCGGGTGTTTCCGGCGGCTCGTAGTCGCTGTCGATACCCGTGAAATTTTTGAGTTCTCCCCGCCGCGCTTTGGCATACAGCCCTTTGACATCGCGGCGCTCGCACTCCTCGAGCGGCGTGTCCACGAACACTTCGATGAACTCGCCGTCCTCGAACAAGCCGCGCGCCATTCGACGCTCCGCTCGGAAGGGTGAGATAAAAGCTACGAGCACGATCAGTCCCGCCTCCACCAACAGTTTCGCGACCTCGGCCACCCGGCGAATGTTCTCGACGCGGTCGGCTTCGGTGAATCCCAAATCCCGATTGAGCCCGTGGCGCACGTTGTCCCCGTCCAGGATATAGGTGTGCTTGCCGTCGGTGTGCAACCGCTTTTCCAACAGGTTGGCGACCGTCGATTTACCCGAGCCCGAAAGCCCCGTGAACCACAGGCAGCGCGCCCGCTGATGCTTCATCTCGGCGCGGACCGTTTTGGTCACCTCCAGCGCCTGCCAATGAACATTGACGGCGCGACGAAGCGCAAAATGGATGATCGCCGCGCCGACGGTCTCATTGGTCAGCTTGTCGATGACGATAAACGCGCCCAATCGCTTGTTCTCTTTATACGGCGCAAACGGCACGGAGCGATCGAAACTGACGTTGACCGTGGCGATCTCGTTTAAGCCCAGCGTCTTGGCGGCAAGATGGGCGCCGGTGTTGATGTCGAGACGATGCTTAATGTGGGTGATGCTTACGCTCGCCGACTTGGTATGAATGAGAGCCGCATAAGGACGGCCGGGGAGCAGCGGATGCTCGCTCATCCACAAAAGGTCCGCCTCGAACTGGTCGGCCGATTCAACCGGATTTGACGCCACGGCGATGACATCACCCCGGCTCGCGTCGACCTCATCCTCAAGCACCAAGGTGACGGATTGCCCGGCGGGCGCCTCGGCGACGGAACCGGTACCGACTACAATCTCCTTGACGCGGCTGATCACGCCCGAAGGGCTGATGCGCACGCTGTCGCCCGGTTTGACCGAGCCGCTGCCGCCGCGCCCGGAGAATCCTCGGAAATCGAGGTTGGGTCGGTTGACCCACTGCACCGGCATGGCGAACGGCTGTGCGGCCTCGCGCCCCTCGGTTGAAACGGTTTCGAGCCACTGCAAAAGGCTCTGCCCCCGATACCAGGGCATCGCAGCATGGCGCGGATCGACTACATTGTGACCTTCCAGCGCCGATAGCGGAATCGCCGTGATCGTCTCAAAGCCCAGGTCCTGGGCGAAGCGGCGATAGGCAAGCTCGATCTCGTCAAAGACCAGTTGCGACCAGTCCACCAGATCCATCTTGTTGACCGCCAGCGCCACCTGGCGGATGCCGAGCATCGAGACAATCCGGCTATGGCGCTTGGTCTGAGTGAGAACTCCTTTACGGGCGTCGATGAGCAAAACCGCCGCCTGAGCCGTGGATGCGCCGGTCGCCATATTGCGGGTGTACTGCTCGTGGCCCGGCGTATCGGCCACGATGAAGCGCCGCCTGGGTGTGGCGAAGAACCGGTAGGCGACATCGATGGTAATGCCCTGCTCGCGTTCGGCCTGCAATCCGTCGACCAGCAGCGCGAAGTCGATGCGCTCGCCCTGGGTGCCGAATTTTTTGGAGTCCGCCATGAGCGCCTCCAGTTGGTCCTCGAAAATCAGCTTGGTTTCGTAGAGCAAGCGCCCGATCAGTGTCGACTTGCCGTCGTCGACGCTGCCGCAGGTTATAAAGCGCAGGGTATCCATCAGAAATACCCTTCCTGCTTCTTCCGTTCCATGGAGCCGGCGCCATCGTGATCGATGACGCGTCCCTGGCGCTCGGAGGTGGTCGCCCCCAGAGTTTCGGCCACGATCTCGTCGAGCGTCGTCGCCGTGCTTTCAACCGCAGCGGTCAGCGGGTAGCAACCAAGCGTGCGAAAGCGCACCATCAGGGTTTGCGGTTTTTCACCGGGCTCCAGCGGCAACCGGTGATCGTCGACCATGATCCATTGGCCGTAACGTTTTACCACCGGCCGCTTGGCGGCAAAATACAGCGGCACGATCGGAATGTTCTCCTGGCGTATGTAGGCCCAGACATCGGCTTCCGTCCAGTTGGAAAGCGGAAATACCCGGATCGTTTCGCCGGCGTTGATCCGCGTGTTGTAAAGATTCCATAGTTCGGGGCGCTGGGCTTTGGGCTCCCAGCGATGGCCCGGCGCGCGAAACGAAAAGATGCGCTCCTTGGCGCGCGATTTCTCCTCGTCGCGCCGGGCGCCGCCGAAGGCCACGTCGAACCCGTGCAGGTCGAGCGCTTGTTTCAGCGCTTCGGTTTTCATCACATCGGTGTGGTACGCCGAGCCGTGGGTGATCGGCCCGATCCCCTCGGCGGCGCCGCGCGGGTTTGTGTAGGTGATCAGCTTGAAACCGATTTCCGCGGCCCGGCGCTCCCGGAACGCGATCATCTCGCGGAACTTCCACGTGGTATCGATGTGCATCAGCGGAAATGGGATTGGTCCAGGGTAGAAGGCTTTTTGCGCCAGCCGCAGCATCACCGAAGAGTCTTTGCCGATGGAGTACAGCATCACCGGCTTGGCGGCCGTCGCCGCCACTTCACGGATGATTTCGATCGATTCGGACTCGATCTCTGAAAGAAAGTTGTCGCCCATAGGTTATTTCTTTATCCTTATCGAATTCTTCGTCCTGAACATGACCGCTGGATTAAGCGATCTTCTGATATTCCATATTACTTGCCAGCGCGAAATTTCCTAGAGGGGGGAACGCTCACCAATGCTGTTTCAAAGCTGTTCGGCGCTAAACAGCGCGCTTTGCGGCTAATATACGATGGGCCGACGCGGCGCTCTCCGCGATGAGGGATCCCATTTTGGGATGCGCCGGTTCGAGGTCGGGCTTCAGTCCGAATTGCTCGAGCACTTGCGTGCAAACCGGGCCCACCGAAGCAACAACGATTTTTTGCAAGGCAATTCGCAACGCAGCGTCTGCCTTGTCATCGGCCGCGACTTTGAACAGGTGTTCCACCTGCGCGCCATTGGTGAACAGCGCGACATCGGTCTCGGCTCGCAGAACTTTTTGCAGCGCCGCGCGCAAGGGTCCGAGATCCTCGGGCAAAGCCCAGCGGTAAATTGGCACCGGCGCGACCGATGCGCCCAGGCTCTCCAGGGCGGCGACGAGCTGGGGATTAGGAATACCGTACTCCTGGACCGCGATTCTTTTGCCGCTTAAATCCATGTTCGACGACAGAGTGGCCATTACCTCGCGCCAGGTATTGGGCTCGGGCGCAGTGAACGCGGGTTCCAATCCCAGCTCTTTCAGCGCGGCGACGGGCTTCGGGCCGCGCGCCACCAGCGTCGTTTTGCGCAGCGCCGCAATAATGCGCTCTTGGGGAAACTGCGTGCGCAGCGCCTCGTTCAGCGTCCGGGTACCGACGCCGGTCATGAGAATTAGCAGGTCGAACTTTCCTGCCTCGAGTTGCGGCAAGAGGTCGAGCGCGGCGTGGTTCTCGCTCAAGGGAATCTCGCGCATAGAGGGCGCGACGATCGGATCGCCGCCGTAGCGGCGGATCAGCTCCGCCATTTCTTTGGCGCGGCGGCTTTCGAAGGAGACGACCCTAAGCCCTTGCAGGTTCGATTTCGCGGTGGATTCCATCGGCAGCTGGATTGTACGGCATAGGATCGAACCATTGCAACTTGTCCGCCAGGGATACGACGTCGCCGACGACGATCAACGCCGGCGGTTCTATGAGCGCGCTTTTTTCGACGATGTCCGTTAACGTGCCGAAGATGGCTTCCTGCCCTTCCGTGGTACCCCGGCGAATGACGGCCGCGGGGGTTTCCGGGGAGCGTCCATGAGCGAGCAGCTCGGCGACGATAATCGGCAAGTTGCTGAGCCCCATGAGAATGACGAGCGTATCGACCGCGGTTGCGAGTTTGGCCCAGTCCACGGAATCTTGCGACTTGCGCGCCTCATGACCGGTGACCACGGCGAACGAGGATGCGAACTTCCGGTGCGTGAGCGGGATGCCCGCATAGGCTGGCACCGCCACAGCGGAACTGACTCCCGGAACGATCTCGAAGGGAATCCCCGCATCGGCCAGCGCTTCGGCTTCCTCACCGCCCCGGCCGAAGACAAACGGGTCGCCGCCTTTGAGCCGGACCACCTCGTGGCCAAGCCGAGCATAGCGAATGAGAACTCCATTAATCTCTGACTGGGCAATGCAATGGCGGCCCGCCTGCTTGCCGACAAAGATTCTTTCGGCGGTGGCCGGCGCCTCTTCCAGCAGCACCGGATTGACCAGTTGGTCGTAGACGACCACTGCCGCGCCGCGCAGTAGTTGCAGCGCACGCACTGTAATCAAGCCCGGATCGCCCGGCCCCGCGCCCACCAGATAGACTTTCCCTTTGCTCATGATCTGGCTCCTAACGTTTTTAAGAGAAACTCCTTTGCTTGCTCGGGCTGCCCCGCTCGGATCAAGCGCCGGAACTCCCCCTTCAACGCGCTGTTCCACGTGCCGGCGCCCGCGTTGGGAGAATTCTCCTTCAACTCCATTCTTACCTCGGCGGCGACTTGAACGAATTGAGCGTACTCCGCGGTAAAATAGTCATCCAGCTCTTCGCGGATCGCGCGGGTCGCCGCCGGGCTGGCACCGCCGGTCGAAATCGCCACCGTTAAATCACCCCGTCGGATCACCGCGGGCAAAATAAAATCGCAGTGATCCGGATCATCGGCGGAATTGACCCATACACCGCAACTTTTACCCTCTTGATAAACTCGATCATTGACGTCCGGTTCGTCCGTGGCGACAAAAACCAATTCATGGCCCGAAAGATCGCCATGCTGATAACACCGCGCGGTTAGTTGAATCGAATTGTTTTTCGACCAATGGGAAATGGCTTCCGTCACCTTCGGACTGACAACCGTCACCGCAGCGCCAACATCGAGCAAACCCGCGATTTTCCGCTCGGCGACCGCCCCGCCCCCGATTACCAGACAGCGACGTCCCGTCATTTCCAGAACGATTGGAAAGTAGCTCATCGGCTGCAACCCAAGCAGGTCTCGTTTCCTTCGTCGCGCTTGCTATTCACGCGGTTTCCGTTCTTAAAACTTTAGATCCCTTCGCCCTGGCCTCTCATGTGCAGGCCGCATTCCTTGGTCTCCGGCCGCTCCCACCACCAACGCCCGGCGCGGAGATCTTCTCCGGGCTTCACCGCGCGCGTGCAAGGAGCGCAGCCGATGCTGGGATAGCTTTGGTCATGAAGTCGATTGTAGGGCAGGTTGCGCTCCCGGATATAGTCCCACACCTGGTCGTAGCTCCACTCGATCAGCGGATTAATCTTTAAAATCCCGCCATGGTCATTATCCAATTCGACCTTGCGCGCTGCCGCGCGGGTCACCGCCTGCTCGCGGCGCAACCCGGTTATCCACGCCTTGAGATCTTTTAATGCGCGGTTAAGCGGCTCCACTTTGCGAATTGCGCAGCACAGCTTGCGCAGTTCCACCGAGCCGTAGAAGAGATTGAGCCCGTGGGTTCGAACCATCTCTTGCACTTTAAGGGCGTCGGGAAAGTAAACTTCGACCGCCACGCCGTAGCGCTGCCGTATCGCGTCCATGCAGTCGTAGGTTTCCTGATTAAGCCGCCCGGTGTCCAGGGTAAAAACGCGAAAGTCCGAGCCCCTCAGCCGATGCGCCATATCGATTAGCACCGACGACTCGGCTTGAAACGATGAAGCGAAGGCGATGCCGTCCTCAAAGGTTTGGAAAGCCCACTCGAGAAGCTCCTCCGCCGATAGCCGCTCCAGCTCGACGCTCTTCGTTCCCCAAATGTCTCTCGCTAAGTTGTCAGACATCGTCGTATGTTCCTTTCGCCTAGTTGATGCGCGCCTGCCCGTTCGCCCACACTCCCACATGGCTTAACGGCGCCGCAAGCTCCACCGGCGCCATCGCCTGGATACGCAGACGCACACGCAGGCGCGCATCGCTCTCTTGCTGGAGAGAAACCGGCGCGCCGCCGAAAAGCCGACTGACAAACGGTTCGATCTCGGCCTTGAGCGCTTGATAGCTTTCCTCGCCATTCGGCGCTAGCAACCGGTCGTTGAACGTGATTTCAAATTCATCGAAGCGGAATTCGATTTTTCTTTGCAGCGCAGGCTCCGCTTGCAACCGCCGGCAATTTTCCAAGGCGTTTTGAAACACCCTGGCCAGTCTTTCTTGATTCGTCCCCTCGAGCGGCGCCTTCTGGCTGAACAAAAAGCCGCGCCGGCCGCCGGTCTCATCGACGCTCACGTAGCCGTCGGGCGCGACCAGGACGATCCCCGGCCCCTGGTGCATATGGCTGTAGTCTGCCACGTCGTGGTAGACGCCGTCGCTGGCCTGAATCCAGCCGTGAAACAGATCGATGAAAGCCGACAGCGGTACCGGCTCGCGTTCCACGGCGAAGAATTTAATCTCGATTTTTTGCAGCTCCATCTTGGCTCCCCGATCACGCGCTCGGCTGCGCGACGTTGTCGATTTTGACCGCGCTCTGAACCGCGCCGCGCAGCCGGTTGTGGCAATCGTGGGCGGCGTCGATAAAAAGCTGCGCTTCCTGCAACAATTGCACCGCCCGGTCGCCGTCCGCAGCCTTACCTTCTCTCACGAAATCCCTCGCCTTGAAGAAGTACTCGGCGAATTTGCCGCCGGCATATTTATCCCAGAAGAGCTGCGTGTCGTAGAACCGGCGCGTGAACTCCGAAATGATCTTGTTCTCATCATCCGAGATGCCGGGATCTTGGCTCTTGACTAGGCCCTGCGCGGCGTGAAGCATGGAGGCATAAGCCGCCTTGACCGCGTCCTGCGAGCGCCCGCCGTCGAGCAGCAACTGCGCCTCGAATAACTCGCGTTCGCTGGCGGCCAGGGCGAACTCCGCCTGGCTCACCACCTCGCCGGCGCACTCACCGACGCCCATGTCCGCCAGGGTAAATTCCCGCGGATCGCCCCAATCGCTATAGTACGAACGATCCACCTCCGGCGCGGGAATCTTGGTGAGGTCTTCGAGCAAATCCTTGATCGCTTTCTTGCCGATGCGCGCGACGAAATCTTGAAAACGTTCATCCTTTTCGCGCCGGCGCACGTAATACTCCGTGATCGACAGGACCGCCTCGGGAATCCGCTTCGACGGCACGGCGCCGATCGGCACGCCGTACTCGCCGGCGTTGTCGTGGAACTTGCCGCCGAGGACGACTTGGAAGTGCGGCACCTGAAATCCTTTGACGTTGCGGTTGATGCCGTAAAAACCGATGTCGGCGATATGGTGCTGGCCGCAGGAATTGAAACAGCCGCTGACCTTGATGCGCAGATTCTTGACCGCCGCGTCCAGCTCCAAACTCTTTTCACCGAGGCGATAGCGCAGCTCGCGGGC
>Ga0209726_10008051_pt1 | contig 11509 bp, 9 predicted proteins | sample Subgrocontami54m_FD_187453 | JGI IMG/M metagenome (GOLD analysis project Ga0209726, IMG submission 187453) | Subsurface groundwater microbial communities from S. Glens Falls, New York, USA - GMW46 contaminated, 5.4 m (SPAdes) (version 3) | ecosystem: Environmental > Aquatic > Deep subsurface >... | reverse complement strand
GACGACCTGGTGTTTGGCGGGTGGGACGTGTTTCCGGACAGCGCATTCGAGGCGGCGTCGAAGGCGGGCGTGCTCGAACCGCACCACCTGGCGCGGGCCAAAGGACTGCTCAACAAAATTCGGCCAATGAAGGCGGCGTTTGACCCGTTCTACGTGAAGAAGCTTCACGGCACGCACGTCAAGAAAGCCAAGAATAAATTCGCGCTTGCGGAGCAGATCGGTGAGGACATCCGGGCGTTTCAAAAGAAAAACAAAGTGTCGCGGACGGTGATGGTGTGGTGCGGGTCGACGGAAATTTACATGAAGCAGCACGCGGTGCACGCGAGCCTGGCAAAGTTCGAGCGGGCGATGAAGGAGAATCACACGGCGATTGCGCCGTCGATGCTCTACGCGTACGCGGCGCTGCAAGCGGGCGTGCCGTTTGCCAACGGCGCGCCGAACTTGACGGTGGACATCCCCGCGCTGCAAGAGCTGGCGCACGAAAAACATGTGCCGCTGTGCGGGAAAGACTTCAAGACCGGGCAGACGCTGATGAAAACGGTGCTGGCACCGGCGTTTAAGGCGCGCATGCTGGGGCTGAATGGGTGGTTCTCGACCAATATTCTCGGCAACCGCGACGGCGAAGTGCTGGACGATCCGGAATCGTTCAAGACCAAAGAAGAATCGAAGCTCGGCGTGCTGGAATATATTTTGCAGCCGCATCTCTACCCGCAGCTCTACGGGAAAATCCACCACAAGGTGCGCATCAACTACTACCCGCCGCGCGGCGACAACAAAGAAGGCTGGGACAACATCGACATCTTCGGGTGGCTGGGCTACCCGATGCAGCTCAAGCTGGACTTCCTGTGCCGCGACTCCATCCTGGCGGCGCCCATCGTGCTCGACCTGGTGCTGTTCCTCGATTTGGCGAAACGCGCGGGAATGCGCGGGATTCAGGAATGGCTGAGTTTTTATTTTAAGTCGCCGATGTGCGCGCCGCAGCTCTATCCCGAACACGATTTGTTCATCCAGTTGATGAAGCTGAAAAATACGCTGCGGTGGATGATGGGAGAGGATTTGATTACACATTTGGGGACAGAATATTACGATTGAGCTAAAACGATTCCACAGATTACACAGATTTCACTTCGCAAAAACAAATGCGTGGCAACCTGCGCAACAACAGCGCAGGTTGCCGCTACAAACCCCAACACGCCGGCTGGAAGCCGGCGGTACGGGGTTGCGAGAACCAAATTGTCTTGGGAATGGCTCTGAGCGGTTCTTGACCTCCCACGCGGCATGCGCTATTGTCGCCTTTCAATTTTCCGGAATCACTCATCTGCGCGGAGGAACGATGGACCCGAAAGCAGTCCTGGAATACGCGGGGAAAAACGGCGCGAAGATTCTGGACCTGCGCTTTACCGACCTGCCCGGCCTGTGGCACCACATCAGCTTTCCGATCCAACAGCTGGAGCTGAGTTCGTTCGAGGATGGCTACGGGATCGACGGCAGCTCGATCCGCGGCTGGGCGTCCATTCACGAGTCGGACATGCTGCTGGTGCCGGACCCGAAGACGGCGTTCATGGATCCGTTCCGCGACACGCCAACGCTATGCATGATCGGCGACGTGATTGACCCCATCACCAAGCAGGCGTACCCGCGCGACCCGCGACACATCGCGCGCAAGGCGGAGGCCTTTCTGGGCTTCAGCGGAATCGCCGACCAGGCGTTTTTCGGGGCGGAGGCGGAATTTTTTATTTTCGACAACATCCGCTTCGACCAGGCGGCGCAGCATGGGTTCTACTTTATTGATGCGGAGGAAGGGCGCTGGAACTCCGGGCGCGAGGAACACAACCTGGGCTACCGGCCGCGGTACAAGGAGGGCTACTTCCCCGTGCCGCCGACCGACCACTACATGGACCTGCGCACGGACATGGCTATGCAGATGATGGCGTGCGGGCTGGAGGTGGAATGCCATCACCACGAAGTGGCCACCGCCGGACAAACGGAAATCGACGTCAAGTTTGAAACCATGCTGAAGTCGGCGGACAACATGATGCTGTTCAAATACATCGTGCGCAACACGGCCAACCAGTACGGCAAGACGGTGACGTTTATGCCCAAGCCGCTGTTTGGCGACAACGGCTCCGGCATGCACACGCACCAATCGCTGTGGCTGAAAGGCAAGCCGCTGTTTGCCGGCGACAAGTACGCCGGCTTGAGCCAGATGGCGCTGTGGTACATCGGCGGATTGCTGAAGCACGCGGCGGCGATTGTGGCGTTTGCCGCGCCGACGACGAACTCCTACAAGCGGCTGGTGCCGGGCTACGAAGCGCCGGTGAACCTGGCGTACTCGCGGCGCAACCGCTCGGCGGCGGTGCGCATCCCGGTGTACTCGGCAAGCCCGAAATCAAAGCGCATGGAATTCCGCCCGCCAGACCCGTCGTGCAACCCGTACCTGGCGTTCGCGGCGATGCTGATGGCCGGACTCGACGGCATCGAAAATAAAATCAATCCCGGCGAACCGCTGGACAAGGACATCTACGACCTCGAGCCGGAAGAATTGAAGAAGGTGCCGTCGCTGCCCGGCTCGCTCGAGGAATCGCTGCGCGCGCTGGAGGCGGACCACAAATTCCTTCTGAAAGGCGACGTGTTCAGCGAAGATACGATTCAATTGTGGATTAATTACAAGATGAAGAATGAAGTGGACGCGGTGCGCATGCGTCCGCATCCGTATGAATTTCAGTTGTATTACGACATTTAATTCTCCGTATGAGTTGAGTGAGCGAAGTAACCCGAAGAGGGATTCGCTGCCTAAACCGCAGCGGAAATGCTCTTCGCTTCGCTCAGAATGACGAGCAATCTCGACAGGCCCGGCGGAAACCGGGTCTGCCTTTTTTGATGGAGTACAATCCGCTGATTTCCAGCGCCTTCACTTCTTTAGCCTTCCTTCTGACGTGATATAACGAACAGCGATGGACGCAGCGTTCAGCAGCATCGTGTTTGCCGAACCCGCACGGGCCGAGAGCAACCTCGGACTCATCGAGCAGCGCCTGCCCGGGAATTTGTGGGCCACGCTGCCGGCGCTGCTGGCGCAGGTGCCGGACCCCGACGGGGCGCTGAACTTTCTGGAACGGTACGCGCGCGGCGCGCCGGAAGCTGTCAGCGAATACATCGCGCGCAACCCGACGGCGCTGCATTACCTCCTGGTGATTTTCAGCTACAGCCGATTTCTTTCCGAGACGCTGGTGCAGCAGCCTGAACTGATTTTGTGGCTGCACCGCACGGGGCCGCGGGAAAATTTGGAGCGCGTAAAGACGCTCGAAGAGCTGCACGAAGAGTTCGCGCGCTTTGAAGCAGTGACGCTGTCGCAGCCGCCGGCGGTGATCCTGGCGCGGTTCAAGCGGCGCGAATATTTGCGCATCACGCTGCGCGACGTGCTGGGCATCGCCACGCTCGCGGAAACCACCATGGAGCTTTCGCACCTGGCGGACATGCTGCTGCAACGCGCGCTGCGGGCGTGCGAGCAAAAGCTGGAAAATTCCTACGGCTCGCCGCAGCACGTGGATGCATCGGGAAACCGTCACGCGGCGCGGATGGCCCTCCTCGCGCTGGGCAAGCTGGGCGCGGAAGAGCTGAACTACAACTCGGACATTGATCTGATGTTTCTGTACAGCCACGACGGCGAGACGTCGGGCGGGACCGCGGGGAGCATCAGTAACGCGGAATGTTTTGTGCGGCTGGCGCAGGCGGTGCTGAAGCTCATCAGCGAAGTGACACCGGAGGGCGCGGTGTTCCGCGTGGATTTGCGGCTGCGTCCGCAAGGGGGTGAGGGCGACGTGGCCGTCGGCCTACCGGCGGCGCTGGATTATTACCGTCAGCGCGGGCGGCAATGGGAATTCCAGATGCTCATCAAGGGGCGCTGCGCGGCGGGCGATGCGGAGCTCTGCCGGCACTTTTTGCGCGCGGTGCAGCCGATGGTGTTTCCCCGCGACCCGGAGACGCTGACGCACGACGCGTTTGCGGCGATCGAAGCGGTGTTGAATGCGCGGCAGGAAATTACGCGCGAGCTGAAACGGCGCACCGGGGCAAAAGCCAAACACCGCGCGGAATGGAACGTGAAGCTCTCGCCGGGCGGCATACGCGATATTGAGTTTGTCGCGCAGTGCCTGCAACGCGTCCACGGAGGGCGCGATGCGTGGCTGGCGGCGCCGGCGGCGGCGTCCACGCTGGTGGCGCTGCAACGGCTGCACGACAAGGGTTTCCTCACCGGGCGCGATTTTTTCCGGTTGGCAACGGCCTATCAATTCTTGCGCAAGGTCGAACACCGGCTGCAACTGCGCGACGGGCTGCAGCGCCACACTCTGCCCGAGGCGGCGGACGCGCTGGGTCGGCTGGCGCGGCGATGCGGCGTGGAGCCAACGCCCGGGCGCGGCGCGCGGGAACAACTGCTCCAGCGCATCGGCCAGCATTTCCGCGAAGTGCGGGAAATCTACGAGCGCATCGTGCGGCCGAGCAAACCGCAGGACGCGACGGAAACTCCTGCGGCCCGGGAGCCGGAGCCGGGAGAGAGCGCGCTGGTGCGTCGGCTGCGGCAGGATTTTCCAGCGGTGGCCGAGGGCGTGGCGGCGGCCGCGGCCGGCGGAGACGCGTACGCGCGGCGCGGGCTGAGCCGCTTTCTCAGCTCGGCGATGCTGGACCCCGCGTGCATGGAGATGCTCACGTCGCATCCGGAATGGATTGCGCGCGCGGCGAGGATTTTTTCGCGCTCGGACTTGACGGTGGAGATGCTGGCGCGAAATCCGGACGAGGCGCGCGTGCTGGCGGACGCAGGGGTTGGCGACTTTTCCGCGGCGCTGATCTCCGCAGAGGACAGCGAAGGGCGTCTGCGCGAAAACTACCGGCGGCGATTGCTGGCGATTATCGTGCGCGGCGTGCTGGGGGCGTCGCAGCCGTTCGAAACGTTTGAGGCGCTGACGCGACTCGCCGACGAAGCGCTAGCGGGCGCGTTAAGGATTTCGGCGCGGGAAATTCTTCCTCGCGAAACGGACTTGAACAGCGCGCCGTTTGCGGTGCTTGCGCTGGGACGACTCGGCACGAGCGAAATGGACGTGGGCTCGGACGCGGATTTGATTTTTGTGGTGGACGAAAAACTTTCCGCGGAGGAGCGCGAGCCGTGGCGGCGTCTGGCAGAACGCTTTGTGCAACTGGTGAGCAGCCACACGCAGGAGGGACTTCTCTTCCCCGTGGATACGCGGCTGCGTCCGCGAGGCGCAGAAGGAGATTTGCTGCAGTCGGCGGCGTACCTGCGCGAATATTTTTCGAGCGACGCGGCAGGCTGGGAGGCGCTGGCGTTTTTGAAGGCGCGGGCGGTGGCGGGAAATGTGTCGCTGGCGGGCGCAGCGATCCGTCAAACGCAGGAAGTGATCGCGGAGCGATTTCGCGAGCCGGCGGAACTCGCGCGGCAACTGGCGCACACGCGAAAACTGCTCGAAAAAGCAAAAGACGCGGCGCGGCCCAAAGGCGAGTTCAAGAAAGTTGCCGGCGGATACTACGACATCGAGTACATGGTGGGATTCCTGTTTTTGACGCGGAGGATTGCGCCAGCGGCGGGACACGTGCTGCGTCAGATTGCGGCGCTGGAATCGGCGGGGGCGCTGGATACGTCGGGCGCGCGAACGCTGCGCGAGGCGGCGCTGCTCTACCGGAGCATTGACCACGCGATCCGCATGGTCACCGGGCGCGCGGCGAACCGTCTGCCGGAACCGGCGCTGGCAGGGCGCATCGCGCGTCTGCTGAAGACGTGGCAGATTCCGCGCAACGGAAACCTGGAGGAAAACATTGTGGGGGTGCGCAAGGAGGTGCGGGAGACGTATCGGCAAGTATTGGGTGATTGAGTGATTGGTGATTGGTGATTTGTGATTGGAGATGGACAAAGTGGCGAGTGGTGAGTGGCGAGGAAGAACAAAGACTACCAAGGCGCTGGGACGCTCCGTCCGCGGAGATGCAGGAATGTTGCTGCGGCCGCGCCCTGAGAAAACGGGCGGGCCTCCGCAACGGCCTGCGGCAGCAAGGTACGCGCGCCCTGCACCTGAAGGTGCAGGGCGCGGAGTCTTTATGGCTCTGTCCTTGACCTGAAAGTAGCGTAGCGGTTTAATCATGCCGTTCGCTAAGGCCCCAAAATGTGAGGAAAGGAAAATTCAAAATGAGAAAGATGACAAGGCTACTCAGCTCTTCATTGGCAGTCATACTCTTGGCGTTGATTGGCGCCCAGTTGGGATGCGGTGGCGGAGGAATCGGAAGCAGCACGCCGCCTGTTGTACAGGCGCAGAACACGCCGCCAACGCCCACGATTATCTACGGCGCATGTCCTTTTCCTGCTTCAAGCCCGGTGGGCTTCGGGAGCATTTGGCTGGTTGGAAGCGACGCTTCTCGCTGCACAACCGCTTGGAGCACTCCGGGATACGGAATACCAATGCCCTCCGGAGGCACGTTGAAGAACCTGCGAGTCAAGACGCTGGCCGGGGCTGACTTAATAGCCACAGTCTGGGTTAACGGAAATCCTAGCGCGCTAACATGTACGATTCCCGCTTCCGGCCCAGGAGTGACGGGGTCATGTAGCGACGTAGCTCATCAAATAACTGTGATCGCCGGAGATGATGTGGCACTTGGCATCGTGCCGCAGTCCGTTGGCGGCCTTTCCAGCGCAGTGCGGGCCGCGTTCGAGAAACAGTAAGACACGCAGTGGCACTTTGGACTTTTTTGGGTCGACCACTTGCCGTTCTACCTTTTTGGGTCATGTCGAATTTGGGGGTTGCAATGAAAAAGGTACTTTCTTGTGCCGCGATTCTAATCCTTTGTGCTGCTATGAATATACCCGCCCAGGATAAACAGAGACTTGAGTGGGGCGACCCTTTTGCCATCCATGTGACATCGTCCAAAGATGAAGGGGACGGACGGTTGATGGGCTACGGGGTAAACGCGGAAAGTGATACCGCAACTTTCAAGATTCGATGCTATTCCTTAAGAACGTTGCTTAATCAAGAAGGCTCTCCACGTATACCGCCTCCATTTCTAGGCTACGATCTAAATAGCGGGGACTGCAGTCAACTTGCAATTGGAAACTACACCGTCAGAAGATTGGGTCGCTTCATTGGTTTTAAAGAGCAACAAGCAGTATATTTCGTCGAAGAGGAAGTAGAAAAGTCGAAACCGGCATCCGGCCTCATATCAGGGGGTAATATTTATTCTACGAGGCAACACTACAGCGGAATCACGCCTTTGAATATCATTTTGTTCCTATTGTGGATACTCACGCTGATGTGGGGAGCATTGTGGCGTACTGCAAAGGGGCGCTCACCAGGGCCGACGAGCAAGAGCGGCCAACCGGCACCTAGCCATCCAAGGGACTCATTGTAATATGGCGAGCAATGACCTCGAATAGCGCCAAGGAGATTCGAACATGACGGCAGAATGTTCCGAATGCCAAAAGCGGGAAAAGCAATTCATTACGGTACGAAACGAATTTACACAGCTATTACTGGATAGAAAAATGACCGGAGCTATCCTGGACAGGTTGGCGAATCTACATGATCAAGAGCTGGTTGCGCTTTTGGCAATCATGGACCATAAGATCGAGCACAGGCTGTCAAAGGATGCAAACACCTAGTCGTGAGGTATGAAATCCAATGCTTAAAGACGGAATGTACGTCCGGCTGAAAATCGCACCGAACACTCGAATGGGGATGATTTCCAAAGGCAGGGTGGAGGCTGGAAAGATGCGGTTCTTCTTCCATCACGACCCAAGATTCCTCGACACGACTTCAGATGCAGAAGTTTTTGACGACGAAGTGGAGGAATGCGACTGCCCGAGCGACGCACAGGTGAAGCTAATTAATGAAATGGTGCAGAAAAGAAATTGAGGCGAAACAGCTGACCCACTTTGTGAACACAAGTGGTGGGTAAGTCGCAAATTCGGAAAAACTAACTATTGGGGAAAAACGACAAAAATGGAATACTTCATGCATGGCTACGTGGGACAGAGGAACTGAGACATTCGCCTGCCCGAATTGCGGCGCGACATACGAATGCACGTATCATGACTATCCTGCGCCAGACCCTGCTAGAGGTTTTAAGTGCGAGCTTTGCGGCGCGATCGTCCATTCTTGGAGTGGCACGCGAGACTATTACGACTGGAAGTTAGTCAAACACGGCTTAATCGATCCGCAAAAAGCGCCTAGCAAGAATTCAGTCTGACCCATTACCCACCAACGCGGCTTCTGTTCTTTTTTGCGGAGTTGGCGTACAGTATGGAGTTACGCGCCGCGCACGTCCGGCCGGCCCGAGCCGGCCACGCCTGAGCAGTAAGAGGAGTTCCACACCGTAGCGATTGATGAATCCAAAACTACACCTATCGAGGAGTCTCACACCATGAAAGCGTCTTACAGCGGCGTAGCAGTGCCGAGCAATGGCAGTGCAATCCAATACGAGCACGGCAAGTTCAGCGTGCCGGATAATCCGATTATCCCGTTCATCGAAGGAGACGGAACGGGGCGCGACATCTGGAAGGCGTCGCAGCGCGTATTCGACGCGGCGGTGGAAGCGGCGTACGGCACGAAGCGCCACATCGCGTGGCTGGAAGTGTTTGCAGGAGAAAAGGCGTACCAGAAATTCAAGGAGTGGCTGCCGCAGGATACCGTGGACGCCCTTCGCGACTTCCGCATCGGCATCAAAGGCCCGCTGACCACGCCGGTGGGCGGCGGCATCCGCTCGCTGAACGTCGCGCTGCGGCAACTGCTCGACCTCTACGCGTGCGTGCGGCCGGTGAAATACATTCCTGGGATTCCCTCGCCGGTGAAGCATCCCGAGCGCATGAACATCATGATCTACCGCGAAAATACGGAAGACGTGTACGCGGGGATCGAATGGAAAGAAGGCACGCAGGAAGTGAGGCGTCTGCTCGACTTTCTGAACAATGAAATGCTCAAGGGCACGAAAAAACAGATTCGCATGGATTCCGGCATCGGCATCAAGCCGATTTCCGCGACGGGCACGAAGCGGCTGGTGCGGAAAGCCATCCAGTACGCGCTGGACTTCAAGCGCAAGAGCGTGACGCTGGTCCACAAAGGCAATATTCAGAAATTTACCGAGGGCGCGTTCCGCGATTGGGGCTACGAGCTGGCCAAGGAAGAGTTCCGCGACAAAATCGTCACCGAGCGGGAAAGCTGGATCGTGGACAACAAGGACAAGAACCCCAACCTGACCATCGAACAGAACGCGGCGATGGTCGAGCCCGGGCTGGAAAATGCGACAGAAGCGTTTCGCAAGGAAGTCTGCGACGAAGTGAAGCACGCGCTGGACTCCATCTACGCCACGCACGGCGGCGGGAAATGGAAGAAGATGCTGTTGATCAACGACCGCATCGCCGACTCCATCTTTCAGCAGGTGGTGACGCGCGCGGATGAGTACGAGGTGCTGGCGACGCCGAACTTGAACGGCGATTATTTGTCGGACGCGTGCGCGGCGCAGGTCGGCGGCCTCGGCGTAGCGCCCGGCGCAAATATCGGCGACGGCTACGGCTGCTTCGAGGCCACGCACGGCACAGCGCCGAAGTACGCGGACAAGGACGTGATCAACCCCGCGGCGGTGATGTTGGCCGGAGTAATGATGTTCGACTTCCTGGGCTGGCCGGAAGCGGCGCGGCTTGTGGAAGACGGCATCGCGCTGACCATTCAGCAGAAGCGCGTCACGTACGACCTGGAACGGTTGATGGAGGGCGCGACGAAGCTGAAGACGTCGGAGTTCGCGTCCGCCATCATTGAGAATATGCAGGGAAAACTTGCAGGGGCTAGGGGTTAGGGGCTTCGGTTCGCGGTGGCCAAGAAGCCCTCACGTATCCTGGAGTACCCGAAATGGTTTACCAAATCAAAGTCCTATCAGCGATCGCGCTTCCGGAAGAGTCTAGCCCAATAAACTCCGACCCAGAATCAGCGTATTCTGATCTTCAATACATGCAAGAACGATTTCCGGGGGCTCGCCTCACAATTCTCAGAGACGGTGTCGAGATAACCGAATCTCAGCTCCGAGCCGACATCGAATCGTGGGAAATACAGAAGACGATGGAAGAATCGACACGACTCCCATCCACGTATAGAAGGGGCTGGGGCACCCAGCATGACGACATCGCTCAGACGGCAGACGGCGACACGGCAAGAGTCTGGAAGCCGCCAAACCCGGATGATCGATTTGAGTGATCATCAAGCCCCAAAGAACTTGATCGACTCCAATTCAATCGCAGTGAAAGAGGACCGACTATGCGGAAAAAAGTGACGGTAGTGGGCGGCGGGTTTGTAGGCTCGACCACGGCGCAGAGAATATTGGACCGCGAGCTGGCCGACGTGGTGCTCACCGACATTCTGGAAGGCGTGCCCGCGGGCAAGGCGCTCGACATGCTGGAGTCGGGGCCGATCCAGCGGACGGATTCGCGCGCGGCGGGGATTACCACGGCGACCGGCGACTATCGCGAGACGGCCAACAGCGACATCGTGGTGATCACCGCGGGATTCCCGCGCAAGCCAGGAATGAGCCGCGACGATTTGTTGAAGGCGAACTACGACGTGGTGAAGGCGGTGGTGGAGCAGATTGCGAAGTTTTCGCCGAACGCGATTTTGATCATGGTGACCAACCCGCTGGACGCGATGGCGCAGGCGGCGTACAAGATCAGCGGCTTCTCGAAAAACCGCGTGCTGGGAATGGCGGGCGTGCTGGACTCGTCGCGGATGAGCACGTTCGTGGCGGCGGAGCTGGGCGTGAGCGTGGAGAACGTACACTCGTTCGTGCTCGGCGGACACGGCGACGACATGGTGCCGCTGCCGCGGTATTCGACGGTAGCGGGGATTCCGCTGCCGGACCTGCTGCCGAAAGAAAAGATTGACGCCATCGTGACGCGGACACGGAAGGGTGGGGCAGAAATCGTCAACCTGCTGAAGACCGGGTCGGCGTATTACGCGCCGTCGGCGGCAGCGGTGGAGATGGTGGAAGCGATCCTGAAAGACAAGAAAAAAGTGCTGCCTTGCGCGGTGTACCTGGAAGGCGAGTACGGAATCAACGGGCTCTTTGTGGGCGTGCCCTGCAAATTGGGCGCACGCGGCGTCGAGCAAATTATCGAAATCAAATTGACCGCGGAAGAAAACGCGGCGCTGCAGAAGTCGGCGGCGTCGGTGCGGGAATTGGTGACGGTGCTGGGATTGTAAGGCGCGAGGGCAGCCACGTGGAGCCGCCCCTACGACAGCGCTGCAAAAACAGTAAGGGCGGCTACTCCCGAAGCCTCGGGAGCGCCCCTACAATTTCGCTTCCCGTCGGGCGACCTGCCGGTCGCCCCTACAAACACATCGCATAGGCTTAAGGGCGGTCACGGGGGGCCGCCTCTGCGGCGTGAAATGTTATGGGGTTTTCTTGGGGGGAGGAGGCAGGGCCTTCTCCGCAGTGGCGATAAGAGTCGCCGACTTGATCGTGTCGAGCTTCGGAAACT
>Ga0209726_10008050_pt1 | contig 11511 bp, 10 predicted proteins | sample Subgrocontami54m_FD_187453 | JGI IMG/M metagenome (GOLD analysis project Ga0209726, IMG submission 187453) | Subsurface groundwater microbial communities from S. Glens Falls, New York, USA - GMW46 contaminated, 5.4 m (SPAdes) (version 3) | ecosystem: Environmental > Aquatic > Deep subsurface >... | reverse complement strand
AACACCGACCGGATCATTTATTCCAAAACGCCGCATCAGCAGCGGGCGCCTGCCAGCACGACCAAAATTTTGACGGCCATGGTGGTAATGGATTCTTTGTCGCTGGACCGGGTGATTACCATCCCGCGGTTTGCCGAATCCGTGGAACCTTCTAAAGTTCATTTACGGGCCGGTGAACGCTATACGGTTCGGGATTTGCTACGGGCTACCCTTATCAGCTCCGCCAATGATGCGGCGGAGGTCCTTGCCGTCGCTGCCGCCGGTTCGCAAGCCGCGTTCGCTAAAAAAATGAATGCCAAGGCGCGTTCCCTGGGAGCCAAAAAATCACATTTTGTGCGGGCCAGCGGGTTGCCGGCCCCCGGTCAAATTTCAACGGCTTATGATATGGCCATCATTATTAAACGTGCCGAACGCTATCCGTTTATCGTAGGGACAATGAAAGAACGGACGCGCACAATTCGCAGTTTGTCCGGCCGCGCGATTCATTTACGCAATCATAATAAGATGTTGTGGCGCGATCACCGCGAAGTTGTCGGCAAAACAGGCTGGACCCGCAGCGCGCGCCATTGTTTCGTCGGGCATATTCAAGCGTATAACCGCAAAATTTTGATCGCGCTTTTGGGTAGTCACAGCCTTTGGCGTGATATTAAAAAACTGGTGGATTCCCAGTTTGGTTTTTCGATTTCCAAGATCCAGCAAAACCGCAAGCTCTGGTCCACGCGTGAGACCAAGAACATTCAAGTTGCCCTCCGAAAGGCCGGTTATAACCCCGGCCGGGCCGATGGGATGTTTGGCCCCCAAACCGTGAAGGCCGTCCAGCAGTTCCAGAAGGCCCAAGGCCTCAAGCCCGACGGCGTTGTCGGAAGTTTGACTTGGAAAAAGCTTAAGCGGTATCTATAATACCCTCGTTTTACCATTCCTAACCCGTTGCCATTTCCAAGGTTAGTTTTCTCTACTAGCACCATTCTTTTACGAGGAGCCGCCATGAAACGTTTTCAGGCCTGCATCGCACTGTCCCTCAGCGTGTTCCTGTCTTTGCCTGTATACGCGGCCGAAAATACCGACGCCCCTTTACCCGAAGTCTTTGTCATTCACGATTTTGAGACCGGCGAGATGATCAATAATTTAGGTGGGCCGAGCGGATCCTGGAATTTGGACCCCACCGACATCAATAATTCCTGGTGTGACGAGGACATCGTTGAGATGCCGGGTCCTGACGGCAAAATAGCGCGCGTTTTGAAATTAAACTACAGCGTGGATTCCGCGCTGCCGTCGCAAAACGGTTTTTGGACCAAACTGCAGGATCTGGATGCCCGCGAATACGATCATTTGGACATTGTGTTGAAAGGGGATGTCGATAGCGGATTCACCGAAATATTTAAACTCGAATTAAAAAAATGTAAAGAGCCGCCTTGCAAAGGCGATCCCGTCACGGATGAGGTCATCAAAGGTTCCTTCCGCATTCCGGTTACGTCCGAATGGCAAACCTTCAGCGTCCCTTTAAATAAAATCACCGGCATTATCGATTTTGCGAATCCGGAGTCATGGAAAGATGCTTCGGTTGCGCGCATGGATTTGGATGAACTCGTGGTTGTTTTCCATGATCGCATGGTGACGGCCAAAACCGGGACGATCTATATCGATGAAATCCGTTTGCGGCGCACCGGCAACCCGGGCCCGACCGCCATTGATTTTCCGCCACGCAAAATAGAAAAAACCGGGGATGTGCGGCTGGAAGGCCTTGATTTCGCACGTTTCCTGGTCAAGCGCTTGGGCGGTTTTCCGGAAAAAACCGTGGTGAAGAAAGATTTTCCCCAAGATGACAAAGCATTCATCATGGAAATCGCCAAAGATACCTGGCGCTTTTTTGATGAGATCGTGGACAAAGAACACGGCCTGCCGCTCGATACCATCCAGCTCGGCAGCAAAGACATCGCTTTGGATGATGGCTCCTGGATCGGCGATTACACCAATGTGACGAATATCGGCGTCTATTTGATGGTGCTAGTCTCCGCGTTTGATTTGGGGTTTTTGACGCGGGAAGAAGCCGTCGCGCGCATCCAAACGACTCTTACGACCATGGAAAGCCTGGAGCACCATGAGAGCGGTTTTCCATATAACTATTACGACACCACGACTGCGGAACGCACCAGCTATTTTGTTTCGCTGGTCGACAGTGCTTGGCTGGTGGCCGGCTATTACGTGGTCAAAAATGCTTTTCCGGAAGAATTGACGGCGCAGGCGGACAGGCTTTTAGCGCGCGGCAGCTTGGCCTTTTTCTATGATCCGGTGGAACGCCAATTTTTTCACGGCTTTTACCAGCATCTAGACGTGTATTCGGATTATCATTACGGCGCTTTTTACACCGAACCGCGCGTGGCCAGCTACATGGGGATTGCGCGGGGCGAAGTGCCGGAAGAACATTGGTTTGTCGGCTTGATCCGGACTTTCCCCGATAATTTTGCCTGGCAGAACCAAAAGCCGAAAAATCGCGTTAAAAAGAAGACATTGGGTTACGAATACGAAAGCGGTTGGTACGAATGGAAAGATCTCGTGTATATGCCGAGCTGGGGAGGCTCGGCTTTTGAAGCGTTGATGCCCACGCTGGTATTAAAGGAAAAAGAGCTGGCCCCGGAAGGCTTAGGTCTCAATGATGCGCGGCATGTGCAGGGACAGATCCGTTATGCCACGGAAGAGTTGGGCCAGCCGGTTTGGGGCATGAGTCCGTCCTCGGTGCCGGAAGGCGGTTATTCGGAATACGGGGCCAAGCCGTTTGGCTCCAAAGGGTATAAAGGAAAAATTGTGACGCCGCATGCCACGGTGCTCGCGCTTGAATTCGATGCGGATGCCGCGATCAAAAATCTCCGGAAAATGCTCGAAATGTATGATGTTTACGGCGAATACGGTTTCTATGATGCGGTGAACTCCGAGACCGGTCTGGTAGCCCGGAAATACCTGTCGCTGGACCAAGGTATGATTTTTGTGGCGATTAACAACTATATCAATAACGGTGCGATCCGGAACCGTTTTCATGCTGATCCGGTCATGCAAAAGGCCGAACGCGTCCTGACCGAGGAGAAATTTTTCGAGCCGGCTGCTGACGCACGAAAACCTGCTGACGCTTAAGCTTCTTCATGCTTACGGTCACCACGCCTGCCCAGGGTCTTTACCGGATTCACTTTTTTGACACCCCGGTTGTCGCCGCTTTTACGGGCCGCGAATTCCCAAGAGCCCGCTTTCCGGATTTTCTGAAAGTTCTGGATTTGAAGCCGGAAAATCTTTATCTGGTGAATCAAAAGCACACCGCGCGGATTGTCAAAATTTCCCAAGCTTCTCCCGTGCCGGATACGGAACCCGCCGACGGCCTTTGGACTGCCGAAGAAGGCATCGTCTTAGGCATCCGCACCGCGGATTGTATCCCTGCTTTTTTTTATCATCCGGAGCAGGGGCGTATCGGCTTAGCCCATGCGGGCTGGCGCGGTTTACAAGCGGAAATTCTCCCGGCCATGGCGGCGGCTTTAACGGATGGGAAACGCGCGGCGGCCAAGTCTTTGAAAGTTTTTCTGGGACCTTGCGTGGGCGGCTGCTGTTATGAGGTCGGGCCGGAATTTAAATCTTTTTTTCCGAAAGAATACCGTGTACCCGTTTCAAAAGAGCGCGGCTGCGTGGATTTGGTTGAAGTCGCGAAACGACAGCTCGCCGAGAGCGGGCTTCTCGCTGAAAATGTGCAGGCCAGCGGTTATTGTACCGCCTGCCACAAGGACCGGTTTTATTCGGTGCGCGGGGACGGCGGCACCGAAGAAAGAATGTTATCGATTATCACGCGAGTCCGATTGTCATCCTGAGTCCCGCCAAAGGCGGGGCGAAGGATCTCTGAGATTCTTCGCCCTTCGGGCTCAGAATGACACAGTGCCGCGAGGCGCTGGCATGCCATCGGCTTTCATAGTATAATACCCGGTTTTAAACGGAGAACGACCCATGCAAGCAGGCGATTTAAGAAAAGGCAGCAAACTTATTTTCCGGGGCGAATTGTATGAAGTCATGGACTTCAGCCATCATACGCCCGGCAATAAGCGCGCCTTTATCCAAGCCACCATGAAGAGCCTCAAAAGCGGCAAAATCATCCAAAACCGCTTTGCCTCCACCGAAGACGTCGAACGTGTCAATATGGATTCCAAAGATTGTCTTTATCAATACCGTGACGATATCGGCTTTCATTTTATGGATATGGAAACCTATGAACCCTACCTCCTGAATGAAGAGATGGTTGGAAACGCGAAATTTTATTTAAAAGAAAACATGGAAATTAAAATCGATTTTTATCAGGGCACTCCCGTGGCGCCGCAGCTGCCGAAAGTGGTGGTGCTGAAGGTGACCGAATCACCGCCTTGGGTCAAAGGGGATTCGGTTTCCAATAATGTGAAGCCCGGCGTTTGTGAAACCGGATTGAAAGTAAACATCCCTATTTTTATTGATGAAGGCACGCAGATTAAGATCAACACCGAGACCGGCGAATATAGCGGGCGGGCGTGAAGGCTGCGGCTTCGATGGCCGCAGCACTTCACGTACTTGATCATAAGATCAGGTGCATGAAAAGTTTTACCACTCAGCCGCATGGCTGAGTGCCGCAGCGCGGCGGCTGATGAGGCCGCCGTCGCTACCGGGGGCGATTAGCTCAGTTGGTTAGAGCACACGCTTCACATGCGTGGGGTCTCAGGTTCGAGTCCTGAATCGCCCAGATTTACCTCCACTTGGTTCCGCAAAACGGAACCAAGTAGGGATTAGGTATCCCAGCCGTAGTCATGAAAAACAACATTGTTCTTTTCTCAATTGCCGGGATGGCGGAATTGGCAGACGCGCTGGATTCAGGATCCAGTGGGGGCAACCTCGTGGGGGTTCAACTCCCCCTCTCGGCACCATCAAATATCGCAGAGCTTAAATAACGTGAAACCGATTGTCGTCAATCGCAAGGCCGGGCACGATTATTTCATCCACGAAAAGCTGGAAGCCGGCATCTGCCTGCTCGGTACCGAAGTCAAATCCCTCCGCGAAGGCCGCATCAATCTCAAAGACAGCTATGTCCGCTTGGTGAATCACGAAGCTTTTCTGATTAATTGTCACATTTCGCATTATTCCAAGATGCAGGGGCATGTGGAAATCGATCCCACGCGTACGCGCAAACTGTTATTAAAACAGGAAGAAATCGAATGGCTGATCGCCAAAGGCCAGCGCAAAGGCTATACCATCGTGCCTTTGTCGATTTATTTTAAGAAGGGATTTGCCAAAGTTGAGATTGCGATTGCCGAGGGCAAGAAACTGTACGACAAACGCGAAACCATCAAACGGAAAATGCATGACCGGGAAACTCAAAAAGCCGTTAAATATCACCAGCAAAAAAACCGATAAAACCAAAACACAGGTCATCCCCGCGAAGGCGGGGATCCAGCTGGATCCTCCGGTCAAGCTCGCCTCGCCGAAACTCGGCGAAGCCAAGAGCGAAGGCGGGCCGGAGGATGACAGTTTTGTTTTAGGAGAAAATATGGCAAGAGCCTTTGTCACGCAAGAGCTGCATTTCGAAGCCCCGAATGAAACCGGCCTTTTGGGCCGCGTGGTTTTATCCCTGGCGGTTCAAGATGTCGCCATCGTGCATCTGTGCGCCTATACCGCGGAAAACAAGGGCTTCATGCAAATGATTACCAAGGACAATGCCAAAGCCCAAAAAGCCCTGACGCATTTCATCCCCAAGATTGAAGAGCGCGACGTTTTGGTTGTGGAATTTGAAAATAAAGTCGGGACTTTGGCGCCCGTCGCCAAACTCCTGGGCAGTAACGGCATCCATGTTGCCTATGTCTATGGCACCAGCGGCGATGGTTTCAAGATCACGGGTGTTTTTTCAACCTCCGATAATGCCAAAGCTGCTGATCTGATTAACCGCTCTTAAGCCCCAAAAAATTCCTCCCTTTTTCTGTCTCGTGTCATCCTGAGTCCCGGCCAAGCCGGGCGAAGGATCTTAGATTCTTCGGACTACGGCCTCAGAATGACACCGTGGGCCTCGCCAAAGGCTAGTCTTGTCCTCAACCCATTGAAAATGCTATAATTACGCCATTCTGGGACGGAATTCTTGCTCTTTTACATTTTGGGGGTGAATAGGTTCGACAGGGGTGCTTGTCGTAAGGGGAGCATGCAGAGGTGGTCAGGAGGCCTCTCTAAACACCTGGCAATTTGATAAATGCTGACACCATCAGCTGGAGTGACAGAGCAGTTGGACCGGTTTCGGTTCCGATGAGCTTTGGCGCTCTTTCTCTCGCTGCTTAATTGACAGCGACGTCGCGGTTTCAATGTCTGCTAGAGACATGCGGCGACATTAGCAGGCTACACATTCGAATTCACCGTTGGTTCGGGTGTTAAGATTAAAACGGGTCGCCTTAAGGAATCCTGACCGTGGGAGTTCTTAAGGTTAAATAAATTGCGGTCTAAGCATGTAGAACCTTTTAGGTCAAAACTCTTGGACGAGGGTGCAATTCCCTCCACCTCCACCAGTTCGTGGAGCTTCTGCAGAGTGGTTCGTCAAGAACCGCCTGCAGAGTCGTTGTGCATAAGCGCAACGGCACCTCCACCAGCTCTCATCCATTGATCTGAGACTAGCCTTCCGTTCCCGCAGCGATCAAAAAAATCCGGAGTTCCATGGCCGCAAAGAATTATTATGACATTCTCGGTGTGAAAGAAAGCGCGACCGCCGATGAAATCAAGAAAGCCTATCGGAAGCTGGCTGTCCGTTATCATCCTGATAAAAATCCCAAAGACACCAAGGCCGCCGAGGCCAAATTCAAAGAAGTTTCCGAAGCTTATTTCATTTTAAGCGATTCTAAAAAAAGAGCGCAATATGATCAGACCCGGAAATACGGCGGCGCGACCGGCAATTATGCCAACGCGCAGGGTTTTGATTTCGAAGACCTGCTGCGCCAATTCGGCGGCGGTTCCCGCGCGTCGTCGCGCGGACGGCAGGCCGACAGCCGGTACACTTCCTTCGCCGATATTTTCGACGAACTTTTTACCGGCCAGCAGGGCGGCTCCGCCTATGGCCAGTATCAGACCTATCAAGCGCCCGGCGGCGCGGATTATCCGCCCGAAGCCCCAAGTCCCGACGTCAAAGTGAATTTGAAAATTCCAAAAGACAAAGCCGTGCGCGGCGGTTCCGTGAAGTTCAAGACGCCGGAAGGGCAAATGGTTTCCGTGAAAATCCCGGCCGGTGTCAAAGACGGGCAAAAACTGCGCTTGGCCAGGATGGGCCGCGAATGTCAGGCGTGTCATCACCCCGGGGATCTGATTTTAACCGTCAAAGCAGGGGAATGAGATGGAACAACCGATTCGTCATCATGCTTATGAAATGAAGCAGGCTGTTTTAAACGAACGTATTCGCGACTTGATGCATGCGGCCGGCAACCCTCCGGAAGCAAAGTTTTTAACTGAGATGATTGTCACGGCCCTGAAGATGGGTGAAGACGAGATGGAGCGCGGGGATATTAAAATGATCAATACCGCCATGAAGGAATTGCGTTATGCCCTTAAGGTTTTTTATCCCTATGCCAATACCAACAAGGTAGCGATTTTCGGTTCAGCGCGCACGCCGCGCGACCATCCCGACTATAAACAGGCGCGTGAATTTGCGCGCATCATCGTCAAAGAAGGGTGGATGGTGATTACGGGCGCCGCCTCCGGCATCATGCGGGCCGGTAATGAGGGTGCCGGACGCGCCAACAGCTTTGGCGTGAATATCAAGCTGCCTTTTGAGCAAAACGCCAATCCGGAAATTTTTGGCGACCCTAAACTGATCAATTTCAAATATTTCTTTACGCGCAAACTGATTTTCGTCGCGTCGTCAGAGGCGACCGTGCTTTGTCCGGGCGGGTTTGGCACCCATGATGAAGGGTTTGAAACTCTGACCCTGGTTCAGACCGGCAAAGCAGCCCCGCGGCCCATTATCTGCATGGATCCGCCGGGCAGCCGTTATTGGAGTTCCTGGCGCAATTTTTTGGAGACGCAGCTGGTCACGCGCGGCATGATTGATCCCGATGATATCGGTTTGATTCATTTTACGCATAACCCTCAGGACGCCGTGAACGTTATCAAAGCTTTTTACCGCAATTTTCATTCCCAGCGTTATATCGGACATCGTTTGATTTTGCGGATCAAAAAACCGCTGATAGCCAAGAAACTCCAGACGCTCAACCGCCGCTATGCGGATATTCTGACCAAAGGCAAGATACGGCAATTCATGAAGCCGTTTGCCGAAGAAGAGAATGAGAAGGATACGTTTCATCTGGCGCGGCTGGCGATGTATTTTAACCGGCATAAGTACGCGCGCCTCAAAGCGATGATTGACGAGATTAACGAGGAGTAAAAAGGCAAGACGTAAAGTGCGGCGGTTGAGGATGTCGCCGTCGATTTTACGGCACTTGTACCGATGTACAAGTGCCTAAACTGCCGCGATTAATGAAGTCGCGGCGTTTAGGGCGATTAGCTCAGCTGGTTTAGAGCGCCTCTCTTACACAGAGGAGGTCAGTGGTTCGATCCCACTATCGCCCAGGTTTGAAGGTGTTGTTGGTGTGGCATGGAAAAGAGTCGGCGGCTTTAAATATTTCTTGTTACGCCGACACTGTCCAGATAAAATGTGCGTTCCTTCGGGGGGGCGTAGCTCAACTGGTTAGAGCTCCTGACTGTCGATCAGGAGGTTGCGGGTTCAAGTCCCGTCGCTCCCGTTTTATCCCCACACCGTCGATTCCGACCGCTTTTTTGATGGCCAAAATTTGCGCTCAAACAGTCGAGGTTGTTTATGACACAAGACAGCGGCACAAGGCAGGGGATCATGCGCGATTTCATGATCAAGCATTACAAGCATTTCAATGCCGCCGTTATTGTGGATGCCGCCGAAGCCTGGGTGCAGCATTTGCGCAAGGGCGGCAAAATGCTTCTGGCCATGGCCGGTGCGATGAGTACGGGCGAACTCGGCATATCCCTGGCCGAAATGATCCGGCAGGGTAAGGTCCACGCGATCAGCACGACCGGCGCCAATCTCGAAGAGGATCTTTTCAATCTCGTGGCGCATAATGCCTACCGGCGCATTCCCCATTACCGCAATCTGTCCATCGAGGAAGAAATCGCCCTGCGCGACCAAGGCCTCAACCGGGTGACGGACACCTGCATTCCCGAGGATGTTGCCATGCGCGCGCTGGAGAAGCGCATGCTGGCCCTCTGGCGCAAAGCCGATGCCGAAGGCAAAAGCTATTTTCCTTATGAATATTTTTATCAACTTTTGGAATCCCGCGAACTCGAGGACTGCTATCAGGCCGATCCGCAAAATTCCTGGGTGATTGCCGCATGGCAAAAAGGCCTTAAGATTTACACGCCGGGATGGGAGGATTCGACGCTCGGCAACATGTATGCCTCGAATATCATCAAGGGCCATTTAAAGTCCTCGGCCCCGATACGTCACGGCGTGGATCAAATGACCGAACTGGTGCAATGGTACCGCACCAACGCCGCGCGTGCGGATATGGGATTTTTTCAAATCGGCGGCGGTATCGCCGGGGATTTCGCGATTTGTGTCGTGCCGCTGCTGATCCAGGATTTAAAAGAAAAGGCCATGCCGCTCTGGCGTTATTTCGCGCAGATCAGTGACAGCACCACCTCGTACGGCTCCTACAGCGGTGCGGTGCCCAATGAAAAGATCAGCTGGATGAAATTGGATCCTTCCTCGCCGCGTTTCATGATTGAATCCGATGCTTCGATCGTAGCTCCGTTGGTGTTTTCTTACGTTTTGGAGAGTTAAATGAATTTGAAAAGCCGCATGACGCGCCCGGCATTTTTTATGGGGATGGTTTGGACTTTTCTGCTTCTGACACGGATGCCGTCCGCTGATGCTTTTGATCACACGCATGCGGCCTTGGCCGAAGTTTTGCAGACGCATGTGAGCGTGGATGGCCGCGTGGATTATGCGGCCTTAAATCAGAACCCGCAAAAGCTGCTGGAATATTTGGATGCCGCAGCGGCAATTGATGAGGCCGCCTTCCGCACATGGGATAAAAAGCAGCAGATTGCTTACCTGATCAATCTCTACAACGCGCAGACCATTCAACTCATTCTCGAACACTATCCCGTGCAAAGTATCCGCGACATCGGCTCGCTTTTCATGGGGCCATGGGATCAGGAAGTGGTGCCGCTGTTTGGGCGGCGTGTCAGCCTGGATTATGTCGAGCATGTCATCCTGCGCAAACAATACCGGGAGCCGCGCATCCATTTTGCCCTCGTTTGTGCTGCCAAGGGATGCCCGCCTTTGCGCCGGGAGCCGTATACTGCCGGCAATTTAGAGGCGCAATTGGAAGATCAGGGGCGTCTCTTTTTGGCCACGCCGCAGAAGAACCGCGTCGACACGGACAAAAAAATTGTGTATCTCTCGCCGATTTTTAAATGGTTCAGGAAGGACTTTCAAGCGCAGCATGAAAATATTCTGGATTTTATTAAGCCGTATCTTCCTGCGGATGCCGTCGCAGCCATTGCCGCTGAAAAATACGATGTGAAATACACAGATTATGATTGGACGCTGAACGGGTCGGGGGCCGGATGATGGATGCCGTGCGCCGCAAAAGTATCACCAAGATAGCGGCCGTTATTCTGGGCCTCATCGGCTTGTTCGCAGGCATGCGGCTCTTGGGGGTTCAGGAACTTTTGCGTCAAACTTTGGACCGGATTGCGGCGATGGGACCGGCGGCCCCCGCTGTTTTTATTGTGCTTTATGTTTTGGCCTGTCTTCTTTTTATTCCCGGCTCGATTTTGACGCTGGGCGCGGGATTTATCTTTGGTGTTTTTTACGGCACGCTTTATGTTTCCATGGCGTCCATAGCCGGTGCGACACTCTCCTTTTTGGTGGGGCGTTATGCGTTGCGTGCCTGGGTGGCCGGAAAAATTAAGGCGAACCCAAAATTTGAGGCGATTGATGAGGCTGTCGGGCGGGAAGGGTGGAAGATCGTCGGCCTGACCCGTTTATCGCCGGTTTTTCCGTTTAATCTTTTGAATTATGCTTATGGTGTCACCAAGGTTTCTTTGCGGGATTATTTTTGGGCCTCCTGGATCGGGATGTTTCCTGGTACCGTGATGTATGTGTACGCCGGTTCGCTCGCGGGAAGTCTGACGGCGCTGGGCTCGCGTTCAGGCGGCCGTACAACGGCAGAATGGGTGCTGTATGCCGCCGGTCTTTTGGCGGCGGTAGGTGTGACCGTATATGTCACTAAACTCGCGCGCAAGGCCCTGCAGGCGAAATTAAACGTATGACAACCGGAGTTCTGAATTTATGACAGATTCCTTGAATGTGACGCCCCTGGATGCACACAACAAAACGTTGCTTGGGAACGTGCGCCCGGCGGACTGGCAGAATCCGGAGCCTGCATCTTCTTATAACCTGGTCGTCATCGGCGGGGGCACGGCCGGGCTTATGACAGCGGCTGGGGCGGCCGG
>Ga0209726_10008049_pt1 | contig 11512 bp, 13 predicted proteins | sample Subgrocontami54m_FD_187453 | JGI IMG/M metagenome (GOLD analysis project Ga0209726, IMG submission 187453) | Subsurface groundwater microbial communities from S. Glens Falls, New York, USA - GMW46 contaminated, 5.4 m (SPAdes) (version 3) | ecosystem: Environmental > Aquatic > Deep subsurface >... | reverse complement strand
GCAGCCGAGCATGGCATGGTAGGACGACATTTCGATGATGCGCTCGGGCATCTCGCCCTTGAGCGCGAACCAATCCTCCAGCCGCTTGCGATAGGCGCAGCCGGTCTCGAACACCAGTGCCGCCCGCGATTCCGCATCGCGCGGTGATTTGATCGGCGGGTGATTGGCTGTCGCGACGATCACCATCTCTTCTTCATAGATCGGGATTTTCTCGAAAGGCGCGTCCGGTATCGGCCCTGCCGCCAGCGCCGCGTCGACCTCTCCCCGCAGGACCAGGTTGATGAGCGTGGCGCAAGTGTGGGTGCGCAGTTCCAGTGTGACCTCGGGATAGCGCCGGTAATATTCGCTCAAGGGAGCCGGCAGCCGGACCGCGGCGGTGCTCTCCATGGAGCCGAGGCGGAATAGCCCGCGCGGCTTAGTGTCGTGCACGGACTCGCGCGCTTCCTGCGCCAGATCCAGCAGCCGGTCCGCATAATCGAGCAGAATTTTCCCGGCGGGCGAGAGGTGCAGGCGCTTGCCTTCGCGGATGAACAGCTTGACGCCGAGTTGCTCCTCCAATTGCTGGATGCGCGTGGTGACATTGGATTGCACGCGGTTGAGCTTTTCCGCGGCGCGGGTAATGCCGCCGGCCTGCACCACGGTGCGGAAAACGGTCAGGTCGGACAGCTCCATCGTTCTTTCCTAGAGATGATAAAGATCAATATTATTCATTTTACGTGATTATGCTCCGGCAGTAAAGCTTCTTCGCAATGATGGAGAAGCGCCATGCGGGACAACCTCGAAATACTCATCCGGAATTACGAGCGGCTGACGCCGGAACAGCGCAGCCTTGTGCAGCAGCGCGTGATCGAGCGGGCCAAGATCGCGCGCTCGGCATTTTTGCGCAGCCTTTTGAGCCGCTTGCGGTCCTGGCTGCTCCGCCGGGCCGCCGTCGCCGACCTGAATGCGCTGGACGACAAGGCCCTGAAGGATGTCGGGCTGCACCGCAGCGGCATCGAAGCCGCCGTGCGCGAAGCCCGTCCTTCCAAGGTTGCTTAGGAACCGCCGCCGAGCAGCCGCTTAGGGCCTCCCGCTTCCCACAAAAGCCGCATTTGTGCCTGCATCGAACGGGGTGAGAATTTTTTGCACAGTGTTGCTGTTTTTGGGCTTGGCGGACGTCACGGCGGCGGAGACAATTCCACTGCCGCGTCCGCGGCCGGAAGAAATCGCCAAGGCGGCGGAGCCTCCGCCCCCGTCCGTCTGCTTCGTCAGTCTGAGCGAACACGCCGTCGTGCAAAGCCTGCCCGACTTCAATGAAGCAGGGTGCCCGGTAGCCGACGCGGTGCGGATTGAGGCGATCATCCTGCCCGACCAGCGCCGGGTCGCCGTCCAGCCCGCCGGTACTCTGCGTTGCGAGATGGCCGCGGCTCTTACCGACTGGGTTCGCGACGTCGTCGCGCCTGTCACGGCCGCGCATCTCGGCTCACCATTGCGCGCCGTGGAGAATTTCGATTCCTTCTCCTGCCGCGGACGCAACCGCATTGCCGGCGCCAAGCTCAGCGAGCATGGCATGGGCAATGCCTTCGACCTGCGCTCGCTCAAGCTCGCCAACGGTACGACCGTGCGGCCCACCGATCAGAATTTGTCGAAGGATTTCCGCGACGGCCTGCGCATGAGCGCCTGCGGACACTTTCGCACAGTGCTTGGGCCAGATTCCGACGGCTATCACCAAGACCACATCCATCTCGACATCGCCGACCGTAAGCGCGGCTATCGCATGTGCCAGTGGGATGTTTTGCAGCCTTTGCTCGCCGACGCCCCGTTCTCGCATCTCGGTTACACCGAGGCGGCTGCGCCTTTGGATCTTCGGGCCCCGCCGGTCACCGACGCTGTAAGCACGGCCAAAACCACCCGCGCCAACCCACTTTTGAAAAAACTTTGACGCCGCACTGATTTTTCTTCCCGCTGGAAGGGAGAATCAGGAAAGCGGTCTATCGGCATTGCAAGAGCGGCCTGGCGCCGCCCCCTGACTTTTATGAAGCAAGCCCATGCGTGCTTTGCATGGAGAGCCTTTGATAGACGTGATATTTGTGCTCAGCCTGTAAGGTCCAATCCCAAGGAACACCCCCGTGCTCAGCAATCTCGCCACCCGCGACGTCGAAACCCTTGTCCATCCTTATACAAATCTCGCCACGCTGCGCGATATCGGCCCATTGGTCATCGAGCGCGGGCAGGGCGTCTGGCTGCATGACAGCGAGGGCAAGGCCTATATCGACAGCATGGCCGGGCTTTGGTGCACGGCGCTCGGCTATGGCAATGAGGAATTGGTTGAGGCGGCCAGCGCGCAGATGCGCAAACTTTCCTTCGCTCACCTCTTCGCCTTCAAGAGCCACGACGTCGCCATCGAGCTGGCCGAGAAGCTGAAGGAAATCGCTCCGGTGCAGACCTCGAAAGTATTTTTCTGCGCCTCCGGCTCGGAAGCCAATGACAGCCAGGTCAAATTCGTCCGCTACATGAACAACGCTCTGGGCCGGCCGAAGAAAAAGAAATTCATCGGCCGGGTGAAAGCCTATCACGGCGTCACCATGGCCAGCGCCTCGCTCGGCGGACTGCCGCCGAACCATATCGATTTCGATTTGCCGCTCGATGGTTTCCTGCATGCCGGCTGCCCGCATCACTATCGCTTCGCGCGCGACGGCGAGAACGAGGAAGCCTTCGCCACCCGCCTCGCGGCGGAGCTTGCGGAGCTGATCGAACGCGAAGGGCCGGAAACCGTGGCAGGTTTCATCGCCGAGCCGGTAATGGGCGCGGGCGGCGTCATCGTGCCGCCGAAAACCTATTTCGAGAAAATCGGCGCGGTCTGCGCCAAATACGACGTCTACATGATCTCCGACGAAGTGATCTGCGGCTTCGGCCGCCTCGGCACGGCGTTCGGCTGCCAGGCGCTCGGCTTCAAGCCCGACGGCATTTCCATGGCCAAGGCGCTGTCGTCGGCCTATCTGCCGATCGCCGCGGTGACGGTGCCGGAGAAAATGTATGCGGCCATGGTGGACGAAAGCCGCAAGATCGGCACCTTCGGCCACGGCTTCACGTACGGCGGTCATCCGGTCGCCGCGGCCGTGGCGCTGAAGACGCTGGAAATTTATGCGCGCGACCGCATCTTCGAAAAAACCGCCGCCAAGGTGCCGCGTTTCCAGGCGGCGCTGAAAAAGCTTGGCGAACATCCTCTGGTCGGCGAGGCGCGCGGTTTCGGCTTGGTCGGCGGCGTCGAACTGGTCGCCGGCAAGAAGTCCAAGCAGGCCTTCGATCCGAAGCGCGGCGTTGCCCTCCGCGCGGTGAATTTCGCCCAGCAGGAGAGTCTGATCTCGCGCGCCATCGCGGGAGAAACCTTGTCGATCTGCCCGCCGCTCACCATCGCGGACGATGAGATGGACGAGATGTTCGCCCGGCTCGGGCGCGCCCTCGACCGGACTTATGCCTGGGCCAGGCAGGAGCGGCTGATTTCCGCTTAAAGCCGGGGTGTTGCCGCTGTGCCGCCATGAACGCTCTGTTCATAGCTGTGGCGGTATTACCCGGTCATGGATTCACAGCCTCCGCACAACGTTGTTCCCTTGCGGCCAAAGCGGCGCATAACGCGCCGCAAGCTTTTGCTCGGGGGAGCGGGCCTCACCGGGCTCGCAGGCATCGTTGGCGGCGGCACCACGGCTTATTCTTATGAGGAGGCGAAAAGCCTCCTCGTCACCCGCTATCGCATCGTGTCGCCGCGCTGGCCGGCCGGTAAGCGGCTTAGCATTACCGTTATTGCCGATCTGCATGCGGGCGGCCCCAACATGGGCCGCGCGCAAATCCATCGCATCGTCGAAACCGCCAATGCATTGAAATCGGATCTTGTGGTTCTGCTTGGCGACTATTTCGCCACCCATCCTTTCGTGGACGAGAAAGTGCCGCATCCGGTATGGGCCGCGGCGCTGGCGCAATTGCGCGCGCCGCTTGGGACATGGGCCATCATCGGCAATCACGATTGGTGGTTCGACATCGATGGTGTGCGCAAGGCGTTGGCGGAAGTCAAAATCCCTGTGCTGGAAAATAACGTCGTGGCGCTCGGCGAGCCGGGCAATCGCTTTTGGCTCGCGGGCCTTGGCGATCAGATCGCCTATCGTCTCAAAGGCGGCGGGTTTCGCGGCATTGACGATCTGCCCGGAACGCTCAGCCAGGTTCGTACCGACGATCCGATTGTTTTGCTCGCGCATGAGCCCGACATCTTCCCGCAGGTTCCGGAGAATGTGGCCTTGACGCTGGCCGGCCATACGCATGGCGCTCAGGTGCGGATACCGCTGATCTGGCCGTGGCTTGTGCCGTCAGCTTACGGCGCACGCTTTGCCTATGGCCACATTGTCGAAGAGCGGCGGCAAATGGTGGTATCGGGCGGGCTTGGCACCAGCATCGTGCCGCTGCGGCTCGGGGTCCCGCCGGAGATCGTCCGCATTGACCTCGAAGGGCCAAGCGCCAACGGCGCCGGGCCGCGCGTCAGCCAGGCCATTTCTCGCTAGCAATCGGGAATTTTCAGTCGACAGGCGGCGCGGTCAGCGCGAGCTGCGGATTATGCGGCGAGTCGCCTTCATGCGGCGCCAGCACCACAACGTAAGCGCCGGGCTTTACCCGGTTGTAGAGGTCGATCACATCCTCATTGGTCATGCGGATGCAGCCGGATGAGATCGCCGTGCCGATGAATTCCGGCTGGTTGGTGCCGTGGATGCGATAGAGCGTGTCGCGGTTGCCCTCATACAGATACATCGCGCGCGCGCCCATCGGATTATGCGGGCCGGGGCCGACGAAGCTCGGCACATCGAGGCGCTTCTTGATTTCATCCGTCGGCGTCCATGACGGCCACTCTTCCTGGCGGCCGACCTTGGCGACGCCCGACCAGGCGAGCGCCTCTTCACCCACCGTCACGCCGTAGCGGATCGCCTTTCCTTCCGGCAGCACATAATAGAGATAGCGCGCGTCGGAATCGACGACGATCGTGCCGGCCACTTCCTTGCGGTGATAATCGACGATGTGGCGTTGATACGGTTGCGGGATCGAGGCCTGTGCGTAGGGCGCATTCGCAAGCAGCTTTTTGTCGCGCGGTTTGAAGTTCGCCTCGGAGGTTGGCTCAAGCGTTGATTGGAAACACCCGCCGAGCATCAGCCCAGCGATCACAACTGCGAGCCCGCGCGCCGCCATAGCTCCCCCACCCATGTTCCCGTGTTCAGTCCGGCAGCTTTTTCTTCGACTCATTTCATAACCGAAAAAACAGCCGGCCTACTAGGTGCAAAAGGCGCATTCCAAAAGGTCTTTCGCAGATGTTGCAGGAAAGCCGCAGTGTTCAGAAGCCGCAAAATTCCTTGCCTTGATGGGCCCTGTGGTCGAGTACCGGTGCCATTCTGCTGCTGGGGGAGCCTGGCACGGCAATCGTTAAGGCACCGTTTACCATGGGTGAGGCTGCATTCATTGGGGAAATCGGCGATGGCGGGGTCTTCCGGGCTGGACCGGCAAAATCACGCAATGGTGCGATTTGCCGCTCATTTCCGCCGCGTTCGGGGTGCAGGAAGGCCTGACCCGCAGATTACGGCAAGTAGCAGAGCGGAGCATGAAAAATGACAACCGAAAACACCGCTGAATCCCCTCGGGAAATCCCGGCGGCTGAGCGGGCCAATCTTGATCGCCAGTATCGCAAGATCGGAATTTCCGCGGTCGCGGCGGCATTACGCTATCAGGGCGGCGCCAAGAACCCGGCTTACGCCCCAGCCGTCGCCTCGCGGCAGGACGACGAGCACCTCGTAGCGGCCGCCTGACCGGCGCGTTCTCCTCTATCGTTTCTTCTTGCAGGAATCTTTCTCTGAGGTCATGACTTGGCCAGCCGCGTGATTTTGCGGGCCGCGCTTTTTTATGCCGGCCGGGCAATACGGGGATGGCATGCTCACGGTCTATGTTCCGCGCGGGACTTCTCTCGAACGGCAGACGGTTGAAACTGAAGCGGATCTGCCCGCCTCGGCGGTCTGGATCGACCTCGTTCGCCCCACTGTTCCGGAAGACAAGCTGGTGGAGCGCCTGGTTGGCATCGCGGTGCCCACGCGCGAGGAAATGCAGGAGATCGAAGTCTCCAGCCGGCTCTATGTCGAGAACGGCGCGCGCTACATGACCGCGACCCTGATGTGCCAATCCGACACCGACCTGCCGAAAACCACGCCGGTTACTTTCATTCTTGCGGGAAACCGGCTGGTCACCGTGCGCTACGACGATCCCCGGCCGTTCGTCCTGATCAGTAATAAGCTGGCGCGGATTTGTCCGCCTAGCGTCACCGGCCAGGGCATTTTCATGGATCTCCTGGATGCGGTGATCGATCGCTCCGCCGACATCCTGGAGCGCATCGGCGCCGAGGTTGACCAGGTCTCGCATTCGATCTTCGAACCCGAGGATGCCGAGCCGCCATCCTATAACGACGTGCTCAAGGCGCTCGGCCGCAAGGGCGATCTCACCTCCAAGGTGCGCGAAAGCCTGGTGTCGGTCGGCCGCCTCTTGTTGTTCCTGGCGAACGAAGCGGAGGGCTTGCGCTGGGCCAAGGACACGCGCGCGCAATTGCAATCCATGCAGCGTGACGTGATTTCGCTCTCGGACCACGCGACCTATCTGTCCAACAAGGTCACGTTCCTGCTCGATGCCTTGCTCGGCATCGTCAGCATTCAGCAGAACGACATCATCAAGATTTTCTCGATAGCCGCAGTGGTTTTCATGCCGCCGACGCTGGTTGCCTCGATCTATGGAATGAATTTCCATCACAACATGATCGAGCTCGAGTGGACATACGGCTATCCCTTCGCGATCTTTCTGATGGTGCTGGTCGCGGTATTGCCGCTCTTGTTCTTCAAGTGGAAGAAGTGGCTGTGAAGAACGCGATCGGCGCTCTCACACGTGCTGGCCGCCGTTGATGTGGATTTCCGCGCCGTTGACGTAAGACGCCGTGTCCGTGCACAGCACATAGATGATCTTGGCCACCTCGTCAGGCGTGCCCAGGCGGTGCAGCGGGATCTGCTGCTCCACGATCTTTTCCGTTCCCGGCGACAGGATGGCGGTGTCGATCTCGCCCGGAGCGATGGCGTTCACGCGCACGCCGAGCGGGCCGAAATCCGCCGCCATCTCGCGCGTCAGCGACGCCAGCGCCGCTTTCGACGTGGCGTAGGCCGCGCCTGCGAACGGATGCACGCGCGAACCGGCGATCGAAGTCACGTTCACCACCGATCCCTTCGCCGCTTTCAATTCGTCCAGCAGCCCGCGCGCCAGCATGATCGGGGCGAAGAAATTCACCTGGAAGATCTGGTGCCAGACGTCGCGCGTGGTGGCGATGGAACCGAGCCGCTTGCCGCCCTCGGCCTTGGGCGAGATCGCGGCGTTATTCACCAGCGCGTCGAGCTGGCGATTGGGCAGCCGGCTCTTGATCTCGGCGATGGCCGCGTCGGTATTCCCCGGGTTGGCGAGATCGACCTGGATGTGATCCTCAGGTCCCGCTTCCCACGGGCAATTCTCCGGAAACGGATGCCGCGAGCAGGTGATGACGCGCCAGCCCGCGGCGGAGAAACGCTTGACCGTGGCATGGCCGATTCCGCGGCTGGCTCCGGTGAGCAGAAGCGTCCGGCGCGGCTGGTTGGTCGAGGTCGGCATGGGGCGATGCTAGCTCAAGGATAGAGCTGCGTCTTGCTCCACGGCGCGTCCGGCCCGGCACGGCGAAACTCTAGCCGCTCATGCAGCCGGAATGGTTTGTCGCTCCAGAACTCGATGACCAGCGGCATCACGCAATAGCCGGCCCAGTAGGGCGGGCGTGGCACCGCGCCAACCGGATATTTCGCGGTGTAGAGCGCCACGGCTTTTTCCAGCGCGAAGCGGTTTTCCAGCGCCGCCGATTGCCGGCTTGCCCAGGCGCCGATCTGCGCCATGCGCGGGCGCGTCGCGAAATAGGCATCCGCCTCCGCGTCGCTCACCTGCGTCACCGGGCCGCGTATGCGCACCTGTCGCCGCAGCGATTTCCAATGGAACCCGAGCGCCGCCTGCGGCTGTTCGCCCAATTCTCGTCCCTTTTGGCTGTCCATATTCGTGTAGAAAACGAATCCTCGCTGGTCGAGGCCCTTCAGAAAGACCATTCGGATGTTCGGCAGGCCGCCGGAGTCGACGGTTGCGAGCGCCATGGCATTCGGGTCGGAAGGTTCGCTGCGTGTTGCCTCGTCGAGCCAGGCGGAAAACAGCCGCAACGGCTCGTCGGCATCACCCTTCGTTAACCAGGCTGAGTGTTCAATTGGACCTGCGTCCGTCATCGTCAGGGGTACTCGCGTGGTTCTAGCGCCGAAAGCCGCATCAAGCGCGCTTCCTTATAATGGAACCGCGGCAGCGAGCCTATGCCGGCTTTCGGGCCGCCTCGCCCTTGTGGGGGCTCTCGCCGCCGCGTTGGCCGCAGGCGGTTGCAGCTTTTCCTATCAGCTCGGCTCGATGTTCGAAAAAAAGCCTGATGAGGCCGCCGTCGATCAGACCGGCTCGATCGGCGCCTTGGCGGTCGCGGAAACGGCGAGGGCCGAAGCCCTCCCGGAAGACGATATGGCCTATGCCCGGGTGGCGGCGTTGGAAGTCTTGTCGCGCGGCGGCAAGGGCAGCAGCCAGCCCTGGGAAAATCCGCAGACCGGCGCGCGCGGCACCGTCACCCCCATCGCTTCGGCCCGCACCGAGGCCGGTGTCACTTGCCAGGATTTCCTCGCCAGCTATCTGCGCGAAGGCTCCGCTGAATCGTGGCTGCAAGGCGAAGGCTGCCGCGCCCAAAAGGGCAAATGGGAAGTGCGCAGCCTGAAGCCCTGGAAGACTTCCTGAACCGTTAAACGAGTGTCGTTGCACTTAAACGGCTTTCCCCCCACATTGCTCAATAGGCTGGGTTTTCGCCCAGCTTGAGGGATTGACCGGAGTTCGACTGATGCGCGATCCCTATGAGGTCTTGGGGGTGGGCAAGGGAGTCAAGGCGGCTGAAATAAAAAGCGCCTTCCGCCGGATGGCGAAAAAGCTGCATCCCGACGCCAACAAACAGGATCCGAAAGCGGCCGGAAAATTCGCCGAGCTCAACGCCGCCTATGAAATTCTGGGCGACGAGGAGAAGCGCAAGGCGTTCGACCGCGGCGAGATCGACGCCGAGGGCAAACCGCGCTTTCAGGGCTTTGCCGGCGCGGGCGCGCAACCTGGCGGCTTCGGCCGCGAGGGCTTTGAAACCTTCACCTGGGACTCCAATGGATTTCAACGGCGCGGCGGCCGCGCGGGCGCGCAACCTGGCGGCTTTGGCGGATTCGAAGACATCTTGAAAGACGTGTTCGGCGGCGCGGGACGCGGCAGGCGCGGGGGCCCCGAGGTCCAGTTCGAGCCGGAAAACTTCGGCACGGGCGGCCGGGGTCAGGATATCAGCGCCGAGCTGACCATCACGCTGCCGGAAGCAGTGAAGGGTGCCTCCAAGCGCCTGCGCCTGTCGACCGGCAAAGAGCTGGACGTCAAAATCCCACCCGGCCTGTCCGACGGGCAGACGATCCGCCTGAAAGGGCAGGGCATGCCCGGCCCGGACGGCACCGCCGGCGATCTTTTGATCCGGATTTCTGTCGCGCCGCATCCGATATTCAAGGCCGACGGCGCGGATCTGCGCCTCGATCTGCCGATCACGCTTTACGAAGCGGTGCTGGGCGGCAAAGTGCGCGTGCCGACGCTCGACGGCGCGGTGGAATTGTCGATCCCGCCGCAGACCAACAGCGGCCGCACCTTCCGCCTCAAGGGCAAGGGCATTCCGTCCAAGCAAGGCGCGGGCGATCTCTTCGCCACCGTGCGCATCATGCTGCCGGAGCGCCGCGACGAGGAACTCGAAAAGCTGATGCGCGAATGGCGCGACAACAAGCCCTACAATCCGCGCCAGGATTTAGAATAGTCATTCCGGGACGGCGCACCGCACCGGCTAATTCTACGTCACGAGCCCTTGCCCGCCGGCTCGATCTGTTCGTAGGCGGCGCGCGCCACTTTCCATAGCTGTTTGCGCTCGGCCGCGCCGCTCACGAAGTAGGCGACGTTGTTTTCCGCCCAATAGACCGCCGAGGCTTTTTCGGCAGGGTTGTAACGCATCGCGGTCGCCGGCGTTTTGGCATGCGCGCAATAGAGCGTAATGCGGTCGCCGCTGGGATTCTCATACATGAAGAAAGCCGCGGCGGCGCCGTTCTCTCCAGGCAGCAGACGGCCGCCCACCAGCGTTAGTCCCATCGCTTCAAGATTCGGTGCGCGCAACTGATAGCCGACCCGCTTCGACAGCCATTGCACCAGATGATCGGTTTCGGCCGCCGATACTTCCACCGGATGCCGCACCTCGACGGCATACAACCTATGGGCATCGAGCGCCTGGGCGGCCAGCATGTCGAACTCATTGATCGCGGGCGATCTGCCGCGCGCGATCCAGCCCGCAGCGCCGCCGATCAGCAATGCCGCAACCACCGACGCGGCCGCCATGATTTTCCAGGAACGCGCCGCATAGCTGATCCGGTCGAGCTTCAGGCGCGAAGGCACCGGCTGCGCCGCGATGTCGTGATAGCGCGCGCGGATCGCCTCGCTTTGCGCGCGCCATGCGCCGGCGCGCGCGGCATCCTCCGGATGCGCGGCAAGCCACGCCTCCACGGCTTCGCGGCGGTCCGGCGGAAGTTCGCCGTCGACGAAAGCGTGTAATTCCTCTTCGGTCACCGGCAGATCGTTATTCTTCATTGGTCTTCTTCGTTGTTCTTGTCTTGAATCATTTCACGCGCCGCAGGACCGGCCGCTCGCTGTCGAGATAAGTCTTTATCTGCAAGCGCGCCCGCGCCAGCCGCGACATCACCGTGCCGATCGGCACGCCCTGCACTTCGGCGACCTCCCGGTAGCTCAACCCTTCAAGCACGACAAGCAAAAGCGCCGAACGCTGCTCTTCCATCAGAGAGGCCAGCGCCCGCTCGATGTCGCGCCCTCCCGCTTCCGGCCCGCTCATGTCGGCCGCGTCGTTCTCGCCGATCTCCAGAAGGGTGGGCCGCCGCGCCAGCGATCGCAGGCGGTTGCGGTTCAGGTTGATCAGAATCGTATAGAGCCAGCTGCGAATTTCCCCACCAAGAAAAAGATGCTCCGAGCGCAAGGCCCGTACCAGCGTGTCCTGCACCAGATCGTCGGCGGTGTCGGCATCGCGGGTGAGCGCCCGCGCATAGCGCCGCAGCGCCGGAATCGCCGTTTGCACCCCCTCTTTGAACCCGCCCAATGACGCCTCCGGATTGCGGCTTCGTCAGCCACTCTACGCGCCATCTTCCGCCTTGCCGCCTGTTAAATAAACCCCTCCAAAGGCCCAATATTCCAGCAAGTTAACGTCGTCCGGCGATAGAATCGGCGTTTGCTTGAAGGCCCCAGGACCCTATGCCATACGAGGCCGGCAGCCGGTAACCGGCGGAGCAGGGGGCATCATGCCGGAAGCCTCGGG
>Ga0209726_10008048_pt1 | contig 11512 bp, 7 predicted proteins | sample Subgrocontami54m_FD_187453 | JGI IMG/M metagenome (GOLD analysis project Ga0209726, IMG submission 187453) | Subsurface groundwater microbial communities from S. Glens Falls, New York, USA - GMW46 contaminated, 5.4 m (SPAdes) (version 3) | ecosystem: Environmental > Aquatic > Deep subsurface >... | reverse complement strand
TTCATCGCCGGCAACAAGCCATTCGAGTCGGAGATCGCGCCGCTGCTGATCATCATTCGACTCGAAGAGTACGACTACACCGGCGCGATGGCGCTGGCAGTGGTGCTGCTGGTCATCTCGTTTGCGCTGCTGATCACCATCAACCTGCTCGAACGCTGGGCGAGCCGCTATCAACACTGACATGGCCGGAGCCGTCAAAGCCAACTTGGGCAAGCGTCACGCCGCGTCGCAGCGCGGCATCGAGGAGTCGCCGCTCGTGAAGTGGCTTCTCATCGCGATTACGCTGGCGTTCCTGCTGACGTTCCTGCTCTTGCCTCTCGTGAACGTCTTCGCGCAAGCCCTGAGCAAAGGATTGGCGGTTTACTTCAAATCCTTGACCGACCCCGACACGAAGGCAGCCATCCGCCTGACATTGACCGTGGCCGCGATCAGTGTGCCGCTGAACCTGGTCTTCGGTGTCGCGGCGGCGTGGGCCATCGCCAAGTTCCAGTTCCGCGGCAAGTCGCTTCTCATCACGCTCATCGACCTGCCGTTCTCTGTTTCCCCGGTCGTCGCGGGCTTGATGTTCGTCGTCCTCTTCGGCTTGCAGGGTTTTCTCGGCCCGTGGCTGGACCGCCACGATCTCAAGATCATCTTCGCCGTGCCGGGCATTGTGGCGGCGACGGTGTTCGTCACCTTCCCGTTTGTCGCGCGCGAGTTGATTCCGGTGATGCAGTCCACCGGCAACGAACAGGAAGAGGCGGCCTTGACGCTCGGCGCGGGCGGCTGGCAAACCTTTTGGCACGTCACGCTGCCGTCGGTGAAGTGGGGCTTGCTCTACGGCGTCATCCTTTGCAACGCCCGCGCGATGGGCGAGTTCGGCGCCGTGTCGGTCGTCTCCGGCCACATCACGGGCGTCACCGACACGATGCCGCTGCGCGTGGAAAAACTTTACCACGAATACAACATGACGGGCGCGTTTGCCGTGGCCAGTCTGCTGGCGCTGCTGGCGCTGCTGACCCTCGGCCTCAAGACCCTGCTCGAATGGAAGCAGGCGCGCGACTACGCGCGTGCCCAACGCGCAATGCCCGAGCCTGAAATCGCCGCTGGCAGAGTTGATCCCGCATGAGCATCGAACTGAGAAACGTCACGAAGCAGTTCGGTGAAGTCAGCGCCGTCAGCCGCGTGAGCTTTTCCGTCAAGGAAGGCGAGTTGATGGCGTTGCTCGGCCCGAGCGGTGGCGGCAAAACGACCGTGCTGCGCATGATTGCCGGGCTGGAGGTGCCAACCACCGGCGACATCTTCATCCGTGGCCAGCGTGTCAACGACATTTCCGTCCGCAAGCGCAACATCGGTTTCGTGTTTCAGAGCTACGCATTGTTCAAGAACATGACCGTGTTCAAGAACGTCGCGTTCGGCTTGAAGATCAAGAAGTGGAGGCGCGCCGACATCGAGGCGCGGGTGACCGAACTCCTCAAACTCTTTGGGCTCCAAGGCCTCGAACATCGCTACCCGCACCAGCTCTCCGGCGGGCAGCGGCAACGCGTCGCCATCGCCCGCGCGCTCGCGCCCAAGCCCAGCGTGCTGCTGCTGGACGAGCCGTTCGGCGCTGTGGACGCGAAAATCCGGCAGGAGCTGCGCGAATGGCTCGTCAAGCTCCACCACGACCTCAACGTCACCACCATCTTCGTGACGCACGACCAGGAAGAGGCCATGGAAGTCTCGAACCGCATCGTCATCTTCTCGCGCGGCAACCTGGAGCAGATCGGCACGCCGCGCCAGGTGTATGAGCAACCGGCCAACGAATTTGTCGCCCGCTTCATCGGCGTGTTGAACGTGCTCGAACTGGAAGTGCAAAACGGTGTCGGGCGATTCGGCGAGTTGGAGTTTCCTGCACCCGGCATGACTGATGGCCAAAAGCTGCGGATCGGCTTCCGCCCTTATGCAGTGCAGATTTCGCCGGACCTCACACAGTACCGCTGCCACGCGATCCTGCGGCACACGTTTTTCCTCGGTGTCATGCTGCGCGTGGAGCTGGAGCTGCCGTCCGGGCTGACCATCCGCGCCCGCATGACCAAGGAGGAATATGCTCAACTCGGTCTGGCGGACGGCATGGAGGTGTCGTTTCACATTCGCCAGTACCGCGTGCTGGCCAAGGAGGGCGCGCCGTTGACACCGGAGATCGCCGTGCTCCAGGAGATGCCGCCCAATCTTGGCGAAGGAATCTAACGTGTGGCGCGGCCCCGGTGGAGTTCACGCTTGAGTTGACGCTTCGGTCCACCGAACGGCTCGCACCAGTGAGCAGGAGGGACAGCGCGATCAAGAATCGACGAGTGCCGGAGCGCCTACATCCCAGCCCGCGCCCGCCGCGCCGAGCGGCGTGACCCGAAGTTGTCAGTGTCAGCACCATCCCGCCGGGAACGGAACGCCGGATTCATCCGGCAGCGGGATCGGCGGACCACGGTCCTGCCGGATGAATCCGGCGTTCCGCTACGCTTCCGACCGAGGACTTCGGGATGCGCCGCTGCGCCGAGCTCGGCGTCGTTTTCCTTTTGTCTTTTCCTGGGCGGCGGCGTTAACTCCGCCGCTGACAAACGATCGGCAAAACTCTGTTATGGTTAAACGTCGCGCACTGCTTGCCGCCGCGGGAGGCCTGTTGCTTTTGTTTGCCGGACTGCCGCGCGGGCTGAGTTGGGATTACGAAGGCCATCGGCTGGTCAACCAACTCGCGCTCGCGTCGTTGCCGGCGGATTTTCACAGCTTCGTCCGCACGCCGGAGACTCAAGAGCGCGTCACGTTCCTGAGCGGCGAGCCTGACCGCTGGCGAAACACGCCGGACCTGCCGCTGAAACACTTCAACAGCCCGGACCATTACTTCGACTTCGAGGACCTGCAACCCCTGGACCTGAAGCCGGCCAACCTGAGCCACTTCCGCTACGAGTTCCTGGCGCAATTGGCAAACGCGCGGACTGCCCATCCGAAGCGCTTCCCGCCGATCGACCCCGCCAAGGACGCCGACCACACGCGGGCTTTGATTGGCCTGCTGCCGTGGACGATCACGGAGTATTACGCCAAGTTGAAGTCGCAGTTCTCCTACCTCAAAGCCTACGAAGCCGACGGCACGCCGGAAGAAATCGCCAACGCGCAGCAGAACATCATCTATACGATGGGCGTGATGGGCCACTTCGTCGGTGACGGCGCGCAACCGCTGCATACCACCAGGCATCATCACGGCTGGGTCGGTCCGAACCCGCGCGGCTTCGCGACCAACTACTCGTTTCACGCGTGGATCGACGGCGGCTTCTTCGAGAAAGCGGGCCTCAATCGCGCCGAACTGCTCGGCCGCGTGCGTCCGGCGAAACCGCTGTGGCCCGCAGAGCCGAAGACTACTCACGCGGACGTCTTCCCAGAAGTCGTGATCTTCCTCGTCGATCAACACCAGATGGTCGAGCCGCTCTATGAGTTGCAACAGAAAGGCCTCCTCTCCGGCGAAGGCGACGTGGGCAAGCAAGGCCGCGCCTTCCTCGCCGGCCAGATGCTCAAAGCCGCCCAATTCCTCGGCGACCTGTGGCTGACCGCCTCCGAGCAGACCACGCCCGATGGCTACTTGAGGGCGCAGTTGGCGAAACGAAAAGCGACGAGAGACAACCCCACACCGGTACACTGAGACACGCCTTCAATTGCGAATCAGAAATCAGAAATCAGAAATCGACAATCGCAGTGGTGGGCCCGCTCGGATTTGAACCGAGGACCAAGCGATTATGAGTTTAGGAAGACTGATATTGAACACTTGAGAAAAGTTGCAGTGAGTTGCGTTTCTCGCTTGTTTTCAATTGGTTGTGACAGAAGCTCATAAACTCCATGCAACTTACCACAACCAGTCAGAACCGAAAAATTGGCCAAGAATTGGCCAAGCAAACAGAAGCGCCGAACGCGAAAAACGGTTCCGATTAGCATGATCCAACGCCTTTGATAAGCCGCGCTCGCGTTCGCGAAGATGGATTGATTGAAGCTCATCCTGATCGTCATGTGCGTGGGAATTCCAAGCGGTGGTTGCGCCGGATTTGCTTGCGCCACTCGTTCGTTACTTGTGCCTGCTCCGCGTAGTCCGGCCATTTCGCTACGGCGGCGCGAACTTCCTCCACAATAGCCTCGGCGCGACCGCGTTTCATCAGGGCGCTCTTGGCGCAGGCGCGAAAGTCAGCCAGCGTGAATCCGTCGCGCTTCCCGTTCAGCGTCATTTGATGCGTGGCAGTCCAACTGCCGGTCGGATTGTAGCTGTAGGTCACATCGAACGCGGGCGCGAGCGACCAGCGTCCGGCCTTGTCCATCAGGAAAGCGATGTTCTTGACGTGATCGTCCTGATTGCGGGCGATGATGTTGAATGTCATCCGCCAGAATTGTTCCTCCACCGCTTCCATCGGCAGGTTCAACTGGCGAATCGTCAGCAATGCCTGTTCGTAGGAGTATGCGCCCGCGTGATTGAAATCAAAATGGGCCAGGGCGCACAGCGACTGCATGTGCAGCTTGTCGCCACCTTCGAGCCGGTCGAAGCGACGGCTCATGAAATGCCGTCGGCCACTTTCTTCGAGCAAACGGCACTCGCTCATGGTCACGCCCGCCGCTTTCGCCATGAGTGAATAGGCGTATTCGATGGCTCCGTAACCCTTGGGGTCTTCGAGTTCCTTGTCTTTGTTTCCGGTGACGCCATCGAATTTCAGCAGCCAGTAACCGAAGCCTTTTCCCGCTGCGACCTGCCCGGAGCGAACTTCGTTGGTTTCCGGATTCCAGGCAATGACCGCTTTGGCCCGTGCGCCGCCGGCTGAGGTGCCGACGCGCAGAATGTCGTTCAAAGCGTTTTTCCTGCGGTCGCCCGCAAAGCTGGTTTTCAGATTCTTGCGCTGGCTCAAAATTTCGGACGCCAGCTTGACCAAGGCATCAATCTCAATCTTCTTCGCAGTTTGCGGCTTCGGTCCCAAGGCCGGCACAAACTCCAAGGCTCCCATGCCGCGTGCTCCGGTGTAGCAAAGCCGTTCGACCGCATTGAAGCTTTCCGGCGTTCGGCCCTGTGTTGCCAGCCAGGCGTCAATCAGGGCGTTGCCGAATCGGTCAGGCAACGAATCGGCCAGCAGCCCCGGCAGGCCATGAAAGGTCTGCTCTGGCAAATCCGGAAAGAGATAGACTCGATCGCTCAGCGGCATTGTGATGGGCGAAACCTCGATCCCACTCCCCGCAAACGCCGGGTCATACTGAAACGCCGCGAAGCGGCCTTCGTCCTCCAGCGAAACGGCGCCGATGGTTCGCCCCCAAAGTTTGACCTCTGCCAGCATCATTGTTCATCTCCCCATTGCCACTTTTTTGATGGGGCTTTCGTCTTCCTTTTTGCCGAGGCGCGCTGCCGCTTCCGCCCACGCAACTTCAGTTGCTCGACAGGGCTGGGCACTGGTTCCGGGACGAGCAGATCGAAGCGCTCAACCAGATCAAGCACCCGGCACACGCGGATGAAGCCCGACAACTGCGTTGCCACGCTGCCCGATTCAAGCCGTTCCACCGTGCGCTTCGAGACGCCGGCCTGCTCCGCCAGTTGGGCCTGCGTGAAGTTCCGCTCCAAGCGCACTTGGGCCAACCGGCCGCCCAACTCGCTCAGAACGGCTCCGTCAGTGGCTTGTTTTGTGATTTTCATAACACGTCATTTATGGCGAATAAATGCCACAAAGTCAAGCAAGTCGTCATAAACGGCGACTAGAGAATATCTTCCAATTCGCCATATCCGGCGACTACATTCCGCCAAACCGCAGATTTCGCCTCAATCGGCGACCTGCCAGCCCCAACGCAACGGCCCAGAGCCAGCACCAGTTGAAACGGGAGGATGCCACGAAGACCAACCACGTTCGGTGTATCTGATACACCACCGCGCACCCACTCTGGGGCGAACATGCCCGCATGAGTACGAGCGAGCCGCTGACTCCTCCAAATCAACTGGCAGGCGTCTCCCAAGCCGGGCAAGAAGTTTCCCGGACGGTGGGCGGAACGAAGCGTTTCTATCCCAAGACGCACGCTAATTATTGGAAATCCAGGTTGGAGCATCGCACTTACTCGCGCGATGGCAAGACCTGCGAAGTTGCCGAGTGGTCGGTCAGAATCCACTACAAGGGCATCCGCAGAAGTTTCGATTTGGAAACCGCCAGCAAAGAGGAGGCGGCGACCAAGGCGCGGGACATTTACCGCTCGCTTGTTGCCAAAGGCTGGTCCACCACGCTGGCGGAACTTGCACCGCAGCCGGAGACTCCCGTCAACGTGACGGAAGGAAATCCAACCGTTGGGGAATTCCTGGCGGAGGTGGAGAGGACATCGACACTCAAGCCCAAGACGTTTCATCGTTACGCTCAATACTTCCGAATGATGGCGGCGCAGATTCAAGGGGTGAAATCCGACCGTTCGCGATACAATTATCGCACCGGAGGTCTGACGAATTGGCACGAAAGAGTGGACGCCATTCCCCTTTCAGCCATCACGCCCGCAGCCGTGGCCGACTGGAAAATCGCGTATCTGAAGCGCGCTGGCAGCGACCCACGACGAAGGCTGGAAGTGAGTCGTTCCTTCAACTCGGCACTGCGGCACTGCAAGAGCCTCTTCAGCGCGCAAATCATCAACCAACCCAACTTCGCGGTGAGGATCCCGCGGTTCAAGGTGCGGGATGGCCAGCTTGGACAAAGGGATGCCTATTGGTTCGAGACGTTGAAATTCGAGCGGACAGGCTCAATGAAATTCCAATCTCCCGCCGGTGTGACCTACGAGGGCCTGGTGCGCAATGCCCGCAGCGAACTGCGCACCGAAAATCCCGAAGCTTACAAATTGTTCCTGCTTTGCCTTTGTGCCGGGATGCGCCGCGCCGAGGCGGACGTTTGCCTCTGGACACAGTTGAACCCGGAAGACAGTTCCATCCGCATAGAAGCCAACGAATACATCGAACCCAAACACGGTTCGGGCGGCACAGTCTATGTTGATCCCGCGCTCATGAAGGAATTGCTCAGTTTCAAGGAGCAAACGCCAGGACCATTCGTGGTGCGTTCCGACTGGAAATGGAAGGCAGCCGAGTATATGCGCTATCGGTGCGAACCGCACTGGCGCGTTTTGATCGGATGGCTGGAGGCCAATGGAATCTCGGCGCGGAAGAAAGTGCATGAACTGCGCAAGCTCTTCGGCGACGCCATCGTCAAACAAAACGGCATCTTCGCCGGCAGCGCACAGCTCCGGCATTCAACCATCCAAATGACCGCCAGCCATTACACCGACCCGCGCCAGCGCGCGGCTCTCCCTGTTGGCAATCTGTTCTCGGACGACGGCACGCAAACCGTGCCTGACCGGCAGTCTCAGCCCGAGCTTTCGGCGCAAAGGCTGGGAACAAGCGACTTCAAGACTGGAATCAAGAACGGGGTTTGATCTAGTCCCAGCGACATTCGTCCTCAATTCCATTGGCGGCATCTGCCCGGCATCCGCCGATGAAGTTTCCGTCGTGTTCACCCGCCTGTGCCCGCGCCTCTGGTTGCTCCGCGCAACCTCGCGCCAGCGGTCGAAACATCTTTTCGCCCTTTGTCACTCCGTTGCTGATGCTCCGCTGCCCGCCGGTGCGAGCACAGGGGGGTGCGTTTCGTCCGGAGCGGTCCTGCTCTCTCTCGGTGGAGGTGAATCGCAAGACTGAGGAGGGGTGAGACATGCTCAGTAAGTTGCCAAAGAAGGTCACCGCGCTGGCCCGTGCGGGCGGTTGGCTGCGCTCATTTCGCTCCGCCAACCCACCGCACGCGCCGCGACGGTTTGGATCATTGGCGGTCCGTGCCGCTTCCCGTCGCGCTTGGCGGAGACGACTATCCGCTCGTTCCGCCCGCTGCTCCGTCCAGCGACACCGACCGCCTCGACATGCCGGTTGGGCATGATTCTTGGCAATTCTGCCTCCATGGACCTCATGTTCCGTTCGCACAACGAAGCGTCTGACGCTACGCTACGTAAACGAAAAATCAGCCTGAACACACGCTCAAGAGCTTCGCCGAATTGGCGCGGAAGAAGCCTGTATTGACGCGCGGATGGCGCTAGCTGTCGGCGTGCTTCTTCGCTCACTCCGTGAACTCTTGTGGTTACTTGCCAGACGGTTTCATTCCGGTCACGACGATTTCGAGAATCACAGGCTGGCCGTCAGGGACGAGCGGCCGCTGATTGCCAGGCAATGCCGCAAGAAAGGACAATTCCATCCGTTGCATGGCCATCTCAATGCGTCGCAAGGAATGGCCGCGCAACGAAACCTCGTGGGTTGCGAAGACCAGACGGAGTTGCTGTTCCTTCCCCTCGCTCTTGAGTTCGGAGAAAGCAAATTGGTCAAACGGCAGCAGCAGGCTTTGTTCAGCCGACAGTTCGACTTTGACCGCGCGAGCGTTCGGATCGCTCGCCCAACATTCGGGTGATTTTGTGCTCATGTGTTTGTTTGGGTTGAGGGTGATGACAACGAGAAAGCTTGAGGCGGCAGAAACTGTCCGCCGCGCTACGACCGAAACGAAGCATGTAGCCGTGAAGGCGATCCCAAAGGCGAGCGCCGCGTCGAGGCGCGATTCTGGGCGCGAGTTCCAACGCCAATGGCCTGTGCCCGGAGCGCGTCACGTTCTCGCGAAGTCGCTCCTTGTCCGGTGTGAAGATGCGAATGCCGCGTCGCCCGCGCGAAATCGTCACGTACCATTGCTGGGCGTTGGTTGCCGCCTTGATGGTCGAATCGGAGAACAGGACGTAATCCACCGTCCTGCCTTGCGAGCCGTATGACGTGACGGCGTAGCCGGGGAGAAATTCGCGAAAGCTCGAATCCAGGACGCGGCCGTCGGTGAGTTCAATTGCGCCATCAGGACGAACCGCTGCCACCGCAACCAGCTCGCCATTGGTCACGCGCCCGCCGGAAGCCAGTTTGCGATTCGCTTTCAAGTGAAGGCGGTCGCCAGAGGCAAGTGTCAGTTCGCGAAGCTGGCACACTGAAATGCGGTCGAGCATCTTGTTCGACACAGTGACGAACCGCCCGCCGACCTCGACCAGTACTCCCGATTTCACGATGCCTGCCAGCTTTCCCTTTGCGCCTGGCTCAGCTTCGCGGATCTTCTGATTGAAAATCACGACGGCATCTTCCGGGTAAAATCGCTCATCGCGCTTCTGCGCATTCGTCAGGTCAAGCTTGTCCAGCGCCTGAACCGTCGTGTCACTTGGACCGAGTAATCCCTTTGCTTTCAGTGCCTCGCGCACGCGCGAGTTGACGTGATGGACTTCCGCCCAGGTCTGCGAAACCACGACCGCCGAAGCGCTTTGTTCCGCGAGATGGATATATTCTTCGGCGAGTTTGTCCCCTTGCGTGCCCAGGCCACAGGCTACCACCGCGCCCATCTTGTCGAGCCGTTCAAAAGATTCGCTCAACTTGCCAGCCGCCGCTGATTCGACAGCTTTCCGATACTGCGTGATCCGAGTGCGTTCATCGGAGTCCTTACCAAGCGCCGGGTCTTGCCGGCGAATCTTGTGCAATTCGACCGGTTTAACGCCGGAATGTCGCTCGATGGCAAGCAGGGCATCCGAAGCTTCGACAGCACCGTGCTGCCGCGTGTCGCCGGAAAGTATCAGCCGTGCATTTCGCTCGCGGACCAGTCGAATGAGTTCGAGCATCTGCCGTCCGCCAATCTGGCCCGCCTCGTCCACGACAACGACCGCGCCAGCGATCAGTTCACGCTTGAGGAGGAAGTTTGCGACCGTTGACGGTGACGGCAGCCCGGCCTTCTCCATGTCCACGACTTGCTGACGTTGCGGTGCGAGGACAACAACGCGCCGACCGGCCTGTTGAACTTGCTCGACCACTTCGCGCAGAACAAAACTTTTGCCTGTGCCCGCGCCGCCACGAAAGAGCGAGATGGTGTTCGTTGAGCAGAGTAAAGCGTCGAGAGCTTTGCGTTGCTCATCATCCAACGTCGGATTTACAGGGCGCGAATTCGCCACCAGCGGATGGCAAGCGGCAACGCCTTCTTTGGCCGTCTGGACGATCTCCCATTCACGGAGCAAAACGTCACGCAGAGTCACTTCACCCGGACGCGCTTCGTCCCGGATGTAGCCGCGCTGCCGAGTGAAGTCCGTCAGTTCAGACACCGAGAAAGTCTCGCCTCGCGCCCGGCCCAGCGCCTCCTGCCACACTTGGCACTCAAGCACGACGGAGTTCCGATCAAACAGATGTTCCTCTGCCCATTGCACGGCATCGGCCAAGGACACACGCTTTTCATCGGATGGATTTTGCGTGGACTGATTACGGAGGCGGCTGATTGCTTCTCGCTCCTCTCGCGTCAACTGCGATTCCCACACGGCCAGCAATTCGTCCCGGCTCAAATCTCGCTGCTTGCGTGCCCGCTCTGCCGTCGCCAGCAGTCGGCGTGCAGCCATCACGTCTCCACCCACAAGTACTGGTTTTTCGGCCAGCAGTTTCGCCAGCGCCTTGTCAATCTCCGCGCGCCGTTTTGAGAACCGCTCACAGAGTTCGTCCGGGACTCCCTCGACTTGAAAATCTCCCCGCGCCCGGTTCCGAATCCGGTAGCCGAAACTCCGCAATTCGCGAGCGAGTTCGTGATAGTAGGCGTTCTCGGCAAACTTCCTGGCACGTAAAAGTTCGTAGTTTTGAAGTGCCTTCCAACGATTCTCGACCGAATCGAAAGTCGCATTGAAGACAATGCAGTGCGTGTGCAGGTGCGGGTCGAGGGCGCGCGACGTATCGTGAGTGAACAGAGCCGCTGCGAACTTGCCCGTAAGACGGTCGTTCTGTGCGCCGCCGGTCCGAACGCGAGTCGCTGCAAACGCCTCAAATTCCCGCCATGCCGACCTCACGGCTCGCGCATGAGCTTCAAGAATCCGTTCGTCTTTGCCCAGGAATCCAGCGAGCGACACCGACTTCGGTGGTGAAAACGTGAAGTCGTAGAATATCCTCCGATTGGCGGCGTTCTCGCCGCCTTCGATCCGCGTGGTGTTCAACCGCTGTGTCAGCGTCTCGCCTGTGGAGGGATTTTGATTTTCGCACAGCCGCAGGAAGTCATCGGCGCGGACTTTCCCGGACAGGCCAAGTTGTTCCGCGCCCAATCCAGACCATTCGCCGGCCACGCGCTGGCCTTCGTTGTAGTAGTCGCCAACACAGAGGTGTTCCTCGAAGTATTCCCGCGCGTTCTTGAGGTTGTATTGCGTCTTTGCCGTGATCACGAATCGGACACTACACGGACTGTGCGCGCATGTTGTGTATCAGATACACCATCGCGCGGACGATTTGTGCTCAACTACGACCATGCGCACGACCGCGACTCTGAAGCCGGGCAACCAACTGTGGGGCATCTACCACACTGACCGGGAGTATGCCCACGTGATCGCCGATCCACTCCGCACGGTCATCGAAGCCCCCACCACACTTGCCGCCGAGGAGGCCGCCGCGCGACTCGGTTTCAGTCAACCGTGGGCGCATCCCGTCACGTCAGAAGAAGTACGGCGG
>Ga0209726_10008047_pt1 | contig 11513 bp, 11 predicted proteins | sample Subgrocontami54m_FD_187453 | JGI IMG/M metagenome (GOLD analysis project Ga0209726, IMG submission 187453) | Subsurface groundwater microbial communities from S. Glens Falls, New York, USA - GMW46 contaminated, 5.4 m (SPAdes) (version 3) | ecosystem: Environmental > Aquatic > Deep subsurface >... | reverse complement strand
GACTATTCGAAGACTGTGCGTGGTAAATATTACAAAAAGATACTGAAGGAAGGTGCGAACGTCGTCGTCCTTGAACCGGACGTGGCGAAGGCTTTCCCGACCTCGGCCGTCGTAAACGATGCACTCCGCGTAGTCCTCAAAGCGGGGCAAGCTGCCAGACGTTTAACAAACCGCTCAACACGGACGCGCGCAAAAGCAACGCGCGTTGGTTAGCGGCACGTTGAGATTCTGTAGAAAAAGGTCCCGAACGCGCGATTTTCGCAAGGCCTACAAAATGCGACCTCATAGAACGCTCCAGAATCAACGCAAAACTTTTCGGAGGGGTAAATGCATACCCAAAATAGAACGAGAATGACAGGAGTTAAAGTGTCCAGGGTTTTTCTACACCCTCGTTCGGCAGCAGAGGTCTTGGGACATGGCACGTACCCTGCGTGAATACTTCAACGGGATAGCGGATATCCTCGCCAGCCGGGCATTGCTCGGCGGCGATTCGGCCGAAAACACTGACATCGGCTCCAACCGCGAAGTTATCTGCCGCGAGTTCCTCGGAAAGCACGTCCCGAAGAGATTTGCTATCAACATCGGCGGGGACGTTTTCGGTGTGGGAAATAAGCGATCTGGGCAAATCGACATCTTGGTCAATCACGACATGTCGATGAACTTCATGGAGAATCACAAGATTCGCTGCCCGGTCGAGAGCGTTACCGCGGCGATTTCCGTGAAATCCCGCCTTACAAAGGATGAAATCTACAACGCGCTGAGCAACCTAGCATCTATTCCGCAATGTGACCCATCCGTTGTTAGCCTCAGCCCCTTGAAGAAAGGTGTTCCTGAGTATCTGTTGTCGTGGCCATCGCTCTTCGTTTTCGCCTACGACGGAGTCGAATGTGCGACATGTGTTGAGCATGTCGCGTCATTCTATGCTGAGAATCACGTTCCGTTCAACCGGATCCCGCGTTCCATTATCGTGAACCGAAAATACCAGATTGCGCTCCTGCAATACAATGTTCCAGGGGCTACGGTTGATTCAAAGTTTGACAAGGCTTATTTGCAAGTTGGGCAACCAAGTGAACAGGGTCGTGGTGCTCCATTGTTTTGGATGATGCATGAAATGGCGAAAGGCCTCTCGTGGCTGGATGGTATGTACCTCAATTATGGCGCGTATTACAGTGAGGTATACGAGTAGGTCAGACGCCGAACCAGGCGCTGCACCTGACCGGGGCCGCATTACGGTTTCACGCGACATCAATCTCTTGCAGTGGCCCCGGCAGGTGAGCTTGATCGTTGAGGCTGTAGAAAAAGGTCCCGACCGCAATGTTTGACGAAGGCTCACAATATGCGACCTCATAGAACGCCCCACAATCCACGCAAAAGTTTTCGGAAGGATAAATGCATACCCAAAATAGAGCGAGAACGGCAAGAGTTGTAATGTCCGGGGTTTTCCTACACCCTCGTTAGCCAAGGAGGCGTAATGCACAAGTTGTACTTTGCAATTGCATTTCTCGTTGCGAACTCCGTTGGAAATGCAGCCGATTTAGGAAGGCAGTTTATAACGGCAAAACTAGCATACGGAGCATCAGTCAGTGTTCCAAAGTCATGGCAAGTTCTACGCGGCAATGAAATGCGCGCTATTGGGACAAGCGTCGGGGCTGCAATTGATCTTGCTGGATATGCACAGCAACTTGAGGGAAGTGAAACACTCATTGTGGCAAATTTTCCAGACCCTCAACTTTACGCAGGTATGACCATCACCACGCTTTCCACTCCTAGCCTAACGTCTGCGTTACCGGCTTCGCTAACAAACGCTCAAGTCAAGGCGGGTGAAGCGACCATCCGTCAAGCCGTTGAAGCTGTGCAAGCCCGACTCGGAACAAAAGTGTTCGGGTGGTCTCCGTTGCATAAAACAGTGGTTGGTCGCAATACCGTGATGTACACCAGCTACTTGCGTTCATCCGCCGCGGGAGAGCGGAGAGTTCATCTATACAAATTCTTTGGCTCTGGTCGAACATATGATTTGGCTCTATCGACTAGCGTTGCGCATGAATCGCTCAACGGAGTAGTGCTTGAAAAGATTGCCAATTCTTTCGTGGTGCCTTAGGGCTAACATTACGCTCTGAGCTTTACGTTAGCCATACACGAAATGGAAATCTGCTCAATTAACTGGGGTTCCGTAGCCGACTGGGTTTCTGGCTTGGGATCGATGGCGGCTGTAATTACGGCACTTTATCTCGCCAGTCGCTCGCAGAAGATCAAACTATCAGGCTATTGCGGAATTCGTTTGGTAGTCAGTACGGGAGGTCCCCAGCAACAGCTTGTTTTTCTATCGGTTACAAATATTGGAAGCCGCACGGCAACGATCTGCAACATCGGAATGAGCGTTGGTCGATTTAAAAAACGGCATGCGATCATTGCGGCGCTTAAAGACATTTACTCCGACGGCATTCCAGTCACGCTGGCAGATGGCCAAGTGGCGAAGTGGGGGATTCCCCTCAACAAGGAAATGCAGTGGATAAAAGAACTGGTCGGTGGGTTTGTTAAAACTGAGTCTGACGCGCACACCTTACGTTTTTTAGTATTCCCTACGCATGGAGCCGCAAAGGCCATCAAACCCGATCATTCACTTGTTGAGCCAATTCTCGAAGCACTTCGCTCAAAAAATGGCTAACAAACGGTTCAAGTCGTTCGCTTCGCTCACTGGGTCGCGCTGCAAGCGGCGCGCCCCTTAACCTGAGCGTTGAGGCTGTAGAAAAAGGCCCTTAGCGCGAGCCTTGAATAAGGTTCGCAAAGTGCGACCTCATAGAACGATCCACAATCATCGAAAATATTTTTTGGAGCGAGAAAATGAGATCGGATTCACTTTTTTGGCGTGCAAAAGACCTAGACGGCTTGGAACCGAAATAGTAGAAATGTGAACCCAAACCCATTTTTGTGAGCCGACATGACCAAACCCCGCGTTCTCATCCTGGCGGCGATCGTCGCGCTGATTGCCGCGTTTTTCGCCTTCGATCTCGGGCACTACTTCAGCCTCGATTACTTCAAATCGCAGCAGGCGGCAATTAACAGTTTCTACATCGCAAACCCGTTCAAGACCGCGGCGCTGTTCTTCGTAATCTACGTCGCGGTCACTGCGCTTTCGATCCCGGGTGCCGCGGTAATGACGTTGGCCGCCGGCGCGGTGTTCGGCCTGCTGTGGGGCACGGTCATCGTGTCATTCGCCTCATCGCTCGGCGCGACGCTCGCGTTTCTCGCCTCGCGCTTCGTGCTGCGCGAGGTGATCCAGGCGCGCTTCGGCGACAAGCTCGCCGCGATCAATAGCGGCGTCGCAAAGGACGGCGCATTTTATCTGTTCACGCTGCGGCTGGTGCCGGCGTTCCCGTTTTTCGTGATCAACCTCGTCATGGGCCTGACGCCGCTCAAGACCTGGACTTTCTACTGGGTGAGCCAGCTCGGCATGCTCGCCGGCACCCTCGTTTACGTGAATGCCGGGACCGAGATCGCGAAGATCGAGTCGCTGCGGGGCATCCTGTCGCCGGGGCTGATCGTCTCGTTCACGCTGCTCGGGATTTTCCCGTTGATCGCAAAATGGATCGTCAACCTCATCAAGGCGCGCCAGGTCTATAAGAAATGGAGCAAGCCGGCACGCTTCGACCGCAACCTGGTCGTAATCGGCGCCGGCTCCGCGGGGCTCGTCACCGCCTATATCGCCGCCGCAGTCAAAGCCAAAGTCACGCTGATCGAGAAGCACAGGATGGGAGGCGACTGCCTCAACACCGGCTGCGTGCCGTCGAAAGCGCTGATCCGATCCGCCAAGCTGCTGTCGCACATCAAGCGCGCGCCCGAATTCGGCATCCGCTCGGCAAGCGCCGAGTTCGATTTCGCCGACGTGATGGAGCGCGTGCAGCGCATTATCAAGACTGTCGAGCCGCACGACTCGGTCGAGCGCTACCGCCAACTCGGCGTCGAGTGCATCACTGGCGACGCGAAAATCACCTCGCCGTGGACAGTCACGGTCAACGGCAGGACGCTCACCACGCGCAACATCGTAATCGCCGCCGGCGCGCGGCCGTTCGTGCCGCCGATACCGGGCATCGATGAGGTCGGTTACGTGACCTCCGACACGGTGTGGAATCTGCGCAAGCTGCCGCAACGGCTGGTGGTGCTCGGCGGCGGACCGATCGGCTGCGAGCTGACGCAGTGCTTCGCGCGCTTCGGCTCGCAGGTCACGCAGGTCGAAATGCTGCCGCGCATCCTGATCCGCGAGGACCCGGAAATTTCCGGCAGGGTGCTCGAGCGTTTCCGCGCCGAGGGCATCAACGTGCTCACCAGCCATCGCGCCAGGCAATTCAAGCTCGAGCACGGGCGGAAAATCCTGATCTGCGAGCATGACGGCAAGGACGTGGAGATCGAATTCGATGAACTGCTGTGCGCGGTGGGCCGCGTCGCCAACACCGGCGGTTACGGGCTCGAGGAGCTCGGCATCCCGGTGTCGAAGACGCGCACCGTCGAAACCAACGAATACCTGCAGACGATTTACCCCAACATTTACGCCTGCGGCGATGTCGCGGGGCCGTTCCAGTTCACTCACACCGCAGCGCACCAGGCGTGGTACGCGGCGGTCAACGCGCTGTTCGGGCGCTTCAAGAAATTCAAGGCGGATTACTCGGTGATTCCATGGGCGACGTTCACCGATCCGGAAGTCGCGCGCGTCGGCTTGAACGAAACGGATGCCCGGCTGAAAGGCGTTGCCTGTGAAGTCACCACTTACGGCATCGACGATCTCGACCGCGCGATCACCGACGGCGAGGCACACGGCGTGGTCAAGGTACTGACCGTTCCGGGCAAGGACAAAATCCTCGGCGCCACCATCGTCGGCGAACACGCCGGCGATCTGCTCGCCGAATACGTGAGCGCGATGCGTCACGGCCTGGGCCTCAACCAGATACTCGGCACCATACACACTTACCCGACGCTCGCCGAAGCGAATAAATACGCGGCCGGCGCATGGAAGCGCGCGCACCAGCCCCGGACATTGCTGCAATGGGTCGAGCGCTACCATGCGTGGATGCGAACGTGAAACGCGTGAACCGCAGTCTTCGATTATTGAGCATTCCCAAATTGCGTGACAATTCGACCGCCAATTGACGAATAGGGCGGCGCACAGCCCCTGTGTGGGAAACGTCAGGCGTTAAGCGTAGACTTATCGCATGAGAAGCGTTATCCAAACAACCTGAAACAATTGGAGGATCAATCATGGCCGGGCATAGCTATACTGCGATTCTGGAAAAAGAGGGTGACATGTATGTATCGCTGTGCCCCGAACTCGACGTGGCGAGCCAGGGCGCAACGGTCGAGGAAGCAACCGCCAATCTCAAAGAGGCAGTAGAACTATTTCTTGAGTGCGCCGATCCGGAAGAGATCAAACGGCGCTTGCATTCTGAAGTATTCGTGACCCGCTTCGAAGCCGTGCATGGCTAGATTGCGTGCCCTGTCGGGACGCGAGGTGTGCCGCATCCTGCAACAGCACGGATTCACCGAAGTGCGGCGTCGCGGCAGCCATGTCGTAATGCAGCGCCGGACCGAAACGGGGACGACCACACTTCCCGTACCCGAGCACAATGAGATCAGGATCTGAACTCTGATGGCTATCATCCGCCAGAGCGGACTGCCACGTTCCGCATTCGAATCCTGATGCGCACATCCAGCTTAGACTTGTCGCATAAGACGCGTTACGTAAATCCTTTCGCCAATTGACGAACTCGTAGGGGGGATGGAGGCGGGGCTGTTCGCGCCGGAATCCACCGCAATTCGAACTGGTGGATTGCGCTTCGCTCCATCCACCCTACGCTGAAAATTATTACGGACTAGAATTGCGTGATGGTTTCGCTATCCATCATTATCCCGTGCCTGAATGAGGCCGCCGGCATCGTCGCCGCGCTCCAAGCGTTGCAACCGCTGCGGCAACGCGGCGCGGAGGTCATAGTCGTCGACGGCGGCAGCAGCGACGACAGCATTACGCTCGCCACGCCGCTTGCGGACCGGGTATTGACTGCGCCGCGCGGACGTGCCTCCCAGATGAACGCTGGCGCCGCGCTCGCGCGCGGCGGCGTTTTGCTTTTTCTGCACGCCGACTGCGCGTTGCCGCACGATGCAGACCGGCTGATTCTCGACGGCCTCGCCGCGAGCGGCAGGTGCTGGGGACGCTTCGACGTGAGCCTAGCCGGCGCACATCCGCTGCTCAAGCTGGTGGCATTCATGATGAACCGGCGCTCGCGCCTGACCGGCATTGCCACCGGCGATCAGGGCATGTTCGTGACCCGCGGGCTGTTCGCCGCCGCCGGCGGGTTTCCCGCCATACCGCTGATGGAAGACATTGCGCTTTCCAGGATTCTGAAATCGCATGGCGCACCACTTTGTCTGAGTGTGCGCATCACGGCATCCGGCCGGCGCTGGGAGGAACGCGGCGTGCTGCGCACGATAGTGCTGATGTGGCGGTTGCGTCTCGCCTATTTCCTCGGCGCCGACCCCGCCAAGCTTGCGTTGCGTTATGACGGAACCCGCACCCGTCGCTGACACGCGGATCATCGTGTTCGCGCGTGCGCCCGAGCCGGGCGCAGTTAAGACGCGCCTGATCCCGCTGCTGGGTGCGGCGCGCGCAGCGGCGTTGCAGCAAATCCTGATCGAGCGCGCGCTATCTACCGCGCTCGCGGCCGGGGTCGGCCCGGTCGAGTTATGGTGCGCGCCCTCGGCGCAGCATCCGCTGCTTGCGCGATACACCGAACGCCAAGGCATTGCTGCCGTCAGCCAATGCAACGGCGACCTTGGCGCGCGCATGCTGCACGCGGCGATGACCGCGCTCGCGTCCGCCCCGCGCGTCATCATCATCGGATGCGATTGCCCTGCCCTGACCGCCGGCGATCTGCAACGCGCCGCTGCCGCGCTCACCGGCCGCCACGACGCGGTGTTGATCCCGGCCGAGGACGGCGGCTACGTATTGCTCGGACTCGCGCGCGGAAATGCGCAGTTGTTCGCCGACGTGGCGTGGGGCACCGATCAGGTGATGATTACCACGCGCAAGCGGCTCGCCGCTCTCAACTGGCGCTGGCTGGAGTTCCCCTCTTTGTGGGATGTCGACCGCCCAGCCGATTTCGAGCGCCTCGCCGTGAGTGGGCTGATTCCTGGTCTCGCGGCCAGCCTTGTTTCACGATAGGGCACTTTCGATTGCTCGTCATGCCGGACTTGATCCGGCATCCAGTTGCTTGGTTTTACTGGATTCCGGCTTTCGCCGGAAAGACGGAATTTGAAACTTTGGCAGACCTAAAATTAATCCGTTGCCTTTTGCAGCGGATAAAGGGACAATAGGCGTCGCTCTAAGGGCTTGTTAATAAATGGTTTTGAAGCGTCGACGACGATAGTCTCCTCACTCCGCCTGAAGACCCGCCGCATGTCAGATTTGGCCAGCTTACGCGCGCTCAGCACGACTTCCCCGCAGCTTCCCGTTCACTGGTACTTCGATCCGCAGATTGATGCCCTTGAGCAGCGGCTGCTGTTTGCCCGCGGCCCCGGCTACGTCGGGCACGCGCTGATGGCGCCAAACCGCGGCGACTATTACGCGCTCGAGTGGAACGGCAACGCGCAGGCACTGGTGCACAACCAGCGGGGCGTGGAACTCCTCAGCAACATCTGCCGTCACCGCCAGGCCATCATACTCAAGGGACGCGGCAACGCCGCGAACATCATTTGCCCGCTGCACCGCTGGACCTACGGCCTCGACGGCAGGCTGCTCGGTGCGCCGTATTTTCCGGACAACCCGTGCCTGGACCTCGCGCGCACGCCGCTGCAAAACTGGAATGGATTGCTGTTCGACGGCAAACGCGATGTCGCCATCGATCTGGCCAGGCTTGGCGTTAAACACGATCTCGATTTTTCCGGCTTCATGCTCGACCGCGTGCAGATAGACGAGTACGCGTGCAACTGGAAAACTTTCATCGAGGTCTATCTCGAGGACTATCACGTCGTGCCGTTCCACCCCGGGCTTGGCAATTTCGTGTCGGTCGAAGACCTGCGCTGGGAATTCGGCGACTGGTACAGCGTGCAGACCTGCGGCGTGAAAAAAGGCCTCACCCGCCCCGGCACACCGATTTATGAAAAGTGGCACGACGTGGTGCTGCGCTACAACCAGGGCCGCGAACCGCCGCATGGCGCGATCTGGCTCACCTATTACCCCAACATCATGGTCGAGTGGTACCCGCACGTGCTGGTGGTGAGCACCATCGTGCCGCGCGGCGCCGAGGCCTGCACCAACGTGATCGAGTTTTACTATCCCGAGGACATCGCGCTGTTCGAGCGCGAGTTCGTCGCCGCCGAACAGGCCGCCTATGCGGAAACCGCGCGCGAGGACGCCGAAATCTGCGCACGCATGACCGAAGGCCGCCGCGCGCTGTATCGGCAGGGCATCAACCAGACCGGGCCCTACCAGTCGCCGATGGAAGACGGCATGCGGCATTTCCACGAATTCGTGAGAAAAGAAATCGGGCAGCACGTTGCGCCGCATTCGATCTGAATGAGTTTCACGACCCTGGTCTCCGTCCGCGAGCTCGCTGCGCATCTCGACGATCCGCACTGGATCGTGTTCGACTGCCGCCACGATCTGACCGACACCGAATCCGGCCGCCGCGCCTACGCGCAATCACGCGTCCCCGGCGCGCGTTTCGTGCATTTGGACGAAGACCTGTCGGGACCCAAAACCGGCGCCAACGGCCGTCACCCTCTGCCCGACCCGGAACAATTCCGTTCCCGGCTTGCCGCGCTCGGCATGACCAACGGCAAGCAGGCGGTCGCGTACGACGCCTCAGGCGGCTATTACGCGGCGCGCCTGTGGTGGATGCTGCGCTGGACCGGGCACGACCGTATCGCGGTGCTCGATGGGGGCTGGGACGCGTGGCTCAAGGCCGGCTTGCCGGTAACCGCGCAGCCGCCCGCGATCGGGGCCGGCAAATTCAGCGGCGCCGCGCGCGATAACGCGGTAGATGCGCGCTTCATCCTGACGCAGCTTGGCCAGCCGCGTATTCGCCTCATCGATGCGCGCAGCCCGGATCGATTCCGCGGCGAAAACGAAACGCTGGACCCGGTCGGCGGCCACATTCCCGGTGCGGCAAACCGTTTCTTCAAGAACAACCTCACGGCTGACGGCTGCTTCAAACCGCCCCTCGAACTGAATCGGGAATTTTCCGCGCTGCTCGATGCGCTGCCGCCCTCGCAGGTCGTGCATCAGTGCGGTTCCGGCGTCACCGCGTGCCACAACCTGCTTGCGATGGAAATCGCGGGCCTCACCGGGTCGAAGCTCTATCCCGGCTCGTGGAGCGAGTGGTGCAGCGACCCGCGGCGGCCGGTCGCACGCTAGCGGCAGCCGGCTGCGCCATCCGCCATGATGCCAGCGGCCGCGGACATCATCCTCGTCATCCATTTCCTGTTCGTCGCGTTCGTGGTCAGCGGACTGGCGCTGATCTGGATCGGCGCGATGGCCGGCTGGCGTTGGGTTCGCGATTTCTGGTTTCGCATCGCACACCTTGCGGCCATCTGTTTCGTCGCGGCGGAAGCGCTGCTTGGGATGATCTGTCCGCTCACCACGTGGGAAGACGCGTTGCGCGGAGCGCCAACCGAAGCGGGCTTCATCGCACGCTGGATCCACCGCATTCTGTTCTACAGCTTCCCTGATTGGGTATTTACCGCGGCCTACGTGCTGTTCGCGCTCGCGGTTGCAATCACGATGCGGCTGGTGCCGCCGCGGCGGCGGCGGAATTAGCGACGCCGCGATTTTCTGTAGTGTGATTGGACGGGAATTCGGCGCCTGCGCTATACTGGTTTCCCGCAGGCGTTTCGGGAATGTTCGAGTATTCGACCGCAGTTGACATCCGCGTGCGGAACCGCGGTCTGTCCCACGATGCCGATCGGCCCGGCGCCGTGCTTTTCATTGAGTAGATTCACCGAGGAGAACTCTTGGTTAAGCCCGTCAAGAAACCGAAAAAAGCCAAGACGCCGGCGAGCCAACGCAGTAATCCGGGATTTGCCGCCGCGCTTGATCCACGGGACCTGACCTACGTCTGGAACCAAAACCCCGATCTTGCCGAGCAAATTTTGACGCGGCTCGCGGATACCGTGCGCGGCGCGGTGAAAACATGGCAGGGCCGGATCGGTAATTTCACCGGTGACGGATTTCTCCTGATGTTTCCCCAGGCAGAATATGCGGTGCGGGGGCTTGCCGCGGCGATCGACGCGTGGGAGCCCCATCGCAGGCAATTCAGCGAAGAACTGTTCAAACTGAATGCGCCCTTGCCGGATGAGCGCTCGCTGATGCTGAGAACGGGTATCGCGCACGGCCACTACCGGATCTTTCGCGGCATGGAGCGCAATGACATTGCCGGTGAAGTCGTCAGCCGGACAAGCCGCTACGAAGGCGCAAGCAAGGCGCATTTCGAGGCGGATATTCTGGAAGGCAGCCTGGCCCCGCACCAGCGGATTTTTGTCACTCAGGACGTCTTCAACCTGATCGAGAGCAAGGCGGATTATTGGTACTCGTTGCGTGTCGAGTTCAGGGGCTCCGACCGGCGGACTGCGTCCGGACTCGCGCCGCCCTCCGACCACATCGTCGCCTTATGGCCAAAATCCGAGCGGACCGCCGATCAGATCGCCGCAGTTTCGCCCGAGAAACTCCTGCGTGCTGCCCGCGGAACGTCCAGGCTCGACGTCGCGGACCGGCTGGTCGAAGCCGCGCGAAGGATCGGGCTTGCAGAACCTCTGATTCAGGTTGAGCGGGATTCGCCCGGGCGTCCCGCGGCGCGGGAAATTCTGCTCCGCGCCATTCCCATTTACCGCGAAGCCCTGGAATTGATTCCTGCGGACGAATCGCCGGCGCGGTGGACCGGAATCCAGAACAACCTGGGTGCCGCCCTGCGCAGGTTGGCAAATCTGCATGCCGGGCCGGAGCGCGCCGCGCGTCTGGCGGAAGCGGCAAGCGCGTATCGCGAAACGCTCAAGGTGCGCACGCTCGAATCCTCGCCTGCCGATTACGCGATGACGCAAAACAATCTTAGCACCGTGCTCTGCGATGAGGCGGAATTGCTCGCCGGGCCGGAGCGCGCGGAGTGCCTGACGGAGGCGGTGAGGGCAGGTCGCGAAGCCCTCAGAGTTTACCGGTTGGAATCATCGGCGTTGCAGTACGCGATGACGCAGAACAATCTGGGCAATTCGCTGCGCCGTCAGGCAGAACTGCTGGCCGGCCCGGAGCGGGCCGCGCGTCTCACTGATACGGTGAGCGCGTTTCGCGAAGCGCTCAGGGTCTACGCGCCCGAGTCGTCGCCTGCCGACTACGCGACGACGCAGTACAATCTGGGCGTCGCGCTGCGCGATCAGGCTGAACTGCTTGCCGGAACGGAGCGCGCCGCGCGCCTGGCGGAAGCGGCGAACGCGTTTCGCGAAGCACTCAAGGTGTACACGCTCGAATCCTCGCCTGCCGA
>Ga0209726_10008043_pt1 | contig 11513 bp, 17 predicted proteins | sample Subgrocontami54m_FD_187453 | JGI IMG/M metagenome (GOLD analysis project Ga0209726, IMG submission 187453) | Subsurface groundwater microbial communities from S. Glens Falls, New York, USA - GMW46 contaminated, 5.4 m (SPAdes) (version 3) | ecosystem: Environmental > Aquatic > Deep subsurface >... | reverse complement strand
GGCAATCAGTACCGTTGAACGGATTGAGCGCTTTCCCTCGGGAGATCGGAATCCCGCGATTATTGCCGATCCCATACCCCAAATGAAATACAGAAGCAGGGCGGCGCCAACCCACAAACCGCTGTTTGCGATCCAGTTCCGGTTCTGTTCGATGCCCGTTAAGTAGAGCCAGTACAACAGGGTGGCCATCAAGATCGCCACGCCGGCCCATCCTGCATACGAGGCTGTTCTCTGCCGAACGCTATATACTTTCTTCGGAGCTAGTCTAGGCATGATAATTCAGGGAGTAGTGGAGTGATGGAGGTATTGGAGTATTGCAAAAACGCGCCACCCATTACTCCATCACTCGATCACGCCATTCCGTCATCGCCACTTCCAGGCCGATAACGCGCGGACCGATAGAAACAGCGCGCCGCCGATGAAGGAGAGATAGAAAAACACGTCACGGGTATCGATTAAGCCCTTCCCGAAGCTCTCCAGATGAGTCGGCAGTGCGATGTAACTGAGCAGACGCTGCCACCATGCCTCGCCCTGGCTTGCCCACACCAGCAGCCAGAGAAACAGCAGGATAAACAGAGTAGCCACATAGGCAATCACCTGGCTTCGTGTCGTGGTCGATATCAGAAGTCCAATGGCCAGGAACGTTCCGCCAAACAGCAGCATCCCGACATAACCCGCATAAATCGGCCCCTTGTCCGGCGTGCCCAGGCGCGAAAGGGCCAGCGGGAACTGAAGCGTAAGTGCGAGCATAGCTCCATAGAACAATAGGGCGCCGATGTACTTTCCGATGATCGCCTGCGTGTCCGTGATTGGAGACGTCATTAGGATCTCGATCGTCCCGCGCTGTCTCTCCTCGGCCACGAGCCGCATGGTAATCGCGGGTATGAGAATGATCAGCATGATCGTAGAGTTGTTGAACCAGCCGCGGAGATCGCCGACTCCGGCAAGAGAGAGTGGCGCCCAGAAAAAGTACCCGGTAAATGCCAGGAAGACTGCAATCACCACCCAACCCATCGGGGCCGCAAAGTAAGACCTCACCTCGCGCTCGGCGACCGTAACAATCGGTTTCAATCCGCATCCCCCTTGTCCGCGGATGTAAGCCGGATAAATATGTCTTCCAGCGACATCACCATACTATTCATCTCCCGCAGTCCCCACCCGCCTTTCACGACGGTTGCCGCCAGGGACTCTCGGACGTCGGCGTCGGCGGCGCTCTCGACCACAAATCGGCAGACGCCATCGCGGACCTCTTCTTCGCGCACGCTCCGCACGCCGGCCGTCTTCTTGAGGGCAGCGACCACCTGCTTAGCCGGCCCCCTCACTTCAAGTCGGACTTCCTCACCACCCTGCAGGTGCGTAGTCAGCGCTTCGGGCGTATCAATCGCGGCAATACGACCTTCGTTGATAATGACGATGCGGTCGCAGAGCGTCTGCACTTCCGGCAGGATGTGGGTACTCAAAATGACGGTATGGCTGCCTCGCAGACCGCGGATGAGCTCGCGCACCTCTACAATCTGACGAGGATCCAGCCCAACCGTCGGCTCGTCGAGTATCAGAATATCCGGATCGTGCACCATCGCCTGGGCGATGCCGACCCGCTGCCTGAATCCTTTGGAGAGCTTCGTGATAAGTGAGTCCGCATATTCTGTCACGCGCGTGGATTCCATGACGCTCTCCACTCGCTCGGCGATCTTGGACTTTGACACACCGCGAAGCTTTCCGCAGAAGGTGAGGTATTCCGCGACCTGCATCTCTTCGTATAGCGGTACCTGCTCCGGAAGATAGCCGATTCGCCGGCGGGCTTCCACGGAATCGCGCACCACGTCGAAACCGGCCACAGTCGCCGTCCCGGAGGTAGGAGGCATGAAGCCCGTGATGATCCGCATCGTTGTGGTCTTCCCGGCGGCATTCGGCCCGAGGAAACCGAGGATCTCGCCCTCGTTGACCTGGAACGTAACCCCTTCGATCGCGGCGTAATCCCCGTAGTATTTGGTGAGATCGTCTACTTCGATCATATATGCGGCGCTTTTCGCATTTGAGCGATGGGTGTTGAGCGTGAATGGAATTGAAATCGCGCGCTAAATGATGAGTCCGACAGAAGCCCGCGCGCTCAAGCAGGACCGTGCGGAGATGAACGATCCGGTCACTCAATACGGATTTACATTTTACCTTTGTTCCCAAGGCGAGTCTATATGGGATTTAGTCCATCGATGCTTGCGGGCCAGCACACAGGGAATCAGGTCAATGGATCCTCTCGTATTCGTTCGGATAGCATGATGCTCAGAGAATTCACGCCGAGCTCTGGCACGGGGCCCTAACCCTCACGCTTCCCAAGGCGGAGGCCTCGAAGCCAAAACGCATCGAGGTCAGTGTAGCTTAGGCGAGTGGTCGTCTCCCAACCTCCTGCGGCCTCCGGATGCGACGATCCGGAGGCCGCAACTTTGTGACACAACCCCTCAAGCGGGCTTTTCTAATGCCTGCTCCTTTGCACGGAAATCCGCGAGTCTGCATCTAATCAGTGCAGGCCCGGATGCCGGCGACGGATACCGGCAGCCACAGACAATACTATCGGAGGGGAGGGGACCGCGTTATTGGACTTAAAGAGCGCCCATACGCGATCCCATCGACACATCTGTCCGATCTGACATCCTACAACGCCTCGGCTGGACGTCGTGTACTTTACGCACGAATGACTGCCAAATCAGGCAACCAAAGGTAGTACCGCGAACAATGCTTAATCTCAGTCGATTTAAGTCAATATGGAGCGATAACGTAGAAACTCATGCGGAGCGAACGGAAGAGCCGAGCGAGGCGCGTTTTCGTGCATGGGCGCTTGCCTTATTGATATTGGTGGGTCCCGCATTCCTATTCTTCCTTTATTACAAGCTCCGGTTTTTCGGACTGGCAAATTCGGACGCTCTGGATTTCGCACAGATCGGCCGGAATCTCGCGAACGGCAAAGGATTTGTCACGAGTGTTATCAGGCCTTTGGCAATCACCGGCCCGGTCACCGGCAATGTACAAGAGACCATACATGGACCGGTCTATCCCATACTGCTGGCGCTGGCCTTCAACCTGCGCGGAGCGAGTGACTATACGGCGGCTCAGGTGTCCGGCCTTCTGTACATCCTGACGGTACCGATGGTTTATGTCCTCGGTTCCAGAATCTTTAACCGCAAGGTGGGCCTCCTTGCTGCCGGCGCATTCGCCGTGAACGCGATGATGCTGGAATACGCGATATCGGGCATGCACATAACCCTCTGTGTTTTCCTGGCCACGTGGATGCTGATCGTACTTCATAGCCTGCTGGTTAAAGGAGACGCGACGGGAGATGGCTCTGCGGCTCCCATGCCAAGAGGCCGGTTGATCCAGCTCGGCATTCTCGCCTCGCTGCTATATCTCACAGAGCCGGTCTTCGTCTGGTTGGTTCCCGTCATTGTCGCTTCCGTGGTGTTCTACGGCGGACAGTATCGCTGGAAGAATATGCTGTGGGCGCTGATTCCTGTTCTGGTACTTGTGGTCCCCTGGATGGTCCGCAACACAATCATTGCCCAGGACCCCGTTTACGGTCTCCGCGGTAATGAGTTTTGGATGCACACACCGGGCTTTTACACGAAAGACGCCGGATATCGACTAGATCCGAGCGAGGTTGCCGGAAGCGCCCCGCTGCTCAAGGCCATCGTCCGAAAGTTCTTCGTGGGCATGGGTAAGATCGTACAAACCGTCCCGCAGTTTTCCGGAAGTTGGCTGTTGGCATTCTTCTTGCCTGCGCTGTTCGTGAATTTTCAGGCGCAGTCGTCCAATCACGTGCGGAAAACGGTCCTTTGGTGCGCCGGATTCCTTACTCTTGGAATGGTGCTGCTAGGGGCTGAAAGCTTAATGCCGCTCTATCTTATACTTGTCCCGGCCATCCTAACTTATTCCCTTTGCTATGCCGCTCATCTCCTACAGCAGGCTAACCCGGAACGAGTGGTTCGCCAGAGTGCGGCAATGATAATGCTGGCCATCGTCTGTTATCCATTGCTTGTGAACCTGATTTCCGAACAGGATAACCCGCGGCCGCTGGGATACAGGGTTGCGACGATTCTTGCCAAGTCGACCGGACAGAACGACGCTTGCCTCACCGATCAGCCGTGTACCGTTGCGTGGTATGGAAACCTTCGGGCTGTATGGCTGCCTGGGACCATCAATACGACGAAAAAGGTGAGGGAACAGGTGGCCGGACTTCGCTGGCTAATCCTCACGGCAAACACTCGCGGATACTCGCAGGACTGGCGGAAAGTCTACCAAGGCATGTACTACTGGAGCGTTCAGGCAATGAACGCGAAGAGAGCAAACCCCGGCCAGACTGTGCAACCGCTGCCGCTTAAGGTAGATAAGGCCGGAGCTGAAAAATACCCGCTTGTTCCCGTTCTCGACGGATTCGTGGCGGAACCGCCGCTGGACGAAAAGGAGCCCTCGACAGTCGTCGCAAGAGTTTCTTCAAACAGCCAGAAAGTCGGGATGTCCCCCGCGGGTTGACGGACGTGGGAATCGAACGAAGGACACGGGCGTGAGTCCGTCGTGCGGGGGCTAGGGTTGGAGCCAAAGACTGGCCGAATTGTCAGCCCCTAGTTCTACAGAGGACACGTGATTGCTTCGGAGTGCATGCATTTAATTCGGAGGCCATGCTTTTGGAGCGGTGGTCATGCACAGGGTTGGTCATCACAACCCGATAACCGGAAGCGGCGACCAACCATTAACCATGTGAGTTGTTTCATATGGGGCCTATTCGTTTCTATCGATGTGTATCGGGACCTATCGAGGTTCCGATATGCGCGGGATGGCCGGTATGAGCGAATACCGCATACCCGGTTGTTCCGTTGATCCATACGCGAAAGGAGGTGAATAAATGCAGAGAATAAAACAGCTCTTCAACCGAAGAGCCAGGCTTGTTCGCAACTTAGCGATCGCAAGCGCAATAACGATCTTCGCGGTCGGTACGGCGATGGCGACCCTTAAGATGAGGCTAAGTGACGGGACAACGACCGTCGATATCGTGGACAACGGAGTTGGAGACTTGTCTCCGGGTATCACCGGATTGATCACGGCAAGCGTTTCGTTCCCGAACTACCTGGTCGACGTCCAAGTCGGCTCGACCAAGCCTGTCCTCGGTAACAGCCTGCAGCCGGAGATGGATCTGGGTTCCACTGTCATTCCGAGTGGGACGGCTATTCCCAGTCTGACGATCGACGTAAGCGACACCGGCTACTTAGGCGCCGGTACCGTGTTCCTGAAGGCCAGTAATACCCAGACAGCGCTCGGTAGCGTGACGTTCAAAGCCTGGGCAGACCCGGCCAACGTGGACTTCGGCACCGGTGGAATCGCCGGTTCAATCGGACCTGTCGGTTCGGGAACCTTCCTGAGCACGGCCGGTGTTATCTCGACTGTGCCGTTCTCGCTTCACGAGCGGGTGATATTCAGCCCGACGGGAGCCGGCGGAGTATTCTCGACGGACTTTGATACCAAAGTCTCGCCGGAAGGTTCGTCGCTTGCAATGCTGCTGCCGGGTCTCGCCCCACTGGGCTTGATCCTGCGACGGCGAATGAAAAAGGCGTAATCGTACATTCTGAGACCTGTGACATGCGCAACCCGGAGACGGAGGGCGCTGGATCCCAGGACCACAGGAACTGGCGATTGCCCTTCTGCCATTCAGACAGTGCTGAAGCAGAGTGGTCCAGAGATGTGTATCGCCAATGTTGGCGGGCCCCATCTCTGGACATTTTTTTGCCTATCCGCCGGAGATTGCGGGGGCGAAGTAAATCTCTGATTGCTCACCGATCCTTGCCGAAAGGCCGCCGGTGACCTGAACGCCGTCCACGAAAACGGCAAGGCCGGCGCGAAGCCGGCCTTCCTCTACCAATCTAGACTTCAAACCTGGATGGGCGCCCTGGAGTGAATCGATCACCGCGCCCAGCGTATTCCCCGTCGCCGAGACTTCCTCTACCCCGCCGGTTAACACACGCATAGCCGCCGGAATATGCACCTTAGCCACATATACTCCTTATGAACACGTCTCGCGAATATCCCGGTCCGACCCCCCGCGCCTCAGCACGAGGCGAACGCCCCGCCGTTCTTGGATATCTCCACCGTAGGCGCAAGCCCCGTCCCATACGGGCAAGGTGCCCCGTCGATATGGTTCGCGGACGTGACCATCAGGAACGGGATTACCTTATCGGTGGCGTTCTGGTTGAGTTCGACCATGGGTTGATTCGGGTCTAACGCCAAGGTTTGGCTGATAGCTCGCGGTCTTCGGTAACTCGACGCATCTCTGGAGTTGGTGGATTCCCTAGCTGTTTTTGCCTTCGGTCATCATTTGCTGAATCGCGGCAGCAATCTGATTCCAATCCCACTTGATGGTTCGGTTTCGCGGCAATCTAACAGGGAGGTCACTGTTGGCATTTGCGCGACCAACATAGATTCCGAAGACGGGTACGTCCTGGTCCTTGGCCATGCCGATTTCCTGTACGACACTGTAGACACCTGCCGTCTGCTTTCCGACTAGCACGATTAGGATATTGCATGCGTTGATCTTGTCCCTAACTATCGCTTCCCATTCAGACTGCGGAAGTGTTGACCTAGCCGACCAGTCCTGGATAGTGAACGGCGTTTTTGAGTTCTTGGACTGACGAACAAACAGAGTCTTGTCCCCATCGTTATGAGCACAGTCGAAACTAATGAAAGCTCGTGGATCAGCCATCACTGGGCTCCTTTCCTGCTTCCCGATCAATCAAGACTTCTGAGATGGTTGCGTTGCCTAATTCTGTGCACTCCGGGCCACATATGGACGACCAGCGCGCCCGTAGTATCCGTGTCCGCCGCCACCCCCGCAGGCGCCGCGAACGCCCCGCCGTTCTTGGAAATCTCCACGCTCGGCGCAAGCCCGTCGCCCCGTCGATGTGGTTTGCGGAAACGACTAGCAGGAACGGGATGACTTTATCGGTGGCGGATTGTCTGAGTTCGAGCATGGATTGACTCGCGTCTAACGCTGGGGCGGTGAGCGTCCGCCCGAACGGTAGTGAGCCAGCCTAGACGCGGAGCACACGTATACTCACTGACTCACTTTTGCCCTTTAGTTCGAGTTGGCGCTGTTCCAGAGTTCCAAGGTTCAAGCCTGCGGCGGCGTAGGCGGCATCGCTTATCAGGGCTTCACCTGCCCCCGCCTGAGACGCGAGGCGCGCGGTGATGTTGACGTTATCACCTAGGGCGGTAATATCACTTACCGTATGTTCTGCCCCTTTAACCGTGCCTACGAATGCGATCCCGGTGTGAACGCCAACGCCGACTGGAAGCCAAGGCCCCTTCTTGTCGCTATGCCCTGTAACACGTAACAATTCTTGAGCGGCTTGCACCGCCGCGCGTGCATGGTTCGGCCCGGTAAAAAGGGGAACATAAAGCCCTATGACTTCATCGCCAACCAATTTGTCAATGAAGGCGTCGGTCTTGATGAGCACTTCGGTTGCCGCCGTGTAAAACCGATTCATCAGTCGGCTGAATTCGGTGGCGCTCATCTGCTCGGCTAGAGTCGTTGATCCCCGCGCATCAACAAAGAGCATGGACAGTTCTATTTCAGTACCCCCCGGTACTTGTGAGCAAAGCTCATTCAAAAGTCGCAAAACCGGGGGTTTCTTTTATAGCGGCCCCTGCCGATGAAACGCATAAACACTGCCCCGAGACCTGTGAGAGGCGCGTGGCAGTTCTTACAGCGTTGGTGCGCAGGAATCAACTTAAATCGGCGGCGGTCGCGTACCCAGCTAAACTGACCACTCAACAGTGCGCGCCAAACCTCGTCTGCGGTTGGTTCTGTTGCCATATGGCTCCCCCCCTTTGCAATGGCGATAAGCTTGTTGCCTGACGCGATGGTGAAGGCAGGCTAACTACTGACTATACCGCAGTCCGCGGGATAGCGGCGGTATTGATCGGCAAACACCGCATTCCTCCTCAATCCTATCCCGGTCTCGTCACCGACGCCGTGTTGCTCCCGCTCCCATGGTTCGCGGAAGAGACCATCAGGAACTGGATGACTTTATCGGTGGCGTTCTGTTTCAGTTCGAGCATGCGAAACTATAGCTGAGGGTCCCATACGAGTTCTGGGCCAGACACAGGGGAGCTTGTTCGTCCGAGATCGTAGGCTTTCTGCAGGCCCAATTCGATTCGGCCGCGATGCAGCTGAAAAGTCGCGTAATCGTGTTTACCGAATGTGTCGTCCAAGTGCTCGTATGCGACAATGCATCTTATCCGCCGCTGCCCCTCAGAGGCGTAAAAAACGTGCGAGCCGATATTCTTCTCATAATTGAACGGGCGTGCAAAGTGAAGTATCGCCATTGAATTACCTCTATTGGAGTGATACCGATGTGCTAGTGAGCGTCGCCCCGAACGCCCCGCCGTTCTTGGAGATCTCCACACTCGGCGCAAGCACCGTCGCCCCGTCGATATGGTCCGCGGAAGAGACCATCAGGAACGGGATGACTTTATCGGTGGCGGATTGTTTTAGTTCGATCATGAGATTTCGTGAATTGGCAGCTCATTTTAGAACTCAGAAGCTGACTCTAAGAGTTGGATAGTATGTGCTCACCGGATTATCGACAGAGTCAGGATCCTTCAATGCCGCGCGCACCTGAGTAGCAATCTCGGCTTTGTAGACCTGTAAGTTTGGTACCATCGTGAATATGCTCGCAGTATCCACTTGGATTGTACGAAATTGATCCAGGTCAAATGGAATTGGGTCGCACTTCCTAATAACCTGCACTGTTGGTAAGCGACAAACGTGTCGAAGGGAGAGTTCATAGAAAACGTTCGGATTGTGGTAAGAAAGATCTGCAATGACGAGCTTGGATTTGAGTATGTACTCTAAGACTTGCGAGGTTATCATTCCCGGCTTACCAATTTTGTCCGCTCTCACGACCTTTAGACCAAATTCTTCCAGGGCGGGCTCGACAATGGAGCCTAGGAAGAGGTCTGCATGGTTCCTGCGTTTGGTTCCCTCTTCCCCAATGGGTGAGATGTAGAAGCAGATCTTGTCCCAGTCACTTTCAACAATCGAACGCGGCTCGCTCGCAGATTTTCCTGAACTGACGGTTGCTTGACCGTCGTCTGTGTCAGTCTTTGACGCGACAACAGGAAGCTCTTCGAGAGCTTGCTCAAGCGGGATGAAACGTTCCGCCCCAGCCATAGACTTGAGTATGCCGAGGTACTTTGCATTGACAATGAACGTCTGCACACACTCCTTTGCGTCCTCCGCTGGCACTTCGTTTTCCTTCGCTAAGTCCTCTAACACTGAACTTGCCGGGAGCTTGCTTCCCTTTTGACTCTCGTAAAGTTTCTTAAAGGGCTGAATCTTATCTATCGCGAGCTTGAATCGTGCGGTGAGCTTTTCACGTGGGGAGGCTTCGCTGCTCGTCGCGATCCTGCCATCTGGAGTCAGTTCCAGATGCTCTGCAGAATAGCTCCCTTTCATCAGTCCGTATTTGTTCGCGTTCACTATTGCCTGTCGGCTGCCCCCGCTATCGGGAGACTTTCCAATCTGGTCAAAAAGAGTCAACCGTCGAATCTTCTGACCAGCTGCGTGCTTCTGAATAGCGAGGGGAATAGTGAGTGCGTCTTCGAAAGTGGACGCTGGGAATAGCGAGGTGCGCCGGACACGCTTGGAACTCGGCTCCTTCTTAGCTACTTTTGATGTGTTCGCATTCTTAGGCTGCTCACTCAATCTCATGTCCTCCTAACACCCAGCCACAATAGTCTCTTCCATTCTCAGTTACCAGAAGGAATTCCCTGCCCGACCGCCGAAATCCTGCAACGATTGCTAAAATCAACAGACGGAGTGGAGCGAGGGCTCCTGGGAGCGGATGCAGTATCACTTGGAGCCGTGTCACCATTCCTGGGGGCAGCGTGATTATTCCCTGGAGCGGTGTCGCCGCTCCAGGGAGCGGAGGCAGTATTCCTTGGAGCCGGGTCACCGCTCCGGGGAGCGGAGCCTTCGCTCCGGGGACCAGCGCGAGCGCTCAGGGGAGCGCGCCGCCCGCTCCAGCCCTCCGCAAAATGGAACTTCAGAAATTCTTGTGGCTGATGGGCCTTCGACTCGGGCCCCCGGGGCCGGGAGGACCACTGCCGCCACCCGGCAAGCAGCAAAAGCAAGTGGCTGGCTACTAGTAGTAGAGGTGACCTTAGTATCCCTCGGAATTCGCGTCGCAGGACTCCGAGTGCGCTCGCCGCGATCAATGTGGCTGTAACCGCGGTTCGGTACGCCCTGGCCGGGACGGTGTGAGGTAGGTCATGTTTAATACATTGACGTGGGCTCGTAACGCGCCTATAATGGGGCATAGGAACCGAGAAGTTCCAGGAAGGGAGCGTCGCGTCATGGAAACCATACAACGGCTTTGCGACGATGCACGTGAGCGGGAACAGGTCGACCCAGACGGCACTGCAGACCCTTTTCAGATAGAACTCTTTAACGCTCAACTGGACGAGGCCAGGCAGCGTTATCCGCACGATGGTTATATCGGCGCCATCCCCAGAGTTCTTGGCGAGATCTCGAATCAGCTGATGTTCATTCGTGCCCGAAACTTGCGCGCTGCGCTGTTGACCGTGCTGGCGGAAACACCAGATGCTGCCTGAGCGGGATCAGCTCTCAATAATGGCTACAATCCCCCCCAACTGGATTGACAACGTATTCGTCCTCCCCGCTGCGACCGCGGTCTGGAACGCGCCGGCGGGCACCGTATAGTGTCTTTCCTCACTGTAACATGGGAAGGTCACCCAGTTGGCACTATGACTGAGCCGAGCTTCGAGAATTGGAACGTGCACGGCGGATGGACTCCCGAGGCCTCGGCTTCGACAACGGCTTTCATCGATGCGCTGAAGCATGGACTAGAGTTAAGTGTGACGATGGCCATGTTCAAGGGATACGTCACGGAAGTGCCGACTCAGACGATCGTGGTTAATCTCCATAGTCGTTCGGGCCAGGCATCCTAATGGCTACCGTCACTCCTGTCTGGACCGATTACGTCTCCGTCATGAATGTCGCGACCCTTGCGGTGGGGAGTAAGACCGGCGGGACCATCGATCTGCGCTCCAAGTTCGGGGCGTTTCCTTTTGTGCGACTGGGGCGGAATGGGAGCACGGCCCTAAAGTGAAAACCGTAGCGATAAAGGACGATCCGACCGATCCCGCGCAGAGGGTGTGAGTTCAGATTGACAATTGGCGACCAATCCGAGGTGGAGGGTGACTATTCCTTGGGCTGCCAGGTATCTCAGCGGTCCGTCTGTAGAAGCTCCGCGCACACGCGATCCGGCGACATGGGCAGCGCCCGGAGGCGAACCCCGACGGCATCGTAGATGGCGTTGGCGATGGCCGCGGGCGGAGGGACGATGGGAACTTCGCCCGCGCCCCGCACGCCGTAGGGATGGCCCGGGTTTGGGACCTCTACGATGATCGTCTCGATCATGGGCGTGTCGAGGGTGGTCGGCATCCGGTAG
>Ga0209726_10008038_pt1 | contig 11522 bp, 7 predicted proteins | sample Subgrocontami54m_FD_187453 | JGI IMG/M metagenome (GOLD analysis project Ga0209726, IMG submission 187453) | Subsurface groundwater microbial communities from S. Glens Falls, New York, USA - GMW46 contaminated, 5.4 m (SPAdes) (version 3) | ecosystem: Environmental > Aquatic > Deep subsurface >... | reverse complement strand
CGGAAAGGCTCCTGACCCCGTCCGATGCCTCTCAGGACTCAGCACTTGTTAGCGTGACCCAATGCCCCCGAAGCCGCGCAAAAAACCCGCCAAACGGGTCTTCCTACCCCTTCCCAAAAACAGCTTCTGGATCGAAAGCGACGCCTACGACACGCGCGTCTGGGGCCAGTTACGCGCCGAGTCGCCGTCGCTGCGCGAGCTGGAAGATAAAGGAAGCGCGCTACTCCCTCACTTCGGTTCTTTGCTGCAAGATATCTTTTGTCTCCTTTTCAAGTACAACATCAATTTTCTCAAAGACCCCGAGGTATTGCCTAGTGCCCTGCTCAATCAAAAATTTCTTCACGGCGTCCAACAAGGCGGTCAATACGAAATTCTCCGCGAACAGACTCTGCTGAACGAGGCGCACTCCGGCCTTTCGACGCTGATCTTGGGCGACCGCTTGCTGGCGCTGTTGCGCGAAGAAAAACTTCTCACTCGCCGCGACCTGCGCGACCTTTGGGATATTCAAAACCAGGAAGACCTGGTCAGCCAGACGATGGAGGAGTACGAAAACGCCGATACCATTCCGGAGGGGGAGTTATCGGAGGAAGGCAAGAAGGCGCTGCAAAAGGCCAAGGACAAAATGACCGGCGAGGTTCAGGGAGCCGAAGCATTATTAAGGCACAAGACGGCACAGCTCAAGGAAGACTTGAAGCAAATCGAAGCCCAGGCGACGAACCGCCTCCAGGCCGAAACAATCAAAGTGGCGCAAGAGCTCGAAGACGCCGCCGAGCAAGCGGAAACCTGGGGCGACACCATCGGCACGGGGCAAAAGTCGCCGCCGGGTCAGAAACTGGAACTTGGACGGCGCCTCGCCGGCAACGAGAAGCTCAAGAAGCTCGCGCGCATGGTCGGCCGGATGAAGTTCCATGCCCTGGCGCTGCGCAAGAAAGTCTTCGAGCGCGCCAGCGAAGAGGTCTTGGAGGTTGAGCGCGGCGATTCGCTGCACCGGTTGCTGCCACATGAGCTGCTGATGCTCCATCACCCCGTGTTACGCAAAGACTTCCAGCGCCGTTTTCTCGACCAGGAGCTGATTCAATATTCGCTGCGCGGCGTCGAGGAAAAAGGCAAAGGACCGATGATCGTCTGCCTCGACGGCAGCTCGTCCATGGCCGGCGACAAGGAAATCTGGTCCAAAGCGGTGACGCTGACGCTTCTGGAAATCGCGCGCAAACAACGCCGGTTGTTTCGCTCCATTTGTTTTTCATCGGCCGAAACACCGCTCCAGGTTCTCGACATGAATCCGCGGGACCGCTACCAGGCCGATACAAAGACTATCATGGATCTGGCGGAGTATTTCCCCGGTGGGGGCACCGATTTTCAGCGCCCCCTGGACGCGGCGCTGGATTGTTTAGGACAATCCCGCTTCAAGAAAGGCGATATCATCTTTATCACTGACGGAGAATGCCAGGTTGAGCCCGAGTGGGCGGTGCGGTTTCGCGCCGAAAAAGAGCGACTCGGCTTCTCGCTTTTTTCCATCCTGATCGACGTCGGCAGCAGCTCGCTGGGCACCTTGAAGGAATTCAGCGACCGGATCACGACGATAAAGCAATTGACCGGGGACGAAGCCCAGGAGATTTTCCTTAAATTTTAGGCTCTTCAGGGTTTACTGTGAAGTAGTAGTCACCACACAGACTCAGAGCGGCAAAGCCGCAACCAAAATGAGAAAAGTCGGAGTCACCACGAAGGCACGAAGGACACGAAGGTTTTCGTAGGGTGCGCTTCGCGCACCGGTCGGTCTCGGAATATCTCTCGCAAAGGCACAAAGGAAGAGCAGTGTCATTTCGACCGAAGGGAGAAATCTTGCTTAGATCCCTCGCATTCGCTCGGGATGACGGCCCTCGCCCCGCCACTTGGCGCCTTGGCGGGATAACTTTCCATGGAGTCGTTCGATTCAACATTTCCAAAGTAAGTATCTATTCACACAGAGAGACAAAGTTCGCATCGTTCGACCGTTCGAGAAGCCTCACGGCAGGCTTCCTCGACGGCCTTCAGTTCCGAGCCCGTCGAGGAATCACCACGACCGAAATTCTTCATAGCCGCGCATCCTGAGCTTCGTCGAAGGACGCGCCCTCAGCGCCTCAGCCTTACAAGTCGTAGCGGATCAGCCTAAGGCTGATCCGCGGTTAAGGCCGAGACTGTCTCCCAACCAAGTTCCCCGAAGAGTTCAATTGCGGGCTGCTCGACGAGCCGGTCTTCGGTAGAGCCTTCGAGGTTCATTCGTCCGTCATAATAGGCTCAGGAATTTCTGGATCAATTCGTAAGCCTGCCGCGCCTGCATGGCCTGCGTATCTGCATCTGGCGCCGAGTGAAATTCCACCAACTGATGAGGTCCGAAAGCGTCCACGCTGGCGAACTTCTCCTGTAGAATCTCAATCGCCTTGACTACATCTCTCTCCTTCATCCGCTGCTCCCAATCAGCCGCCAGCCTGTTGATTCCGCCGGGAAATTGCTCCAGGCAATAACATAGGTCGTAGGTGTCTTTCGGTTTGTCGCGACCTCCGATGGCATGCGCCTTCATCACGACGAAATCTGCCAGGGAAGCGACCCGCAGTCGCACCGTGTTCTTCGCGCCGCGCACGTTCTGTCCGGGCAGCTTGAGTTCAACGGGCGCGCGAAACGCCACACCGCAGCCATCCGCCCGAAGCACACGGAAATCCTCCATAAATTTCGGCTTATTCTTCTTCAGTTTCACGTCCTTCGGTGCGAGAAATTCAACCTCTACCTCGACCGGTTTCTCGCCATCTTTCAAGTCCACCTTCACGACCAACTGAAAATCCTTCGCACCTTTGCGGTAGCGTTTCGTGTCGAGCAGCAGTTTCAGCAATTCCGCGTACCGTCCGTCGGCTAGCTTGGCGGTATCCAGAGCAAGGTCCACATCAATGCTTCCGACGTGCGGCTCGTCCGCCTCCGGCAATAGCAGGTCTGGCGTCCAGCCACCAACCACCACGAGGCAATCCATGAACGGGGCTAACACCTGTCCCAAATCCACGAGGACGCGGCGCGCAGCTTCCACCTGCCGCTCACTGTAATCGTCCCGTTGGCGTGGTTCTGGATTCATATATTCAAGCCGCGAATTTTCCATTCGGGCTTCAAGCGCTGATTCAGCAACGCTTCCGCCGCTTCTTCGCCACGGCCGCCGCAGTAAAACAAGTCCACGTACGTTTGCACCGCGTTAGTGCAACGCATCCGGTGGTCCCCCATCGTGCCACCGTCGCCCAAATAGAACACTCCATCGTCGTTGGGAATCAGTACCGTCAGGTTTTCGCCCGACTCTACCGGCTTGGCGTCTACCAGTCGCTCAAACGTGGAAACGTCGTTTTCACGTACATATAGCCACGTCTTGGGTTGCCGCACATGCGGTGCTTGAAACTCTGCCGCCGAAAACGCCGCATAGGCCGCGAAGCCGCCCGTCCGTAAGTCGAGCCCGGCCAGCGCGTCTTGAAGTTTTTTCCCTCGCAGCAAAGTGAAATAGCCGCGCCGCTCGTGACGGTCGAAGCGATAGACATCCCGCCAGGCAAACAGCAGTTTCAACGGATCACGCAATTGAAAGCCGCCATCCTCGCGCATCTCGATGAACGCTTCGTCGCGCAAATGGCGCACCACCTTGTTCACCAAGCCAAGGCTCACATTCGGCTGGCAGTGCGTCTGCATATGCCGTTGCGTCCACCGCCTCCCGGCGTTCTCCGGCAGCAGCAGCGCGCGGACGACTCGCCCCGCTTCCGGCGTGCTCAAGTTCGCGGTCGGACGCGGTCGCTCATGAACCGGTTCATTGCCTGTGTGCTGGAGACGGAGCAGCCCGGGAATATCCAGCCGGTGATTCCCCGCGAGGTCAAACCAGCTCCAGCCGTGCTCCGCGCACAACTCCGCCACGCGCGGCGACACGCACGGCAACGCTAACACCGGCACGACCAGCTTGGGCCGGCCCGCCGGTGAAAACGTTTTGTCCGCCACCATTCGAAAGACGCTCGGGCGCAACTCCCGTTTGCACTCCACGCACAACGCCGCCTTGCCACCACCGGGCAACGGCAAGGTAGCCAACAAATCAAAGCCCGCGTCCGACCCGTCTCCGACGTGTTTGATCTGCCAGCCACGGAGCCAGTCCACACCCCGCAGCAATTCCTCTAGTTTCGCCGCCAAAGCGTTCTCTAACCCTACCGCTGACAAGTTCTTCGTGTTCATGAAATCACTGAAGTTCACGTCTGCATGAACGTAGCGTATTTCGTGAACGTACGCAAGCTTTTTTCCGTTGCCTTTTGCCTATGCGAGCGCGACCTACCGGCAGGTAAGAGACACAGCGGTCCGTTCACGAAACCGGTGAGATCCGGCGGGCGAGTCTAGACCCCCTCGATATATACAGCCACCCATAATTAAAGGGACATGATGGTTAGCAAAATGGACGGAGGTAGCCGCTCCGGTTGATCTTGCATTGTCTCGAAGACGCGTGTGAGTGTGCCGACCAGTTCATCCTCGGTGATGAAGTACCGATCGTGGGTTCCGTTCTTACGTGTGTACTGCTACATCCGCTCCGTCGCGTTAAATTCCGGCGAGTACGGCAGCAGTTCCCTGGGCACACTAAAGGAATTCAGCGACCGGATCACGACGATCAAGCAATTGACCGGCGACGAGGCCCAGGAGATTTTCCTAAAGTTTTAGGCTCTTCAGGGTTTACTGCGAAGAAGTATGCAGCACAGAGACCCAGCGCGGCAAAGCCGCAACCAAAATGAGAAAAGTCAGAGTCACCACGAAGGCACGAAGGACACGAAGGTTTTCGTAGGGTGCGCTTCGCGCACCGGTCGGTCTCGGAATATCTCTCGCGAAGCATGTCCTGAGCGAAGTCGAAGGGACGCTAAGGCCGCAAAGGTGACGGGCGGAGGGCCGTCATCCCGAGCGGAGGCGAGGGATCTAAGAAAGATTTCTCCCAGAGCCCGTCCTGAGCTTTGTCGAAGGGGTCGAAATGACAACGACTCTTTCTTGGCGTCTTTACGCCTTTGCGAGAGGCATATCCGAATCAGAGAGTCTTCGATCACCGGAAAATTACCCACGGTGCTTTACGACAAACTTGTTGGTTCTAGTTTTTGGATAGTCTTACGAAAAGCACGACGTTAAGAAGTTTAATTTCGAGAAGGTCTTGTTTGCCGGGAGTTTTAGGGGGTCGAGGCACCGAACGCGTCCCTCATGAAATGGTGCGAAAAATTTTGCGCCAGGCACGCTACGGTAGATGCCCCATGAAGTTAGCGCACTATCCTTCCCCGGCCGCCTCTTTTACAAGGGTATCGTGCAGCAGGCTCCTAAGATAGGTCTGATATTTTGAAATGCCTTTCCGGCGCGCAAGCTTTTGCGCAAGCTTCAGATCGGTTATCGGGAGCCGGATGCTAACCTGCTGGCTAGCGGGTTCCAGGATGTAAGGCCGCCTCAAGTTGCCCGGATGGTCTACCTTTTCATCGAGAAAGGTAGGCTCGATTTGCCGTAATATACAATCAGGACAGAACCACTTGCTCTGATCGTCCTGGTACATCTCGGTCTTGCACTTTCGACACGTTCTTTCCTTTTTCATCTTCTGCTCATCTCCCTATGCCACACGACAATCTGCCGTCGAGTGGAAGGCCAACCCGTAATGACGTGACGGTGATCGCTACCGACACGAATGAAAACCACCGTTAAGAATCTCCCTGTAAGAGTTCTTCCCACAGCTTTCAGGACTCGTCCTGCTTGCCCGATGACCACCACGGGTCTGGACAATACCTCCTCGAATTCGGCTTCTCTAAGGCTTGCGTGACGCACCTTGAAGTGCGCCTTTCGAGCTTTTCTATCGTAGGCAAAGGTAACTCGCACGATGTAATAACTTGACAGTACAATAGTCCACGCGGCTGAGCAAGGAAGGAAACCGAAGGAGATCGCCTATTGGGGAGAAAAAAGAAGCTCAACTCCCAATCTCGGTGAAAAATTGCCGAGACGCTGAGCTACGATCTTAAACTGATTGGCGCGCCCGCACAGATTCGCCCCCCCCTACCCTCAGATCCGAAGATGAACCCGGCTATGACGCATCGCTACGTCGCCGGCAACGAAGACGTCGACGCCATGCGCACCGCCGGGGCTCCCGCAATTTTCGGACGCGCAGGCCCCTGCTGACTTTGGTTCAGGAACTGAGCCAACAGAAAGATTGCAGCCAGATCTACGTTCAGAAGGATGGCTTGTCGTTGCCCCCTGGAGAAGCGCGGGGAATCAAACCGTCACTGAATTACATCCCGAAACTCCAGCCACTTTCCCCAGTTCCGCCCTCATCCTTCATAATTCATCCTTCTCGTTGCCCGCGCCCTCAGCGCCGAGATCGAGATCAAACAATCCGGGCGAGGGAGCAAAAGGAGGTGGCAACATAGCACTCGGCCACCCAACGTTTCCCGGTCAACAATACGTAGAATGTCCCCTTTTCCGGTTCAGGAGCCTCCATATTGGACCGCGGGAGGCGCTCATCCGCTTATTTCATCAAGGCGCTCGAAACGCTCCGGTCGTTCATGATCTCTTCGAGCTTCTGCCTCAAGCTCTTCGGAGCCTCCTCAGTTGCAACCACGGCCGGCGCCACAAGCGAGGAACCGAGCACGTCTTTCCCCCTCACGGAGCTGGATGCAAGCGTTTGACTATCGCGGTCTCGGACTGCAACCTGCATGTCATACCACAGAGCAGTGCCCACATAGGTATCAACTTTCCACTCACTCACTACAAATAACAGGCCCTTGGAAGCGCTCTGCCGGCTCATAGCCTGCGCCAGCGCGGCGTCTCCATTGCTGGGCGAAAAGACTTCTGGAGCGCAGCGAAATCCGCTTCGGATGAGCGATCGACAGGCCGTTTCGCCGACCTCCTGAGCGAAAGCCTTCTTGCTGGCAGTATGCACATCATATGGAATCCCAACACCCGATCGCATGAGCCCGACAAAGGACGGCTCCTTGTTCCCGCTGACGATATACGGGCGATTATCGACCACGCCGACCACGACGTGCTCGCTTCCGGTCATGCGCAAGTCTGCCACGACTTCGCCGTATTGGTGCGTCAGGCCGCAGCCACTAAGAAAGAGCACGGCGACAAGCATCGCCATCGAGCTGAGAATGTCACGAGACATGATGCCTCCTATACGATTTACCGAGTCTGGAATTTAGGAACGCCTCCACAGAGCAGTGGAAAACGGTCGAGAAGTCAGATTCGAGCACCTCCGGACGCCGTCGCGAGTTCGAACCCTACCACGCACTCTATCCCTCGTCCGACCTGGGAGCGCTCCACAGGTTAGCTTTTCGAAACCGCGGCCCTTTGGTCTGCTCTGCGCCCTCACGATCCTCGTCGCAGGCGCCAAGATTGTCTAGTTCCGTATATTCAGAAGCCTCTGAGTTCGGAGTCTAGTACCGAGCCCAAACTGGAATTGGTGCCAGGCTTTTGTTTTTAGTAGAAACTAGTCGACCAATATCAAATAATCAAAGCCTGGCACGGTCCACCTCGACCAATTAAGAAAAAGGTTCGCGTCCCCTTTTCTCTCGACGGCCTTCAGTTCCGAGCCCGTAGAATCACCACGACCGGAATTCTTCCTAGCCGCCATCCTGAGCTTCGTCAAAGGACGCGCCCTCCCGCCTGCCTGGCGGCGGGCAGGCAGCGCCTCAGCCTTACCTCACCGTTAACTTCAGCGTCTTCTGCGGCTGCCTGCCGAGAGGATCATCGACTTCACACGTAACGTAAAAGATCTGGCGCACATATGAGTTTGTTACTGAATAGTGAAGTTAGCGTTACTCGTGTCGCAGATCCACGGGCTGTTTACGCTGCACACACGTATGCGCCCCTGGGTCGCGGCAGGCCCTTTCACCTTCCAATTTTGTGCGCCATCATTAACGGTCCGGGCTTTTAGCGTGGTCCACGTCGCCCCGCCGTTACGAGACAACTGAACTTTGATCTTGCCGATAATCCCGATCGAGTTCCACCGAATTGTTTGCGTGCTACGAAGGAGCCATATTTCTCCGCCGTTGGGACCCTGCACATGTACCTGCGCTTGTACGGGTGGTGGAGAAGCCGTTTCATCCGCCCCGATTTCATACCCGGCCCCCTGAGGCCTCGCTTGACCTTCGAAATCCGTTACCGGCGCGCCATTACTTGTGCCAGCATTTATGAGCGGAGAACCGGCACCGAGCCGGAGATCGCCGCCAGCTAAATTCACGAAGAAAGGATCTACGTTGAGATTGTGTCCCAAGTCAGTATAAGCCCCACCATCGTTCGATAGAACATTAATGTCATTATATGAGGCGCTCACGGTTGCACTCGAGTTCCCGTACTGCGAGATGTCGATGTCAGCGCCCAGCCCAGCGGCATTCCCCCAAATGATGTTGTTCTTGAGCATCACATCTGTCACCCCTGACTCTGTTGAAACAACCCGAAGGCCTCCTCCCGCGATCGCCGCGTGATTACCTGCAATCGTGTTATTCGTTAATTCAGCAGTTAGGTGTGCTGAAAACATGGAAAACAGAACAATCCCGCCACCAATTCCTGACGTATTTCCTTCGAATATGTTATTCACCAGATGCACGGAAGTGGCGGAGTCAGAGGATATCAACGCAGATAGTCCTCCCCCGTAAGAAGGCGTATCATTAGTGCGCACAACGTTATTAGTCATTTCGAGAACAATGGTGCCCCCGCTAATAGCGTAGAGTCGAATTCCACCTCCACCAATAAAATCTTGGCTAACCCCATTTTGAATTGTAAAGCGGTCAACAGTCGCCGACACGTCAACTCCAGTTGAGGCCGTAACCGAAACAACACTACCGTCTCCTTGCCCATCTCCTGTTACATCACCGTCAATCACGGTCGATCTGGGATCGGTTGACCGTATCGTGAAGTTAGCGTTCCATCCCCCTTCGAGAGTGAAGTTTGCCGACGTGTCGATAACAAGGTTTTCGTGGTAGGTGCCTTGCGCGACCCTGATCGTCGCGCCATCGCCCGCGGCGTCGAGCGCCGCTTGGATCGAGGCGTAGCATGGAGTATTTCCACCGCATATCGCCGCCGGCGCAACGAAAATAGTGTCAGTCGGCGCTTCGTTGACGTTGGTGACCGTAATCGTGAACTGCTTGTCAAAGGTCAGTGCGCCGCCGTCGGTGGCCCGCACCGTCACGGTGTAGCTGCTCTTAGTCTCGAAGTCGAACGACGCGTTGGCGCGCAGGCTGGTCCCGCTGATGTTGAACGACGCGTTGTCGTTTAAGCCCACCGGCAGACTGAAAACCAGAGTGGCGCTCTGGCCGGCGTCGGGGTCCGTGCCGCTCAGCGTCCCCACCGGCGCGTTAGCCCCGGCGTTCTCGGGGATCGTACTGTTCGAGAGCGCAATATTCGTCGGCGCATCATTGACGTTGGTGACGGTGATGGTAAACGCTTTCTCGACAAACAGCCCGCCCTGGTCGGTGCTGCGCAGCCGCAAGCTGTAGCTGCTCTTGGTCTCGAAGTCGAACACCGCGTTGGCCTTGAGCAAGTTGCCGGCAATCTGGAACGAGACGTTGTCAGTGCTGCCGGTGCCAACCACCAGCGTGTAGGTAAACGTGTTGCCAACATCGGGGTCGCTGGTCGATAACGTGCCCACCGTGGTGGCGATGGGCTGGCCCTCGGCCACCGTGCTGTTCGACAGCGCAATGTCGGTGGGGGTTTCATTGACGTTGGTGACCGTGATGGTGAACTGCTTGTCAAAGGTCAGCGTGCCGCTGTCGGTGGCCCGCACGGTGACCAGGTAGCTGCTCTTAGTCTCGACATCGAACGACGCATTGGCGCGCAGGCTGGTGCCAGAAATGTTGAACGACGAGTTGTCGTTTAAGCCCACCGGCAAACTGAAAACCAGGGTGGCACTCTGGCCGGCGTCGGGGGCCGTGCCGCTCAGCGTGCCCACCACAGCGTTGGCCCCGGCGTTCTCGGGGATCGTGCTGTTCGACAGCAAAATGTTCGTCGGCGCTTCATTCACGTTGGTGACCGTGATGGTGAACGCCTTCTCAAAGCTCAGTCCACCCGCGTCGGTGCTACGCACTCGCATGCTCAGGCTGGGCGTGGCCTCAAAGTTCAAGGAGGCGGTGGCTCGTAGGCTCGCGCCGCTGATGTTAAACAACGCGTTGTCGGTGCTGCCGATGCCGCTTACCAGCGTGTAGGTAAACGTGTCCGCCGCGTCGGGGTCCGTCGTTGACAACGTGCCCACCACCGCGTTGGCTCCGGCGTTCTCGGCAATCGTGCTGTTCGAGAGCGCGATGTTCGTCGGCGCCTCGTTGATGTTGGTCACCGCGATGGTGAACGCCTTCTCAAAGAACAGCCCGCCCTGATCGGTGCTGCGCAGCCGCACGCTGTAGCTGCTCTTGGTCTCAAAGTCGAACACCGCGTTGGTCTTGAGCAAGTTGCCGGCAATCTGGAACGAAGCGTTGTCGGTGCTGCCGGTGCCGGCCACCAGCGTGTAGGTAAACGTGTTGCCCACATCGGGATCGCTGGTCGATAACGTGCCCACCGTGGTGGCGATGGGCTGGCCCTCGGCCACCGTGCTGTTCGATAGCGCGATGTCGGTGGGGGGGTGGTTGGAAGGTGGCACAAGACAACCCCCGCCCCCATCGGCGCAGGTGATAAACAGCGACCAGCACTGGAGGGTGCCCGTATCTCCGCCAAGGTCGTCGGTGATACGCAGCGTCCAGGTGCCGTTAACCGCCGAACCGCTCTTGCCGATGAAAGCGGCTAACGGCTGCTCCGGCTGGAAGTTCCCGATAAAGGGGTATGTACCGGAAGCGATCCCCGTTGCTGCGGCGTCGTCAAAGGTCGTGCGGCTGGCGTCCGGTGAACAAGCACCGCCGTAGTTGACTCCGCCGTTCACGATCCCGCCGGGGTTGTCACTGGTGAGGTCGATCGTCGTTCCGTCGGGACCAATCAGGGAAATGTCCAGGTCGCGATCGAAGCTGTGTTCGATAAAGAAAGACGCCGTGACCTTGGCAATATTTCCGGCAATCCCCGATACGGTCATTGGCGAATTGACCGTAGCGAAATCAAGGATCGTCAGCGGCGTGTTATTGTCGAAACGGCTCGTTGCGACCGGCGCTGACTGCGTGGTAACGTTGAATGCCCCACTTACGCCGCCGATCGTTAAGGTCGCGGTGGTCAGGGTGCTGAAGCTCCCCGAGGAGGTCTGCCGCACCGCTACCGTGTTGCCATTGTTCACCGTCCCCGACACCGTGGTGAAAGCACCGCCGTTAATACTGTAGCTGCCGCCTGTGATGCTGATCGGTGCCGCCGCGTTGATCCCGCTCACCGTGATCGTGTTCGAGGTCACCACCGTGTTCAACGCGACGCCGGTCTGTGCCGTGAAGCTGAAGGCGTCCGGTGTGGTATCGGGTGGCGCTGACTGCGTGGTAACGTTGAACGCCCCACTTACGCCGCCGATCGTTAAGGTCGCGGTGGTCAGGGTGCTGAAGCTCCCCGAGGAGGTCTGCCGCACCGCTACC
>Ga0209726_10008032_pt1 | contig 11528 bp, 11 predicted proteins | sample Subgrocontami54m_FD_187453 | JGI IMG/M metagenome (GOLD analysis project Ga0209726, IMG submission 187453) | Subsurface groundwater microbial communities from S. Glens Falls, New York, USA - GMW46 contaminated, 5.4 m (SPAdes) (version 3) | ecosystem: Environmental > Aquatic > Deep subsurface >... | reverse complement strand
AGCGGCTCCGCCACACGCCGCCAACTCGAAAGGCGCAAGGCTTCACTGCCCCGCCACACGGATCGGAAGGGCACCTGCCAGGCTTGACGCGATAGAACAGATGTTCCTATAGTCGGTCGTGCCCCAAGTGCGCCGGAGCCAGCGGCCTTACAACCTTCGGTACTACGCGCAGCACCGAGAACGCGAGATCGCGCGAGTCAAGGCAAAGACCACCGCTTGGGTCGAGATGCTCCGGGACATCCGACGGGTGCCCTGCGAGGATTGCGGTCGCTCGTTCGCACCGTACCTCATGGACTTCGACCACCGGGACCCCGAAACGAAGGCGTTCAATGTTCTTCAGCGCGCTGGGTCTGTGTCGCGCCGACGACTGACCGCTGAGATCGCGAAGTGCGACATCGTTTGCGCCAACTGCCACAAGGCGCGCGGGCATGCGCGCTGGATGGAAGAACGCTCGCGCGCGGGCCGGACGCGGGGTGCTTACCGGTCGGCCAGAGTGCGCTCGGACCTCGATCTCCTGCAGCGGATACGGGACACGAGGTGCCTCGACTGCGGTGGCCGTTTCCCCTACTACATGATGCAGTTCGACCACCGCGACCCGGCGATGAAGAGCTTCGAGCTCGTGCACATGGCGGGCCGCCGCACTCTCGTCGCCCTGCTCGAAGAGCTCGCGAAGTGCGATATCGTTTGCTGCAACTGCCACCGGGACCGCACGACGCGTCGCCGGAGCAGCCCGCGGGAGTAGCTCAGCTGGCAGAGCGCGAGTTTTCCAAACTCGATGTCGCGGGTTCGAATCCCGTCTCCCGCTCTCGCGGTGCGGCTGGCGTCTTGTGCGGCCGCTTTGTCAACTTAGTGGGGCAGATTCGTCCCAATTTCAAGATCTCGGCCATTTGAGGCCTCGACTGCCCGCGTCGCCCTCGGTGCGTATGCCAACGGGCACGCCTTATCGCCTGCCTGATGCTCGTGTTCGCCGCGGTCCTCGTGCTCGTCGAGATCTCGCCGGAGACTGCGGTCATCCTCGGTATGGCCGCGCCATTCGCGCTCCCGCTCGCGCTCCTCCTGCTCGGCATCGCCGGCGTCCGCTACGCGATCCGCCAGCGGCGGTGCGCCGGCGGTCGCTCGGACAGGCCGAGCAGCAGCGCCGCTTCGCCGACCGAGACCTTCCCCGCGACGACCCGCGTGAACACGACCGCGCGAGGCTGCTCCATCGACTCTGCCCCTCCCTGCGCTGGGCTGCGGACAGAGTCTCAGAGCAGTTTGGGCGGACGGAATCTCAGACCATCGAGAAGCTAGCCCAGACGGCCTTGCGGGGCGGAGTAGAGTCCGCCACGGGGTTGGGTCTGTCGTCCGGATGACGACCCGGGAAGGTAGCCGAGTGGATCTGCCGAGCTCGTCGCCAAGCGTTGCCCCGCGCTGGCCGCTGCCCCTGCTCGTTCTGCTCCTGGGCGTGGTCATCATTGGAACGGCGTGCTCGATCTCCATCGGTCCACCGCTCACCCCTCCATCAGTAGTAGTCCCGCCGGCTGTGGCGCCTACTGGTGACGATGCATCGCTGCTGAGAGAAGTGGCACGACTACAGAGCGACCTGCTCCAGCTCCGAGAGCGCGTCGATTTCTACATCTCGAACGTCGGAACCATCGTTGCGGTGCTCGTTGTCATACTGGCACTCGGCGCAGGGACATCGACCGCCTCCTGGTTCATCTACGAACGCCGGTCGAGCCAACTGCACTCGCTGACACTCGAAGGCCAGAGGACGGCGCAAGCTCGCGACGCGTACGTCTTCGAGGAGTCCAAGCAAACGATCGATCTCGTGAACAGCACACTCCAGATAGCCCGCGATGCAAGCCGGAACGCCGCAGAAGCCGTTGAGCAAAGCGCCCGGAGCCAGCTCCGCGAACTCGAAACTCAAGCAGCCACCATTGTGGCTCCCGCTCTAAAGGAGTGGCGATCACTCGTCACGACTCCCGGCAGGACGGCACCGTTGCGAGCTCTTGCTTCCCGGCTCAACCTATTCGAGAGCATGCGACTAGTCTTCGCGCAGAGACTCGAGCCTTCTCCCGAATCAACATTCGTTCGCGGGATGGAAAGTTATCTCGCCGATGATTTCGATGAGGCTCTAGGGCTGTGGCGACGCGTCGTCGTTGATCAGCGCGCGAGCGACGACCTAACGATTCTCGCGCACTACTGGCTCGGGTACGTCAACGACAACGCCGGGTTCTACGACGCGGCGGTCGAGAGCTTCAGCAGTTGCGTTGATATCTATCAGCGCAAGGACCCAGGCAACCCGCGGAAGTTCGAGCTGAAGCGCATCTTGCTCGAGTCGCGCTTCTTCGATGCGACACACTACACGCCAGAACGGCTTGTGCCTCAATTCGAGAGTCTGCTTGACGAACTCGACGGTGAAGTCCAGGATCGGCGCGTTCCTGAGGTGGACGAGTTCAAGCGCATGCGTACACACCTGCTTGTCACTTTCGGCAACGTCTACTTCGACCTAGGTAAGCTTGGATCTGACGATGATCGAGTGTCGTACCTACGGCGAGCGATCGATCACTACAAGCGTGCGCAGGAAGAAAGGTCAGAAGAAACGAAGTACGCCCGGTTTGGATTCGCCGAGGCGCAATACCAGTTGAGCCTGCTGCTACGCGACGAAGAGATGAGGGAGTCGTCGCGCACGTTGTTTCGCAGTGACGTATTGCGTGACGCCACCGACGAGCTGCAGAGACGGCAGGAACGCAGAACGCAAATCCGGGCGTTGACCACGCAACTCATCTGCCACCTCCGCGTCGGCGACGTGGGGCAAGCCGACGCGGTCAAGAGCCAGATCGATACGCATCTGGGCGTGCTGGATGATCGCCTCACCGTGTTCTCTGTAATGCAATTCCGGAATGTCATCCATGACCAGTTCCGCAGGGACCTTGAAGACCTGATCTCATCAAGCCGGTCCTAGCCGTCGTCACAAAGGAGGGTCGTGGGATCATCGCATGCCCCTGAACTGCACCCCTTGGGAGGGGGCGCTTCCTCGCTCCCACGGACTGTCAGAGCTCGGCGTGAAGTGACTTCCTAACCTCAGGCGGATGCTCACGCCGGTTCTGATTCACATCGCGTCTTGATTGGTCGCGCTCGGCTCCATCGTTTCACGGTCGCCGCGATCGTAGACCGCGCGTTCACGTCGCCTGGAGATCCGCTACGCCGCCCTCTGGACGCGGACGTCACCCAGGTCGTTGACCTCGAGCGTGCGGGTGCCTACCGCGCGCAGGAGTCCCGTCGCCCGCTCAGGCGTCGTGCGTCGGCGACCGGAAGTCGCCGGGCCGCGTTCTATTCGGCTCGTCGATCGGGTCCTCGTAGAGGATCGTGAACGCGGACATCGGGAATGCGTCGTACTCGAGGCTGTCGTGGATGCTAAGGATTGACGAGCGCCCCTTCAGGTACCTGAGGGGGTCAACACGGGGTGCCGTGAGCTCCGCGAAGAAGCTGGCGAAGCGCCGCGCGCGTGCGCGTTCGGCCCGCCTGTATCGCTCCTCGAGCTCCAGGTGCCGTGCCCAGTTCGGCTCCTTGGCCGCGAGCTCGACCACAAGATCAACGTCTCCGACCTCCGTCACCTTCGGATCCGCGAAGCTGCCGAACAGAGCGACGCGATGAACGCGCCAAAGGAAGCGCGGCTCCTCACGAAGTGCCTTGACGCGCTCAAGGAACGCGTCGAGGTGGCGCTGTGCTGTGGCTCGTGCGACGCGTCGCCCCCTCGCGTTGGCTAGGGCGTTGCCCTTGATGGTCGCGGTCCACGTGTCGGCCTCTCCGCTCCGCTCGATCAGTCCCTCGTGTTCGAGCGCCGCGAGGAACTGCGCGGCATCGGCGACGCCCACATCCGACGATAGTCGCGCACCGGACCACTCACGACCGACGCGAGCCCGCAGCGCCCTCCGGAGGAGGAACGCCGGGGCGCCAGCGATCGCTCCTTTGAGATCGATCTTCACGGATCGACTATCCGGTCCTCGGCTCATGTGGAGCGGACCGCCTCTTGTCCGCTCGAGGGGCCATCGTCTCTGTAGGATATGCCCGCGCCGGCGCCGAATAGACGCTCTGCCGATACCGTTGTACCGAGCGCGAGCACGACGGCTCGCCACAAGGAGCATCGATGCCTGCCGTGACCCCGACCACCATCCTCGATCTGCCGATCGTTCGCGTGACGGACGAGCAAGCGAGCCGCTTCCGCCCGGTGCGGACGATCGTCACCTCGATCGCGACGCACGAGGGCGAGGGCTTCCCCGTGCGGCGACCCTTCCCGGGGCTCGCTCGGCAGATCGCGGATCCGTTCATCCTCCTCGACCAGATGGGCGAGGTCCAGTACGCGCCGGGTGAGGCCAAGGGCGCGCCCGACCACCCGCACCGCGGCTTCGAGACGGTGACCTACATGATCGACGGGGAGTTCGTGCACCGCGACTCGACCGGCGGCGGCGGTGTCATCGCGAACGGCGCGACCCAGTGGATGACCGCCGGCGCGGGGATCGTCCACTCCGAGATGCCGCCGGAGAAGCTCATCAGGAGCGGCGGCCTGTTCCACGGCGTCCAGCTCTGGGTCAACTTGCCCGCGGCGGAGAAGTGGACCCCGCCGCGCTACCAGGACATCGCGGCCTCCGAGGTCGCGCTCCTGCGCTCGGAGGACGGCGGCGCGCTCCTCCGCGTCATCGCCGGCGAGGTCGCCGGCCACGCGGGCCCCGGGGCCACCCACACCCCGATCGCCTACGCGCACGCGACGATCGCGGCCGGCGGTCGCCTCGACGTGCCGTGGCGGCAGGACTTCAACGCGCTCGTCTACGCGCTCTCGGGCATCGGTCGCGTCGGGAGCGAGGGCGTGCCGCTGGAGTCGGGTCAGCTCGCGGTCTTCGGCCCGGGCGACGCGCTCCGTATCGAGGCGAGCCCTCGCCAGGACAGCCGCACCCCGTCGTTCGACGTGCTGGTCCTCGGCGGACGGCCGATCGGCGAGCCGGTGGTCCAGTACGGGCCGTTCGTCATGAACACGCGCGAGGAGATCAACCAGGCGATCGCCGACTACCGGAGCGGCCGCATGGGCTCGATCCCGGCGACGCACTTCGGCGCCGGCCCGCGGTAACCGCCATCCCTAGCCGGAATGGCCGTGAGGGTCGCCGCGCTTTCGATCGCCATCGCGATCGCCACGACCACCTGGCCGAACGCGCGGTAGAGAGACTCAAAGAAGGGAACCGCGATCCCATCGAGAGCGTCGCCGTATAGTCGCAGCCTTGAAGGTCATCCGTACCGCGTCGGACCTTCGCGCGTGGCGCGCGAGCCAGGGACGAGTCGGTCTCGTGCCCACGATGGGCGCACTGCATGAGGGCCATCGCTCGCTCGTCGCGCGCGCGGTCGCGGAGCAGGATGCCGCGCTCGTCTCGATCTTCGTGAATCCAACGCAGTTCGGTCCGGGCGAGGACTACGCCGCGTACCCGCGCCGCGAGGCCGAGGACGTCACGCTCCTTGAGGGCGCGCGTGCGGCCGCGGTCTTCGCGCCCAGCGCGAGCGAGATCTATCCGCCGGGCGACTCGACCCGCATCGACCCCGGGCCCATCGCCGCGCGGCTGGAAGGCGCGGTCCGCCCAGGCCACTTCATCGGCGTCGCCACCGTGGTGGTGAAGCTCCTGCGGCTGGCCACGCCGGACGTCGCGTACTTCGGCCAGAAGGACTTCCAGCAGCTCCGGGTCATCCAGCACGTCCGCCGCGAGCTCGGCCTGCAGACGCGGATCGCCGGTTGCCCGACGGTGCGCGACGACAAGGACGGGCTCGCACTCTCCTCGCGCAACGCATACCTCACCGCGGCGGAGCGCGGGCGCGCGCTCGCACTCTCACGGGGGCTCTTCCTCGCGCAGGGCGCCTGGTCGGCCGGCGAGCGTGAGCCGGCGCGCCTGCGCGCGCTGGTCGCGGAGACCGCGGTGCAGGCGGGACCCCTCGACTACGTTTCCGTCGCTGATCCCTTCACGCTCGACGAGCTGGACCGCCCGGCCGAGCGCGCGGTGATCCTGCTCGCCGCGCGGGTGGGCCGCGCCCGCCTCATCGACAACGTGCTCCTCGGGATGGACCTCGCCGAGCTCGGCTGACCGCGGGACGGAGGTCGCTCTAGCGCGTGCTCGGGTACCCCGGTGGCTCCAGCACGTGAATGAGGAGTGACATCGCGGCATTGAGCGGCGCCGGCACGGCGGTCCGGGCGCCCTCGCGGGCGATGGCGCCGCAGATCGCGTCGATCTCGGTGACGCGGTGTGCCCGGACGTCCTGCAGCATCGAGGAGAGGTTCGTCGCGGTCGCGACGGCCGCCTCCCGCCAGAGCCGCACGGCCTCCGCCTCGTCGAGCGCGATCCCGGCCGTGGCGGCCACGGCGACCCGCGCCGCCTCGCGCGCGAGCGCGTCGGCAAGGAGCGCGCCTGCCGGGTGGTCCGGCAGGGCGCCGTTGGGGAGATCGAGGATCGCCGTCAGCGGATTCACCGCCGCGCTGACCACGACCTTCCGCCAGAGGAGCGGCGCCGCGTGATCGACGAGCGAGACCTCCGCGCCCGCGGTGCGGAGGAGTGCCGCGAGCGCCTCGATGCCTCCGCCGGCCTCGCCTCGGGCGAGCGAAAGGCGGAGCGGCCCGGTCGCGATCACGCGGTCGGCCTCGTCGCGGTACGCACCGGTGTGCACGCTCCCGGCGCAGGCGCGCGCGCTGCCGAGCACCGCGGCAAGGACCTCGAGGTTACCGAGGCCGTTCTGCAGGGTCACCCCTACCCCGTCCGGCTCGAGGAGCCGCCGTGCGACCTCCGCCGCCCAGGTGGTCCCGGGCGTCTTCACGCAGATCAGCGCGAAGTCCACGGCGTGGTCGATCGTGCGAGCCGCCGAGCGAGAGCGATCGACGTGTACGACCTCGACCGTCCCCGCGAGCGTGTCGGCGACGAGCCGCCCGATCGCGCCCTGGCCGATGACCGCGATGCGTGCGGCGGAGCCGCTCCTCGTCCGGATCCCCTAGACCGCGCGGGGCGTCGCCACCGCGCGGGGCGTCGTGGCGGTCACGCTCCGGTCGAGGTTCGCGGCTTCGCGCTCGCTCATCGCGAACGAGTGGGCCTCATCGGGGAAGGTCCCCTCGCGGACCTCCCGGTCGTAGTCGCGGAGCGCGCCGACGATCACCGGTCCGAGATCGGCGTACCGCTTCGCGAACTTCGGCGCGAACGAGCCATAGAGGCCGAGCGCGTCGTGGAGCACCAGGACCTGACCATCACACTGCACGCCGGCGCCGATGCCGACGGTGGGGATCGCGAGTCGTTCGGTGACGAGCGCGGCCACTTGGGCTGGGATCGCCTCGAGGACGATCGCGAACGCGCCGGCCTCCTCGAGCGCGAGCGCGTCGTCAAGCAACCGCTGCGCGGCGCGCCCGGTCTTTGCCTGCACCTTGTAGCCGCCGAGCTGCGCGACGCGCTGCGGCGTGAGGCCCACGTGGGCCATGACCGCGATCCCGTTGTCGGTGAGCGCCCGCACGGTCTCGACCACCTCACGGCCACCTTCGAGCTTCACCGCATCCATGCCGCCCTCCTTGAGGAGACGGGCGGCGTTCCGCATGGCGTCGGCGACCCCGGCCTGGTACGAGCCGAACGGCAGATCGCCCACGAGCAGCGGGCGTGAAGCGCCACGCGCCACGGCGGCGCAGTGGCTCACCATGTCGTCCATCGTCACCGGGACGGTCGTAGCGTGACCGAGCACGACCATGCCGAGGGAATCGCCGACGAGGATCGAATCGATCCCGGCCGCATCCACGAGCTTCGCGAACGCCGCGTCATAGGCCGTGAGCATCGTGATCCGCCGGCCCGCGCGTTTGGCGGCGATCAGGTCCGGAACCGTGATCTTCGCGCGCGGATCGTCCTGCGTTGTCATGTCGAACCTCCGTCCAGGCCGCGCAAGGCGGTCCCGGCGTTGTCGAACAATCGTAGTACATGTCCGGGACCTCGCCGCCGGATCGCCGGCGTGGAGGCGGGAAGCGGACGCACCCTGGACGTCGCCGCAACGGTGGCCCGAAGCGTGCGCGAGGGGTAGCGAGCTCAGGCGGGCAGCGGCGGCCTACCGGAGGTGGCCTCGCGTGGCGTCGCCGCGCGCGAGCGGCGGAAGTCCCGCGCCGCACGCCACAGGTAGCCCAGCCAGAGCGGGAGCGCGACGATGCCGCCGGCGAGCGGTTCACCCGCAGCCTCGCGGTAGACCTCGGGCGGCGCGGCGAGGAGCACGCTGCTCAGGGCCTGGTAGATGCCGGTCGGCAGCGCGACGACGCAGACGAGCCCGAAGATGCCGGTGCCGATGATGTGGTAGCCGCGCCCGAGCACGGACGCCTCTTCGTCCGGCACCGCCGCGAAGCGCCTCCCCGCGCGGTGCGCGCCCCAGACGAGCACGCCGAAGGCGAGGAACGTGAGTCCGCTGAGGATGCCCTCGCCCCTCCGGCGTTCTTGCCGGAGCGACTCGCGCCGCTGCTGCTCGGCCGCGGGCATGCAGCCCGGCGCTTCCGGCGCGCCGGGCGGGCAGAGCGTCTCGATCGGGGCGCGGCCGTAGGCGAAGTCGTTGCCGTACGCGCCGGCGAACCCGTAGTTGAGCAGCGCGGAAAGACCCACGGTCACGAGGATCATGCCGGCGAGCGAGGCGACATAGAGGTAGAGGCGCAGGAGGCTCCGCGCCGACAGGTCCACACCCTCGCTGCCCCGCTGGAAGAACAGCACCACGATGAACACGACGACGCAGAGGATCGCCCCGGTCACGAGCAGCCCGGTGACCACTTCAGAACCTCCTTCTAGAGCGCGACGCTCACGGGATGTCCAGGGCAATGTCGAGCGAGCCCGCCGAGTGGGTGAGCGCGCCGGCCGAGATGAAGTCGACACCGGTCTCGGCGATCGCGCGAACGGTCTCGAGGGTGACGCCGCCCGATGCCTCGAGCGGCACGCGTCCGGCGACGAGGACCACGGCCTCGCGCATGAGCGCCGGTGGCATGTTGTCGAGCAGGATCATGTCCGCGCCGGCGGCGAGCGCCTCGCGCAGCTCGTCGAGCGTCTCGACCTCCACCTCGACGCGGATCCCGGGCGGCGCGGAGCGGTGGGTGCGGGCGACCGCCTCGGCGACGGAGCCGGCGATGCGCAGGTGGTTGTCCTTGATGAGGATGCCGTCGTCGAGGCCGAGGCGGTGATTCCGGCCGCCGCCCACCCGGACCGCGTACTTCTCGAGCGCGCGGAGCCCCGGGGTGGTCTTGCGCGTGTCGAGGATCTGCGCCCGAGTTCCGGCGACCGCGTCGACGTAGCGGCGGGTCAGGGTGGCGGTCGCGGCCATGCGCGCGACGAGGTTCAGCGCGACGCGCTCGGCGGTCAGCAGCGCCGCCGCGCGACCCTCGACCCGCGCGACGGTCGCCGGCAGGGTGAGGCGCTCGCCTTCGGGGACGAGCGCGACGAAGACGGTATCCGGGTCGACCTGGCGGAACACCGCGGCGGCGACCGGCAGGCCGCAGACCACGCCCGGCACGCGGAACCGCAGCTCGGCCGTGCCGCGGACGTCCGGCGGGACCGTCGCCTGGGTGGTCAGGTCGCCGCGACCGATGTCCTCAGCGAGCGCCTCGGCGACGATGCGCGCGATCACCGGGTCCGGCGGCCGGAAGCCGTGCATCGGACCCACTATCGCACCGGCGGGACGGAGGCGGGCCGCCGGCCGAGGTAGGTCGCGAGGCCCTCCGCGAGCGGGGTGAGGCGCCGCGGCATCTTCGCGAGCAGCGGCGCGGTGTCCACCGCGGCCGCCTGGTTGATGAAGTCGATCGCGTCCGGCGTGAGCGGGGGCCGCGGCAGGAACTGCAGGGGCCAGGCGACCACCTTCAGGATGCCGGCAGGCGCGGGAAGGAGCGGGCGGCGCAGACCGGCCGCACGGAGCGCGACGCGGATGATCTGGCGCATCGTCAGCGTCTCGGGACCACCGATCTCGAAGATCTCGTCGCGCGCGGCGCCGTCGCGGAGCGAATCGGCCGCGAGACGCGCGACGTCCTCGACGAAGACCGGCGCGAGCAGCTGCTGCCCGTCACCGGTGAGCGGCACGAACGGGAGGACCCGGGCGAAGCTGAGAAACCGGTTGAGCGCGACGTCGCGCGGTCCGTAGATCCAGGTCGGACGCACGATCGTGAACTCGATGCCCGAGCCGCGGACCGCGGCCTCGGCGCGCCACTTCGCACGGAACCACGAGCGCGCGGAGTCCGGCGCGGCGCCGGCGCCCGAGACGTACACGAGCCGGCGCACACCCGCGGCCCTCGCGGCGGTGACGAGCCGCTCGGTGCCGACGGCGTCGACCGCCTCGAAGGTGTGGCCGCGCCGAGGGTTCTCCATCGGCGAGTTCGGGAAGGCCAGGCTGATCACGAGCGCGTCGATCCCCGCGAGCGCCCCGGCGAGCGTCGCCGGCGACGCGATATCGGCGCCGCGGACCACGATCCCGGCGGGGAGACCGGGTGCCGCGCGCTCACGCCGGTGCGAGAGCACGACGACCACCTCGCCGCGACGGTGGAGCTCGCCCGCGATCGCGCCGCCGACGAACCCGGTCCCGCCGGCGACCGCCACGCGCAGCGGACCCGCGCCGCGCGTGATGCCAAGTGCTCCGGCCGGCTCGGGTATTCCTGCGGACGCTCCCACTACATCGACGGTACTCCTCGCACCGAGCGGGATGCGGTGGTCCTCCTCGCCGGTCAGGACCCCGACGGGGCCGGGTCGGCGCCGTGTCGGACGCGCGTGTCTTGTGCTCGGACCAGGATCGCGCTAGCCCCCCGGGGGCCCCGGCGCCCGCGTCGGCGGCGGCGAGCTCGGACTCGGCGGCGTCGAACGCAACGGCGGGGGCGACGTCAGGGCCGACCCGTTAGGCGTTGGGGACGGCAGGGCCGACCCGCTCGGCGCGGGCGAGCGTGTCGGCGAGGGCGATGGCGTCAGCGACGGCGAGGGCGCGCGCGAGGGCGAGGGCGCCGGGCGGATCGCGATATCGACGCGCAACGCGAACGGCCGCGGTGGGACCCAGTCATGGCCGAGCCGCGCGACGACCGCGCCGGCGGTCTCACCGACGCCGCCGCCGAAGAACGAGGCGAGGAAGCCGACGCTCGCGACCGCGCTGCCCGCGACGAGCGTCGACGGCGGGTCGTCGCCCTCCGCCTGCTCGAAGCGCGCGCGGAAGCCGAGCTCCTCGAGGCGTCGGACCGCCTCGGCACCGGCCTCTGCGCGGGCGCGGGTCGCGCGCACCGTCACGAGCGGGTCTTCGCGCAGGCTCGCCGGGAAATCGACGAGGCGGCGGACGTACTCCCGCACCCCGCCCCAGCCGTCGACCCGCGGCTGGAGCGTGAACCCTAGTCCGTCGGCGAACTGGATCGAGTAGTTCTGGAGCACGTTGTGGTTCGTGAGCGCAGCCTTGACCGTGCTGGCATCGTCGTAGTCCTTCGCGACGTCGGCGAGCGCACGCATGTCGGCGAGCGAGAGGTCGGTGCGCACGTTGTCGCGGAGCGCGTCGAGGAGACC
>Ga0209726_10008030_pt1 | contig 11532 bp, 8 predicted proteins | sample Subgrocontami54m_FD_187453 | JGI IMG/M metagenome (GOLD analysis project Ga0209726, IMG submission 187453) | Subsurface groundwater microbial communities from S. Glens Falls, New York, USA - GMW46 contaminated, 5.4 m (SPAdes) (version 3) | ecosystem: Environmental > Aquatic > Deep subsurface >... | reverse complement strand
CTCGTTTTACATTACTTCATTTAATTAGGCGAACATTTCTTATCGCGGGGGGATTTACATCGCCGTAAGAGCTCCCGCGATACTCAGGGGATTTTACACCTTAGCCCCATTAAGGTTTTTCGATGCAGGAAATTATCATCCTAGCGTGCACCGAGTGTAAGCATCGGAATTACTCGACGCGTAAAAATAAAAAGCAAAACCCGGATCGTTTAGAACGGAAAAAGTTTTGTCGCTTTTGCCATTCCCTTACCGTACATCGGGAGCAAAAATAGCGGTAAGGAAGGATTGTCGCGGAGGCCTGTAGCTCCAACTGGCTAGAGCGGCGGTCTCCAAAACCGCATGTTGCAGGTTCGAATCCTGCCAGGCCTGCCAGTTAAAAGGCTGCAACGGATTCAAGTAGAAAAAGGATAAGCTGTGATCGGCGGATTCATTAACTTCATTAAAGAGACAAGACAGGAATTAAATAAAGTCACCTGGCCGACGCGGGATGAGGTTTGGCAGGCGACTTTAGTTGTGATTATCACCACCATGATGTTGGCGGCTTTTATCGGCGTGGTGGATTTTTTCCTGTCGAGTTTGATGCGAATCTTACTGGGTTAAAAGAATGTCATCTATAGCAAAGTGGTATGTTGTGCACACGCAGACCGGCGCGGAATCAAAGGCCCGGGCGAATTTGGAAGCGCGCGCTGAAGTCGGCGGCATGAAGCATTTGATTCATAAAGTGCTCATCCCGACGGAGAAGGTCAGCGAAGTCCGTGCCGGAAAAAAAAGGATATCGGAGCGAAAGTTTTTTCCGGGCTACATCCTGGTTCAGATGGAAATGAATGAGGATAGCTGGTACTTGGTCAAGAATACGCCCGGGATTTCCGGATTTGTGGGTTCGGGGAAAACGCCGATTCCGTTGACGGAAGATGACGTCAACCAAATCATTGATCAGCAGGAAGAAAAGAAAGCAAAGCCAAAACCTAAAGTAGATTTTGGTATCGGTGAAAATGTCAGAGTTAAAGAAGGTTCCTTCGCCAATTTTAATGGCGTGATCGAAGAAGTGAATCCGAATCGCGGGAAATTGAAGGTGATGGTTACGATTTTCGGCCGGCAAACTCCCGTTGAACTGGAATATTGGCAAGTTGAAAAGCTGTAAAAAACTGGAATAGAGAACCATGGCAAAAGAAATCGTCACACAAATTAAGTTGCAAATTCCCGGCGCGCAGGCCAATCCGGCGCCGCCGGTCGGTCCCGCGCTCGGTCAGCACGGCCTGAACATCATGGAATTTTGCAAGCAGTTCAATGAGCGAACTAAGGATAAGCCCGGCGTGATTTTGCCTGTCATTATCACCGCTTACAAAGACCGTTCCTTTACTTTTATTTTGAAGCAGCCGCCGGTGGCTATTGCCTTGAAAAAGGCAGCAGGCTTGGCCAAGGCCTCCGGCAATGCAGGTACGCAGATTATCGGTAAAGTGACACATGATGAAGTTCGTGAAATCGCACGTCTGAAAATGTCCGATCTCAACACGACCAAAATTGAAAGCGCCATGCGTATCGTCGCAGGCACGGCGCGCAGTATGGGTCTTGAGATCGTAGACCGCAAATAAGGTAAGGATCATGGCCAAGAAACGCAGCAAACGTTATCAAGAACGAGCACAATTGGTGGATCGCGCCAAGGGCTACAGCTTGGAAGAAGCCGTGCAATCGATCAAAAAAATTAACGCCACTAAATTTGACGAGTCAGTCGCGATTGATTTTCAGTTGGGTATTCGCGCCGACCAAAGTGATGAAATGGTGCGCGGCACGGTCGTGCTACCTAACGGCAGCGGCCGGCAAGTGCGTATCGTTTGTATTTGCAAAGGTGATGCCGCACGCGAGGCGGAAACCGCCGGCGCGCAAGAAGTCGGCGCCGAGGAATTGATTAAGAAAATCGCTGAGGGCTGGATGGAGTTTGATGCCGTGGTTGCCCATCCGGATATGATGCGCGAACTCAGCAAACTGGGCCGTGTTTTAGGGCCGCGTGGCCTGATGCCGTCTCCCAAAGCGGGTACGGTAACGCCAAACGTCGGCCGGGCCGTAACCGAATTGAAAGCCGGGAAAATTGCTTTTAAAAGCGATAAGACCGGTGGCGTGCACGCGCTTTGCGGCAAACTTTCTTTCGCAGAAAAAGCGCTGCTTGAAAATGCGCGTGCCTTGATTCAAGCGGTCCGGGATGCCAAGCCGGCCGCGGCCAGAGGTGATTATTTGAGAAAAGTAACGATCGCGCCAACGCACGGCCCGGGTTTTCGTTTGACGGCCGGTTCTTATTAAGGTTCTTATGCCATCCATTGTTAACAATACGATTTTGGAAGAAGTGAAAGAAGAGTTTGAGGCAAATCCGTACGCCTTCCTTTCTTCTTTTCACGGCGTGCCGGTTGAGGTCATGTCGACCCTGCGCCGTAATTTGGAAAAACACGCCAACCGCTCTGTTGTTCTGAAGCACTCCTTGGCCAAAAAGGTCTTGGAGGCCATGAAGATCGAAGGCGCCGATTCGCTTTTCAAGAATCATTTGTTCGTGACGCTCGGAGATAAAGATCCCCAGCTAATTTCTAAAGCCTTGATGGAATTTGCCAAGACCAATGATAAATTCAAGCCTTGCGGCGTGGTCTTTGAGAAAAAACTTTACGACAGCATTTTTGTGAAGTCGTTATCCCAGTTACCTTCGCGTCAGGAACTCCTGACGCAGGTAGTGGTTCGCGTCAAGTCCCCGATTTCCGGGTTTGTGTTGACGCTGAGCCAAATGCTGCGCGGCGTCGCTGTTGCGCTCAATGAAATTAGAAAGCAAAAAGAAGGCGGGTCGGCAGCAACCGCTTAAAAAATTTTGGTCCAAATTTAAAATTTCAATTGAATCCAGGAGGAAAATAAAATGGCGGACGAACAAGCAGTAGCAGAAGAAACGGTGGAAGCTAGCGGTAAAAAGGCAGCGAATGTTTCTGCCAAATTGCAGCAAGTGCTGACAACGATTGAGGGTTTGACGGTGCTTGAGCTGGCTGATCTCGTCAAGGCGCTTGAAGTAAAGTTTGGCGTTTCCGCGGCAGCGGTTGCTGTTGCAGGTCCGGCTGCGGGTGCTGCGGGCGGCGGAGCTGGTGCGGTTGCGGCCGAAGAGAAGACCGAATTTACGGTTATCTTGGCGAACGCGGGTGACAAGAAGATCAATGTCATTAAGGAAATTCGCGCCATCACGAGCCTTGGTTTGAAAGAAGCCAAGGATCTGGTTGAAGGTGCGCCGAAGACCGTCAAGGAATCCGTTTCCAAGGATGAAGCCGACAAAATCAAGAAGATCCTGGAAGCCGCCGGAGCCAAGGTGGAGATCAAGTAAGGGATTTTGATTGTCGGGGACGCTAATCCTTAATCAACCGGAGATCACGCATATATGACACTATTACAGGAACGAAAAAGCTTCAGTAAGATCTTCGATACGATGGAGATGCCGAATCTCGTTGAGATTCAGGTTCGCTCTTATGAAGAATTTCTCCAATCGGAGCGCTCTGCCCGCAAGCGCAAGCGCCAAGGTCTTGAAGCGATTTTTGACGAAAGTTTTCCGATCGAAAGCTTTGATGGTTCCTGCAAGCTGGAATACAGCGGCTATTCCTTAGGAAAGCCGAAATACTCCATCGCGGAGTGTCATAAACGCGGTATGACTTACGCCGCTCCTTTGAAAGTACGCATTCGCCTCGTCCGCCAAAGCGTCGTCAAGGAACAGGAAGTCTACATCGGCGAATTGCCGCTGATGACCGAAACTGGCACCTTCATTATCAATGGGGCCGAACGCGTGGTGGTCAGTCAGTTGCACCGTTCTCCGGGAGTTTCGCTTGAGGAATCAAGCCATCCGAGCGGTAAAAAAGTTTACAGTGTCCGGATTATCCCGCATCGCGGCGCATGGATCGAGTTTGAAAACGATATCAGTGATGTCCTCTACGCTTATATTGATCGTCGCCGTAAAATTCTGGCGACAACGTTGTTACGCGCCATCGGCTTCTCCAGCACCCATGATATTCTAAAAGAACTGTATCCCGTCGAAACGGTTAAGCGCACCGATAAAAACACCTTCAAAAAATTAGAAGGCCAATATTTGGCCGACGAAGTCCGGGATGCCGACACGCAAGAGCCCGTTGTTTTTGGCGGTTCTAAAATTACGCCGGAAATCGTCAGCGTGCTTGAAACCAACGGTGTGCAGGAAATCAAGGTCGTGACGCTCGGAAAGGATGACGTCGCGATCGTGAACACGCTCGAGCGCGATCCTTATCGCAGCACCGAAGAAGCGCAGGTTGCCATTTACCGCCGCATGCGTCCGGGCGATCCTCCCACCGCCGCCGGTGCGAAAGATCTTATTCACAAACTATTTTTTGACGGCCAGCGTTACGATTTAGGCAAAGTCGGCCGTTTCATGATGAATCGCAAACTCAATTTTGACGGCGAAATCCGCCAAACGACCTTGCGGCCCATGGATATTATGCGGGTCGTGGAAACGCTTTTGAAACTTCGCACCGGCGTGATGCAGAAAGATGACATTGATCATTTGGGCAATCGCCGCGTTCGGTCGGTCGGTGAGTTGCTTCAGGATCAATTCCGCGTTGGTTTGGCGCGTATGAAACGCTCCTGTCTGGAGCGTATGTCTATGTATGACTTGGACGCCGCCATGCCGCACAACTTGATCAACCCTAAACTTATTTCCGCCGCAGTAAAAGATTTCTTCGGCCGCAGTCAACTGTCGCAGTTTATGGATCAGACCAACCCGCTTTCAGAGTTGACCCACAAACGCCGTCTTTCCGCGCTGGGACCCGGCGGATTGTCACGCGAACGTGCCGGTTTCGAAGTCCGCGACGTGCATCCCTCACATTATGGCCGTGTTTGCCCGATTGAAACACCGGAAGGTCCGAACATCGGGTTGATTGCTTCGCTGAGCACCTTTGCGCGCGTGAATCCGATCGGCTTTTTGGAAAGTCCTTATCGCAAGGTTGAAAAAGGCCGCGTGACCGACAAGATTGAGTATCTCTCGGCCGACCAAGAAGACAAGTATGTGATTGCCCAGGCCAATGCGCCGGTGGATGATCACGGCCGTTTCACCAACGATGTCATTTCCTGCCGTTTTCGAGGCGATTTCCCGAAAAAGAAACCGGAAGAAATTGACTACATGGACGTTTCGCCGCGCCAACTGGTGAGCGTGGCCGCATCTTTGATCCCGTTCCTGGAACATGACGACGCCAATCGTGCGTTGATGGGTTCCAATATGCAGCGGCAAGCCGTTCCGTTGCTTGTGCCGGACTCACCGCTCGTCGGAACCGGGATGGAAAAACACGTGGCTTTGGATTCCGGTTCGATGGTCGTGGCGAAATCCCGGGGTACCATCAAAGCGGTCAGCGCCAATGAAATTGTCGTGGATGATTTTGTTTATCGTTTGAAAAAGTTTGAGCGTTCCAACGCAGGAACTTGCATCAACCAGATGCCGCTTGTTCGCGTGGGGGATAAGGTTAAGCGCGGCCAGATTATGGGCGATGGCGCCGCAACCCAGAATGGCGAATTGGCCTTGGGACGTAATGTGCTGGTGGCTTTCATGCCCTGGCGCGGTTACAACTTTGAGGACGCAATCATCATCAGCGAACGCTTGTGCCGTGAGGATGTTTACACCTCGCTGCATATCGAAGAGTTCGAAGTGGAAGCGCGCGACACGAAGTTGGGCAATGAAGAAATTACACGCGACATTCCGAATGTTAGCGAGGAAGCGCTTAAGGATTTGGATGAAGAAGGCGTCATCCGGATCGGCGCAGAAGTGAAGCCCGGCGATATTTTGGTCGGTAAAATCACACCAAAATCCGAGACCGAGCTCTCCCCCGAGGAAAAATTATTGCGTGCTATTTTCGGCGAAAAGGCCGGCGATGTCCGGGATGCCTCGCTTACAGTGCCCCCGGGCGTTGAAGGTATTATTGTGGATGTGAAGTCTTTTGCGCGTAAAGAATCCGCGGCTAAAACCAAGGAAGAACGGCGTGACGAAAATAAAGAAATCAACGAGATTAAAGACCGGTTTCAGACGCGTATTGACTCTTTGAAAAGGGAGCGCATTAACAAAATTTCCAGCATGATTCTTGGTAAAAGGCTGGCCGAGGATTTGGTGGATGATATTTTGGGCGAGATCCTGCTGAAAAGCGGTCATACCATCACCAAGGTCGACCTTAAAAAGCTCGAGAATTGCGATTGGGAATCACTGCGCTTGGATGACGATGCCGAGCTGGATGAATCCGTGCGCAAAGTGGCGCGGGTTTGGGGCGATGAAATCGATGAATTGATCGGAGAACGCGCGCGCGAAATCGATCGCGTGAAAAAAGGCGATGAACTGCCGCCCGGCGTCATTAAAAAAGTTGTGGTCTACATTTGCTCCAAACGCAAGATTTCCATCGGCGACAAAATGGCCGGCCGTCACGGCAACAAAGGTGTTATTGCCAAAATTCTTCCCGAAGAAGACATGCCGTACCTGCCGGATGGCAATCCCGTTGATATTGTGTTGAATCCTTTGGGCGTGCCTTCCCGTATGAACGTGGGACAGATTCTGGAAACGCATTTGGGCTGGGCCGCGCATGCGCTGGGTTTAAAAATTGAAACGCCCGTCTTTAGCGGTGCCACCGAAGAAGAAATCAGGAACATGTTGAAACAAGCGGGTCTGCCTGAAGACGGCAAGACGCGCCTTTATGACGGCCGCACGGGCGAAACGTTCGATCAGCGTGTGACGGTCGGCTACATCTATATGTTGAAGTTGGCGCATTTAGCGGATGATAAGATCCATGCCCGCGCCATCGGACCTTATTCGCTTGTCACGCAGCAGCCGCTGGGCGGTAAGGCTCAGTTCGGCGGGCAGCGCTTTGGTGAAATGGAAGTGTGGGCCCTTGAAGCTTACGGTGCCGCCTTTACGCTGCAAGAATTGTTGACGGTCAAAAGTGATGACGTTGTCGGCCGTACACGCGTTTATGAGGCCATCGTGAAGGGGGAGCCGGCCTTGCATGCGGGGACGCCGGAATCCTTCAACGTTTTGGTCAAAGAATTACAATCGTTAGCGTTGAATATCACTCCGGAAAAAAATCAATCCAAGGCCGATGCCCTTCTGGGAGCTCAGCAAGAATTGAATGATGAAGAAGCCCGGAAGAGAAAAATTAAGGAGAAACTGAAAGTATGAACTACGACATCAATGTGTTCGATTCGGTTTCGATCCATATCGCTTCGCCGGACTCCATCTATGGGATGTCCCGCGGAGAAGTCAAAAAGCCGGAAACCATTAATTACCGCACGTTGAAACCCGAAAAAGACGGGTTGTTCTGCGAGCGCATTTTTGGGCCGACGCGTGACTATGAATGCAGCTGCGGCAAATACAAGCGGATCAAGCATAAAGGGATCGTTTGCGACCGTTGCGGCGTCGAAGTGACGCAATCCAAAGTCCGCCGCGAACGCATGGGGCATATTCAACTCGTCACATCGGTTTCGCATATTTGGTTTTTTAAGACCATGCCCTCACGTATCGGTAATTTGCTGGATCTCAGCGTACGGGCCCTGGAAAAAGTTCTGTACTATGAAGAGTACGTGGTCATTGACGCCAAGGAGACGCCGCTGAAGAAAATGCAGCTCCTGAGCGAAGAAGAATATTTGAAGGCGCACGAACAATATGGCGCCAGTAGCTTTGTCGCCAAAATGGGTGCGGAAGCTATCCGGGATTTATTGGCCGAGATTGATTTGGATAAGATGGTTCAGAAATTTCAGCGCCAGGCGCGGACTTCTAAGTCCAAGCAGGCGCGTGCGCGGGCCATTAAGATTTTGAAAATTGCCGAAGCGTTCCGGCAATCGGGCAACAAGCCGGAATGGATGGTTTTGGATGTGGTGCCGGTCATACCGCCTGACTTGCGGCCTTTGGTGGCTCTGGACGGCGGCCGCTTTGCAACCAGTGATTTGAATGATTTATACCGCCGCGTGATCAACCGCAACAACCGTTTGCGCAAGCTGCTCGATCTCAAAGCGCCGGATGTTATTATCCGCAATGAAAAACGCATGCTACAGGAAGCCGTGGATGCGCTTTTTGACAACGGCCGCCACGGGCGTCCGGTGTTGGGTTCCGGCAACCGTCCTTTGAAGTCTCTCAGCGACATGTTGAAGGGCAAGCAAGGACGTTTTCGTCAGAACTTGCTGGGCAAGCGCGTTGATTATTCCGGCCGTTCGGTTATCGTCATCGGTCCGGAACTGAAAATTCACCAATGCGGTTTGCCGAAAAAAATGGCGCTCGAACTTTTCGAGCCTTTCATTATCCGCAAACTGAAAGAACGCGGCCATGTGCATACGATCCGTTCGGCTAAAAAGATGGTCGAGCGCGTAAAGCCCGAAGTTTGGGACATTCTGGAAGAAGTCATCCGCGAGCATCCGGTCATGCTGAACCGTGCGCCGACGCTGCACCGCTTGGGTATCCAGGCTTTTGAGCCGGTGCTAATCGAAGGCAAAGCCATCCGGGTTCATCCCTTGGTTTGTGCGGCGTTTAATGCAGACTTTGACGGCGACCAAATGGCCGTGCACATCCCGCTTTCCATGGAAGCGCAAATGGAATGCTGGATTCTCATGCTTTCAGCCAACAACATTTTTAACCCGGCCAATGGCAATCCCATCACGATTCCGTCGCAAGACATTGTGCTGGGCATTTATTATTTGACCAAACAGCAGGATGGCGCCAAAGGCGAAGGCCGCGTTTTCTCAGATGCTGCCGAGGCCGTTTTTGCTTTCGAAGACCGCGAAGTGGGCAAATTGGCTAAATGTAAAGTGCGTCTGGAAGACGGCAAAATGGTCGAAACCACGGTCGGCCGTATTATGTTGAACAATGTGTTGCCCAAAGGCTACCGGTATATCAACGAGAACGTCAACAAGAGCAAACTTTCAAAAATCATTGCCGATTGTTACCGGCAGTTTGGCCATACAGAAGTCATTCATCTGTTGGATCGTTTGAAAGCCCTGGGTTTTGAAGAGGCGACGCTGGCCGGCGTTTCTATTGGCATTGAGGATATCCAAATTCCTGAAAACAAGGAAGACTTGCTGAATGAAGCCCGCAAAGAAGTCTCGGCGATTGATAATCAATACAAAAACGGTTTGATTACAGACGGCGAACGTTATAACAAAGTGATCGATATTTGGACGCATATTACGGATCGTGTTTCCGACAGCATGTTCTCGCAGCTGCATACGTTTAATCCTGTCTTCATGATGGCGGATTCCGGTGCGCGCGGTTCCAAACAGCAGATTCGTCAGTTGGCCGGTATGCGCGGCTTGATGGCCAAACCGTCGGGTGAAATTATTGAAAGCCCGATTACGGCGAACTTTCGCGAAGGCTTGACCGTGCTGGAGTATTTCATTTCCACTCACGGCGCCCGCAAGGGTCTTGCCGATACCGCTCTTAAGACCGCGGACTCGGGCTATTTGACCCGCCGGTTGGTGGATGTGGCACAAGACGTAATCATCAATGAAATCGACTGCGGTACGGTGGGAGGTACTTTCCTCGAGGCGGTTTATGAAGGGGAAGAAGTCATTGTGCCGTTGCGTGACCGCATTTGGGGCCGCGTGGCTTTGGATAACGTCGTGGACGTTGTCACGGATCAGCACATTGTGAAGGCCGGTGAAATTATCGACGAAAGCGCGGTTGACCGCGTCGACGAAGTCGGTATCGAAAAAATTCGTGTGCGCTCGGTGTTGACATGCGAATCACCGCGCGGAATTTGCGCGAAATGCTACGGCCGTGATCTTTCAACAGGCCGTTTGGCTGAATTGGGCACCGCGGTCGGCATTATCGCAGCACAGTCCATCGGGGAACCGGGGACACAGTTGACCATGCGTACCTTCCATATCGGTGGTACGGCATCCCGTACGGTTGAGCAGTCTTATTTCCGTGCGCGCAATAGCGGTATTCTCCAGTATCACGGTTTGAAAACCGTCTTGACTAAAAAGAGCGAAATTATCGTTCTGAATCGTAACGGGCAAGTGACGATTCACGATGATACGGGCCGCGAACTTGAACGTTATACACTGCCTTCGGGCGCCATTATCAGCAATAAAGAAGGCGAGAAGGTTAAGAAAGAAGATATCTTTGTGAAATGGGACCCTTATACGGTTCCGATTTTGACGGAAGTTTCAGGCCGCGTCCGTTTTGAAGATATTATTGCCGGCGTTACCATGAATGAAGAAATGGATGCCACGACCGGTATGACCGAGCGCGTGATTATTGAACATAAAGAAGATTTACACCCTCAGATATTGATCGTCGGGCCGCAGGATGAGATTCTGGCCTTTTATCCGATTGCGACCGGGGCGCACATTGTGGTCAAGGAAGACGTTGAAATTTCGAGCGGTTCTTTGCTTGCGAAAACGCCTCGGAAATTGGCCAAAACCCGCGATATTACGGGCGGCCTGCCGCGCGTGGCCGAGCTGTTTGAGGCCCGCAAACCCAAGAATCCCGCGGTTATTTCCGAAATTGACGGTATTGTCGAAATCGGCGAAGTCGTCAAGGGGCAGCGTCAAATTATTGTCAAAAGCCCGACCGGCATGACTAAAGAATATTTGGTGCCGCACGGAAAGCATTTGAACGTTTATAAGGGCGACAAAGTGCTGGCGGGTCAGCAGCTGGTCGATGGTCCGGTTGTGCCGCAGGACATTCTGAAAGTCTCTGGCGAGCGGAGTCTTCAGGAATATCTGGTCAGTGAAGTCCAGGAAGTTTACCGGCTGCAAGGTGTGAAAATAAACGATAAACACATCGAAGTGATCGTGCGCCAAATGCTGCGCAAGGTCCGCATTGAAGAGCCCGGCGATACTGAATTTTTGGTCGGTTCGCACATCGATAAACTTCGTTTTGCCGAAGAAAACAAGAAAATGACGAAGAAGGGCAAAGCCCCGGCACAAGCGACGCCGATTTTGCTCGGCATTACCAAAGCGTCATTGACGACCGAGAGCTTCATTTCCGCCGCGAGTTTCCAGGAAACCACGCGCGTTTTGACGGAAGCGGCTTCGGCCGGCAAGCGGGATATGCTGCTGGGTCTCAAAGAAAACGTGATCATGGGGCATCTGATCCCGGCCGGGACAGGGTTTAAGATCCATCAGAAAATCGATTTGGAACGCGAAGGCGGCGAACCGCTCATCATGAAAAAAGAAGAAAAGGAGCCGGAAGTGGCTGAAGAAAAAACTTCCGGGGAAGCCTAATGGCGCCGACGATTAATCAGCTCATCCGTTTTGGGCGGCAACGCTTCAAAAGAAAGACCAAGTCACCGGCCTTGGATGCCAGCCCTTTTCGCAAAGGTGTTTGCCTGCTGGTCAGAACCCAGACACCCAAAAAGCCCAACTCGGCGCTTCGTAAAATTGCGCGTGTCCGTCTTACCAACGGGCAGGAAGTAACGGCTTATATTCCGGGCGAAGGCCACAACTTACAGGAACACTCGATCGTGCTGGTCCGCGGCGGCCGTGTCAAAGATTTGCCGGGCGTACGGTATCACATTGTGCGCGGCA
>Ga0209726_10008029_pt1 | contig 11532 bp, 10 predicted proteins | sample Subgrocontami54m_FD_187453 | JGI IMG/M metagenome (GOLD analysis project Ga0209726, IMG submission 187453) | Subsurface groundwater microbial communities from S. Glens Falls, New York, USA - GMW46 contaminated, 5.4 m (SPAdes) (version 3) | ecosystem: Environmental > Aquatic > Deep subsurface >... | reverse complement strand
TCACAGGTATTTAGGGTTACGGCCCTTTGTGCCGCATCTTCAAATAATCAAGGTACTTGGATGCGGCCTAAAATAACGAGCTTTGCTGCTACCAGCGAAAGGACACCGATGACCACGAGGAGCGAGAGGATAATTTCTACTTGTAAAAACACTCGGGCAATACCTTTGACATGACCAAATGAAAAAAATGGGAATAATCGGCTATCAATCGGGAGCCACGAAATTGCCTTTATTTTTCGCGTCTGTTTTCTCATCTTGTCCCATTGTAACACAGTGAAAAAAGAGCGATAATAGGTAACATGATAAAGCCTACCAGAACAAGCCAAACAGATTGGGATACACACGCTGGTCACCCGTTACAATCCTGGGCATGGGGAGAATTTCGCAAAGCCATGGGCATCGATGTTATACGGTTCAACGATCGGCAACTAACATTCCACAAAATTCCCTATACTCCATGGACCATCGGCTATTTCCCTAAAGGCCCCATACCAACACAAGAGATGATTGGTGAATTATTAAAGATTGGCAAAGAGAAGCATGCTATTTTTATCCAACTCGAACCGAATGTTCTTTCCAACGTCCAACTTCCAATATCTAACGTCTTACGAAAATCTCACCATCCCTTATTCACAAAATACACCTTTATCCTTGATATAACCAAATCCGAAGATGAACTTATCAAAAGCATGCATGCTAAGACACGGTACAATATTGGCGTCGCACAAAAACATGGAGTAATGGTGAAGGAAGATAATTCACCCGAAGCGTTTTCTCAGTATATACGGCTTACTCAAAAAACAACACAGCGCCAAGGATTTTATGCCCACTCGATTACCTATCATCGAAAAATGTGGGAAATAATGAGGGGTGCCCGCATCGCACATCTTTGGACAGCAACGTATAAAAATGAAATTCTTGCCGCATGGATTATTTTTATTTGGAAAGATACTGTGTATTACCCGTATGGTGCGTCGTCTCGTAATCATCGAGACGTCATGGCACCGAATCTTTTATTATGGGAAATCACAAAGTGGGCTAAAAAACAGGGAATAAAATATTTTGATCTCTGGGGTGCCTTGGGTCCTCATCCTGATGTCAATGATCCATGGTATGGCTTCCATCGATTTAAAGAAGGCTATAATCCGAAACTCATAGAATTTATTGGCTCGTATGATTTGGTTATCAATCCTGTTTTGTATGAACTCTATAAGATTGCGAATACCATCCGTTGGTTTTTATTAAAATTGAAACTCCAGATATAATCACAAAAATTCGTTACTCTCATCATGGTAACATCTTAATACGTTAATATGGAGTTACAACAATCTTCGCTCTATGCTCAATACATCAAAACACTGGGCTGGCAAGTTTTAACCATTGATCAAACACACGTATTTTTCCGTTATATCCCGCTTAGCGGGACTATTGCAAAAATCCAACGACCAAGTACATTACCATCAATAGATAAACTCGTTCCACTTCTCAAGGAACATCATGTACGTATCGTTATTGCTGAAGCAAGTGCGCAACAAAACCCGCAGGCATTTTCGGATTGGCGTAAAAAACTAGGAAAACATTTCAAACTGAGTAGCACTCCATATATACCAACGAAAACTATTCTTATTGATCTCACTCCAAATGAAGCAGAAATTTTTCAACGACTCACTGAAGCAAAACGCCGTGCAGTTCGACGTGCACAAAAAAATAATCTCATCATCAAAGAATCCACGAACATCGATGATTTAATCAAAATAAAAAATAAATCTGCTGGATTTCTGGGATTCCTCACAACATTTGGCATAAAGAAACTTTGGCCAATTTTTGCTCCAAAACATGCGATAATTCTCTTAGCCTTCACATCAAGTGAAAAACTTGTCGGAGGAGTCCTCCTACTTTTTTGGAATAAGATTGCGTATTATTGGATCGCCGGAGCAACACACGAAGGAAAAAAATTATTTGCACCAACGCTTCTTGTTTGGGAAGCGCTCAAGCTTAGTAAAATTCGCGGCGCTCAAACATTCGACTTTGTCGGAGTCTGGGACGAACGATTGCCTAAGCAGTATGATGCTTGGAAAGGATTCACAAAATTCAAAGAAGGCTTCGGCGGAAAAACAATTTACTATCCTATTGCCACGCTTCACAGATGAGGCGAAACTCACAAAAGTCGCAGTGTTTGCCGGGAGTTGGCCTGAAATCACTTTTGCTCATTTCTTCTGCTTTTCGTGCGATCTGTTGTTTTGCTTCTGTCAGTTGTTCTTTCGTACGCGTTGAAGATATCTTTTCTTGTCCCTCAAAAAAATAAAAGGAGACGACAACATCATCTGGATTTTTTTTATAAATCCCCTCATCGGTTGCCGCCAAGGCATACACCGTTAATTGCAAATCATTTGCAGGATTTTTGACTTTCGTCGCTTGACCGGTTTTATAATCAATAATTTCAACTTTTCCATCTCCCAACTCATCTATGCGATCAATTTTCCCGCCAAGTTTTAACATCGGCGTAATTTTTATTTTAAATGGCTGCTCCAAATCTTTAGGAATTTTTTTCGGATCATATCCTTTTTCATAAAAACCAACAAGGAGTTCTTTGCCATGGTCTTTCATTTTTTTCTCATATGCTTTATCACCAAGCCCAATGGAAATCCATTGTTGATCAAGTAATTGTAACAACGTATCTTTCGTCGGATGCTCACCGTTTTTTACTAATTCATAAAACGCCCGCACGGTTTTATGCATCATATCGCCGAATGCAAGCGCTGCCGACGGAGGCACAGGAATACGCAATATATATCGGTATTTATATTGCAACGGACACGTAGTAAACGTATTCAACTGTGAGTAAGAAAGATACGTGATAGGTTGATGAGGTGATGATTGTAGCTGAGGTTCTTCTTTTTTCTCCCAATCTAAAAGTGTTAACTGTTTGACTCCTTGTGGTACCGGAGCGGTGATATACGATACATCTCCCAAGGTTTCTCCAATAAATGGCGACAATTTTTTTTCCCGTTTCCCTTCGCCATAATATTTGGCAGCAGTAAAAAATAACTGATCCCGCGCCCGTGTCATGCCCACGTAAAAAAGTCTGCGTTCTTCTTGCAAATGAAAATCGCCACTCGGTAAAATTTCTTTTACTAAACTATCAGGAATAGGAATTTGTTCCCGCCGTTCCATGCTGGGGAATCGATGAGAAACAAGATTAACAAGAAACACTACCGGAAATTCCAATCCTTTGGCAGAGTGAATAGTCAAAATATTGACCGCATTGTTTTGCGACCAGTCGATATCTGCTGCTAAGGGTGACTCACCTAAATTCATCGAAAGATCAATCCAATCAACCACCACAAAAACACTCGCATCGTCATGCTCTGCTTCATAGGTTTTGAGCTTACTGAAAAATTTTGCAATATTTTGAGCAATTTTTTCTTCTTTGGTTGTCTTGTATAAAGTGAACTGCTGGAGGAGTCCCGTATCCTGCAGAAAATAAAAAAGAATCTGCCCTGCTGTTTCTTTTTTGATAAGTCCAAGATGGTGATGCACCAAATTCACTAACTTGCGTACTTTTTCTTCTGCATCTTGTGATACCAATGGCTTCGGCTTATTTGTTTCTTCTTTTTCTATAACTCCCTCACACGCTTCAAAAAGAGATGTTCCAAATTTCTTGGCATAATTGGTTAATACCGCTACGTCTCGTGGATTCATTTCAAACCACTCCATGGTAAGCACGCGATACATTGCCACACTATCTTCGAAGTTATAGAGAACTTTTAAATACGCGATAAGATCTTTAACTTCCGGCTGACGAAATAATTGTCCGGGTCCTAAAAATTGATAGGGGACACCTGCGTGGGCAAGTGCCCGACTAAATGGTTCGGCGTAGGTATTTGCTCGAACTAAAATAGCAAAATCACTCCATTCATAATTTTTTCCCGCTTGACGGGATTTAATTTCTTTTGCTACTTCCTCTGCTTCATTTTCTACTCGATCAGTGTAAATTACTTCAATTGTATTGCCACTAATTCGTCGCATGCTTTCCAATTTTTTATCAATATGTTCTGCAACTTCTAATCGATCTGGATTATTCTGTTGGATAAGGTCGTAGGAGCGATCCAAAATTTCTTTGGTGGAACGATAATTTTTGGTAAGTACGATAATCGTTGCATTGGAAAAACGACTGCGAAATTGAATCATGTTGGAAACCGCTGCTCCTCGCCATCGGTAAATTGCCTGGTCATCGTCGCCAACGACGGTAATATTTTGAAGCGCGCCGGCCAAAAGAATCCCTAATTCGTTTTGTGCAAAATTCGTATCCTGAAATTCATCAATCAAAATGTATTTGAATTGTTCTTGATATCGTTTTAAGATATGTTTACGCGTCCGGAAAAGTTTCAACGTATGACTGATTAAATCAGCATAATCCATCAGTCCTTCTTTCACTTTTAATTCCTCATAGGTTCTATATGCCTTCGCCAGTTCGAGGTATTTTTTTCTCTCTTCCGATTCCTCCTTTTGACTTTTAACCCACTCAAGATACTGCGCAGGACTTACATCTTCATCTTTTAACCGACCAAAGTGCTGTATCATGCCGCTAATAAATTTCGTCGGATTACCATAAGGGCGAAAGTACGATAAATCAAATTTGAAAAGATTTTTTCTGAAAAACAAAATAGTTTCTGCTTCCGTCATCAATTTGTATCCAGGATCCAAACCAATATTGATCGCTTCGTTGCGCAAGATGCGATCGCAAAACGCATGGAATGTCGAAATCCACATCTGCGTCACGCCATAGGGGAGTGCCTGATCGACTCGTTCTTCCATCTCGCGACTGGCTTTTTCGGTAAACGTAAGTGCTAAAATTTCACTCGGATGAGCTCTGTCAGAAGAAATAAGATGTTTAATGCGCTCGGTAACTACTGTGGTTTTTCCCGTGCCAGCACCAGCAATAATCAGAAGTGGCCCATCGCCAAAGGCGACTGCCTGCTTTTGTTCTTCATTGAGTTTTCGTTCATCAATTGGTGTCTTTGTCATCGCCGAGCAATTATACCGTTACTCGAGAATCTTTTCGAGGACTTGAGGAAACTGTTTATATTGAGGATCTTTCTCAAGACTAAAATGCCCCTGTCCCTTTAATACAAATAAATCTGCGTTGAGTAATTCCTTTAACTTCTGTCCATGAGAAAGCGGTACATATGGATCATCATCCGAATGGAAGAGAATAAATTTTTTTGCTTGCTTTTTGATTTTTTGCCAGTCAAAAGGTATTAAAAATAATTCATTCAAAGGCTCCCATCCTAAATCGTCAAGAAATCCGGCAACGAGAACTGCTTTATTGATAATAATGGAATCTGAAAGTTCTTGGAGAATCCCCAAGATGGCAACTGCTCCTGATGAGTGACCAATGATAATTGAATCTTTATCAAGTTTCCATTTAGAGAAAATAAAATCGTTATACCTGCGGATATTGGGTTTATCTGCGTGAGGTAAATCCGGTACCCAAACTTTATATCCAATTTTCTCTAATTCTTCCTTCAACCACGGAAACCAGTTATCCGAATGATTACTATTGGTTCCATGAAGAATGAGAGCGTTCTTCATTTTCTCTTTCTAGTAGATTTGGGTTGAGAGAAAAAGAGAAGATAGATGATGTCCAAGATTCCCGCAGTGTTTACAATAAGAAGAGCGACAAACCAACCTTTTTGCTCGTTGCGTACCGCCCGATACAAGGCAAGCCCTTTCCAAAATAAAGCCCAGACTACCAAGGGAATTATAAATGGAAACAGCACCAATCTATGCCACGGATAACTCTGATAATAAAAATAATCCTGTCCCCACCACATATATTTAGTATACATTCGTATCGTCAGTTTGCAAGCATACTCGTCACGGGGTGGATTTCCATCCAACCGTGTTCTGTGTCTAATACATAACTTCCAATCACCTGAACATGACTACCAACGGTGGGCGAAGTAATATTCCCAGCAAATCCACTGCACGCGGCAATGGCGTCTTCTTGGGTCACCGGATGTTCACAAATCGGCTCAAGCACCAAGTCACCATGCTGTTTGTCAATATTTTCTTGATTTATTAAATTGGCAAACTGACTATCCAGGCGCAAACGAATGTGATAATCGCCATCAGGTTCTGCTTTGACTGACTGGATAATACCAGTGACGGTCTTACACGTATCAAGAACCTGCAAACGTTGGGGATGGTAAATATGCTTCCATAAAGAAGCATCGCATCCAGAAGAAGTTCCAGAAAGCACATTATTGGAAGAAGGACGATTGGAGAATGGATGTGTAATAAAATACGTAAGCACAAAGAAAATAAATCCTAATAAAATATTGAGATATTTTTTATTCATAATCTGATACAGATTTCTCGGGCAATCTCTGTGTTTGCGAAAGTTTTTGACCTAACAGCTGAAATGATCCCGTCACGGTGCTCATGCTATTGTATGCATTGTTCACATGCTTACCCAGAACTCCTAAATTTTCTTCAACCTTACCGTAGTCTTTTTGTATTGCACGCAAAAGTTGAAACACTTCTTTCGATTTTTGCTCCAATTCTTTTCCTTGAAAGCTCACTAACAATACTTGTAAATGTGCATAGAGGGTGTTGGGGGACACAGGATATACCCGGCTTTTTCGCGCATATTCCATGAGATCTCCATTATTGGCAATTTCGTAATACACCGATTCTGAAGGAATATACATAAGGGCAAAATCCATGGTACCTTCTTCTGGTAAAATATATTTTTTGCTCATGTCATTGATATGTTTTTTCACATCAGTCATAAAATCTCGTTTCGCACGATTTCGCTCAATCTCTGTCTCTCCTTTATACATCAAGTTAAATTGCTCCATGGGAAATTTGGCATCAATACACAAAAGTCCTGCATCGGTTTTGAGAATTGCATCCACTTTCGCACCAGATTTGAAAGCATATTGCAGGTGAAATGAATTTTTGGGAAATGTTTGACCAATCATATCCTGCAACACTTGCTCACCAATGTTGCCCCGTAGTTTTGGTGACTGCAAAAATTCCTGAAGATTTTTAATACCGCGACCAACCTCAGACATTTCTCCTAAATTTTTTTTTAAATCACCAATCACGTGGGCTGCCATATCAAGCCGATCATTAAACTGCTTCGTATTTTCCTGGAGTACTTTTGTCATATCGCTTGTTGAGCCTCTCATGGCATCGCGAAGCACTTCATTGGTGCGCTCAATCGATGCTTGCATATTTTTAATCCACATCCAGATAAGCATGGCAAAACCAAAAAGGAGAATCACGAGAACAATGATGAGGACGCTTGGCATAGATTCCATTGTAGCATCAGCATCCAACCTCTACAATGAACCTATGCATCTCCGACAACGCAACTCCTGGTGGCTATTTATAGGTGTCATTGGTGTAAGTGTATTAGGATGGTTTACCAACACATTTTCGCCAAAAGAATTATTTTTTCGTGCGATATTTTTTTTGATTATCTTTATCACAACCACTTCCCTCTTCTTCTATGTGTTAAATAATGTGCGACGTGCTTTATTGGTTGGTATTGGCGTTGTTTCTTTTCTCATCTTACGATACGTAGGACTTCGCGAAGTATTTTATGCGATTCTTCTCCTCGCTTCCCTCGTTTCCCTTGAGGTATTCTTCCAAAAACGGTAAAATGGGCTATATGACAAAGAAATTCTACATCACCAGCGCTATCCCCTACGTCAATGCAGCTCCGCACATTGGCCACGCTCTGGAATTTGTTCAAGCTGATGTCATTGCGCGATATCATCGTCTTCTTGGAGAAGACGTACTTCTTCTCTCTGGTGGCGATGAAAATGCCCTCAAAAATGTCCAAGCCGCTAAAAACGCAGGTACACCGGTCCAGGAATTTATTGATCAAAATACGGAGCTTTTCCGTCAACTGGCAATAAAACTTGGCATCGGAGAAAAAGGGCAAGGGTTTGATGTGTTTCAAAAAGGCAGCGATCAAGCCCATCATTACCCATCAAGTCAAGAATTATGGCGACGATGTCAACATGACATTTATAAAAAATCATATGAAGGATTGTATTGCGTAGGATGCGAAGCATTTTATACATCGGGTGAACTTGACGAAAACGGAGAGTGTTTTGAACATCCAGGAAAAAAATTGGAAAAAGTAAAAGAAGAAAATTGGTTTTTTAACTTAAAAAAATATGAGCAGCCAATCAAAGAAAAAATTCTTTCTGGTGAACTCTCCATCATTCCCGAAAAACGCAAACACGAGGTCTTGGCATTTCTCGAACGTGGGTTAGAAGATATTAGCATCTCAAGGTCTAATGAGCGGGCCAAAGATTGGGGTGTTCCCGTACCCGGCGATCCAACACAACGGATGTATGTCTGGTTTGATGCGCTTAATATCTACCAAAGCGGTGTGGGGTTTGGGTGGGACGAAAAAAAATACAATAAATGGTGGCCAGCGGATGTCCATGTGATCGGCAAAGGAATCACAAGATTTCACGCAATCTATTGGCCGGCATTTCTTTTGTCAGCAAAGCTTGATCTTCCCAAAAAAATATTCGTCCATGAATACTTTACCGTTAATGGACAAAAAATGTCCAAGACATTAGGAAATGTCGTTGATCCCATCGAACTCATCCAAAAATACGGAGCAGATCCACTGCGCTATTATTTCCTGGCAAAATTTTCTCCCTTTAATGATGGCGATTTTTCTGAAAAAAAATTTAAGGAAGTCTACAATGCAGATCTAGCAAATGGATTAGGAAATTTAGTTGCACGCGTAGCCAAGCTCATTGAAATTTATAAGCCACCTTGTGGAAGAAATGAAATAAAGGATTTCTCTTTTAGAATTGTACCGTGGTTAGGAAATTTTCAATTTAATGAAGCGCTGAAAGAAATTTGGTCACAAATTACTTATCTTGACAAATACCTTGAACAAAAAAAACCATGGAAAAAATCCGGATTACACGAACAAGTCAGGTGGAGCGAATTGATTGAAGGAGTTAGACAAATAGGATATGATCTCCAACCATTCCTACCCAAAACCGCTAAAAAAATCCTCGAGCAATTTAAAGGACCAATGATTACATCTCAACCACCGTTATTCCCCAGAATCCAATAATGTTTATCGATACCCACTGCCATTTAAATTTTCTTCAATTTGATGCAGACCGCGCGATGGTAATTGGGAATGCAAAAAAAGCAGGAGTCAAAAAGTTTATTAATCCCGGTGTTGATCTTTTTTCGTCAAAACAAGCAATCGACCTTGCTCAAAAACATGAAGGAGTTATTTTTGCAGGCGTTGGATTTCATCCGTATGAAGCCCAACAACTTTCCGATGTCAACCAACTGGAAACACTCATCAATGAACACGTTGTTGCTATTGGTGAATGTGGTCTCGATTACCATCAATACAAGGGAGAAGAAGCGCGCGGCAAAAAAGAAAATCAAAAACGATTATTCGATGAACAGCTGCGTCTTGCCCTCAAACATAACCTTCCCGTCATCATGCATTGTCGAGATGCATACGAAGATTTCTTTACCATTATGAACAATCTCCCCTCTCTTCCTCGCGGGGTCATCCACTGTTTCTCTGGCGGACTCCAAGAACTACGGATGGCACAAGAACGAAACTTTTTTGTGGGTATTGATGGCAATGTCACCTACTCAAAACAGCTTGCACTGATTGTGCCGCACATCCCCCTCTCCATGCTTCTTCTGGAAACCGACGCACCGTATCTAACCCCTATCCCCCATCGCGGAGAGCGAAACGAATCAAAGTATATCCCTACCATTGCCAAAGCCATAGCGGAGCTTCAAAAAACAACTATCGAGGAAATAGCAAAACAAACCACCACCAATGCACATTCCCTCTTCCCCATGGTATAATTTAGCTTGACGCTATGGGCCAAATATTTACCCGCTATCCGGGGCGAATACAACGTCTTTTAGAAATTACCATACCTGCTATCTCGTGGCTTTTGGTCACTATGCCGCTCTGGCTTTCTTTTGGCCATCCAGCACTCGTTGCCTACCTGGTCATCACGTTTGATGTTTACTGGTTTTATAAATCTATTACCCTTGCTTACCACGCCACGCGGTCCTTCGTCACCCTTCAGGCCCATACTGCTATCGATTGGCTTCCCCTGGCCAAATCATTGGAAGGCTTTACAAAACTTTATCACGTTATCATCATTCCTGAATATCGCGAGCCACTCCATATTCTCCAAAGAACACTCACCAACCTCATCCAACAAGACTTTCCAAAGGAACGACTCATCATCGTTTTAGCAACGGAGGCCAAAGATCCAATGGCAGACGAAACCAGCCAAATCCTCAACAGTGAGTTTGGTAAACACTTTGGACATTTCTTGATTACCACACATCCTCTGACACCCAAAGAGGTAGCAGGAAAATCATCGAATATGGCGTGGGCTGGCAAAAAAGTAGTTATGGAATTAAAAAAGTGGCATATTCCCATCGACCAGGTCACGGTAACCTCCTGTGACGCAGATGCGCTTCTCCATCCAAAATATTTTTCCTACTTAAGCTACCAATATTTGATGGATCCGGAACGGGCCTACCACTTTTATCAAGGAGCAATTCTTTTTTATTCCAATATCTGGCGAATCCCCATCCCTAGTCGCGTCCTTAATACCATGAATAGCATTTGGAATCTCTCTCTTCTTTCCCAAGGAAATAGGCTTATTAATTTTTCAACCTACTCCCTCTCTTTGTCTACTGCCGTTAAAGCTGGTTATTGGGGCGTGGATGTGATCCCTGAGGATTATCATTTATTTTTCAAAGTGTACTTTACCCTTGGACAAAAAGTCCGAACGAAAAGTATCTTTTTGCCCGTTTTGGCAGATGCCGCAGAAAGTCATGGATTTTGGAAAACCATGGTCAATCAATACGAACAATCCAAGCGCTGGGCATGGGGCATATCGGATATTCCTTTTGTCATACAAAATGCGTTCATCCATTCTGAAATTCCATTTATGGACAGACTATGGCGCATCATCCAACTTTTAGAACAACACATCTTTTGGCCATCCAATTGGTTTATTTTAACAATCGGCAGTTCCGTGCCGCCACTTGTTAATCCAGCGTTTCGTCGCACCGTACTGGGACACAACCTCTCTACCCTCTCATCGGGAATCCTTACGGTATCGGCAATTTTTCTTTTAGTCGTTATTGTCCTCGACTGGCGCACCAAACCACCCAGACCCAAAGAATTTGCTCGCTGGCGGCTTCCGTTTCTTTACCTTCAATGGCTGACCCTCCCCTTCGTCTCGTTTTTCCTTTCTGCTCTCCCAGGACTTGATGCCCATACGCGACTTATGCTTGGAAAACGATTGGAATACCGGGTAACGGAAAAGGTATAATCAATGTATGCTAAACTTCCTACTGACGCATACGCCACTTCTCTATCTTACTCAAAGCCTCTGGCGGGATGAAGCGTATTCCATATTAGTTGCGCAAAAGCCCATTGCTTTTTTCTTTGGCAAACTCACGTTTGAGCCACCACTG
>Ga0209726_10008025_pt1 | contig 11537 bp, 8 predicted proteins | sample Subgrocontami54m_FD_187453 | JGI IMG/M metagenome (GOLD analysis project Ga0209726, IMG submission 187453) | Subsurface groundwater microbial communities from S. Glens Falls, New York, USA - GMW46 contaminated, 5.4 m (SPAdes) (version 3) | ecosystem: Environmental > Aquatic > Deep subsurface >... | reverse complement strand
CAAAGGCGCCACGACCGACCACAATTGGTTAGAAATCAAGGCGGACATGCTGGACCTCGATGTCCCACACGTCCCCCAATCCGTCTATATTATTCTACGCCGATTTTGAGGTTCTGAAACAGCTTCTAAACGTGAACAAGCATCGCAGCACTACAATTGCGTCTCCGCAATCTCCAGCGCCCGCAAGAGCCCCATCGCCTTGCTCATCGTCTCTTCGCGTTCCGTCGCCGGCACACTGTCGGCGACGATGCCTGCGCCGGCTTGCAAATAGACCGTCTGGCCGACGATTACCATCGTGCGCAGAGCGATGCACGTGTCCATGTTGCCGCCGAAATCAACGTAACCTACGGCGCCGCCATAAGGTCCGCGGCGATGTGGCTCCAATTCGTCGATGATCTCCATGGCCCGCACTTTCGGGGCGCCGCTCAGCGTCCCTGCCGGCAAACAGGAGCGCAACGCATCGAACGCCGACTTGCCCGGCTGCAAGCGGCCCGTCACGTTGCTGCAAATGTGCATGACGTGGCTGTAACGCTCCACGGTCATCACATCGCTGATTTGCACCGTGCCGTAGCGCGCCACGCGGCCGACGTCGTTGCGGCCAAGGTCCACGAGCATGATGTGCTCGGCCCGTTCCTTGGGATCGGCGAGCAGCTCCTCCGCCAGCCGAGCGTCTTCCTCTTCAGACTTACCGCGGCGGCGTGTCCCGGCGAGGGGGCGAATCGTCACCTTGTCGCCTTCGACGCGCACCATGATCTCCGGCGAGCTGCCCACGAGCGTCAAGTTCGGTCCTGCCTTCACATAGATGAGGAACGGACTCGGATTGACAACGCGCAAGGTGCGATAGATGTCGAACGGATGCGCCGTCGTTTGGGTGACGATGCGCTGGCTGAGCACGACCTGAAAGACGTCGCCGGCTTTGATGTATTCCTTGGCCTTTTCGACCGCCTTTTCGAAGTCGCCGGGACCAAAGTTCGATTGGAAGCTGCGCTGCACCTGGCCAACCGGAGCGATGTCGGTCAATTTGGGCGCCGCCTGCCGTGCGGCAAGCTGCTCCACCAGTTGATCGACGCGGGCACAGGCTTCCTCGTAACTGCGCGTCAATGCGGCGTCCGACCCCCAGGATTCGCTGCGCTCATCCTGGGGCTTGACCACTGGTGTATGCGCATGCGCTACCACGGCGATCGTCTTGTTGATGTGGTCGAAGATCACCATGCGGTCGTAGAACGCGAAGCTGAGATCGGGCAACTTGCGATCGTCCAGCGGCGGATGCGGCAAACGCTCGACATAGCGAACGGTGTCGTAGCCCGCGTAGCCGACGGCGCCGCCGCAGAAGCGCGGCAGGCCGGGCAGGTTTGGCCCTCGATAGCGGCCGAGCCATTCTTCGAGCAACTTCAAAGGATCGGGATGTTGCAACTCGTGCGTCTGGCCGGTTTGACGATTGTCGATGCGCACCCGACGGTCCCAGGCTTGAAAGGTGAGGAACGGGTCGGCGCCGAGGAAACTGTAGCGGCCCAACCGTTCGCCGCCGACGACGCTTTCGAAAAGAAACGCCCAAGCGCCGCCTTGGATTTTGTGGAACGCGGTCACCGGCGTCAGCGTGTCGCCCAGAAGTTGCCGGTAGATGGGCACGACGCTGTGCAGGCGAGCGAGTTCGAGGTACTCAGGCAGGCTGGGGGAATAACGCATGCGGACCTCAGGGTCGTTGCAAGTGGTGTATCGAAAATTGCCGCTGGCGGCTCAATTGTGGTGCAGGCGTCTCGCCTGCATCATCGAGTTGCAGACGAGACGCCCGCACCACAATTGAGCTGCGAGCCGTCTAACCTCGTGTTGAACGAATTCGCCGATTTCGTTCTAATAGGTCGCGGTAAGGAGGCACTCATGGCCGGGTTCAAAACACACATCACCGTCAGCGGGTTGCTCGGCGTCGCGGCCGGCGTTTACGGGTCGTGGCAATGGCAGCTCGACTGGGGGCCGGTCTGCCTCGCCGCCGGCTTGACGACGCTGGGCGGCATGCTCCCCGATCTGGACAGCGACAGCGGCGTCCCGGTTCGCGAGTTGTTCGGACTGGCCGGCGCTTGCATCCCCGTGCTCCTCTTGAACCGCTTGCGCCGCGCCGAATTGACACACGATCAAATGCTCGTCATTCTTTTGGGCGTCTATCTGTTCATCCGCTACGGCCTGGCCGAGTTTTTCAAGCGTGTCACCGTGCACCGCGGCATGTTTCACAGCATACCGGCTCTGGCGATCACCGGACTGATCGTTTACCTGCTGTACGATCACGACGATCGGCACGTGCGCTGGTACCTGGCCGGCGGCGCGATGCTTGGCTTTTTGTCGCACCTGGTGTTGGACGAATTGTACGCCGTCGATTTGCGTGGGCTGGTGCCGCGGCTCAACAGCTTTGCCGGCAGTGCGCTGAAATTGTTCTCGCCATCATGGACGGCCAACGCCTTCACCTATGCGGTGCTGTTCGTGTTGGCGGCCGCAGCGTGGAAGTCGGCCGATCCGGCGCGCGATGGTCCGTTTCGCATTCAAGTGTCGCCATCGCAAGATCGACGCATTTTGTCGCCGACGCCGTGGCGAACGTAAGTCTGCCGCTTGCGGCTTGCTTGTGGTGCAGGCGTCCCGCCTGCAAGGGATGATGCAGGCGAGACGCCTGCACCACAAGCCGCAAGCGGCGATTCATACAATTGGCGCATGTCCTACGCAATCACCCTCGACGACGTGCACGCTGCCGCCCGGCGCATTGCCGGCTGGGCGCATATCACGCCGGTGATGACGTGCAGCACGCTCAATCGCCGGGCCGGCAAGACGCTCTTCTTCAAGTGCGAGCAGTGGCAAAAGGTCGGCGCTTTCAAATTCCGCGGCGCTTGCAATGCCGTTCGCAAATTGACGCCCGAAGCGGCGGCGAAGGGCGTCGTCACCCACAGCTCCGGCAACCACGCTCAGGCCCTGGCGCTGGCGGCGCGCATGCGCGGCATTCCCGCGCACGTGGTCATGCCGCGTAACGCGCCTCAAGTGAAGCGAAACGCCGTCGCAGAATATGGCGCCCGCATCATCTTGTGTGAGCCGACGCTGTCCGCGCGCGAAACGACAACAGCCCAAGTGCAAGCAGAAACGGGCGCGACGCTCATTCCGCCGTACAACCATGCGGATGTCATCGCCGGGCAAGGGACAATCGCTTTGGAATTGGCGGAGCAAGCGCCGCTTTTGGAAGCGATTATCGCACCGATCGGCGGCGGCGGCCTGATCTCGGGTTTGACGATCGCCGCCAAGGCGCTCAATCCGAAAATGCGCGTCTTCGCCGCCGAGCCGCTGGGCGCCGACGATGCTGCACTCTCGAAAGCGGCCGGCAAGCTGATCCCACAGACAGCTCCCAAAACGGTCGCCGACGGCTTGCTCACCAGCCTCGGTGACTTGACCTGGCCGGTGGTGCGCGATTTGGTCGAGCGCGTCATTACGGTTGCGGAAGAGCAGATCATCGATGCGATGCGGCTCGTTTGGGAGCGCGCGAAACTGCTGATCGAGCCGAGCGCCGCCGTCGCCGTGGCCGCTGTTTTGAGTGGCGAGTTTCTGGCGTTGACAGACATTCACCATGTCGGCGTCGTGCTGAGCGGCGGAAATGTCGATCTCGAAAGGTTGCCGTGGTGACCGCTTGTGGGGCACGTTTCCAACGTGCCCTAAGCAATCCGGGCACGTTGGAAACGTACCCCACATAAATCCTTGCATCCCCTTGTCCCGCTCCAGTACAATCAAATAACGTCGGAGGATGATACGTCTGCACTTTAGGAAGGCGCCGCGCCATGGCAATTGGAACCGCCTTGGCCCTCCCCAGTGATGAGCAGCTCTTGGCTTGCTGGCAGGGGGGACACCGCGAGGCTCTGGAAGAACTGTTCCATCGCTACCGCCTCGTGGCGTATCGCGTGGCCTATCGGCTGCTGGGCAATGAAGCCGACGCCCTCGACGCCGTGCAGGAAGCGTTTGTCAAGGCTTTGACCCATCTGTCCGGCTTTCAAGGGCTCAGCTCGTTTAAGACCTGGCTGTTGCGCGTGGTCAGCAACGCGGCGCTGGATTTCGGCCGGCAGCGCGGCCGCCGCGAAACGTTGAGCATGGACCTGCTTGGGCCCAAGCAGCGCGAGAGCCTGGAACCGCTGGTCGAAGCCGAGCCGACACGCGAATTGGACCGTGCCGATTTGCGGCGGCTATTGCAGAAAGCGCTGGCCGAACTACCCGCGGCGCAACGGCGAACCTTCGTGCTGCATGCCGAGGCGGAGTTGAGCTATCGCGAAGTGGCCGATGTCCTGGGCATCTCGATCGGCACGGTGATGAGCCGGCTGTACTACGCCCGGCAGAAGCTGCGAGTCTTGCTGGAACCGTGGACCAAGAACCGATGAATCCCTCTCCCAATTGGAACGAAATCCTGGCTGCCTTCGCCGACGGCGAGTTCGAGGGGCGCGATGACTTAGCGTTCCTCAAGCAGCGCGTCGAGGAGTGGCTGGCCCGGCATCCCGAAGCGCAGGCGGAGCTGAGCCGGCTGCGGCAGCTCAAGCAGGTTTGGCAGCAGACGCCGCCGCCGAGCCCGCGGCCCGAGGTTTGGCTGAAGATGCTCGCCGAGTTGGAAGCCGCTCCCCACCGCTCGCTGGTCAAGGCAATATGGCATCGGCGTTTGGTCGGCATCGCCTCGGCCGCAGCGTGCATCGCTCTCGTCGCCAGCCTGTGGTGGGCGCAGCGTCCTGGCCCGGTGCCGAACACTGCTCCCAACGATCCGGACGATGTCGCGTTTTCCGTGGCCGCGGCCCATGAAGTGGAAATCATGAACGTCGACGGGGCCGACACGCACACCCTGGTCGTCGGCGAGCTGCCGGTCAAAGGGCCACTCGAATTGGCGGCGCCAGGCGAAGTGACCGTCACCAGCGTGCAACCGGCGGCGCGTGACAACATGATGCCGGAAGTGAACATGCAAGGACCGGGCCGGCCCATGATTTGGGCGCGGCTGGAAACGGACTAGCACGTGGGGCAGACATTCTTGTCTGCCTGGATGCGGCAGACAAGAATGTCTGCCCCACGCGAACAGAGCGAGGCGGCGGCCCGGCTCCGTCGCCTTTCTATTTTGTGCTGCTGCAACAGGCGAGCCGCCTGTCGCTACGATTGAAGGATTTCTTCATGCGTGCATTGACGCTCGGTTCCGGCGTCGCCCTGATCGGCATGTTGGCTTTGGCGGCACATCTATCTGCCTGCCCCGACGAAAAGGTCAAGGTCACGCTCGTCGTGATCCTGGCGACCGAGGAAGGCGATTTCGTCGACAAGCGGCTCAAGGAGTTTGCCAAAGAAGTGCAGGTGAAGTATCCGACTTTCAAGAGCTTCAAGATCAAGAAGATGACCAACAGATCACTGGCGCCCGACGAAAAGGCCGTGTTCAAGCTGGTGGACGACGTGACGGCCCAGATCGTCGTCAAGCACGGCGCGGACAAGCAGAATCGCGTCAGCCTGGCCGTCACCGCGCCCGAACAGGGCGAGATCGTCTACCGGACGGTGTGCGGCAAGTTCCTGCCGATCGTGACGCGCTACCAGACCAAGGCCAAGGAACGGCTCATGCTGGCGATCGAAGTCAAACCGTGCAACGACTGACGCGCGCGGCTTGCCGTTGAGCGCAACCATCGCAGCGCCGCGCTCATCATACGCTTCACCATTCTCCAAACGCGACCTGATCTCCGTCCCGCCGCCGAGCGTGAACGTGCCGGTCTTCCGATTGTAGAGGATTTTCTTGCCAGTGATGAGCTGCGGCTTAACGCCTGGTCCAAGCAACTTGAAAAGCTTGACTATGTTGTCGCCCTGTGCTTCGAAGATTACCATCTCCTGACTCTGGTCGTACTTGATCAAATCGGCGTTGCCGAAGAACTCCGGCGTTCGGAAGAAAGCGCTGTTCTTGGCGACCATGTACTGATAAGACTTGCCGTCGCGCTCGACCGTCGAGACGTTCAGGTTGTTGCAGCGCAGGTAGAACCCGTCCTTGGGCGGCTTGTCGGCATCGACCTTCACGTCCGGATTGTCGCCGGGCTGGTGGTAGACTTCGACGTTGTCGTAAAAGATGGCGATCTTTGGGCCGCCTTGCTTTTGGCTGCCGAACATGCGGCCATCGAAATCGACGCGGGTGAACGTCATTTTCTGGCCCTGTTTCGGGTTGGGGCCGTCCTTCTTGGGCGCCATCGGGGGCGGCGCTGCCGGGTTCAAGTCGCCGGCGCCTTCCGCAATGTGAATTGTCTGGCCCGGTCCCGGAGCGATGAAGCGGCCTTCGGGGTTGTCCATGTCCAGTGCGCTGCCGGCCAGACGCTTGTAGGCGAGCCGCTTGCCGTCCGGCGCGAGGGTTTCGTCCTCGACCCAGACTTTCTTGTCACACACTAGCTTTTCGACTTTAGCGTTTTCTTTGTCCTTCTGGCCGGCCTTGAAGGATACGAAGCGGTCGAGCGTGACTTGCATTGTCTGGCATTTGAGTTTGGCGTTGTCCTGATAGGCAAGGACGCCGCCATGGAACTCGGCGAACTTGCCGTTGAAGAGCATGTCCTTGTTCCAGTGGATGGTGATGGTGGCGCCCTCCTTGGCCGGGGTGCCGCCGTCGAAACTGGTGTTGCTGGGCAACTTCATGGCGCCGACGCCGTCCACCGCGGCGGTGTTGTCCCTCTGATCGATATCAATCTTGGGGCCGTGCAACGTCATCTCGCCGACCTGAAGCTGGGCTGCCCGGCGCGTGCCCAAGACCCACAGGCGGTTGCCCAGCGGATGATACACCAGGTTGAGCATGTCGCCGATGATGTCCACGCCCTTGTCCTTGGGCGTTTCACCGTCCTGCAGCACGCGGACGTCGCCCTCCGCCACAAGCTCCTGCAGTTGCTTCTTGGTGCCGAGCGTCGAGACAAAGACGACCACCTCATCCCCGGTCAGCCGGAATGGCTTCTTCGGCTGATCCTTGTCGCCGTTGCCGGGCATGTTGAAAATCGGATTGCGTTGCCCGCCTTGGCTGAGCGGCGCTTTCGTGTCGGCCGGCAATTTGATCTCGGGCACAGGCGCTTTCAATTCAACGGTCGGCGGTTTGCCGCCACTGCTCGTCGGCAACCCAGGGACGGTCGGCGGCATCGGTTTGGCGCCGGGATCGCTGCTCGTCTTGCCCCCCGGCGTCAACGGCGCGGGCAACATGTTGGGTCCGCCCGGCAACTGATCGTCGATGGCCGCCACTTCTTTGAAAACGACGATCAGGTGATGGCATTTCTCGATCTGCATCTCCGGCGATTGCGCGGTGACGCGCTCGAACGCTTCGACGCGGTGAATTTTCTGGCGGGCGGCGCCGTCGGCCTCTTGCTTGTTGCCTTGCGGACCATTGTTGGGTTCGAACCAGACCTGCAGACGCTGGCCCGCCAGCGATTGCTTGTGCTCGTCGTCGATGAATTTGGCGTCGCCGGTGAGCGTCAGCAGATCGAAAACACGATCGCCGTCCTTGTCCTTCGTCGAAATCAGATTGTCTTTCCACAGCGCGTGCATGGTATGGCGCGGCTTGGCGTTGGGATCGGCGTTTTTCGGATCTGGGTCTTTCGCTTGGTCGTTCTTGCCGTCGTTGTTCTTGGCTTCGTTGTTGGCAAAGCCGAGGTCCAAGGCCTTGTCAAGCAGATCGATCTTGCCCGGGCCCTTGGCAAAGGTGTGCTGGCCGTTGCCGTTCTTGTCGGGACCGAACAGGTGCAGCTCGACGGCTTGCATGGTGTTGCCGTCGCGAATAGCGTGCATCGGCGTGCCCTTGAGGATCGTGTGCGGGCCGGAATTGCCGGTGGCGCAGGCGTAAAACAACTCGAGGCAATACGCCTCCATGTTCTCGGTGTCCATGGTGAGATTGACTTCGCGGCCGGGCCGGGCGGTGGCGAGCGCCGATTCAATCTCCTTGTCGCCGCCGAGCGGATCCTTGGGCCCCACGTCGTCGCCGAGCGCCGGCGCCGATTTCTTGCGGAAGGTGAGCAACAGGCTATCGCAGGTGAGCTGATCGAATTTACGGTCATTGGGGCCGAGCTTGTGTTCGCGCGTCACGCGCACCGGCTCCACTTGAGTCGATGAGGCACCCGGCAGCGAGGGCGGGGCGTCGAACTGCGCTTGCTCCTTCTCCTTCGTAAAATCGTAGAACATCGAGCCCGCCGTCTGGATCATGACGTGCGCCTTTTCGTCGGACGCTGCCGCCGGGGCGGCCTTGGCGGTCGCCTCTTGCCCGCCCACCAAAAAGCCGCTCTTGCCGTCCATGTACAGGTGCATCTCTACGTGGCTTTTCAGAATCAGGTATTCGACGCCGCCGAGGCCCTCGCCCTTCTTCGCTGCTGGGCCGGTCTTGGCGCGCGTCGGCGTGCTGTCCTTCGCCAATTGCATCTCCATGCCTTTGGCCGTGATCTCGGTGGGGTTCGGCTGCGCGGCCGTATCGAGCAGTCGGACGAAGCCCTCGGACCATATCTTGTTGGTCGCCTCGGCGTAGTAAACCGGGGCGTGCTTGATGTTCACTTCCACGTCGTCGTTCTTCTCCGGTGTGTGGCGGTTGTTGACAATCGTCACGCCGTCAGCCCCGCGCAGCTCGATGCCGATGATGCGCCGGCTGGCCATTTCGGTCAAATTGGCGATCGGCCGATCGAGCGTCAGATAAGCCACTTCGCACCGGATCGTGTTGACTTCCGGATGCGCGGCCGGATCGCCCTTTTTCTTGGGGAACAGCGCGACGCTGAACGGCGCGAGCTTGACGCGGCCGTCATCCTCGATGACGAATTGATCCACCGCCAGCAGCATCGCGCGATTATTGCTGTCGAGGATCAACTTGCGACTCGCTTCGTCGCTGCCGACGCCGAAAGCGTTGCGCATTTTCTGTTTCGACACGGGATCGTCCTGCATGAAGACATGAGGATCTTCGCCGACCTTGGGCAGATACTCCTCGGCCAACGGCGGCAGGCCGTCGTAGCCGCCGAGGAAATAATCGTAGACCACGAATCCCGCCAGGAACAGAAACGTCCCGGCGATCATGATCAGGATGCGCTTAGGCGTCCACACGGGTTGATCCTCGCATTTCCGGCCGCTCGCGGCTTAGAAGCTGTTTCAAAACGGGGACTGGCCCGTTTGCCTTGGGGGGCCTGTCCCCGTTTTGAAACAGCTTCTTAGCGAAACCGGATGTCGTGCCAGCGCAACATCCTAGTTTCGCCAAGCCGCAAGCGGCGGAGCTTCACCGTTCATATTCCGCCACGATCTTCTGCCAGCTTCCCTGGTGCCGCAGCATGAGTTCGATGACTTCGCGGACAGCGCCGCGGCCGCCCGCTGCTTGGGTAACGTAATGGGCCGCGGCGCGCGCTTCGGCACAGCCGTCGGCCACCGTCGCCGCGAAACCGCAGCGTCGCAACAGAGGCACGTCGGGCAAGTCGTCGCCGATGTAGGCCACTTGGGCCGCCGTCACGCCCTGGTCGCGCAGCAACGTCTCGAAAGCGGGCAGTTTGTCGTCGGCGCCCTGAATGACCGCGGTGATGCCCAACTCGGCGCCGCGCCGCTTGACGATCTCCGACTGCCGGCCCGTCAGCAGCGCCGCCCGCTTGCCTTGCCTGAGCCATAGCTTGATGCCCGAGCCGTCGCGCACATGAAACGCTTTGATCTCCTCGCCCTGGTCGCTGTACACGATCCGCCCATCGCTGAGGACGCCGTCGACGTCCATCACCAGCAATGCAATTCCGCGACAACGCTCCGGCACCGTTGGATTGTGGTTCATCGTTTACGTTTAGCGCACGCAGCGAAGCGCCGCGATCTCTGTCTTTTGCCGCCCGCACTACGGTTCACGCCACGCGCGTCAAATGCTCCGCCTCTTCCTTGGGAATCAGCCCGATCAAGTCGGTGATGTCGAGCAGTCCGACCGGCCGGCCCGAAGCATCGACCACCGGCAGCTCGCTGATCTTGCGACGCTGGATGATCTCGACGGCGTCCACCAGCCGCGTGCCCACCGCCACCGTGATCGGCTGCGGCGTCATGACTTCGGCGATGGGGCGGTCGATCGCTTCGTCGCGGCGCTTTTCGAACAGCCGGGCCAGGTCGCTGTCGGTGAACAACCCGGCGAGCATGCCGGCGTCATCAACGAGCATCACCGCCCCGGTGCGCCGGCCCATCCGTTGACCGTGGGCGAACACTTCGCGCACCGTGCTGCGGCTCGGAGCGACGCGCAACGCCCCGCCCTGGCGCATGACCGATTCCACCTTCAATAGCTTGCGGCCCAGGCTGCCGGCGGGATGAAAGCGGGCGAAGTCCTCGTGGGTGAAGTCGCGCAGCTTCATCAGCACGAACGCGAGCGCATCGCCCACCGCGATCATCGCCGTCGTGCTGGTGCTGGGCGCCAGGCCCAGCGGGCAGACTTCTTCGAGCGGGCCCAGCACAATCGCCACGTCGGCCATTTGGGCGAGCGTGCTCTGCGGTTGACTGGTCAGCGCGATCAGGGCGAACGCCATTTGCTTGAGCGAGGGGATCAGTCGAACCACTTCCTCGCTCTCGCCGCTGTGCGACAGCGCGACGACGACGTCGTTGCTGTGAATCATGCCCAGATCGCCGTGTGCGGCGCGAGTGGCATCGAGAACGTAAGCGCGCGTGCCGGTCGAATTCAAGGTGCCGGCGATTTTCTGCCCGACGTCCGCCGACTTGCCTGTCCCGGTGATGCACACGCGGCCCGGACAGGTGAGCAGCAGTTCGACCGCTTCAACAAACTTGTGATCCAGCCGGTCGGCGACGTGGTGCAACGCAGCCGCCTCGGCGCGGACGATCTCCTTGGCATAGGCGAGTCGGTCGAGATCAGGACGCGCGGGCTGCGGGTCGTGGACGTGAAAGGTCATGAGAGCATCCTTGCCATGCACCGGCGGCAACCACCTGGCACGCAGGTTTTGCCCGACCGCCGCAACCTCCGACTATAGCGGGCGCGGTCAGAAATGCAACGGCAGCGCAAGCCGATCCCCCATCATTCATCGGCAAACGCATGCATTCAAGATGATGGACGAACGAAGGGCGCGAACCTGTGCGACCTGCGTAAAGGAGGGAAAATGGCGAAGTCCATTGTCGATTTGTTTAGCCTGGATTGCGCACAACTCCGGAGGGCGGGTTTTCCAACCCGCCCATCCTCGCAAAAGCCGTTAATCTGGGCGGGTTGAAAAACCCGCCCTCCGGCCGTGCGCAATCCAGGTTAGCCCCGCTTCGCAGGAGTGGGGCGGGCAGAATCCGGCGTGGTTCAAAAACGCGTGGTTTGGGGGTGCCAAGCGACTATGCAACTGACTGGGCCACTTGGCCTAGTCGGCCCAGTCGAGGCGCATTTCCGTAAACAACATATCCATAAAGCTTTGCGACATAAAAAACTGGCGACTGGGCCACAATGCACGATACTCCAAGTGGGTAAGGGAGAGGAGTCATTCCTCTCCCTCCCCGTTGTCGCCAGGGGGTTGCTTCCCCCTATTTACCGGCGTGCCCTTTTCGGGCACCGGGCGACGCCATGGTCAGGGCCTCGTACG
>Ga0209726_10008024_pt1 | contig 11538 bp, 8 predicted proteins | sample Subgrocontami54m_FD_187453 | JGI IMG/M metagenome (GOLD analysis project Ga0209726, IMG submission 187453) | Subsurface groundwater microbial communities from S. Glens Falls, New York, USA - GMW46 contaminated, 5.4 m (SPAdes) (version 3) | ecosystem: Environmental > Aquatic > Deep subsurface >... | reverse complement strand
GCAGAGCACGAACCAGGCGGTGGCGGCGTGCGCCAGCGTGATTTGGGTGCGTGCAGGCGACGGGTCCGTCCCGCCGAACAAGTGATCCAGCCGCCCTAGAATGGCGTACGACAGATGCGCCTCGAATCGAATGTGGTTGACACCCGCAAAGTTTTCGAAGCTGGTGCGCTTCTGGGCGATCTCGTTCGCATCGCCCATCGTCACCAGCTCTGAAGAGATCGGCACCGCAACGGCGATGGCGCCGAGCGCGATGAGCGTGGCCACAGCGATGTTGCGCCTGCGGCGATCACTGGCCGCGCGCGCCCCCCACAGCATGGCGCCGCCGCCGAGCCAGATAAGTGCTCGGCGCACGCGCCCTGCGTTTCGTTTGTGGTTGTCTCTGCGGTAGAGTGTGAGTTTCATCGCTGTTGCTCCGGCTTACTCTACGTCCCATTCTCCGAGCCGCCTGACTTCCGCCACCAGCTCGACTGCGAATTGTCTTTTCACCTCGGCGCGCGCCAACTCCATCAACAGGTGCACGTCCTCGGCTTTGGCTCCGCCCAAATTGACGATGAAATTGGCGTGGCGCTCCGAGATTTGCGCCTGGCCGATGCGCTTGCCTTTGAGTGCCGCGGCCTCGATCAATCTCCCAGCGAAGTCTCCCGGCGGATTGCGGAACATGGAACCCGAATTGGGATAACCCGAAGGCTGGCTGCTTTTTCGCTTGGCGACGAGCGCGTTGACTCTCGAGCTTACCTGGGCCGCTTCTTCCTTGCGCAGGCGCATGCGCACGTGGGTCACCACCGCCCCCGCCGGCCAATGGGAATCGCGGTAGGTGAAAGTCATGTCCTTGCGGGAATAGCGAATCGCCCGCCCGTCTGAATCGATGCCTTCCACGCCGTCGACGATCTTTTCGAACTCCGACCCATAAGCGCCGGCGTTCATGACAAGAGCGCCGCCCACCGTGCCGGGGATGCCCTCGGCGAATTCCAAACCGGCGCACCCTCGGCGCGCCGCCTCGCGCACCAACTGCGTGAGCGCGCAGGCCGCGCTCACTTCGAGCCACGCCACCTCGCCTTCTTCTTTCCACTCGGCGCGCTTGAAATCTCCGGCCAGGCGAATGACCGCGCCGCGCACGCCGCGGTCGCTGATCAGGACGTTGCTGCCGTTGCCGAGGAAACAGATCGGCGTGCGATGGCGTTTTAGCAGCGGCAACAACTGCGCCAAAGCGGCGCCGCTTTCAACCTCGATGAAGTAGTCCGCCGGTCCGCCGATTTTCATCGACGCATAGCGCGCCAGCGGCTCGGCGAGTTTTACCCTGAGGCCGGGAATCTCCTTCAGCTCCCGTGCCAAGGGTGAATCGTAGGTTGGTGTGGTCATTGTCAGCAGCACGCGCAAATTGGAGTGCTGGAGTACCGGAGTGCTGGGCCTATTGTCCCCCCAATGCTCCATCACTCCATCACTCCAATTCTCCACTCTTTGTCCCGTTCACTTCAGCGCCTCCACCAGCGCGTCACCTATCTTATAAATATCGCCGGCGCCCAGGGTCAGCACGATATCTCCGGCGCGGAGCTTGCCGGCAAGATGTTTCGCGATCTCGCTCTTGTCCGGAATGAATTCGATCTCCAGATGGCCCTTTCTCTTGATCGCCTGGTACAACGTTTCCCCGGAAATTCCGGCTATCGGATCTTCGCCCGCCGGATAGATCTCGGTCAGCACCAATCGGTCGGCGCCCTCGAAGGCGGCCAAGAAATCCTCGAACAGATCGCGCGTGCGGCTATAGCGGTGCGGCTGAAAGATCACCGTCAACGGCCGCTTCCAACTGTCGCGAATCGCACCGAGGGTCGCGCGGATCTCGGTGGGATGATGGCCGTAATCGTCGATCACCAAAATCCCCTTGGGCTCGCCTTTAATTTCGAAGCGGCGATGAATGCCGGTGAAAGCGTCCAGCGCGTTGGCCACCTGGGAAAACGGAATCTCCAGCTCATGGGCCACGGCGACGGCTGCCAAGGCATTGGTGGCGCTGTGGCGGCCGGGCAAATGCAAGCGCACTTTGCCCAGCGCCTTACCGCTGCGCAGCGCGGTGAGCTCGGCGCCGGCCGGCTTGAGCATGAGGTCCTGGGCGGAAAACTCCGCCTCCGATGACAGGCCGTAAGTCGTAAACCGCTTCTTCACTTTTGGCAGAAGCCCGCGCACGCTGGCATCGTCGAGACAAAGCACCGACAAGCCGTAAAAGGGCACCTTGTTGACGAAGGAGAGAAAGCTCTCGTTCAGGCGCTCCATCGATTGATGGAAATCCATATGTTCCCGGTCGATGTTCGTCACCACGGCGATGGTCGGCGTGAGCAATAGAAAACTGCCGTCGCTTTCATCGGCCTCGGCGACGAGAATTTCCCCCTGGCCCATCTTGGCGTTGCTGGCGAGCATATGCAGCCGTCCGCCGATGACCATCGTGGGGTCCAGGCCCGCCGTGCTGAGCACCGCCGCGACCATCGAAGTCGTGGTCGTCTTGCCGTGGCTGCCGGCCACCGCGACGCCGAACTTCATGCGCATCAGCTCGGCCAGCATCTCGGCGCGCGGGATCACCGGAATCTGGCGGCGGCGCGCCTCTAGCACTTCCGGGTTGGAATATTTGACCGCCGTCGAGATCACGGCCACCGACGGATCGCTGGACAGATTGGCCTCCTGGTGGCCGATGGACACCTGGGCGCCGAGAGCGCGCAACCGGCGCGTCGTTTCGCTTTCCTGCAAGTCGGAGCCGGTCACGACGTAACCCAAATTCAACAACACTTCAGCGATACCGCTCATGCCGATGCCGCCGATGCCGATGAAATGAATTCGGTGTTTCTTCTGCAACATGAAATGGCACTCACCCTAAGCCCTTTACCCGCGCGCCAGCGCGTAACATTCCTCGACGATCCGCGCCGCCGCCTCCGGCCGCCCCAACGCGCGCGCCGCGCCGGCCATCCGCTCCAGGCGCTCACGATCGGAAAAATAGCCGCGAATGCGCCCCGCCAAGACTTCACCCGTGAGCTCCTGATCGAGGATCATGTCCGCAGCTCCGTGATCTTGCAGCGCCTGCGCATTGCCGCGCTGATGATCGTAGATCGCGTAAGGATACGGCACCAAGACGGCCGCCTTGCCGAAGGCGGTGAGCTCGGCCACCGTGGTCGCTCCCGCGCGACAGACGATCAAGTCCGCCTGGGCGTATGCCTCATCCATCTTGTCGATGAAAGGCGTCACCTCCGCTTCGAACGGCAGCGCGGCGTAGGCGTCTTTGATGGCGGCATAATCCCCCTGTCCGGTCTGGTGCGTCACCCGCATCGTGCCCGCCAAATCGACCAATCGCTTCAGGGCATCGACGAATGCGAAATTGATCCGGCGCGCGCCGGCGCTGCCGCCAAAGACCAAGAGCGAAAAATTTTCTCCCTTCGGCAGCTGCGGCAATTTTTGCCAACGCACCGGGTTGCCGGTCTCGATCACGCGGGCGCCGGGAAAACAGCCTGCGCTCTCGCGATAAGCGGTGAACACGCGATCGACCCAGCGCGCCAAAAACTTGTTGGTAAATCCCGGCCGAAGGTTTTGTTCCATGATCGCGCAGCGCATCCCTTTCAATTTTCCCGCCAGCAGCATCGGTCCCGAAGCATAACCGCCCAAACCGAGGATGCAGTCGGGGCGAAACGCGCGAATGATTTTTAGCGAACGCAGCAGGCTCGCGGGCACGCCGGTGAGCGCGTCGATCAAGCCACGCAGGCCGCGTCCTTTCATCCCCTTGACCGTCAAAGTCTCCAGCTTGAATCCTTCTTTGGGCAACAGGCGAAACTCGATTCCCTGTTCCGTGCCGACGAATAAGATTTCCGTCATTGCGTCCCGCCGTTGAAATTCGCGCGCCACCGCCAGCCCCGGAAACAGATGGCCGCCGGTGCCGCCGCCGGCCAGGATGACGCGCATGGTTAGAGTCTCCTGCGCGACAGCCCCAGTAAAATTCCCGCCTCCGTCAAGTTGATCACCATAGCCGAGCCGCCGTAGCTGATGAACGGCAGCACCAGTCCCTTGGTGGGCATGAGCCCCATCACCACGCCCATGTGAATGAGCGCCTGGAGCCCCAACAAGATCGTCAAGCCGAACGCCAGATACTGCTCAAAGGGTTCTTCGATCCGCGCCGTGAGCCGAAACCCGCGCAGGATGATCACGGCGAAAAGGCCGAGAATCGTCAGCGCGCCGAGCAAGCCCAGCTCCTCGCCGATCACCGAGTAGATAAAATCGGTGTGGGCCTCGGGCAGATAAAAGAGCTTTTGCCGGCTTTCCCCCAGCCCGCGCCCGAGAAACTGCCCGGAACCGAAGGCGATCAACGACTGAATAACCTGGAAGCCGCTGCCGGAGGCTTCACGCCAGGGATCCCAGAAGGTCATCAGACGGCGCAGCCGATATTCGGCTGTCAACATCACGTAAATCAAAACCGGCAGCGCTATCAGACCGGTGGCGAGGAGATGAGGGACACGGGCGCCGCCGATAAAAAGCATCAGGTAAAGCAGCGCAGCTAAAATCAACGCCGTGCCGAAGTCGGGCTCCAAAAGCAGCACTCCCAAGAAAATTCCGCCGACGATCAAGTGGGGCAGCACGCCGAGCCGGAAGGTGCGGATCGTTTCTTCCTTTTTGGCCATCGAGTGGGCCAGGTAAAAAACCATCGCCAGCTTGGCGAGCTCGGCCGGTTGAAAAGCGAAACCGGGCAGCGCCAGCCAGCGCCGAGCGCCGCCGCGGACCAGACCGACGCCGGGGATCAAAACCAATACCAGCACCAGCAAAGTGAACCCTAATAACGGATAGGCCAGCCGCCGGTACGCCGAGGACGGCACCAGCGCACAAGCGATGAGCGCCGACCCACCGATGCCCGCGGCGATCAACTGTTTGCGGAAAAAGTAGGTGCCGTCGGCGAAGCGCTCCTGCGAATAGAGGTAGCTCGTGCTGAGCACCATGGTGATACCCACCGCCAGCAGGCCGGCGATGGAGAGCAGCAGCCATTTGTCGACCGCAAATCCGTCTCTCATAGCGACAGCACCAAATGTTTAAAAATCTTGCCGCGTTCGGCATAGTTCTGAAATTGATCGAAGCTCGAACAGGCCGGCGATAAAAGTACCACGTCGCCCGGTTGCGCATGCGCGGCGGCATCGCGCACCGCCGACTGAATGTCGTTGACAATGACGGTCTCGGTTAAATCTCCGAGGGCGCCGGCGATGAGCTCTTTGGCCGCGCCGAAGAGAATCAGCCGGCGGATTTTCGGTTTGATGACGTCGCGCAGCGGGCCGTAGTCGCCGCCCTTATCGACGCCTCCGGCGAGCAAAAGCACCGGCGCGGAAAAACCGGCCAGCGACTTGACCACCGCGCCCACATTGGTGCCCTTGGAATCGTTGTAGTAGCGCACGCCGTCTTTTTCCCGCACGAACTCGAGCCGGTGTTCAAGCCCAGGAAAAGCTTCCAGAGTTCTCTGGATCGCTTCTCTCTCAATGGCCGCGGACTTGGCGACGGCAACGGCGGCCATCATGTTTTCCTTGTTGTGCACGCCCTGAATTTTCACATGGCGCAGGGGAAAACGTTCTTCGCTTGCGCCGTCGCGCCAAACGATTTCGTCGGCCGTGGCAAACACGCCATTGCCGACTTCCGCAAAGCCGAATGAAACGACTCGAGACCTGAGCCGGTCGCGCAGCGCCCACACCAACGGATCGTCGCGGTTTATAATCGCCACGTCCGTCGCCGTCTGGGCCGCGAAGATGCGCTCCTTGGCGGCGCAATAGGCTTGGTAGCTCGGGTAGCGGTCGAGATGGTCTTCGGTCAAATTGAGCAGCACCGCGACACGCGGCCGGAACTCTTCGACCCATTCCAGTTGGAAGCTGCTGACCTCGACGACACCCCACTCCCAGTCGCCGGCCACCGCGCAGATAAACGGGGCGCCGAGATTGCCGCCGACAAAAACTCTTTGACCGCTCGCCTTGAACATCTCGCCGACTAATGTCGTCGTGGTGCTCTTGCCATTGGTGCCCGTGATCGCCACCAGGGGCGCGCGAAAAAAACGATAGGCCAGTTCGATCTCGCTCAGGACCGGGATGTGCCGTTGCGCAGCTTCTTTGAGCAGAGCATTTTCCTGCGGCACCCCTGGACTCGGCACGACCAAGTCCAGGCCGGTCATCCATTCGCGCTCCTCACCGCCCAACAGATAGCGAATCGGCAACCCCACCAGGCGCGTCACTTCCGGTGCAAGCTCTTGTTCGTTTCTACGATCGCTTACCAGCACGCGGGCTCCTTCGCTGACAAAAAAGCGCGCGCATTCGCTGCCGGTACGCGCCAGGCCGAGGACTAGAACCGTTTTGCCCTTGAGTTCCATCGTGATGAACCAGGTCGAGGATCGATGATGGAGGATAGAAGATCGCGGCCTCCCCCATCCTCAATCCTCGATCCTCGATTCTCCGTCCTTGATCTTCCATTCTCCATCCTCCATTCTCGACCTGTTGCGCTCTTCTTCATCTTAGCTTAAGCGTGCTCAGGCCAATCACCGCACAGATGAATCCGATAATCCAAAAGCGCACGATGATTTGCGGCTCTTTCCAGCCTTTGAGTTCATAGTGATGATGGATCGGCGCCATCAGGAACACCCGCTTGCGCCGGAGCTTGTACGAGGCCACCTGGAAAATCACCGAGAGCGCCTCGGCGACGAACACTCCGCCGACGATCATCAGCAGAATCTCGTTCTTGGTCATGACCGCGACGACCCCCAGAGCCGCGCCGAGCGCCAGCGAGCCGACATCGCCCATAAACATCTGGGCCGGATAGGCGTTGTACCAGAGGAATCCCAACCCTGCCGCGACCACGGCGGCGCAAAAGACACTCAACTCGCCGACTCCGGCGACGTAGGGAATCTGTAAATACTCGGCCAGTTTGAGATGCCCCGTGACATAGGCGATCACCGCGTAGGTGCCCGCGGCGATCATCACCGGTCCGATGGCCAGGCCGTCGAGGCCGTCGGTGAGGTTCACCGCGTTGGACGCACCGACGATGACGAGCATCGCAAACGGGATGTAAAAAATGCCCAGATCGGGGTGAAAGGTCTTGATGAAGGGGATGGCCAATACCGTGCTGAATCTCGGCGTATAGTAAAGCGCGACGGCGACGAGAAAGGCCACGGAAAATTGACCGAGGAGCTTGGCCCGCGGCGGCATCCCTTTGCTGTTTTTCCGGGTGAGCTTCAGATAGTCATCGGCAAAGCCCACCGCGCCCGACCCCACGGTCGCGAGCAGCGCAAGCAGAATGTAGGAATTCGTAATGTCCGCCATCATCAGCGTGGAGAGCACCAGCGCCGCCAGGATCAGCGCCCCGCCCATCGTCGGTGTGCCGGCCTTGGCCGCATGGGACGCCGGGCCGTCGTCGCGGATGTGCTGGCCGATCTGCTTTTCGGTCAGCGCGCGAATCAGCCAGGGACCCAACAAAAACGACACGAGGAGCGCGAGCAACGCCGCCATCGCCGCGCGGAAGGTGATGTAGCGAAAGACGTTGAAGCCGGAGTAACTCGTGGAGAGCGGAAAGAGCAAATGGTAAAGCAAGTCCAATCTCCTAGGTCTTTTCGCCCTTGAGCTCGTGCAGAACTTTTTCCATTTTCATGCCTCGGGATCCTTTGAACAGGAGCCAGTCTCCTCGCTGCACCCGATCGCGCAGGCGTCGCGCGAGGTCGGTGTGATCGCGGCCTATAATGATTTGCTCCGCCCGCATGCCGCTCTGCAACGCGCCCTTGCGAACCTCCACAGACCGATCGCCGAGAAGATACAAAGCATCGACCCCCGCCTTGGCCGCTCTTTGGCCCAACGAGCGGTGCTCCTTGGCGCTGTGCTTGCCTAGCTCGAACATGTCGCCGAGAACCGCGATCTTGTGTCCGCGGCAATCGATCTCGGTGAGCGTCTCGAGCGCCGCGTTCATCGAAGTGGGATTGGCGTTGTAGGTATCGTTGATGATACCGACGCAGCGCCAAATTTCGATTTGCATGCGCATGGGAAACGGCCTGACTTTCGCCAAGCCGCGACGAACGGCGACCAAGCCGACACCGGCGCCTAGCGTCAGCGCCGCCGCGCCGAGCGCGTTGGTAATGTTGTGCCGGCCCAAATAATTGAGCCCGACTCGGCATCGTTCGCGCCCGGCTTGCAAAGTAACTTCCTGGCCCTGAGCGCCGCGCATGCGCTGAGACCTCGCGCGCACATGGCCGCGATTGCCGTAGGTGATTTTTCTCCCCTTGAAGCGCGCGCCGAGGCGCTTTACCCAGGGGTCGTCGAGATTCACGGCAATCGCGCCGCCGGCGCGGATATTTTGGTAAAGCGCGCCCTTTTCTCGGGCAACACCGGCCAAACTATTCAACCCTTCGAGATGCGCCGCTCCCACTGACGTTATGATGCCCATGTCGGGGTCGGCGATTTCAGCCAGCCGCTGGATCTCGCCGGGATGGTTGGTGCCGAGTTCGACCACGGCCACCTTGTCCCCTCTGCGCAAGCGCAACAGCGTCAACGGCAGACCGACCAAATTGTTAAAGTTCCCGTCCGTCTTCAGCACCCTGCCGCGTAGCGATTGACCGTCGAGCCGCGCTTCTTCGAGAATCGCCGCGACCATCTCCTTGGTCGTGGTCTTGCCGTTGGAGCCGGTAATCGCCAGCACCTTGGGGGCGATTTTTTCCCGGCGGTAATGCGCCAGGTCGCCCAACGCCCTCAAGGTGTCGCGCACCCTTACCGCTGTCGCCTGTCCCAACGCAGACACGGGCATCGACCGATGAGTAATCACGCAGCGGGCGCCGCGGCGCACCGCCTCGCCGACGAAGCGATGGCCGTCGTGCCTTTCTCCCTTGAGGGCGACAAAGACCGACCCGTTCTTGACTTTATTCGAATCCGTCACGACTTCTCCGAATCGTGTCCCATGACCCTGGCGCGCGATCTTGCCGCCGGTCGCCGCGAGAATTTCTGCTTGGCTCCACCCCATCCCTCGTTCTATTATCCTCAGAAAGCTTTCGCAGCTTGCGCAAATTTTCCGCTGGCTATTCCCGCTGCCTGGACCATGACCCGAACACCCTTGCTCACCACGAAGATCACGAAGGACACGAAGGTTTCGGAAATTTTGTTCTTAAACTTTGTGCTCTTCGTGTCCTTCGTGGTGCAATCTTTTCCCTTTCACATGCGGCTCAACCGCGCTGGGCGCTTACGGGGTGGCAGGCCGCCCAACTCTTCGCGCGCCACCTCCCGGTCATCGAAATGAATCTTCTTCGTGCCGAGAATTTGGTAATCCTCGTGGCCCTTGCCCGCGATCAGCACCGAATCGCCCGGCCGCGCCGCGTCCAAGGCGATGCGAATCGCCGCGCGCCGGTCGGCTTCAACATAGTAACCTGTTTCGAGTTTCGGGTTTCGGGTTTCGGGTTCCGGCGCGGAATACTTTCTCAAGCTGGTCTTGCGCACTCCGCCTTCGATTTCCGCCAAAATGCTTAATGGATCTTCAGTGCGCGGATTATCGGAAGTGACGACTACGACGTCGCTCAGCCGCGCGGCGATTTCGCCCATCAGCGGCCGTTTGCCACGATCTCGATCACCGCCGCATCCGAATACCGTAATGAGTTTTCCCGGCGTCACCGGACGTACCGCCCCGAGGACTTTTTCCAACGCATCCGGCGTATGCGCGTAGTCAACCAGGATCGTGACGCCGAGATCGTTCGCCACCTTTTCCAATCTGCCGGGCACCACTCGGAGTTGCGCGATTCCCTTGGCGACGGCGTCCGTATCGAGCCCCAGAGCCAAGCCGACACCGGCCGCGGCCATAATATTTTGCAGGTTGGCCGCGCCGATGAAGGGTGAAACACACTCGATGGTTCGGTTCTTCGCGCGAATTTGCCCTCGAAGACCCGCGACGTCCCGCACGACGTTCAGCGGGTGGATATCCCACTGCCGGCCTTCGCCGTAGCTCCAGATCTCCAAGTTCTCGCCACCCAGCTTGGCGATCAGTTCTTGCCCGCGCGGGTCGTCGGCGTAAATCACCGCCGCTTTGTTTCGCTTCGCGCTAACTTTGAGGTAGTCGGTGAAAAGTTTGCTCTTAGCCAGAAAGTAATCATCCATGTCGCGGTGATAATCGAGATGATCCCGCGACAGATTTGTAAACACACCGACGTCGAAATCCAACCCGCGCACTCGCTCCTGGACCAAGGCGTGGGAGGAAACCTCCATGGTGACCGCTTTTACGCCCGCACCGAGCATCTTGTCCATGAGTTCCTGCAAATCGAGCGACTCCGGCGTCGTATGATGCGCCGGAACCTCATCGCCGCAATACCGATAGTTGATCGTACCGATGACGCCCGGCTCGATGCCGGCGGCTCGAAGCATCGATTCGATCAGATAGGTGACAGTCGTCTTGCCGTTAGTTCCGGTAACGCCCACTAAATTTAGTTTTTGACTGGGCCGCTGATAAAACTGCGCCGACCATTGCCCCATGACGCGCCGAACATCCTTTACCCGTACGAAAGCAACCCCCTCCGTTTGCGCCGTTCTTCGCGCGCAAACGATCGTCGCGGCGCCGCGCTTGATCGCCTCCGGAACGAAATCATGGCCATCGGACTTCTCGCCCGGTATGGCGAAGAAGATCTGGCCGGCGCCGACCTTGCGAGAGTCATAGGCCAGGCCGCTTACCTCTTGATTGCGATCTCCATTGATCTCTTCCACCTCGACTAGCATCAAGAGTTCCTTGAGGCGCATCGCTGTCAACCTTGCAGGTTCAAAACCAGGACTCCTGCTTCATTCCAACGGCCGCCCGGCGCCGGCGCCTGCTTGATAACATAACCGTTTCCGTGCATTTGCACATTGACGTTCATCGAACGCGCCTTTTTCACCGCCTCCCGCAGGCTGAGACCGACGAAATCGGGCACGGAATTCGAACCCGCGCCGAACGCGTCGTTGTTTTCTTTTTTTGGCGGGGGCCGAATGGGAATTCCCGCCTGCGCAACCGGCGACGGCAAGGCATCCGGCTGCTGGGGCGCGACGGTCAGATGACGCAGCGCGCCGCGGGCGATGTTGCGAAAGACCGGAGCCGCCACCACGCCGCCGTAGACGTTGACCTCGGGCTCATCGACGAGAACCAGTACCACCAGCCGCGGATCTTCCGCCGGCACGAATCCGACGAACGATCCGACGCGCTTGCCCGCGGCGTACCCGCCGTGGGCAAGATCGGCCTTTTGCGCCGTGCCGGTCTTACCCGCCACTTCAAACCCCTCGACGCTCGCCATCGTCCCCGTGCCGCCGGCGTTGGTGACTTCTGTGAGCATGGACGCAAGCATTCGCGCGGTTTTTTCCGATATCACCCGCCGCACCACATGAGGCTGATTCTCAACCAAGATTTCGCCCTCCGGGCTAAGCACGCGGCGCACGACGTAGGGCTTCATCAAAAAGCCGCCGTTGGCGACCGCGGCATAGGCCATCGCCAACTGCATCGGGGTCGTAGAGATCCCTTGGCCGAAGGCATGTGTGGCGAGGTCCACCGCCGACCAAGTCTCCGGCT
>Ga0209726_10008020_pt1 | contig 11544 bp, 9 predicted proteins | sample Subgrocontami54m_FD_187453 | JGI IMG/M metagenome (GOLD analysis project Ga0209726, IMG submission 187453) | Subsurface groundwater microbial communities from S. Glens Falls, New York, USA - GMW46 contaminated, 5.4 m (SPAdes) (version 3) | ecosystem: Environmental > Aquatic > Deep subsurface >... | reverse complement strand
GCTCTGCCACAAAGTCCCAACGGGAGAGCACGAGGCAGGTGGTGTCGTCGAGCGCTTTGACGGTCGCTGCGCGCGGGCCGCCGTCCAGCAGGGCCATCTCACCGAAGGTCTGCCCCGGAACGAGCGTGTTGAGCGTCTGCGCCTTCTTCGACCCGCCGGCCTGCGTCACCTCGACCTTGCCCTGGATGATGATGAAGAACGCAACGGCTTGCTCGCCTTCCTTGACGATCGTCTCCCCCTTCTTGTAGGTGCGTTCGACGACGGCTCGCCCCAGCCGATTGAGGTCCTTGCTCGAAAGCTGCGAGAACAGCTGGACGTTGCGGAGCGCTTCTTCGTGCGGCATGCATCTGTCTCCCTGCTACGTGAGATCCTCCCCGAAGGTGGATTGGGCCTATTCTACGTTCGTCAGGCGCATCCTGCAATACGACTCCGTGTGCTGTGGCGTCCCAAATGGCGTCCGCCCGATATACTCCCGCAATGCGAGAGGCGACACCGGCATGACTGCACTCGTGCCCCTGCTTCACGTCGGACAGACGGCCTTGCGCGCGACGGCCGTCGATTCCCGCATCGCGGCGGTGTCCGCGAGCGTGTTCGTGCTCGTGCTCGCGGCGATCTGGCAGCCCGCCTGGCCATCGGCCGCGGCCGTCGTGCGGCGGCGCTTCGTGCGCTCCATCGGACGGCGCCTGCTCTCCGTGTTCGTCGTCGCGGCCGTACTGCCGGCCGTCCTTCCGTACGATCACCTGATCGTGCCGGCGCACATCGAAGACGGCGCCAGCGAGGCGGTCCATGTCGCCCACTGCCACGTCTCGCCCGGCACGTGCAGCGATGCTCCGATGAGCGCGGGCCTCGGCCAGTTCTTGCACACTGAGCCGCTCGTCCTCGTGCCGTCGATGCTGGCGATCTTGCTTCTCGCTTCCGTGGCCACACCGCGGACGACGTACCGGCGTCCGGAACCTCGACCGCCAATGGCCCTCGCCGCCGCTTGATCTACAAACACCAGTCGAGGAGGGTCCGACATGAAGCGCCTCATCAACGGGGCGGTCCTGGCCGCGATGGCGTCGCTGCTGGCGATTGCCGCAGCGGCGTGCGGCAGCGATAGCGCAACGAGCGAGAACTCCGCGTCCCAGGCGAGCATCGACGAGCTGGCCGCGCGCGTTCAGCGTAACCAGATGCTGAACGCCGTCCTGACCATCGCGGGACTGCCGATGCACGAGATGGACTCGGCGGCGCAAACCGGCAAGATCGACAACAAGTTCTTGCCGTCTACGCGCACACTCGTCCGCGTCGTCGCATTGACGGAATGGTCGCCTGAGCTTCGCGACGATGCCACGAAGCTGCACGACGACTCGGTGACGCTCTTGCAGGCGCTCGACGCGGGCAAGGACGTGGCCGCCATCAAGCCGCTGTCGCAGTCCATGCACGAGGATTGGCACATGTTCCTCGAATCCGCGTGGGATGTCGTCGCGAAGGACCTGCCGTCCGGCGCGGGCGGTCCGAGGGCCAAACCCGACGACGAATCGACGGGCGTTCCAAGCCCGACACCCATGAACCATGCAGACATGACGCCGGATGCCGGCGACATGCACTAGGAGGATTTCACCCTGTGAACAAGTTCATTCGAAACGCCAGCATCGCGGTTGCTTCGGTCGCCGCGGCGCTGGTGCTCGTATCGACGGCCTGGGGCCACGCACACACGGAAAGCACGACGCCTGCGAAGGGCGCCGTTGTTCAAACCTCACCGGCGAAGGTGGAGATCATGTTCGTCGAGGAGATCCAGCGGACCGCCGGTACGTACGGCATCACCGTGGAGAAGGATGGCGGCGCATCGGTGACCGCCGGCGCTGCAGCGATCGACGCCGTGGATGCGGCACACCTGTCCGTCGCCCTCAAGGCGAACCTGGCGGCCGGACGTTACGTCGTCAACTGGCACAATGTCTCGTCAGTCGACGGCGACGCGGCAGAGGGAGCCTTCTCGTTCTACGTGAAGACTGACCCCACGGCCGCGGACCTGGCGAAGGACGCTGAGCTGGAGATGATCGGCGAGGAGGAGCTGACGGAGCCTACCACCGAGCCCGCGGCGCCCACGGTGATCGCTCCAATATCGGCCGCCACCCCGCAGGCCGCCGCTTCGCCCGCAGCAGCCGCGCCCGCACTGCCTCGCACGGGTGACGGCGGCAGCGCGCACGGCCTCGCGCTGGCGGCGATGCTGGCGCTCGCCTCCGCCGTCGCGGGCGGCGCCCTGCTCGCGAGCGGACTGGGCATGAGGATCCGGCGAGGTCGCTGAGTTCCGGCCCCTTGGGCCGTGCAGGTGGTGTGATGTTTCGAGCGAGTACGTTGTTCGTCGCTGCCGTCGCCGTCATGGTGGCGGTCGCGTTGCACGCCGCGACGGCCTCGGCCCACGCGCGGCCCAAGAGTTCCACCCCCGCGAAGGGAGAGGTCCTTGCGGCCTCTCCCCCGCGGGTGGACATCTACTTCACGCAGGCGGTCCAGAAGATCGCAGGCACCTACGGCATCGAGGTCGAGCGCGATCGCGGCGGCTCGGTCGCGGCGGGCACCGCCGTCATCGATGAAGGCGACCGCACGCACATGAGCGTCGCGCTGCAGCCCGGCCTCAAGCCCGGTCGCTACGTCGTCCGCTGGAGGAACGTGTCCGATGACGACGGCGACCCGGCGGAAGGCGCCTTCTCCTTCTACGTCCAGACGCAACCGAACGCCGTCGACCGCGAGAACGATGCGCAGATCGAGCAGATCGGCGCCGAGGGTGAGACGCCGGCATCCGATGCCACGGCCGCGGCGTCCACCAGCGTCACCGGCTCCCCGGCGGCAGCTACCACGCGCCCGGCCTCGACGGCCGCCGCGCCGACTCCCGCGCCTTCCGCCTCGTCAGAAGACGATGGCGACAGCAACATGCTCTACATCGTAGGAGCGGGTATCGCGGTGGTAGTCCTCGCCGGTCTGGGCGGCTGGTGGCTCCTCAGGGGGAAGCGCGCATGAAGCCGGCTTCGCCGCGCGCCCGTACCTTCACCGGAGGCGGCTCATCTTGAAACAGCGCACCTTCAGGGTATGCGCCGTGGTGCTGTTGCTACTCGCCGTGGCGGCCGTCGCCTGGCCCAGGCCGGTCCAGCACGTCTACGCGCACGCATCGCTCGTCAGCGCCAGCCCCGCGAACAACGAGACGCTGCGGCGGCCGCCGGTGCGCGTGATCCTGCACTTCAGCGAGGCGCTCGAGCGAAAGCTCACGCAGATCGAGGTGACGGACAACAACGACCAGCGCGTCGATAGCGGCGACATGGCCTTCGACGACAACGACCCCACGCTGGCCTCGGTCGGCGTGAAGGTGCTCCCGCCGGGCCTCTACTTCGTGCGATGGAGCAACGTCTCCTCGGTCGACGGCCACAACCTGCAGGGCACGTACCCGTTCATCATCCTCAATCCGGACGGTTCGTACCCGGAGGGCGTCTCGCTGGAGACGACCGGCGGTGCGACGACCAGCGGCGGCCAGTTGCTGCCCAACAACGTCGATGTCGCGCTCAAGTGGCTCGCGCTGCTGGCCATGGCGGTCGTCGGCGGGGCCGCCTTCATGCTCGTCGCCGGCCTGCGGCCCGCCGCCTCCTTCCTTGAGGAAGACGACCACCGCAAGTTCACCGATGCGGCGGAGCGCTGGCTCATCCACCTCGCCCACGTGCTCATCCCTATCGGGTTCATCGCGTCGGCGTTCCTGGTGCTGCTGGCGGTCAACCGGTTCGCGACGTCGACCGGCATCGTCACGTACCTGACGGAGGTCCGGACGGGGCGCTATCGCCTAGCAGACCTGTTGTTACTCATGGTGGCGCTTGCCGGCGCCGACGTGCTGTTCCTCAGCCGGTCGGCGCGGCTGCGCAACGCCGGGCTCGCCGTGCTGATGCTGGCCCTTGCCGGTGCCATGTTCACGTATTCGATGGTGAGCCACAGTGCGGTCGATGCCGGCAAGTTCTGGTCCGTGGCCTCGGACTACGTCCATCTGCTCGCGTCGGCCGCGTGGCTCGGCGCGCTCGTGATGCTGATCCCGCTGCTCCGATGGGCGCGGAAGGAACTCGACGAGACCCAGCGCTTCCTACTGCTCGCGAACGCCTTCGACCGCTTCTCCATCATCGCCGGACTGAGCGTGATGGTAATCCTCACCACGGGCACGTTCAACGGCCTGGTCGAGATCCCGAGCACCGACGCGCTGGTCGATACGGCGTACGGCAAGGTGCTGCTCGCCAAGCTTGCGCTGCTGGCGCCGCTGCTCGCCGTCGCGGGCATCAACGCCTTCTTCCTGAAGCCGCGCCTCGTCGCGGCCGTCGATGGCGTCTACCAGGAGGGCGGCGGCGGCACCGAGGAGCAGCGCGACGCATGGCAGCGGCGGCTGGCAGCGCTGCAGCGCGTACTGCCGATCACCATCGCGGTCGAAGTGGGGCTGATCGTGGCGGTGTTCGCCGCGGTGGGCTTACTAACGCAGACGTCGACCGCGACGGGCGAGGTCGCGCAGACGAAAGCCGAGGCGGCGGCAGCGACGAAGTACAGCCAATCCGTCGAGACCGGCGGCCTGAAGCTCACCTTCGACGTGGCGCCAAACCGCGTCGGCCTCAACCAGTACGACGTCACCGTGCAGAACCCCGACGGCTCGCCGGCCACCACCGTCACGCAGGTGCGGCTGCGGTTCAACTACGAGCAGGTCGCGGACGCCATCCCGCAATCCGAAGTGATCCTGCGCCGCCGCGCCGACGGCGAGTACCGGGAGATCGGCTCGTATTTCGCGCAGCCCGGCAATTGGCGCGTTCAGCTCGACGTCCGCCGCTCCGACGGTGACGACGTGTCACGCCAATATGTGCTCGGGGTCGCCCAGTCGCAGTCGGCATCCGCCGCGAAGAAGAAGGATGCCTTTTCGCTGCCGTTCACCGCATTCAACTGGAACGAGGTCGCCGGCGCGTTTGCCGCGCTGGCCGGCGTGGCGATCATCATCTACCGGCGCCAGCTGAAGTGGCTGGAGCAGCCCGCATACCGGATCACTATCACCGTCGCGACGGCGCTGGTGCTCGCGGGGGCCGTGCTGACGTTCGGGGTGCACACGCACACGGCGGCGGTCGACCCCTCGGCGGACAACCCGGTGAAACCAACCCAGGAGTCCATCACGCGCGGCCGGGACCTGTTCGCGCAGAACTGCGTGGTGTGCCACGGCGCTGAAGGGCGCGGCGACGGCGAGCAGGCGGCGCAGCTCAGCCCTTCGCCCGCGGATTTCCGCCTCCACATGCCCTACCACACCGATGGCCAGTTCTTCGGATTCATCGCCAACGGCTATCCGCAGTCGGCGATGCCGAAATACAACTCCACCTTCTCCGAGACCGACATCTGGAACCTCGTCAACTTCATGCGGTCGGCGTACACCGTCGGCGCGTCGCAATAGCGGCGTCAATCGCTCCGCGAGCCTCCGCACTCAGACCGTTTACAATGGCTGAGGCCCGCCCTAGACTTGGATACCCGCCACGAACGGTCCCGGCGGCAGGCAGCCACGAAGGATTCTTGCAGTTATGGGCAAAGACATGGAGGTACAGCGCCGGCTTGCGATCAGCCGCGTACCGATCCACAAGCAGGATCCGGAAGAGCGCAAGAAGAATTGGGACGAGGTCTTCCTCGGCTTTGACATCGATCACGCCAAGATCGAGGCGATGCGCTGCCTCCACTGCCCGACCGCGCCCTGCCAGGAGGCCTGCCCCGTACACAACGACATCCCGGGCGCGTTCACGTTGCTCGAGCAGGGCGATGTCGGCGGCGCGGCTGAGACGTTCCGCCTGACGAGCAACCTGCCCGAACTGTGCGGCCGCCTCTGTCCACAGGAGCGACTCTGCGAGGGCGAGTGCGTGGTGGCGTTCGCCATCCGGCCGGACAGCCACCAGGAGCCGCCGGTCTCCATCGGCAAGCTCGAGGCGTTCGTCACCGATTACCAGCGCAAGCATCTGGGCGTGCCCCTGCCCGCGGTGCGAGCGGCGAGCGGCTTCAAGGTCGCCGTCGTAGGGGCGGGGCCGGCAGGGCTGGCCGTGGCCGAGGAGCTGTCGAAGCTGGGCCACGCCTGCACCATGTACGATGCCTGGCCCGAGCCCGGCGGCGTGCTGCTGTACGGCATCCCCAACTTCAAGCTGAGCAAGGAAGTCCTGCAGGACAAGCTCGCGTATCTCGAACACCTGGGCGTGGGCTTCATCGGCAACACGTGGATCGGTAAGGACGTCACGATCGACGACCTGTTCAACACCGGCTTCGACGCGGTGTTCGTCGGGACCGGCGCCGGCCTCGGCGGCACGCTGGCCATCCAGGGGGAGGAGTTGCGCGGCATCCATGCCGCCACCGAGTTCCTGGTGCGCGGCAATCTGCGCCCGGAGCAACTCCCCGAGCACATGCGCGAGCCGCTGCGGGTCGGTAAGAACGTCGTCGTCATCGGCGGCGGCGACACGTCGATGGACTGCGTGCGTACCGCCGTACGCATCGGCGCCGAGCACGTCACGTGCATTTATCGCCGCACGGAGGCGGAGATGCCCGGCCGCGGCGAAGAGCGCGAGCACGCCCGGCAGGAGGGCGTGAACTTCCAGTTCCTGACGATCCCGCTGCGCTTCATCGGCGACCACGACGGCAACGTCGCTGGCGTGGAGTGCCAGCGCATGGCGCTCGGCGATTCGGATGAGTCCGGCCGGCGCCGTCCGGTGCCGGTTCCCCACTCGGAGTTCGTGCTCGATGCCGATACCATCGCGATCGCCATCGGCTACAACGCCGATCCCATCATCAAGGACGCCGCACCCGGCGTGGCGACGGACCGCTGGAACCTGGTGGAAGTCCACCCGGAGACGCTGATGACGACGCGCTCAGGCGTCTTCGCCGGGGGCGACAATGTCAACGGCGCCGACCTGGTCGTAACGGCGCTGGCCGATGGCCGGCGTGCCGCACTGGCGATCCACGAGTACCTGGACTCGCTGCCGCCCCGAAACCTCGCCTGACCCCGTCGGCCTTCGGAGAAAGAGTTGGCCCGGACGTTGCCGTCCGGGCCAATCTGTGTATGTTGCCAGGCCTGCTGCCCGGCTGCAGTCCCCGGGGAGCCTGCTAGCAGGTAGCCCCCGAGGTGCTGCGGACGTCGTTTGGCACGCAGGCCTCACAACTAGGATGATCCATCCGCATCACCTCCTTTCCTGCCCGGCAGGATAGCAGCGTCGCACGCAGGCCGTCAATCGAGCCGACGCATAAATCGGGTTCGAGACGAGCTCGCGGGAAGCTAGGTGAGGAAGCTGAAGAAGCCTTCGCGGTGCACGAACCTGCGCAGCACCCAGGCCCCGCCCAACCCCGTCATCGCGACGAGCGCGCCGGCCGCCGCGTCGAGGAAGTAGTGGTTCGCCGTCAGCACGATGCCGCCGAGCATCACGATCGGCATGAACACCGCCGCGATCTTCAGCCAGCGCTCGCGGACGTGGTAGCCGATGGCGATCGCCACCAGCAGGTCCCAACCGAAGTGCAGGCTCGGCATCGCCGCGTACTGGTTGACGATCTTCGGATTCTGGAACGCGTAGTACGACTGTGCGTGGACGATCGTGTCCGTAAACCCGAACTCCGGCATGTAGCGCGGTGGCGCAAGCGGCACGGTGCTGAATCCGACCAGCGCGATCAGTCCGGATATGAGAAATGCATTGCGGAATAGCGCGTAGTTCCCACGGTGCGACATGTACAGCCAGACCGCGACCATGATGATGACCGGCAGATGCCCCCAGATGTAGAGGTAGTTGAAGAAGTCGACGACCCAGCTCTTCGGCAGGATCAACTGCTGCAGGAACGCCTCGTGGAAGATGCCGAGCTGCTTCTCGATGTGGATGACGCGCGTCGCGTTGTCGAACGCCACGCCGCCCTGCCCGTGGACCGCGCCGCGCACGTACTGATACGCGGTGTACGCCGGCACGATGAACAGCACTTCGGCAATGTGGCGCCAGTTGCGCTCAGCGAATGCCAGCAGGCGGTTCGGACGCGCGACGGCGATGGCGGATCGCGGCGAGAGATGCGTGCCCTGCATGGGATCAGTATAACCCGCCTGCCGCTGCCTCACGTCAACCCGCTCCTGCAATCACGCGATCGATGGACTCGGCGGCCACGTTGATGATGGTGTCGATCTGCTCCTCCGTTATGACGAGTGGCGGTGCAAAGAGCATGCTGTCGCCTTTGACGCGCGTGACCACGCCGCGGTCTCGCATCGCCCGCGCCAGCTTCGGGCCGATGCCCTGCGCCGCCGCGAACGGCGCGCGCGTCGCCTTGTCGGCCACAACTTCCACCGCGGCCATCAGCCCCAAGCCGCGCACGTTGCCGACGTTCGGCATCTCGATCAGCCGCCCCAGGCCCTCGTTCAGCCGCTTCCCCATGCGCTCGGCGCGCTGGACGAGATGTTCGTCCTCGATGATCTGGATGTTGCGCAGGCCGACGGCGCACGCGGTCGGGTGGCCGTGGTTCGTGCAGCCGATCATGAACTTCGCATCGGCCGGCGCATCGAGGATCGCGCGATGTACGCGGTCGGACGCGATGAAGGCCGACAGCGGTACGTAGGCGCTCGTTACCGCCTTGGCGATGGTCATGATGTCCGGCTGTACGCCCCAGTGTTCCAACCCGAACCAGCGGCCCGTGCGCCCGAAGCCCGTGATCACTTCATCGGCGATCAACAGTACGTCGTGGCGGTCGCAGATCTCACGCAGGCGCGGCCAGTAGCCCGCGTCGGGCGGAATGACGCCGCCGGCGCCGTGCACCGGTTCGGCGATGACGGCCGCTACCGTTTCTGCGCCCTCGCGCTCGATCACGGTCTCGATGTTGTCCGCGCACTCCAGCGAGCACGCCGGCTTGCCGCTGCACCACTGGCACCGGTATGGGTAGCACGTCGGCACCTGGACGAAATCCGGCGGCTCCGGCCCGAACCCCTTGTGGAACGGCGCCATGCCCGTGACGGCCGTCGCCGCCATCGTCCCGCCGTGGTACGCCTCCTGGCGCGAGATAACCTTCGTCTTGCCGGGCTTGCCGGGCTTGCCGGAGACGTACCAGAAGTAGCGCGCTGCCTTGATGGCCATCTCGTTGGCCTCGGAGCCGCTGCTGGCGTAGAAGACGCCGGACATGTTCGGATAGACGAGCGAGAGCAGCTTCTCTGCCAGCTGGATCGATGGCACGTTCGCGTAACCTGTGTAGCTGTTCGAGAACGCGAGCGTCGCCATCTGCGCCGCTGCGGCCTCGGCGAGTTCCGTGCGTCCGTGGCCGACGGCGACGTTCCACAGCGACGACAGCGCGTCGATGTACTGCTCGCCGTGCACGTCGGTGAGGATGGCGCCTTTGCCGCTGGCGTAGATGATGGCGTCGCGGTGATCCGCAGGATGGTACTGCGGGTGTATGAGGTGCGCGCGATCCGCGGCGGCCAGGCGATCGATGTCGGTTTCGTTCAATTGCTTACTCGCATTAGCGAACAACCAGTTGCCGAATTATACGCTACGCAGGTCCTCCAGCAACTCCCTGGCGATGCGCCGCTCGTCCCAGGGCCAGTGCACGTTGCCGATGACGATGGACTGCTCGGTCCCCTTGCCTGCCAGCAGCACCGTGTCGCCCTTGCCAGCATGGCGGAACGCGATGTCGATCGCCTGCCTGCGATCGAGCTCGCGGTCGAACTTGCGGCCGAAGCCCGCCGTCCGGAGCGCGGACGCGATCTCGTCCAGGATCACCTCCGGCGGCTCGCTGCGGGGGTCCTCGTTCGTGATAACTGCGTACTCCGCCTTCTCGGCCACCGCGCGCGCGATACCCCGGCGGCGTGCCGGGTCGCGCTCCCCAGCCGCGCCGAACACCACGATCAGCTTGCCCTTTGTCGCGGGCGCCAGCATGCCCAGTACGTTGCGCATCGACTGCTCGGTCGAGGCGATGTCTACCACAACCCGGAACGGCTGCCCCTCGTCGATCAGCTCCATGCGGCCCGGCACGCCCGGGAAGCTCTCGAGCGACCGCACCGCTGCCGCGAACTCGACGCCCTGCGACACGGCCGCCGCCACCGCCGCCAGGCAGTTCGAAACGTTGTACTCACCGAGTAGCCCCGTGCGCACTTCGACGTCCTCGCCGAACATCCGCGCCGTGAAACGCGTACCGAACCCATCGGGCCGAATGTTTCTTGCCGAAAGGTCCGCCTGTTCCCGCAGCCCGTACGAGATGACCGGTACGACCGTCGCTGAGCGCATGTCCGACGCTACCGAATCGTCGGCGTTGATCACGGCTGCTTTGCCGAATCCCTTTTCCGCCGATGCCCCGAGCATCCGAAACAGGCTCGCCTTGGCGTCGCGGTATTCCGCCATGCTGCCGTGATAATCCAGGTGGTCCGGAGACAGGTTGGTGAACACGCCGACGTCGAACTCGCACATATCGACGCGGTGCAAGTCTAGCCCGATCGACGACGCCTCCACCACGGCGAAGCGGCCGCCCGCGTCCCGGATCTTCGCCAGTTGTCGCTGCACATCCGGCGACTCCAGCGTCGTCATGTGCGACGCGTTCGCCTCGACGATGCCGCCGGCGGCGAATTCGACGCTGCTCAGGTAGCCCGCGCGCTGGCCGGTTTCGTTCAGGATGTGCGCTATCAGGTGCGTGGTAGTCGTCTTGCCGTCCGTGCCGGTGACGCCGATCATCCCGAGCGTCCGCGCCGGGTGGCCGTAGAAGCCGGATGCCGCCTCGGCCAGTGCGACGCGGCTGTCCGGCACCGCCACGAACGTCACGTCCTCATTCACGAAGCGCTGCCAGCGTTCGCGCGCATCCTCCTGCACGATGACGGAACGCGCTCCGGCGGAAATGGCACTCGTAATGAAGCTGTTGCCGTCGGCCGACATGCCGGCGATGGCGACGAACACGGCGCCCGGGCGCACCCGGCGGCTGTCGCAGCAGACGCCGCTGGCCTCGGCCGGAGAGCCCGCGATGACGCGCGCGCGGGTCAGGTCGCGGAACCAGGTGGGCAGCTCAGCGGACGTACGCGTCGTCACAACCGGATTGTAGCGGATCGGCCCCGGCTTCAGAGGTGTGCTCGCGCGTCGATGATGCTTGTAGAAATATTATCGACGCGTCACACACGGAGGGCATCCCAACCATGGTGGCTCTTCGGTCCTTCTGCGGGCCGGAAGGCGACGCAGATGCGCGCGGGCTGTCCATCGGCAGGCAGAACGCGGCCGACTGGCTGTCGCTGCAGCAGACTGCGTGCGAGCTCGGCGTGTCGCTCAGCACCGTCCGGCGAATGATCCGCCGGGGCAAGATCCGCAACCGTATCGTGCCGCGTCCCGGGGGCTTCTCCTACCTCCTGTACGTGCCGAACTCCCGGCACGCGCGGCTGGGCGCACACCACCATCGCGATGCGCCGAGCGATTCCGCCCGTTCCGGCCTGAGGCTCGTCGACGCCGAGTTCGAGCGCGACGCCGCCGGTGACAGTGGCGCGCACAGCGGCGAGATTCGCCGCCTCCAGACGCAGGTACGGCAGCTGTCCCACGCATTGGCGCGGGCGGG
>Ga0209726_10008014_pt1 | contig 11548 bp, 8 predicted proteins | sample Subgrocontami54m_FD_187453 | JGI IMG/M metagenome (GOLD analysis project Ga0209726, IMG submission 187453) | Subsurface groundwater microbial communities from S. Glens Falls, New York, USA - GMW46 contaminated, 5.4 m (SPAdes) (version 3) | ecosystem: Environmental > Aquatic > Deep subsurface >... | reverse complement strand
CGCCCGCCCCGCCTGGGCACCGCTCGTGTGGACCGCGACGGTCAGCCTCCACTACTTCGAGTGGCGTGCACCCGACGCGCGCCTCGCGATCGGCCTGGTCGAGTACCTGCCGGTGTGGGTGCTGCTCGTGGTCGCTCGACCGGGTCGCGCTTTTGCGTGGCGTCGCGCGTGAGATTCGGCACCATGGGGGCGACTCGATCCCCCCATCACTCACTCCTCGTCGAGGTATGACCATGCACCCCGAGATCATCGTTCAATGGCCCGCAGTCGGCGCGGCGGTCGCCGCCGCATTCCTGTTCGGAGGACTCTGGTACGGCCCTTTGTGCGGCGCCGCGTGGGCGAAGGCGATGGGCTTCGCGGCCGACTTCAAGCCCACGTCGGGGCAGATGCGCCGTGCGTTCTCGCTGCAGATCGTGGGCACGTTCCTGACGGTGTGGGTGCTCGCCCACACCAACGAGATCTGGCGCGCGTCCACGTGGGGCTTCGTCGGCAAGGACCTGCCGCACTACCAGTACGGTTTCTTCGGCGGCTTCTTCACCTGGCTCGGCTTCTACGTCCCGCTGCAGTTGGGCAAGATCTCGTGGGAGATGCGCCAGTGGCGGATCTTCTTCATCAACGCCGGCCACGACTTCTTCCACCTCCAGATCATCTCGCAGATCCTCGCGCACTGGCGGTAGCGATGCTCACGGGCGCACTCGGTAGCGCACGAGCTGGCTCGACCCCGACACCAGCCACAACGTCCGGCCCGACGCGTCCCACGCGAGGCCGGTGAGGTTGCCGGCCGAGAATGGCCCGGCGGGCGGGTACACGACGGAGTCGCCGCCCACGTCGAGCAGGCGGAGCGCTGCGTCGTAGAAGCGCAGCTCCGGCCCCGATGCCAACGCAACCGCGCCGCCGACCGCCTCGATCCGCGCACCCGCGCCGAGCGCGCCCAAGGCGCGCTCGGCGACCACGCGGCCACCCGCGAGCCGAACCAGCGCGTGGCGACCGCCCGCGATCACGACGAGGTCGTCGCCGAGCCAACACACCGACTCGGGGCGCTCGAGGCCAACCTCACGTGCGTGCGAACCGTCGCTCCCGAACACGACCACACGGTCTCGCGCGCGATCGGCCACCGCAATGCGCCCATCGGCCGCAATGGCGACGTCCGTGGGCTCGCCCCACCCGAGCGGACGCTCGAGCACCGCGAGCACCGCGCCTGACCGACCGTCGACGATGCCAACCCAGCGCCTCTGCCACGCGGACACCACGAGTCGCCGCGCGTCCATCGCCGCCAGGCTCCACGCACGCGACGGGACCGCGAGCGACGCACCGGTGACGGGCGCCATCGGGGCCACGCGTCCATCGAGCACGAAGTCCGGATCGATCGCGCCGTCGCTCGACGCCGCCACGACGCGGTCGACGAGCGCCACGTACAGCCGCTCGCCTCCCGAGGTCGCGACGTCGTGGAACGCGGGGAAACCGAGGTCGACGAGCCGCGACCGCTCGTGCGCGAGGGTGAACGGGCCGGTGAGCGCCCACCCCCCACGCGCCTGCGGCCCGCCGGAGCGGACCCAGCCGCTCGCGGCGAGCGCCGGCAGCGGCGTCGGCGGCTCGGGTAGGCTCCACGCGGGCGGCGGCACGAGATCGGGCACGACGTGCTCCCAACGCGGCGGCGCGGGCCAGGCCCCCTCGAGCCGGTAGCGCGCCATCCCCCGCGCGAAGGCCACGTGGGCCCGGGTCCCGGACCCGTCCGCGCGCAGCGCGAGCCGCTCGTCCACGAACAGCTCTCCCCGAGCGCCGCTCGGCGGAACGAGCGCGTAGCGCCCGTCGCGCGGAATGTGGATCCAGCCTTCGTGTCCGAGCGGAGCTCGCTCCGCGTGCTGGTCGTCGCGGGAAACGAGCCACGCCGTCTCGGTCCACGCCGGGACGGGATAGGGCAGCCCGAGCGCGACCTGGCGCGCTCCCGGAAACGCCTCGAGCACGGCAGGCGCGCCGATCCCCGCGCCGGGCACGAACAGGGCGTCCTCTGACGGATCGATCGCACGGGGGTCGTTCCCCGGCAGCTCTCGGATGCGCGGGTCGAGGAAGAAGAACCGCAGTGCGAAGTGCGCGTGGCCGTGATACGCGGACGGAAAGTACACGACAGTCGTGTCGTCGCGCACCCGGTCGAGCGCCGCGCGCAGCACCGCCGTCTCGCGGCGAATCGGATCGCGCTCGTTGGGTTGCTGGATCAGCTGGTGCCCCGCGACGTGCGCCAAGTGCAGCGTGAGGGCGAAGCCGCCGACCCACCACGCCACTCGCCAGCGACCGCGCAGGGCGTGCGCCAACGCCGTCCATCCACACGCGGCGAGGATCGACAGCGCCGGCACGACCGTGGCGTAGCGATGGCGGGCCGTCGGGTCGCTCGACGTTGCGGCGAGGGGCGCGAGGTGCGTCACGAGCAACCAGCCCAGCACGAGGCCGCGCCGATCGCGCGTGCGGGCGAGGAGCGGGAGTGCAGCGAGGACGAGAAGGCATGCCGGAGCGAGCGAAGGCGCCCCCCCCGTCGGGCCGTCGACCAGCGCGGTCCCCAGCACGGCGAGCACCGAGCCGGGCGTCGCCCACGAGCCGCCTCCCGCGTGCTGCCGCAGCGGGGCGAGCCACACCAGAGGGTCCACCGCGAGCTGGCGAAGCACCACCGCGAACGGGATCGCATACCCCACGAGCAAGCAGGGAAAGCCCGCGGCGAAACCGCGCGGTGCCTCGTCGCCGCGCAGGCGCCACCGCGCGACGAGGGCGAGCGCCGGCGCAGCGAGGGCGTTCGCTCGGTAACCGTGGAACACATGCCAGCCCAGACCGAGCACCACCCCCGCGAGGAGATACCGGCGACGTCCTCCGCGCTCGAGCGCCCAGAACAGCGCCGAGTACCCCAGGCACGACACGAGCGGCACGAGGTTGGTCTGGTGCGACAGGCGCCCGAGCGCGTTCGGCAGGGGCGACACCGCGGCGACGACCAGCGCCGCGAGCGCCACCCGCGCCCCGAACACCCGTGCGGCGAGCGCGTGCATCGCGGCCAACCCGGCGAGCGACGCGATCACACCGGGCAGGTGCAGCGCCCAGGGGCGAACGCCGAAGGTATCGAGCGACGCGGCGATCGCGTAGAACATCGCCGTCTCCGCACCCACGCCGAACAAGGGGCTGAACGGCTGCCACGACCTCCCCGCGAGGTCCCGTGCGACGAAGGCATTCATTCCCTCGTCGTGGTTGATCGCGACGGGAAAGTCGTCGAGACCGTACGCGCGCATCGCGACGGCAAGCGCCATGGCGACACCGTACGCGCACCACCCGCCCGCGCGCTCGTCGCGCGACGCGAAGCCTACGCGCGCGACGGCGCGCCACGCGGGGACAAGGAGGACGAGCGCGACCGCCAGCGCGACGAATGCGGAGGGACAGAGCGCGAGGATCGTTCCCGCGAACGGCCAGGCGAGGAGCGACAGCTCGAGCGCCTTCGATCGAGCGGCCACCGCCTCCTCGCCGCAAGGGCGCGGCTCGTCGACCACGGCCTCAGGCACTCGGTGGGGCGTCGCCAGGCGGCTCCTGAGCGCGCTTCATGAGCTCGGACAGTTGCCGGTGGTCCAGCGTCGCGAGGGCCAGGGCGAGCTGGTCGCGGTCCAGCTCGACGAGCTTCCGCACGAGCACGCGCTTGAGGGCATCGAGGGACCGGGCCTGCGTCTGGCGCTCGCGCGCGTCCAGCACTGGCGCGGGCTCGGCGGGCGTCGCGGGACCGGCGACCACGGCGGCGAGCGGCGCGACATCGGTCGGCGACGACGGGGTCGCGGTCGAAGCGGAGCCCGCCGTAGGCACGGGTCGAGCATCCGGCCCCGCGACCGCCTCGACCACGGGCTCGACGCTCGTCGCGCGACCCGCGAGCGCAGCGAGGTCGAGCCGTCGCGTGTGCGGCTCGTGCGCGGGATCCACGAGGCAGCCGATGGTCAGGATTGCGATGTCGTCGTGCTGGGGAGCCATCCCTTGATGGCGCTCGAGCGCGGCGAGCAGGCCCGCCGCCACGATCGACATCCCGCGGGGCCCGTTCACGTTCACGAGCTTACGCAGCCGCTCCTCCCCCAGCTCGGCGCCGGTCGGGCTCCGGCTCTCGATCACCCCGTCCGAGTAGAACAAGATCCCGTCGCCCTTGCGGAGCTGGATCTTCTGCTCCTTGAGCGAGGGCTCGAAGCGCTCGGGTTTGACGAGGCCCAACGGGATTCCGCCGATCTCGGTGAGGAGCGCGAGGCCCATCCCCTTGTCGTAGGTCACCGCGGGAAGGTGACCGGCCGAGACGAGCTCCAGCGAGCACGTCGGCAGGTCGAGCACGCCGTACGCCGCGCTCACGAACATCCCGCGACGCATGTCTTTTCCGAGCAGCGCGTTGGCCCGCGCCAAGAGCTCGCGCGGAGAACGAACCTGCGTGGCGAGCATGCGGACGATGCTGCGCAACATCACCATCACCATCGCGCTCGCGGCACCCTTGCCCGACACGTCGCCCACGAACACGCCGAGGTGGGTCTCGTCGAGCGGGATCACGTCGAGGTAGTCGCCACCGATCTCGCTGCTCGCCCGGTAGAACGCCGACAGCTCGTAGCCGGGAATCTTGGGCAACGACTCCACGTTCGGAACGAGCCGCGCCTGCACCTCGCGGGCGTCGGCGAGCTCGGCCTCGCGCTCCCCGACGCGCGCCGCGCCGCCACCCGCGCGCGGAAGCGCGGCGCGGAGAGCGTGCAGCAACCGCGCAGGCTCGACCGGCTTCGGCAGGAACGCGAGCCGCGGGTACATCTTGACCTCGAACTGCTCGCGGACCGACGCCATTGCGGTGCACAGGATCACGGGCACGTGCTTGCGCTCGCGATCCAAGGTGGCGATCACGTCGAGCCCGCTCTGGCCCGCGAGCTTGACATCGAGCACGACCACGTCGGGGCGCTCCGTTGCGATCGCACGCAACAGCAGGCCGCCATCGTCGAAGAACCGGTGCTGGACGCCCGCACCCGCGAGGAGCTCCTCGCACACGCTCCGATGGGCGAGGTCGGGATCCGCGATGTACACGAGGCCCGGCGTCGAGCTGACCGCGGCGCCCCCGAGCGCGAGCGACAACCGCTCGAGGAGCTGCTTCCGGCCGGCGGCGTCCGCGGGCAGCCGCTGACCCACTTGCCCGACGAGGTCCACGAGCTCCGCGGGCGAGGCGAGGAGCGAGCGTAGTGCCTCGCGCAGCTCCGCGGGCGTTCCCGACGCGCGCGGCAGGTCGGCCGCAATCATCGCGGCGCGGCGATCCAGCGCGAAGGTCCGCAAGAGCGCGCCGGCCTGCTCCCCGTCGGTGACGACGCGTCCGAACAGCGCCTGCTGCGCCTCGGGACGCATGCCCATCACCGTGCCGAGCAGCGTCTGGCGCATACCGGACAGGCCCGAGCCGGTTGCGAGCCGGCCAAAGGTGTCCTCGAAGTAGCCGCGTGCCTGCTCGCGCCCGGCACCACCCTCCGCCGCACCCATGAAGGGCACCATCTTCTCGAAGATCGCCGCGAGCTGTGTGGCACCCAGGGCCTGCGGATTGGCGAGCTCGCTCTCGAACATCTTCGAGAGCATGGCGTCCGCGAGCACGTCTCCGCCCGCGCCGTCGGCGACCATGCCGTCGGCACCGACCGCCCGATACTGGATCTCGTTCAGGCGGATGTTGACGAGCGGCGCCAGCAGCTCCGGCTTGATCCGACCGCCCTCGAGCACCTCGTCCACGCGCCGGCTCGTGAACTCGAGGAAGTACACGAGCTCCTCCGCGGTCGTGCCACGATCGAAGCTCACCGAGCTGACGCTCCGCGCCTCGAGCAGCTCCATCATCTTCTCGGCGGCGGGGTTGTCTCCGTGAAGGCGGCTGTCCATCACGATGAGCCGCCCGTCGCGCCGCCCAATCACGACCTGGGGCACGAGCGCGAGCAGCCCGGCCAACAGGGCCCCCGCCTCCTCGGCACCCTTCTTCACGACGGGGTGCTTGGCGTTGTACATCTTCATCGCGTTCGAGATGCGCGCGATCGCGATCAGGAACTCGACGGCCTTCGGTTGCAGCTCATCCATGTTGTGCAAGATACGCGAACCCGCCGGCCCTCGGTAGGCGCGATGCGCCCGCCTACCCGTCCGGGTGGCCGGGCCATACGTGCCATACGCCCTGCGCGCGTGCACACACCTTGCCGAGGGCGTCGACCAATTCGCCGGTCGCGAACGCGACGCGCTCGCCGCGGGAATCGAGCCGGGCACGCGCGGCCACGCGAGGGCCGCGTGCAGGGCGCTGGAACTGCACGTGCAGCGACACCGTCCCGCACCACTCCTCGGGCTTGATCGCCGCGACGACGGCCGCGCCCAGCGCAGCGTCGAGCAGGCTCGACACGACGCCACCGTGCAGGACGCCGCGCCGGTTGGTGTGGTGGGGCTGGACATCGAGCACGATCTCGCGGGCTCCGTCGTCCGCGGTCTCGAATCGCATGCCGAGCCAGTCGGCGAACGGGGTGCTCATGACGGCCTCCGTCTACACAGGATCCACGCCGTAGAGGGCGTTCACACACCGGTCCAGGGTCCGGCGGGCCGAGACGTCGTCCGCGCGAGCCAGCCGCTCGGCGCACTCGACGATGGCGGCGCAGTCGGCGCGAGTGGACGGCAGGATCGGAACGAGCGCGAGGTAGCTGCCCTTCACGTCGAGGTAACCGCCCGAGAGGTGACCGTTCCAGAATAGCGCGGCGTAGAACGCGCGCACGGCCGCGCTGTTCAGGAGGCCCGCGACGTACTCGATCGGCAGCTCGGGGTCGAGGTCGACGTACCCGTACAGCCCGGTCAGGTAGGCGTACTGGCCGGTCGCGTCGACCGCGGCCGTGAGCGCGGTCGCAACCTCGCGCACGAGCAGCTTCGGGCGATGCAAGTCCGCCCAGGCCTCGTCCCCGACGCCGTCCGGACGAGCCAACCACGACCGCTGGTAGCGCCGACCGCCGAGTCGGAACGGCGCTTCCCAATCGATGCGAAACGGCGTCACGCTCGCGCATCCGACGAAGCGCAGCGCGCGCCCGACGTCGCCGTCGGCCACCGCACCGACGTGAGCGCGCCAACCAAAGCCACACGGGCGATATCGGCACCGTCCCAGATCGCACCCCAAGTAGCGGGCCTCGCCACGTGCGGCGCGCTGGAGCACGCGCTCCACGGTCTCCACGCCGTCGGCGTGCGGCCAGATCGCGCGAGGCATGCCCGCCAGCGCCTCCTGAACCACGAACGTCGCACCGATCGAGCCACCGAGCCGGACCCGGCCTCCCGCGCTCGGCGGATCGCGCCGCGCCACGAGCTGGAGCGGATGCACGCTCGCCTCGCCAAAGGCGCGGTCACTGGCGATGCCCTCGGTCGCACCGACCTCGGAGATCTCGACGAGCGTGCACGAGGTCGCGAGCTCGCGCCGGAGCGGCTCGCCGTAGTCGCGGGTCGCAAGCTTGTTCGGGATGAGCACGCCGATCGTTCCACCGGGACCGACCAGGTCGACGCAGCGCTCGACGAACGGGACCGCCAGGTCGTACAGCCCTCGTGCGCAGCGGTAGCCCGAGTCCGCGATCGCGCGCTTGAGCGCGGGCGCGATGCGCTTGTTGTCGAGAAAGGGCGGGTTGGCGATCACGACGTCGAACGCCGCCGCGCCGAAGCGCGACGTCCAGTCCACGGCATCGGGCGCGGGGCCTCCCACGCGCCCCCCGCGATCGGCCCCTGAGAGCGCGCACCCGGCCACGATGTTGCGCGCGAGGACCGTGGGATCGATGTGCCCCTTCGCACCAAGCCACACCGTGGCTCGCGCGATCGCCGCGGCGAACGGATCGATCTCGACGCCGTGAAGCTGGGCGGCCACCTGGGCAAGCACGTCGCGCGCCCGCTCGCCGGTCGGATCGATGCCGCCGCGCTCGAGGATGCGGGTCGTGGCCGCTGCGAGCCACGCCAGCAAGAGAGAGCCCCCACCGGCAGCCGGATCGACTACCCGGAGCGACCCAGGGCCCGTCGGATCCGCTCGTCCGTCGGCGAGCGCGACCTCGAGCACGCGATGCGCGAGGCCCTGTGCCGCGCCGCTGGGCGTGTGGTGAACGCCGAGCCCCCCGCGACGGGTGGCGGGCGCCAGGCCCAGGCCGGCGCGCCCGGCCGCAAGTGTCTGCCCCAGGGAGGCGGCATACCACCGCCCCGGCCAACGGAAGGTCGCCCCTCGGGCAAGGTCGGACACGTCGCGCGCGAGGCCCCGAAGCGGATCCGCGGGCATAGGCCAACACGCGTCGATCGGACCGAAGCCCCCCGGATCGCAGGCCGCGAGGCGACGGGCGAGGTCGCTCCACTCGCCCGTTCGAGCGAGCTCGTCCAGACCGCCGGGGAGAGCGAGCCCCTCGCGCTCCGCCAGGGATAGCAGGGCGAGCCGCGTCGCAACGCGCACGCCCAGCGTCCACAGCGCATCTGGCGCCTCGGGGACGCGTTGCTCCTCGGCCCAGGCGCGGCACGCTCGAGCGATCGGCGCGAGCATCGCGAGCTCGGTCGGGGCCGCATCGCCCTCCGGTGTACCGCCCTCGAACCCGCCGCGATGCCTCGTCATGGTCGCGATCGGTGCGGGGTCACGCGCCGGCCCGCGCCGCTTCGACCTGGGCGATCGAGCTACCGGCCGCCAGCCCAAGCACGCGAGCGAGCGGCCCGGCACACAGCGCCGCGCGAATCGCACGCTGCACGTCGTCCGCCGACTGCTCGCCGTCGATGCGAACGATGGCGGGATCGACCAGCGAGGCGAAGATCGCATCGACGCGCTGGAGCGCCTCGGCTCGCTCGAACAGGTTCGCGCGGTCACCGCGCGCCGCGATGCGCGTGAGCGCGAGCTCGGGTGGGATCACGATCAGCGCGACCAGATCCGGTCGCGGCGCGAAGGCCTCGTTCCGCGCGAGGATGGCCGCAGGATCGAGCCCGCGTGCCCCCTGGTAAGCCGCGGTGGAGTAATAGTAGCGGTCGACGACGACGGATCGACCGGCTGCCAGCGCCGGGGCAATGCACTCGCGAACGTGCTGCTCGCGATCCTTGACGAACAGCTCGAGCTCGTCGACCGGCGGCAACCGACCGGTGGTCATCGATGCGCGGAGGCGTGCGCCATGCGGACCGTCGGTGGGCTCGCGCGTTGCGAGTGCCGGGAGACCGATCTCTTCCAGCCAGGCGACGAGTTGCCGCGCCTGCGTCGACTTGCCCGCGCCGTCGATCCCCTCGAGGGCCACGAGCAGGCCACGTCCCGGCGGGACCCGAGGCCGCGGCGACGAAGACCCCGACCGAGGGCTAGGGGTCACGTGGGTCTCCGGATGGTGGGCGATACTGGACTCGAACCAGTGACCTCGACCTTATCAGGGTCGCGCTCTAACCAGCTGAGCTAATCGCCCGCGAAGCCGTAGAAATTACCGAGCCGCGGCGAGAATGCAAGCGCCGCCGACGAGACTTGTTCCCGGGACGAGAAAGTCGACGGGCTCTCGCGCGTGAGACACTGAACCGCAATGCCACCCACCTGGATCGATTCACATGCCCACCTGGACGCCGCGCAGTTCGCGGGGGAAGTGCCGCTCGTCGTCGAGCGCGCCCGCGCCGCCGGCGTCACCGACGTCGTCGACATCGGGACGGACGTCGACTCGAGTCGTGCCGTCGTCGCGCTCGCCGAGGCTCACGCCGGGCTGTGGGCGGTGATCGGCGTCCATCCGCATCACGCGCAGCGGTTCGACGCCCTCGCCCCGGCTGCGCTCACGGAGCTCGCCGCCCATCCTCGCGTCGTGGGCTATGGCGAGATCGGTCTCGACTATCACTACGACTTCTGCCCGCGCGACGTTCAGCGCGAAGCGTTCGCCCGCCAGCTGGAGCTCGCCGCCGCGCTCTCGCTCCCGATCGTGATTCACTGCCGCGAGGCGATGGCCGACACCCTGGCGGTCCTCGACGCCCACGGCCCCCGCCACGCGGGCGTGTTCCACTGCTTCGCCGGGGACGCGGACGAGGCGCGAGCCGTGGTGGCACGGGGGTTCCACGTGTCGTTCACGGGCCCCATCACCTACCCCAAGGGCGAAGATCGACGCGCCGCGGCCCGAGCGGTCCCACTCGACCGACTCCTCGTCGAGACGGACTGCCCCTACCTCTCACCGATCCCGCACCGCGGCAAACGCAACGAGCCCGCATTCGTCGTGCACACGGCGCGCGCCCTCGCGCAGGTGCACGGTCTGACCGAGGAGGAGCTGTCGCGGGTCACGCGCGCGAACACCCTCGCGCTGTTTACCAGGATGGGCGGTGAAGTCGACGGCTGACGATCACGCCGGCGCGTCGAGCGGCTCGAGCAGGCTGACGAGCTCGGCGTGGGTGTAGCTGCGATCGAGCCGGAACGGGAGGACGTGGGCGTTCTTGTCCTTGCTGTCGATGATGATGTGCGTGTCGTTCGGGACGAGGAAGCCCTTTTTGCACGGCTTGTGCCCGACCAGGAGCACGTCGGCATCGACGAGCTTCGCGAAGCGCGTCGCCGTGGCCGGCTCGTAGTCGCGCGACCAGAGCAGGTGATACAGCAACGGCTTCTGCGGCTCGGTCCAGAGGTCCTCGGTCGACTGCGTGAAGAAGTCGAAGCGGTAGTTCCCGAGGTACGCGTTCGCCGGCGTCGAGTGGGACAGGAAGATCCGATTCGGGCACTTGATCGCGAGCGGCATCGAGCGGAAGAACGCGTAGATCGACTCGCGGATGTTGTCCGCATCGTCTCCGTACTGGTTGATCAGCGAGTTGCGGAACAAGATGTTGAGGCACAGCCCACCCTTGAGCACCTCTTGACCGGTGAGCTCGGCGTGCTCGTGGTTGCCGAGCAGGAAGTGCACGCGATCGGGGTGGTTGCATTTGAGCTTGGCGATGGACTCGATCACGATCGAGCTCGTGTCGGGGCCGAGCTCGAGGACGTGCGTCACCTCCTGGATGATGAGGTGGCGGTCGGGGTGCGCGTCCAAGTCCGCACGCTCGACGATGGCCTCGTAGTTCGCCTCGTTGCCGTGGAGGTCGCCCGACACGAGAACATCGCCCTTCGGCGGCAGCTCGATGAGCTGGCCACGGCGGAACGGGTCGCTGAAGTTCGCCCTCGCCGCGGACTCGTACAGCATCTTGAGCTTCAGGATCTTGACGTTCACGCCCATCTACGGCATCCCGGCCAGCAACTGGCAGATCGCGTCCTGAACGTCGCGCTTCAGCGTCAGGTTACTGACGTCGACCTCGGCAAAGCCGTTGAACAGCATCGAGAACGCGAGCATCTTCCCCGATCGCGTTCGGGCGTACCCCGAGAGCGCGCTCACGGACCGAATGTACCCGGTCTTTGCGAACACGTTGCCCTTGGCCGGGGCGTCCTCCATCCGCGAGTCGAGCGAGCCGTCGACACCTGCAATGGGAAGGCTCGCGACGAACAGGTCGCGCGTGGGCGCCTTCCACATCCGCGAGAGGATCGTGACGAGCGTGCGCGGCGGGTAGGCGTTGGTGCGCGACAGGCCCGAGCCGTCGGCGACCTGGCCGG